>Ga0187778_10003712_pt1 | contig 10198 bp, 10 predicted proteins | sample 1015_Q2_SP5_20_M_FD_132418 | JGI IMG/M metagenome (GOLD analysis project Ga0187778, IMG submission 132418) | Tropical peat soil microbial communities from peatlands in Department of Meta, Colombia - 1015_Q2_SP5_20_MG | ecosystem: Environmental > Terrestrial > Soil > Wetlands > Peat | place...
ATCGGGCCGGTTGCCCTGCCTTCACCACATAGTCGAACGGCCGGAGCGGAATTCGACAAAGCGCCCAAGAAATTTTCCGGGCCGCAGCTTAGCAGTTTCCTCCGAATAGGTCCCGATTAACGGGTTTACCGTCCATGCCGTGGCTCGCAAAGCAGAAGCGTCAACTTTCAGCGGCCACCGCTAGCGCAGCGATGAGGGCCGACGCGACAGAGTCCGCTATCTCTGGTTACCTGGCTGTGATTGCTTTGGCGGGTCTCGTGGTCAATGCGATTTGGAGGGTGAGTTGGGCAGACCCAGTTGCCGCCTTGGCCCTGTTGCCACTGGTTCTGCGTGAGGGGTGGGAGGCGATGAAGGGCAAGCCATGCTGCCATGCAGCTTGAGTAGAGTACTAGCCAGCCACCAGATTTCCTGTAACGGGACTAAATCGGGACTTTACGCAACCTCTGTCTCAATTGACAGTGGTCTCTCCTCGTACTTGGTGATACGAAGGAGGAATGAAAGCGCGAAAACTTGCTTCCCAAGTCGTTCTCGTCATTGCCCTCCCCTTTCTTCTCGCCGGTTGCTCGAAAACTACACCGACGGCAACGCCCCAAACAGGATTTTCATTCGCTGTGTATGGAGACTCAAGGACAATGATGTTTCTGCCGTACCGAGCCGCTGAGAAAGCCGACGCGACGAACTACATGGTGGATATGTTCAAGCTGGTTTTCCCTGAAAAGATCGCCAAAGAAGTCGTGGCGAAAGATGTGAAGCTCATCTACGACCCGACTAGCGGTGAGCTGACACAGATCGTCATGCCGTTCATGACTAAGACGGAAGTGACTACTCTCAAGCTGGATAAGGGGTGGGTAACAGACGCTTCCGTGGAGGATGTAAAGCTCCTGCCAGGCGTGCACCGCACGATGTTTCGTTTGCACGGCGGCGACTGGGTTGTTCGTGAGGTGGTGAACGCCGTCAAGAGCGGTCAGGCTGACTTTATCCTTCACACCGGCGACTGGGTCTGGTGGGGCGAACAAGGCAACAAGCCTTCTGAAAATCCGTACTGGACGCGTGTGAACGACGACTTGATAAAGCAACTGCCACCTCCCGACAAGCATTTGACCGACTCAGGTTTGGATGGACGCGTTTTTCCCGCCGCGGGAAATCATGAAGTGTGGGAGGACCCGAACGCCGAAGGTTTCCTGACTACCTTCCCGTACCTGAAGAAGTTCGGAGTATCTGACAAGCATCTCATCTATAAGTTCGATTATGACGGAGTTCGTTTCATCTTCCTTTGGACTGGTCGTTACGAGGATAAAGATCCTACGGGTTGGCTGGCGACTCGCCCGGCCTACGAGGAGCAGATGAACCAACTCCGCCAGTGGCTAGATGAGGCCAAGGCTGCGGGGATCAAAAAAGCGTTTATCACCTTTCACAACGCGGTTTTCGCCCGTTCGGGAATGGGCGGCATGCCGGAGGCTCAGAATCCCCACAAGCTCATCTCGCAATACGCCAAAGACCTCGACATAGTTGTCCTCAACGGCCACGTGCATACGACTGAGGTTTATGAAGTGGACGGTGTGAAATACCTGCTCTTGGGCGGTGGCGGGGCAGAACAGGATCCGACTCTTCCGGGACGGACACAGATTAAAGTTCCACCGAACTATCCACTCGACCAGTACTGGCAGGGAATGGATCCAAAGGAGGAATATAATTACCTGCTGGTAAACGTGAAGCCCGGCGAGAAAACCAAGTTTACGCTCAACCGCTTTCGTCCGTGGGCGGCCAAGCCCTTTGAGAGCGTAGAACTGTTTAAGTGACAATGCATAGATAACGCCGACCTGCTGGACCAAGTCTTCGCCAAAGTGGAGCGGTTGCCTCTGTAGCGCCTGGTTAACGCGCAAATCGAAAAGTTGGGTATTCTTTCAGGGATGTTGCACGGGGCCAATCTTTACGTCAACTCTGAACTCGTGGTAGTTACGAAAGTCGATGATGTTGTGGCTGCAGCCGCCGGCAGCTCGGGGACAACCTAAGCTCTCCGCATGGACGGGAAGCAGAAACGATTTCCCGCCTATCAACACATATGAATAATCGACGGCGGATTCGATGGTATCCATCGGGAAATCTGGAGGTATGTTATGGGCCTGCATCTCGACGCGAAGGACGCGCGCGGTGCTCGGATCGATCCACACCGAGCCTTTGTAAGCGGGAACCAGAGTCTGGGATTCAGCGCGCACCATCCAGCGCGAATTAGCCTTTGACACATCAAAGTCGTAAACCTGGGCGGTGACACCTGAAATCGTGGTTGCGCCGCCCGAGCGGAACCGGGCGTTCGTTTCGAGGGCAAAAAGGCTGAGGCGTGTGGATGCAAATTCTCCAGTGGACCAGGAGCCGCTGATTTCCTCCAGGCTCGCGGCCGTGGGTCGATCATCAATCTTTACATTGCGATAGGTTTCTTTGCCCTGATCGTAAATAATTTCGGCGGAGACAACGTCCAGGGGCATTTGGTCGCGGCCGCGCTGGCTGTAGCGCGCCATGACTTCTTTGCAAATAAAGTTGGGAAGATTCTGTGAGAACTCGAATGCCGCCGCTCTGGCCTTTTCGATTAAGGCTGCGGAGGGATTCCCTGTTGGTGACGGACCCGCGGGAGCTGGTGCGGAAGGCAACGGGTCAGGACAGGGAGGCAGATCCGGCTGTTTGCCTCGTTTCAAAATAGGTGGGGCGTCGGAGCAAGCAGGAGTGCCATCGGATTGCGAATCGGTTACGGGCTGCGGCGTGGAGGGCGATTGTGCAGTCTGCGCTTGCGGTGAGGATGGACTTTGCGCCTGGAGGTAAATCGGAGCATGGAGAACAAGGGCGAGCAGCATTCCTTTGAGGCAGCTCGATCGCGGGTTGAAACTATGCACGTTGACACATCGAAAGGCCACGCTTCGGATTTTGTCTCTTCGTTCCGCAGACATCATACACCCCGCTGTAGCTCCCGATTAACGCGGTAACCGGAGAAATAGGTATCAGAACTATTCGGGGCGCGTTTCATTGGACGTAAGCTTGGTCGCAGCACGAATGTAGTAGCGTGCGCCTCCGACACTCATTGCCATGTCCTGGGCAACTTGTACGGCAAAGTGTCCTGCCGCATCTTCGTGGGTAGGCTTTCTTCCGTACAGCTTTTCAAAAGCTTCGACGAATCTATGGACCCGTTCTTTCTCTTGTTGCATCGCTAAATGATACAACACACCACGATTGCGCCTGATTAACGGGCTTATCTCCCAAGTGAATACTATTAGGTACTTTTCCGGTTCCTTACTTACTTGGACTTAGTCAATTGACACAGACAGCTTGGCAATGTAGGGCCATACCACCGTAGTGGTTTAGTACGAACCTTGTCGGTTGCCCGGCAAACCAAGGAGTTTCGTTGGACAAAGCAGAACAGCAGAATTGACCTCGCGCAGGCGGCAGATTCCAGGTAAGCTCAAATTTCAGCGAATGCTTTGGTGTCATTCGAGGTTGTTCGGTTAGCTATCCACGTGCGTCCCAAGCTCATCTGGTATTCCATTCTTGGTGGAGTTTTCCTCACGCTTCTCGCGATCGCTCTGCGATTTGCCGGAATCCACAGGCCGGTTCCCTATCTGACGTATGCCGGCGCTTATCTGATGCAGACTTTCTTCCAGAGATTCCTCGAATGGATTCCCTGGAAGTATGCGGACAACCTCATCTCCGAAGACCTTTTGTTCTTCGTATTGAATGTTTTGGGGTACGCTTTTGTGATCTTTCTTCTGCTCCGGATCTTTTTTCCAGATCGTTCGTCCGAACTGCCTCCTTTGACCGGCAAAAAATAGACGAGTACTATGAGGTACTTTTCTGCAAGCGCGAGCGGCAGGAGTACTGTGAATGCCGATGTGAAAAGAAGAGGCCGGGGGGTCGGCCACATGGACGAAGCTAAGGCTTCTTTCGAGAAAGCTCTAGCACTCACCAGCCAGGAGCAGCAACGACGGTTCCTCGACAGGCGACTTGCCGAATTAAAATGAAGTTTTGCTGAAGGCTGCTGTCGATTTTGCGGGTTTCCTGCGACTATTTTGTTGGGAAGGCGGAAGCCGCCTCAAATGCCGAATCCGGAGGAAATCATGAAATATATATGCTTTGGGTATCAAAATGAAAACAAATGGCAACAGATGTCGGAAAGCGAGAGGAATGCCCTTTTCGATGCATGTTTCGCTTACGACGACGAGATGCGGGCCAAGGAGCACTGGTTGAGTGGGGAAGCGATAGAGGATGCGAGCGCAGCTGTTAGCGTGCGGATGAAGGATGGCAAGGTTTCCGTTACCGACGGCCCTTTTGTCGAGACGAAGGAGCAGTTGGGCGGTGTAGGGATTATCGAAGCGAAGGACCTGAACGAGGCGATTGCCTTGTGGTCCAGGCACCCGGCCATGGTCTTCGACGGGACGGGATTTGAGATTCGCCCGGTTGCCGACATGACGGCACTGAGGGACGCGAGCAAGCAACGCCGAAAAGCCGCGGGGAAGAGCTGATCGTGACTTGCGTGGCGGGAAACCTGGGGACAGGAGACCCGCGGATGGCTCACTGATTTCTTGTTCCCCGAACACTGTTGCGCTGGACCCAGGGAAGAGATAGATCTGCTTTCTTCATTGCGTCCCGCGAGCGGCTGCCGCTCGCTCAAGAACTGAGGACGCCTTGCCGACGTCTGCAACTCCGAAAAAGACCAAAGGAGCATTTGTAGTTGGCTCTAAGCCGCAATATGCATAATTGATATTGATATGAGCTTTCCCCAAACGAGATGCCAGCCGCGCAATTTCGCCGGGGCGATGCTGAATTTTGATTTGCACTATGTCTCTCTCGACGTACGTTAGTTTCTCGCTGTTCAAGACTGTTTTGGCAGTGTCCGGATTGTCTACGATAAATCGAGTTACAAATTTCCCCCTGGTCGGGAAAGATTCAAGTGCAAGTATGTTCACTTCTTGATCGGCGAGTGCCTGGCAGATTCTTCCGAGCATGCTTGGCCGATCCTCGATTAACACCGTAAGTTCTTTGGTGATCGGCATTGGCCACCCCCCAATATACATACGCTCTTGCAGCGACAAATGCAGTGGTGTTGGACATCAAACGACATGCCCCAAACACAGGTACCCACGAATGCCTGGGTTCTTGGGGGGGACGAGGTACTAGCCGGAACATTTCCGGCAGGACAAACCAGGAGTTGCCGCTATCCTTTCGGTCCCCGTGGCGATGTCCACTTTCTGTCCTTTAGTACCGTAGCGGTTATCTTAACATCCAGTTATCCTTCCTCTGCGCGGTTTGGGAACGCGCGTCTTACCCTGAGCCCCGAAGGGACGGTTATGACTCGATTGCCATTCGCATCTGTCTACCCCGAGTTTCGGGGGGTTTACCCCGGGTTCCGAGGAGCCGCTTGACTCCCGCACACTCCCGGACACCGAAGGCCACTCGCTCCTCTTCTCGGTTTTTTCTCGCCCCTGGCCACCAGCCACTCGCCACTCTCCCCTTTCGTGCCCCGAGTGTTGTCTCCCTGGCCCCCAAAAGTTTTTAAAATTTTCCACCTAACCCCTTTCTTTCCCTCATTTTTAATTTCGCCAGGGGGTGGGGGAGTATCCATCTTGCAAACAGCCGGAAGGCGGCGCGAGCCCTCTACGGGAGGGCCCAAGCCGGCAATCTTGCCCGGACCATGCAACCGCCGTGGCCACACGTTAGCGAATCTGAGTGCCGTCGGGAAGAAAAACGGGAAATGTGTCATTGGGGCGCGCAAGGATCAGTTCCTGTGCCGCCGCATTGCGGTCGTAATCAAACAGAAAGAGTCCGAATTTGTAGTGCAGCGTCAGGTCATTCGGGGCTTGCGCGATAGCCCATTGATACTCCGTCGCGGTTTGCTGGGGAGTGTCCGTGGGCCCAGCAGCACGGAAGATCAGGCTTTGTACCTGTTCTCCATGGGTCAGTTGATTCGTGAACGGCGGACGCTGGAGCCGGTCGATCATCTCGGAAGCCACGCGCGAACGGTCGTGAGCCGTGAACGCCAGCAATCGTTCACATTCAGCCTCAGAAGGCGGTACTGTAGCGCCCGCGAATGCCACTAAATTTGCGGGAAGCAGCGGGAGAATATCTTCATAGGCAGCGCTGGCGAAAAGATAGTTGGCCACAGGAGTGAAGTGCACGTGGTCGTAAAGCAGTTCGCCTCCGATGACGCCATTCCGGCTGTTGGCTGCAAAAAGAGCCTGTGCATCGAGGAACCGCACTTGCGGGCCGGAAGATGTAGCCACGGAGCGAATGATCTCATTGATGCGTGAATCCGCGCGGAAGCGCAAGGTATCCAGGTCGCGCGCGCGAACATAGTGATCCCCGGCGCCCGCATAGTCGCCCACTGCCCACAAGCAACGCGCTATGCGGAACTGTAGGTCGGCGTACTGATCATCGATTTGCGCAGCCGAAGTGTAGAGTTTCACGGCATCCGCGTATGCTCCCGCGTTTTCCTGAGCGATGCCCTGCCGAACCAGCGTTTCCCAGGAGTGCGACGCTTCCGTGCTCAAACCGTCGCGATGCAGTGACCCAAAAGGAGAGGAGTCTCTCAGATTCGTAGCGATCGTGCAGAGCAGGACGTGAGCCCCGGAAGTTCGTGCGCTCTCGACAATGTCCCTCAGATTACTGGCGAAATTCCGGTAAGCAGGCTCCATTCGCGGAGAGTTGGCGCGCACCTGCTTGTCGAGGAACATTTCCATTCCGCGCCATTCAGAGCGCTTCGTGCCTGCGCTCGTAAGCAACTGGCCGATGCGCGAAGAGCGCAGAAAAATGCTCGCGCGGATCAGGGCAGGGTTCATCGAGGAAGAAGTAAGCACCGTGCCCGGGCCGTAGGGGCCGACCACTTCATTGCTTCCCGCGTAGACGATGAAAAGGTCGGGCTGATACGCCGCAAGTTGCCGCGCAATCTCACGAATCACATGGGAATTGATCGCCACCATGCCAGTGTTGACGATCTCAAATCTCATGCCGGGAAAGCGCGTGCGAAGCATGACCTCCAGATAACGGCTGAAGCCATAGGCCGAATCGGGATCGCCCATTGCGGCGGATTCGCCCAATACAAAAATGCGATACGTGTTTTTCGGTTTGTTCAAAGGGATTGAAAAGAACTGCGGCGTCTTGATCATGCCCGGAGGAAAAAATGGGGCGGGGAAAAACAGGTTGTAACAGGAAGCCGGGCGTCCGTGAATCGTGCACGGCTCCATGAGATCGGTGGAGTAGCCAACGTGCAAAAGGCGCAAAGCGCCTTCGGTGAGCGCAAGAAGCAGGACCGGTATGACCAGAGCAACAGCAACACGCGGAAACCAGAAGCGCAGTCCGGAAGCCAGCTTCGGACGTTGGGCAGAGTCGGTCATGGCGGCTTATCTCATTACCGCATCATTCCGCGTGAACACGGTCGTGATTTCGTCGCGATAGACCAAGCGGAATCGTGGATCAATGGTGAGCACTTTGGCGAGTGGCAGCTTGGATTGTAAAATGACAATCCCCGACTCATTGAGGTAAGGATCGGTCTTGTACGAAGGATAAGCGGATTCCGAATAATAAAAAAGGGAATCGAGGTCGTCGCCGTAAAGATCATTGCGTCCGTCGATGGCCACCGGAAGCTCCGGCAGATACCACATCAGAAATCCGCCCCAATTGAGATTGTTGTAGAGAGGACCGGAGAAAGAATTCCGCCGAAGAAAGTTAATCGCATTGACGGGATAGTCGGCGCTGATCGCGCGGTCGAGTCCACGAGTGGTGAAATTCGTCAACGGAGCCGCAAGGAAAAGCAGGAGCGCCACAGTCACAGTGACAACGGCAAGTTCGCGCCAGGAATCGCTAAGATGCGTTGTGCCCTCTGGCGCAGGGAAGTTCGCGATGCAAGCGGCAGCGGAGAGGCTGATGAACCAGGCGTCGCGCATTGTGCGAAATGAGACGACGCTTGCAACTACCAGAAGAGCTATCTGGAAAGGGTCAAGTTTCTTTCGCCAACCAACGGCATAAAAGCCCGCGGCCGCCAACAGTAGTTCCATGAAATTGTTTAGCGTCCGAAACGGCAGGGGTTGAAGCTCAATGATGATTTTGTAGGCGAACTTCGCCTTCGTGTAGGCCAGTACCACCCAATAAGGATGATACGTATTGGGTCCAACCAGCGTAGCCACAAACGAGGCGCCTAGAATAGCGATAAGAAGTTTCGCGGGCAGCCGTGATGGTGAGAGAGAATCCAAAGCAAGCCCAAATCTCGAAAGAATTTGCTGCAAAAGGTGCACGGCCACAAAGAGCGCGAGCGTGAACAGCCCGTAGACAAACTGGATGTGCAGATTAGCCCAAATTACAAATACAAGAGGTAGCCAATAGAGAAGCTGAATCCGCCCGGTGCGTTGTGCCTCCAGCAGCAGAGCAAGCGTCACGCTATATAAAATGTACGAGAAAAAAACAGGCCGCGGCGCCACAGTGAACAAAAACGCGAAGCATGAGATCCCGGCAAGAACGCAGGACAGCCAAAAGCGGCCCGAAAGCCGCCGCAGCATCCAGTAAGTCGAAAACATCACGCCAACCGTCAATACCGTTCCAACGACCCCAATGCCGATCAATCCGAACCACGCGTATGCGCGCGAGAGCAGGACCTCGTAGCCCCAACTGTACGCAACCCACGGGCGGTCCGCAGCCGTACGCGACAGAATCCCGGTGTGCGGCAGGGCAGAGTTCTCGACAATCCAGTCACCGACCTTCAGATGCCACCACGTGTCGAAATCCGTGACAGCAAATTTCAATTTCAGGGAATAAATGCCAATGCCGGCAAGAAGAGCCGTAAGCGCAGGAATCTGAACCCAGCGTTGACGGAGAGAACTCATGATCCGGCCGAAGTGGCAATCACACTTCGCAATGGAGTCGAGGACTCCGCGCCCGCTTCTCCGGCCTCGTGGTATTCGCCATCTTCATTCACGGCCCACACGTTGTACTTTTTCTCTCCCGCAAGGATATTCCTGGCGGCAAGCATGGCGGTCATCATTGCGTGGTCCTGGTTGTTGTACTTGTGCATCCCGTTGCGTCCAACAAGATGGAGATTTGGGCAATGCGTATCGAGCGCTTGGCGGATCACGTCCACGTGTTTCTTATAGTCATCGTCGTAAACCGGATACGCCTTTGGTTGCCGAATCACACAGCCATCCACCACATCCGCAGATATGGCCAATTGCACTTGCTGCAACTCTTTCTTCGCCAGAGCGATCAAGTCCTCGTCGCGCATGGTCCAAAGTCCGTCGCCTTCGAAACAAAAATATTCCAGGCCATAACAGCAATAGTTCGGATCTGGAACCATCTCCGGCGACCAGGATTTGTAGTTCTGTACTCGTCCGACCTTCACATTCGGGTCGTGGATATAAATCCAGTTGTCGTTAAAGCGGTTCCGCTCGCGCAGGATCAAACCAACCGTCACAAAATCTCGGTAACGCAGGGACTCAGCGGAACGAAGCGCGTTGTCCGGCAATCGCGGCTCGAGTCCAGCAATCAACTGTCTCACCGGCATGGAAGAAATGACGTGTTCTCCGCTATGTTCCTCGAGCCTGCCATCCGCCGTTCGCGCGGTGACTGTCCATGTGGCCGTCTCCGCGTCGAAGCGGCAACCGACCACGCTCCGTCCCAGAAACACCTCGCCCCCTCGGCTGCGCACTTTCTTCGCGCAAGTTTCCCACATCATCCCTGGCCCCAGGCGCGGGTAGCGAAACGTGTCGATTAGCGTTTTCACCACGTGTGCACGATCGCTTGCTCCACGTTTCGGCAGAACAGCGTTCTTGATCGCTGAGCCCAGCGACAGCCCCTTGATGCGTTGCGCCGCCCAGTCGGCGGAAATCTCCTTGCAGCTCATCCCCCAGACTTTTTCGGTGTAGGTCTTGAAAAAAATATTGAACAGACGCCGGCCAAACTGGTTCACCACCCAGTCCTCAAAGGACTTCGGATTTCGTGCGGGATGGATTCGCGCCGCAAGAAAAGACCAGACGCAAAGGGCAGACTCAAGCAATCCGAGCTTGGAAAGAGCCTCGAACGGCTTCAAAGGATAAGAATAAAACTGTCCGCGATAATAGATCTTCGACGAGCGCGGGCGCTGGAGCATGTCCGCCCCGAGAATCTCTGTCCAAAGTTCTTCCACTTCTTGAGACTTCGAAAAGAATCGGTGGCCGCCAATATCAAAGCGATA
>Ga0187778_10003713_pt1 | contig 10198 bp, 8 predicted proteins | sample 1015_Q2_SP5_20_M_FD_132418 | JGI IMG/M metagenome (GOLD analysis project Ga0187778, IMG submission 132418) | Tropical peat soil microbial communities from peatlands in Department of Meta, Colombia - 1015_Q2_SP5_20_MG | ecosystem: Environmental > Terrestrial > Soil > Wetlands > Peat | place...
CTTGCCGCCTCTGTGCTTTTGAGTTCAACGATCTTAACGTTCATTGGGTTGGGACTGACTTTCTGGGGAGCACTTGCATTTTTCGTTCAGCCCAAGGAATTCGTTAGAGCAGATCTGATGAATGCCTCAGGAATCTCATCACTGAAAGCGATCGATAGCATGCTCCTTGCAACTGGTTATCGGGAGAGAGGAGTGTATATCAGACAACATGATTTTGAGACTGACACCGATAAGGCTGTTGTATTCGTTCCAGCAGAACCATTCTCAACTATTCCACAGCTCTCTGGATTTGAAGACGGCGGAACAGTCCTCAAAACCCCAGCGGGCATCTTGGTACCGCCACCAGGGCTCGCACTCGCAACCCTGATCGAAAAGAAGCTTGGATTCAAACTCAAAGACTGCGGAGCCGAAGCCTTGGCTGAAGCCCTCCCGAAAGTCCTCGTAGAAGACCTTGAGATAGTGAAGGACGTCGAGATCGAGGTGAAAGATGATTATGTGCGGTTCAAACTCTACGAATCCATTTACGCTGACTTCTGCTACGAGGCCCGCGAAAGTAGTAGGCGTTGCGCTCTCGGTTGCCCAATGTGCAGTGCACTTGCAAGCGTCCTTGCAGTTGCAACAGGCAAGCCGGTTTTGTACCATGAAGAGAAGATGTCCGAGGACAGGAAGGTTACCGAATCGATCTACCAGCTGATTACCGCACCGCGGCTATGAATCCACTGCACACTCTAACTGCATCAAGCCTCCGTAATTCTATGTTATCTCGTGACTGCACTGAATAGATTATGAGGGTCTAGAAGCAGCGGAAAGAGACTTCGAAAGGCTGCATTCACTACCAGAAGAAGCAGAACTGTGACAACAAGCATTTGCAATACCTCGTTGCGAGGAAAACGAATCAGAAACAAGAGACTCAGAGCAATTGCGAGGATAACGATTAACAGCCTGGCATAGACTTGCCAGAATGCAAACAGTCCTCCCCCCAGAGCCAGAAGAAGAGCGATACACGCTATCTGCAACAGCCTGCTATGTTGTATTGGTATGTCTTCAGGATCAGGAACCCTGCTTGCTTCTATACATTTCATGCATCCAAATGCTAGGAGAAACGGGAGAGGTGAGACGTACAGCATTCGCCAAAGCCCCGTCTCGCTAATAGCCGTGTTAACCAGGTTGTACCCTAGTGGAGCTACCAAAATTGAACCGACACACCAAGTGGCAATCCAGGCTAACAAATAGTTCGCGAAGATCCCTTGCCGGCGTAACAGCGCGCTCGTCCCGACAAGTGACAGCAGGAGTATCATGGGAGAAAGGAATGATGCCCAGCCGAAGAACAATTCAACAACGGCCTGACCAAAAGTCAGGATGCTGTTCGGCTTAGCCGCGGTTTGGAAATAGAGTTGAATTGTACTCGAAAAATCTGAATTAAGCCCAGGCAGTAATCCGTACGCTAAGACCCCAACAGGTGCAGCGATAATTACTGCTGCCACGACTGCCCTAAAACAATGTTGTCTCCACACGGTTTTTCTGAGAAGTATCGCCGCAAGTCCTAAAGTTGTGGCGAAGACTCCCCATGTCCATGGGTGCACTAAGAGAATTATCAGCGACATGCAGCTCAAAATTCCATATTTCAGAAGATTCCAGTTAGTCCTTGTGAAATAGATCGAAAGAAATAGCATCCAGAAGATTACGGCCACCCAGTTAGCTTGAATTCCACCGTAGATCCCCAGCGTAGCGGGGAACCAGAGCAACACGCAAATCGATGAAAGGATAGCTAGTTTGACTCCGCACCCTGCGCGGAGAATAGCAAAATATGCGGCGACCGCCGAGGTAAATGCTAGGATTAAAGGAACATATTTGACGAGAGTAAACGCAGAGAGACCAGTTGTGGTTTCTATAAGGTAGAGAAAGGAAACGTAGATTCCATGCGTGTATGACGTTCTTATGGCTTCGGAAAGTGGTAGGCCAGTTAAGCTGTTGAGCGGGTCCAAGTACCTTAAATGGGAATCAACACCGACAATCCAACTCTGTCCGGCAAGGTAAGGGTAGACGAAGACGATTAGCGCGATGATAGCGAAGAGATCCAACGAGGCCGCGACCATCCTTACGTTCGTAGGAGTCGAAGGCCGGTACCTAACCACCAACGTCTTTGTCTGCAATCTCCCAAGGCGACTGATTAGTGGAGCCCACAGCCACGAGAAAAGCAGCAGTAAAAAAAAGGGAATTGCGAAAGGGTAGAGTGAGAAGGTAAGATTCGATTCTAGTTGCTCAGACATTACACCGGCCATCCCATGAGGATTGATCGAAGCCACTATCCAATAGAAGAGGCACGAAAATTCTATGAGAACAATTACTACGAGCGAACTTACAATTATCTCAGCCAGATCCATCTTTGCATGTTCCTGTCTGAACGAATCCAAAATCGCTACGCAGATCAGGATCACATAGAGGACTTCGACCCCCGGGGTTTGGCCGAGCGCGGTTAGGATGAAGGATACCGTCCAAACTGTCACAATTCCGATCTTCGTCACAATTGACGTTTTCAACGGTGAGAAGAGGAGTATGAGCGGAACGCTTGCACTGGAAACCAGGAAGATGCAGAGATCAAGGGTACTCGAAACGAGGATTGTCCCAGAACTCCTCGGGTAGTACAAGAAATATGAGAGTTGCAACTGGTCGAGCAGAACGAGTAGTCCCGTTGCGATACTGATTCCTAAAGCCCAGTGAAGGATCTTCGCCTGAACTTTACGCATGCATTCACGATTATCACCGTGCTTAAAGACTTTAGAGAACGAACATCCAAATGGAGTTTGAACGTACGCCCTTGTTTGTTAAGCGTCATGCAAAAATCCCTACTGCATTATCGAAGCAGAGGATGACATGTGAGACATGTCCGAAAGCGTGAACTTGCAATGGATCATGGTTCTGAATGTTCGTTCTAGACATCATATTCATAACCTCCTATACACTATGATGTGTGACGAAGGATGAGCGCGATTTGATGAATTCCACGGAGAGATATCAGCATGAATCGACTGCAGATCGATCCATCCTGCGCGTCTTTCATCCAGTAGCCGCAACTAAGCAGAATGTAACCGTGGTTCTGCCAGTTCTGAACGAGGAAGCTGGAATAGGACCGGTAATAGATGAAGTTGAGTCTCACGGGTACAATAACATCCTAGTCGTAGATGGGTATTCAACTGATCAAACGGTCAAGGTAGCTGAGAGCAAGGGAGTAAGAGTTGTCCTCCAACATGGGAGGGGAAAGACGGGCGCAGTTAAGACGGCAATTGAAAACGTCGCGACGCCCTACATGTTAATCATGGATGGAGATTTTACTTATGACGCCGCTGCAATTGAGCGATTTTTGGATCACGCCGAGCGCTACGAACAGATCATCGGCGCCCGCTCGCGGGAAAACATACCGCGACTTCACCGAATAGGAAACCGTGCGATTACAAGACTATTCAACACCATGTTCGACACGAGCACTTCAGACGTTTGCTCTGGCATGTACTTACTCCGGACAGATTCCGCCAGAGAGCTTGAGTTGCACACGGGCGGATTCGCAGCGGAAGTTGAAATCATAGCTCAAATGTCCATGCGGGGAGACGTTACTGAAGTGCCGATAAATTACCGTGCAAGAATGGGACGGCCCAAACTTTCGACTTGGCGGCACGGATCCCAAATTATGTATACGATCCTTAACTTGGCGCGAATTTACAACCCGGTCTTCCTTTTCTCTTTCCTCGCATCACTAGCCATTGTCCCAGGAATAGCTATACTGGCATGGGTGTTCGCCATGTGGCTGACGTACGGAATCTTCGAAGGGGGATGGGCATTACTCGGATCAGTTCTGATCTTAGGGGCAGGCCAAGCATTCATAGTTGGCACCCTCTCCCTCGTCATCAAGAGAGGGGAAATTAGAATCATAAAATTACTGAAACAAAGACCCCTCCCATAGAGTTCACTGTACAGTAATTGTATTCGCGACCAGATTGCGTCTCCATTAAGTTGACGAAAACTCCGCATGCCAAATAGACAAATGTGTCCGAACCTAATTACGGTACCATTCCGGCCTTGGCCACAGGTACATTATGATACAGTTACTAGGATCACAAAACTATGGATTACTAGACACACGGACAACGAGACTTTGGATTGACCAGCATTGTCGGACACTTCATGTATTCATTGGGTGAAAAGCCATGCTTGTAGTCTAGTATCCAGCCTCCCTTAGCACATTTGAACGCGTAAATCTTGGTAGGGGTGCTGAAGTTTGTCGTGTCCGTGTAGACCTGCACGTTGCCAAAGAGCCAGCTGAGTAGGCGTACCTTGATGGTGGGGTGAGGTAGAAACTTAGGGTATGCTTGAACCGTGACCGTTAACGGTTCCAACATAGGTCCCTTTCGAATTGTCCTGGCGGTTACTAAAGCGTTTTGACCATAGTTCTGCCGTGAATTAGTACCGAAAGCGAGGCCTTTGACACCTTTATTCCAGACGCCCACGTGAGCCTCGCGGCGTGTCATAACGCTTCAAATTTAACGGATACGGTAGATTCGAGCTAGTTGTCTTCTTAATTGAAATTTCAGGGTGCTACAGGCGAATTCCGTCGAACGGTCAACCTTAACCTGATCAGTGAGCCAGTACTCTAGTTGCAGAGTCAGGGATCTGAGTCAAATCGCTAACGACAGAATCAGCCCAACGGCTCTGTGAGGCACCTTTCCGATCCAAGAGTATTGTCCGTATTCCCAACATCTTCGCAGGACGTAGCTCGGCCTCATCACGATCGCCTACGTAAACAGCGTCTACCTTCTCGCAGTTCGTGCGTCGCAATGCCTCTAGGAAAGGTTCAGGAGAGGGTTTCGGGCGAACCTCAGAGCTCGTGATCACTGCATCAAATAGAGACTGTTCTAGCCCCAAAGCTTTCAGGATCTTCTCGACGAGCGGCCTGCCACTGTTCGACACCAATGCCACCTTGAACCCTCGTTTCTTCAACGTTTCAATAATTGACCTAAGCGAGGGATTACTTCGGATATAGTCAGTTGGCTCGATGCGCGCCGCCATTGATTCGAAGAAGTCTTCACGGTCTATACCTAGACTTTCCAGCGTCTTAGTGAGTGTGCCGAGTTCTCTTCTACGCTCTTGAAGCACGGCCTTCGTCTGTTCAAGATTTACGGAAATCCTGTCCGACACGAATCTCGCGATTTCCTGTTCAAGTCTCTCGCTATACTCAGGCGAATCGTAGAGGGTTCCATCTAGATCAAACAGAACGCAAAACTGCCGTGGCTGGTCGGGCATCTTCGATTGAGAAGCGGAACTGTAGGTTAATGGTAGAACCTCAAACCGGTAGAGAAATATCACGTGTATAAAAATGAAAGAGCACGCAAATCAGCGTGCTACGGAACGGGGCCCATCTCATACAGGGTGGTCGTGCGGCTGACCGTTTCTGCAGCATGCGGGCAAGTATTCGTCGTCAAATTCATCGAGTTCAGTCATTTTGAATCCTCGTAACACTCCTACCGTCTTCTATTCACTAATAATCTTACTCTCGTCGAGTTGTAGGTGCACCCTGTATGATGATGTTGAATGAACCCCGTTGTTTAGCGAGCCAGACTCTTGATGTACATTGCGAGCCCATCGTTGAAGGATACCGCTGGCGTCCACCCTAGCACTTCCTTGGCTTTCGCGATGCTTGTTCTGACGCCCGCGAAATCTCCAGGCCTGGCTGGTTCGTGTTTGACAGGAAAATCTCCAAGCTGTTTTTTGAGCAGCTCTACTATCTGAGCTATGGTGACGAAATCTTTGCCTGCAACGTTGATTATCTTCCCTTCGGCCGCTGATCCAAGCGCCAGTGTATGTGCTTCAGCAAGGTCAGTGACGTAGATCCAGCATCTGCCCTGATTGCCGTCGCCGAAAACTGATATGGGTTCCTTGTTCATAGCTCTGCGGACAAATGCGGCAATCGCCATGTTCAACCTCATCCTCGGACCATACGGGATGTCATATCTCAGGATTGTATACTTGAGCGGGTGAGACCTCGTCCATGAGTGTACCAGATGCTCTTGTCCAATTTTGGTCTTAGTGTAGATATCATTAGGCAAGTTGATTGGCGTCTCTTCGTTTACAGTTCCAACTGCCCTCCCGTACACCCAGACGGTCGATGCTAGAATAAACCGGTCAACTTCCTCACCAGTACATGCGTTCAAGAGGTTGAGAGTTCCAAGCTCATTTACGTCCAGGCACAGTTGCGGGTCAGTTGTAGCGATGTTCACGTCTGCGACGGCGGCAAGATGGAAAACCGCGTCCGCGTCTCGGACGGCGTTATATGCATCCTCCTTCGAGCGGAGGTCTCCCTTGACCCATTCGACATCATCCCGGCCTGGCTTTGCCTGGTCGAAAACCCTTACTGCATGACCTTTCTTTCGTAGCGCATCTACGACGTGGCTCCCGATGAATCCGGAACCACCTGTTACTACAACTTCCAAAGTCTAGATTCCTCCGAGTTCGGAAAGTACTTCTTGAGTTACTTGAAGAACGCGCTCAGCCTGATCCATCGTCATCTGACTGTACATCGGTGGATTGACCATGCGTTGACACCGATCGTCAGCCGTCTTGAAGGATACGTTGCCAGAGATGTACTCCTGATATGCAGGTTGCTTATGTAACGGTGGCCAGTATACCTCTCCTCCGAACCCCACTCCGCGCTGTTTGCATAAGGCCTTGAACCGATCCCGGTCGATTCGTTCAGGCAAGAAGAATGTGTACTTGTAATAGTTGTTGCGCGCACTCCCGGGTGTAATGAGGCGTTCAACACCCTTCTCATCCAACCATTTATCGTACGTCCTGGCGATTCTGTTTCTACTCTCGATGAATTCCGGTAGTCGCTTCAGCTGCAGTATACCCAACGCAGCGCAGAATTCAGGAATCCTCCAATTATAACCAACCATAATGATCCTGTTGCTGTTGAAGCTCTCCTTGCCTTGGTCTCTCAATATTCTAGCAGTGGAGTCGATATCGTCGGAATTCGTAGTGATGACTCCGCCTTCTCCGCTGGTAATTACTTTCGTAGGGTAGAAACTAAAGCAGCCTGCAGCCCCAAACGAGCCCGCGCTTTTACCATCCATCGTCGACCCGTGAGCATGGGCAGCATCTTCGATCAGAAATAGACCATGATCGTCACAAACTCGTTTGATCTGCGCAATGTCAGGGCAGATGAGTCCGCCGATGTGAACAGCCATTACTCCTCTTGTTCTCTTCGTAATAGTCTTCTCAACGATCTCGGCGTTTATCGTAAGAGTCTGACTATCTATGTCAGTGATTACCGGCCGTCCTCCGGAAAATACGACTGCCGCAGCGGTCGCACCAAACGTGTTCGTTGGGACGACTATCTCATCTCCTGGTTGGATCCGCTGAGTTCTCAACGCAATTTCCAAAGCGCTCGTTCCAGAATTCACAGCTATTGCATGTTTGACGTTAGCGCTCAAAGCAAACGCTTGCTCGAATTGTTTCGTGAATTCGCCAAGAGTCAGCATTCCCGAACGTAAGATCTTATCCACGCTAGACTTGAACTCATCAATATCAGACGGGGGAAAGTAAGGTTTCGCTGGAGGGATATACTCAGAACTAACAGTGTTACTTTTCATATCCTATCCTTCAAATCGAGCTCGACCATAGTATTTCGCACTTAAATACCTACGTCAACCGCGCTCACGAACTCAACACATGGGAACTGATGCATGCGAAAGAAAATCGAATAGAGGAGTTACTGTTCGCATCATTCGGTGCTCCAGGTAGATAGGTCTAGGAAGCACCATTGGTGTTTGATTATGATTCTCTTCGGTGGTCCAGTAGTTTTGGTTGAGTTAATCGTCTCAGGTAGACAAGCAATGTTCCTAATGCGATTATGATGGCAGTAACCAGGGCTAGTGACGTGAGGAGATTGGAATTTGCTGGAGATTGTAAAGGTGGCGGTATTTGCGTTGAACTTTGGTAAGGTGTGGTTTGCATCGAATTTGGACCTGGCGAGTGGCCTAGTAGTGTTGTCTGAACAAATTGGCCGTACTGGCTTGGTTGATACATGTTAGATGAGAGAAGGAGGCTTGGACAACTGTTTGGGGCCCATGCCCATGCTGTCCAGCTCATGTTCCTTGACGCCATGTATGTTACTAGTCTGGTTCCGTACCCGGGCCAGTTCCATCCGAAGGTGGCGGCTGTGTCACATATTGATTGGTCTTCTGTGTAGTATCCCCATTCGGTTGCGAAGAGTGGGGAGAGTCTCGTAATGTTTCCGAAATTGCTGTTCCAGCAGGCGTCACTATAGTGACATCTATTGGGATATGGGTGAACGACGTATGCGATATTACTGCCTGATACCGGTTGATTTGGGATTGCGCTCAGATCGAAGCTCCAGCTGACTCCTGAGACTAGAAGTGTGGTATTATTGTCGTATTTCCTGATCAAGTTCACTATTTTTTGAGCGTAAGGTTGCCATTGGCTCCAGGTTATCCTGGCGGGTTCATTATAGATCTCGTATAGGATTCCCGTTCTGCCCGAGAAATGTTGAGCTATAGTGGCCCAAAAAGCCTCTGTCTGGGTCAGGTTTGCTCGAAGGCGCGGGGTATCTCCAGTTGCATTTGGATTGGTGATGTTTCCTATCGCGTGCCAATCGATGATAGCGTAGATCCCGTATTCATTTGCCATGGACACTTCCATGTCCACTGATGTCAAGTTCATTTCGCTTTGCTCAGCCCATTTGCCTGGGTCAATGGGAATTCGCACGAGTCTTACATTCCAGGATTGAGCAAGGTAAGGGAACGGGTTCTGTGTCAGGTTCCAGTCGAAAAGTGAGACTCCCCTGAGAATTACTTGCTTTCCCGACGCATCCTCTAGCTGATTACCATGAACCATGAGTTGCGGTAATTGAGACTCATTCATCGCTGTTGCGAACCTCGTGCTCTGCATGTCACCAGAGCTGGATGGTGGGGATTCGATTATCATACGAGTTTGAGTTTGGTATGGGTTCGCACACGCGCTAGGCAGCTGGCTGATCAGAATTGCGATCAAAGTAAGAGGTAAACTAAGACGCAGCAATTCAGCGAATATTGATGACCCGGCGGCGCTAGAGTTGCGACGATTCATAGTTTGCTCATGACCGCGAGCTGCACAGCTAGTGAGGAGAGGCGATTCATGATCTCTAAAAATCTTTGCGGTTTCATTTGAGTTGCTTGAGGTTAGTGCAGCGGTGGCCCCTCTTGACCAATAGGGACAGTTACGTTGCGTCTATGATTTTCGAAGAATCTATACAGCAGCGCGGCATCGATTGCGATCGTTGCCGCGAAGACCGAGTATCCCAGCTCGGCTACAAGCATCTTAGTATCGATCAGAACCCTAGAAAGTCCGTAACTTACTATCCATGCGTCGAAGCTCATGCAGATGCGTCTGAATGTTTGGATATGCATTCTCGTGACAGTGAATGCCCCGAGGGGAATACCGATGATCATTGGAATGAGAAGAATCCAGGTGAGTTGTGTGCTCACGGGGTTGTACAGGTTTAGGAATAGGTAGGCTAAGCCCGTGCAAGCCGTTTCAGCGAAGCGAACTTGGGCGAGAGCGGCCCTGAACTCGTTCTTCGCCAATCCCTGATTATTCCAGAACAAAGCTAGGGGTGGGCCCGAGATTGTAGTCAAGGAGTAGCACAATCCAAGGCCAAGCCCGAAAGGTACTTTGAAGCTTAATTCCCCCTGAATCGGTTTTCTGAATCCTGCGGCCTGAAGCAGAATTAGAGGAAGCATGGCAGCGTAAAGAAAGATCCTTACAACTTCAGGATGAACTACACTTAGAAGATAACTTCCGAGAATGACACCCGGAATAAGTGAAAGAGCAATTGGCGCGGTTCGAGGTAATACCTTCATGAAATGTGCACGTTCATAGATGATCATGATCGAATTAACTAACAGCTCGACAATCACGAATGCAGGATTCAGAACTCGATTCGGAAACACGAAAACTGCGAGTGGTACAGCGAGCGATGAGAACCCATAGCCCAGGGCCCCATTCACGAACGACGCAGCAAATGAGAGCGCGAAGAAGAACGCGAGAATCTCTAGTGTGAAGGCGTCGAACAATTATGGAAGCACTTGTCATGCATTATCTGAGGACGATCCAGACCTTTGCTCTTCTGCAAGTTGCATTTGGTAGCATA
>Ga0187778_10003714_pt1 | contig 10197 bp, 11 predicted proteins | sample 1015_Q2_SP5_20_M_FD_132418 | JGI IMG/M metagenome (GOLD analysis project Ga0187778, IMG submission 132418) | Tropical peat soil microbial communities from peatlands in Department of Meta, Colombia - 1015_Q2_SP5_20_MG | ecosystem: Environmental > Terrestrial > Soil > Wetlands > Peat | place...
CGGAGGGTTGGTTCAGACCCGCACGATCATCACTTCGGTGGATTTGATGAGCGCGGCTGCTTTATCGCCCACCTTCAAGCGCAGCTCGCGGACCGCATCGGCCGTAATGATGGAGGTGATTTTCTGTCCGCCGATCGAAATTGACACCTGGGCCATCAACCCGTCGATCTTGACCTCCGTCACGCGGCCGACTAGCTGATTGCGCCCGCTGATCTGCCGAAAGTGCGCCCTCCGCTCTTCAACGGGCAAGCGCTCGGAGTGCAGGTGCAGGAATTTGTCGAGTTCCGTTTCGGGGATGCGATGATGACCACCGGCAGTTTTTACGGTAGCCAGCTTCTTTTTGTATATCCATTGCTTCAGCGTCGGGTAGCTGATCCCGAGCACCTTGGCAGCATCGCGAGGGGTCAGAAGCTTAACATTGCGCATCAGGATCATGTTTCTAGCCTACCTGCCCCTGTCGCGTCAACCCGCCAGCGGTTGCATTGACAGGATCAGCCAGCCGGGCTATCCTGATCAAAGTATGACGAATCCGGTTCGACCCACGGCTTGCTGCGGCTGTTGTAGCCTACCGAAGATCTGTAGATTGCCGAGGGCGCTGGGATCAACAAGCTGAGTTGGGAATAAAACTGGGCTTGAAAGCGGCCCGCCCTCGGAGGAGATCCGGGAGGCGGGTTTTTTGTTATGGCCAAGGAAGAATTTGTGATGGATCTGGACCGCCAGGACCGAGGGGGAAGCTCGCCGAGTAGGCAGGACCATCTGAAGATGCTCGAGGCTGAAAGCATCTTCATTCTGCGCGAGGCGGCAGCCGAGTTTGCCCATCCGGTCATGCTGTACTCGATTGGCAAGGATTCCTCCGTCATGTTGCGCTTGGCGCAGAAGGCCTTTTACCCAGGCAAGATTCCCTTTCCCCTCCTGCATGTGGATACAAGCTACAAGTTCCCCGAAATGATCGAGTTTCGCGACTGGTACGCCAAGCACGTCGGGGCTGAGCTGATCGTCCACAAGAACCAGAAGGCACTCGACGAGGGTGCGAATCCCTACACGCTCGGTACACAGAAATGCTGCGGGTTGCTGAAGACGCGATCTTTGCTCGATGGGCTCGCCGAGGGTGGGTTTGATGCAGCATTCGGGGGTGCGCGCCGCGATGAGGAAAAATCACGCGCCAAGGAGCGTGTCTATTCGTTTCGCGATGCACTCGGCCAGTGGGATCCCAAAAACCAACGGCCGGAGCTGTGGAGCCTTTACAACGGGCGGCATCACAAAGGCGAGAGCATTCGCGTGTTTCCGCTTTCGAATTGGACCGAACTCGATGTCTGGCTCTACATTCACGAGGAGAAGATCCCGATTGTGCCGCTCTATTTCGCCAAAGAGCGGGAAGCAGTGGTGCGGGGCAATTCGATCCTCCTCACACAGACGGGCGTTCGCTTGTTGCCCGGCGAAAAACGGGAGATGGTAAAGTGCCGCATGAGATCGCTGGGGTGCGTGCCCTGTACGGGGGGAATTCGATCCGATGCTGACACCGTCCCCAAGATCATCGAGGAGATGATCTCCTTCCGCCGATCGGAGCGGGAGAACCGGGTGATCGATCACGACGAAGAAGGCTCGATGGAAATCAAGAAGCGCGAGGGATACTTCTGATGTCCACCACCAAGCCTGAGCCGGCTCCCGCCACCCCAACGCCTCGATCGGCGGCGTCCCTGACCACGGGCATCGCCGGCTCGCTGACACGAACTTCCGAACTGCTGCGGTTTTCGACCGCGGGAAGCGTCGACGACGGCAAATCCACGCTCATTGGCCGCCTGCTCTATGACAGCAAATCGGTCTTCGAGGATCAGCTGGCTTCGGTGCGCAAGAGCAAAATCAATCGCTCGAGCGGCCCGATCGATTTTTCGCTTCTGACCGACGGCCTTCGTGCCGAGCGCGAGCAAGGAATCACCATCGACGTTGCGTACCGCTATTTTGCGACCCCTCGGCGTAAGTTCATCATCGCAGATACGCCCGGCCACGAGCAGTACACACGCAACATGGCCACCGGCGCATCAACCGCCGAGGCTGCCGTCGTCTTGATAGACGCCACGAAGGGTGTTCTGCGGCAGTCCCGCCGCCATGCCTACATCGCCTACTTGCTGGGCGTCGAGCACATCGTCGCGGCTGTCAACAAGATGGATCTGGTGGCATTTTCTGAGGAGGTCTTCGAACGCATCGCGGCGGAGTTTCGCGCCTTTGCCGAGCAGTTGGGAATTGGCGACGTCTACGCTGTTCCGGTGAGCGCGCTGGAGGGTGACAACGTCGTGCGGCCGAGCAAACGCATGCCTTGGTTCGAAGGACCCGCTCTGCTGGAGTATCTCGAAACGATTCCGGTGACGAGCGCATCCACCCATGCACCGCTCCGCTTTCCCGTGCAGTATGTGATTCGCCCGGATGCCAGTTTTCGCGGATTTGCCGGCCAGGTCGCGTCGGGTGAACTTCGTCCAGGGATGGCTGTGATGGCTTTGCCGTCTCGCGTGAAGACACGAATCCAGTCGCTGGTTGCCTTCGAGGCGGAAACCGAGTCTGCCACCCGGGGCGATTCAATCACCCTCACGCTTGCCGATGAAATCGACCTGAGTCGCGGCGACATGCTAGTCGCCGAGGACCTGGCGCCGTTCGCGGGCACGGAATTGCAGGCGATGCTGGTCTGGATGCATCCCGAGCCGCTGGATCCCCACAAGATCTATCTGTTGAAGCACACCACGCGTACGGTGCGCGCTCGCGTCCATCAGATTCGCTACCGTGTGGACATCAACACGCTTGAGCATGTGCCAGCCACGAAACTGGAGATGAACGATATCGCCGCAGTCGACGTAAAAACGACCCTGCCCCTGTTTTTCGATCCCTACCGATTGAACCGCACGACGGGCAGCTTCATTCTGATCGATCCGCTGACGAATGCGACCGTGGGAGCCGGGATTATCGAACGTCCGATCGAGCACGGCCATGGGGCGCGCACCGGCGCGGCGGGCCATCGCAAGCGCACTACGAAAGATGAACGTCTGCTGCGCTACGGTCATCCCTCAGCGGCCATCTGGCTGAAAGGCCGGCCGCATGTGGCCGAATTGGTCGAGCGCATGCTGTTTGATGAAGGCTGGCACGTGCAGCTTGCGGGCCCCAATGACTTTCTGGCGCACGAGCTAGCCACCGTCGCCAAGGCGTACCGCTCTTCCGGGCACATCACCATTTTCTCGCCCCTCGACGACGGTACCGATCAAAAGCAGATCGTCCGCGCCATATTCGGCCCAGACTCGTTCTTTCATGTGCGGATCGACGATTTGACCGACGAGCAAGCCGCCCAGAAGATTGGGGCTATTCTGCGCAAGTGGCGCGATACCCACTCCGACACCGGGAAAAACAAGACATGACGGAGTCCGTTCTCGCTCAAGAATTGGAAAGCCTCTCCGTCGAGGCCATCATCGACCGGCTGCTCGGCGAGCACGCCCAGGCCGCTCTACGCGACTCCTTCTGCATGACCTGCAGCTTTCAGGCCGAAGACATGATCGTGCTCGATTTCCTGCGCCGGCGCCTGCCGCGCATTCCCGTGCTGTTCCTCGACACGGGCTATCACTTCGCTGAGACCTATGCCTATCGCGACCGCATGGTCAGCGCTTGGAATTTGAATCTCCAGAATCTCACTGCCAAGCAGACGGTCGCCGAGCAGGAGGCGCAGTTGGGAATTCTGAACCGCACCGACCCAAGTCGCTGCTGCCATCTGCGCAAGGTCGAGCCCCTTTTCCGAGCGCTCGAAGGGTTCGACGTTTGGTTCACCGGACTGAGACGCGAGCAATCGCCAACGCGCAAGAATCTCAAGGTGCTTGAGCATCACGAGCTTCCCAGCGGCAAAAAGCTTCTGAAAGTGAGTCCTCTTGCGTCCTGGACCTGGGGCGAGGTGTGGAGGTATACGGTCGAGAACCAGATCGATTTTCTGCCGCTCTATAATTTTGGCTATCGCAGCATTGGGTGCGAGCCGTGCACGGCGATTCCGGCCGCAGGAGCCGACGCGCGCTCGGGTCGGTGGGGAGGGCGGAAACTCGAGTGCGGAATTCACACCGAGTCGAAGCAAGAGAACGAATGAACCTGCTGATCGGACTTGCCATCGCGCTGGCCGTGGGACTGACAGGGATCGGCGGCGGCAGTTTCACCGTGCCCGCTCTGGTTCTCCTAATAGGCCTTCCCGCCGAAACCTCCGTCGGCACAGCCTTCGTTTTCGCCGGGGTCCTGAGGCTCGTAGCGGCGCCGTTCTATTTGGCCGGACGCCACGTACACTGGCGATATCTATGGCTTCTCACACAGGGAGCGGTGCCTGGTTTGTTGATCGGAACGTACGTCCTCCGAGTGCTCAGCCGCGGCTCGAACAGCCCGATCATCGTAATCCTGCTGGGGATGCTTTTAACCGCATCCTCCAGCATCACCTTTATTCCGGCGGCGCAGAATCGCAGCTTCACCAAGAAAAACTCGCGCTGGCTGCCCTGGTTTGCACTGCCCATCGGCGTCGAGGCGGGGTTCTCCTCGGCCGGTGCTGGCGCACTGGGGACGGTGCTGTTGCTGAACTATTCTGAGATGACGCCGGCCGAAGTGGTCGGCACAGACATTTTTTTCGGACTGGTGTTGGCCGTGCTCGGGAGTGCCTTCCACTGGAAGTTTGGATCCATCAGTAGCCATGTCCTGGTTCAGCTGCTCGAAGGCGGACTGCCAGGAGTGATCATCGGCTGCCTGTTCGCGCGCCGCGTGCCGGCGCGAAAGTTGAAACTCGCGATCGCCGCAATCGCCATCTTTGCGGGACTCCAGTTGATCTACAGCGGCTCACGCAGCTTGTGGGGAAGGCCCGCGGCGAAGGCGGCAGGATCTACCGACTCATACCTGGGCGCGACACCTCCCGCCTGTTGACCCGCTTACTGTCCCCCGGATTTGCTTCCCAAGCTTTGCTCCATCTCACGGGCCATCTTGAGGTGGTTTTCGAGTGTCGGCAGGGTCTCCGAGGCGAATTTCTTGATCGCTTGATTTTGCCCACCGCTTGCTTCCTGCCTGAAGGCGGTGATGTTGCTCTGTTGGTCTCGGACCACCCCCCGCGCGTAAGCATGATCAAATGCCTCTCCAGAGAGCTCGGAGAGCCGTTCGTACGTTTTCTGATTCTTCTTGCTGAGCTCGGTCGGCAGCTTCATCTTCTCGCGCGTGGCGATATCCTTCAGCTCCTCATTGACCTTTGAGTGATCCTCAACCATTCTCTTTCCAAAGTTTTTCACCTCGTCGCTTGAACCTTTGTCTTCGGCGAGTTGACCGAGCTTGACTTCTGTCATAGAGCCCTGAGCAGCATCTTTTAGGAAGTCTTCGTCGCTGACCAGGTTCGTCGCGGTCGAGATTTCGTCGTTTTGGTTCTGCAAACCGGAGTTCTGTCCTGGCTGACGCTGTCCCTGCGGGTACTGTCCCCCTGTCGGCATGCCCTGCCCAAAAAGCACGCCGGCCCAAAACAGGGCCACAAGGGTCACCGCGACCCGATCCGTGGTCTTTTTGAACCCATCGATGTTCACGGCCAGCTAGCATAGCCCAGAGGGTCCGGTCGCGTATAGACACTCGAGCGACCTCGGTAGGGGGCGGTGTTCGGCGGAATGATCTGTGCGCAGCTATAAATCGAAGCCCAGCTGCAGCTTGGCGGCCTCGGACATGCGTTGAGGACCCCAGGGTGGATCGAACACGATTTCGACGTGAACCTCCTTCACGCCGGGAAGATGGGCCAGTTTGTTTTCGACGTCTGCTCTCAAAACGTTGCCCATGCCGCAGCCTGGGGCGGTCATAGACATTTTGATATCGATGCGGCGACCCCCGTCTTCCAGTGGCTCGGTGACGCAGGAGTAGATCAAACCCAGATCTGCGATATTGACTGGAATCTCCGGGTCGTACACGGTTTTGAGTTGATCCCAGACCATCTGCTCGCTGAATTCACCTGGTTCGGAGGAGGGCGTCTCGGAAGGAGCAGGGGGCGTCAGGCCCAGTGCGTCGGCGTTCTTCACGTCGATGCGGAATAGGCCGTAGTCGCCAACAATGGTGTAGCTGCTTCCGAGGAACTGCATCACCCGCACGCCGGCGCCGGCCGGCAGCTTGGCTGGCGCGCCGCTGGGGATCTCGATCGCGTCGCATTCCCGCTTCAACGTGATGTGTCCGCCGGTCATCATTGCTACTCTGTTGTTGTCTCTTGCTTGCCTTCGAGGGCAGCCTCGAGCGTGTGCCAGGCAAGCGTCGCGCACTTCACCCGGGCTGGGAATTGCGAAACTCCCGAAAAGACGGTCAATTTTCCCAACTCCGCATCGCCATTGCCGTGTCCCAGTCCCGTGACCAGGCGATGAAAGCTTTCGAAGAGTTTTGCCGCTTCGGCCACCGACTTGCCTTTCACGCTTTGTGTCATCATGGATGCGGAGGCTTTGGAAATCGCGCAGCCGGAGCCTTGAAAGCTGACGTCGCGAATCGACTCACCGTCCAGGGTGAGGTAAACGGTGAAGCGATCGCCACACAGCGGATTGAAGCCCTCGGCCTTGCGGTTCGCAGTGGGCGATTCACGATAATTCCTGGGCGCCTTGCTGTGCTCGAGGATCACTTCCTGATACAGATCGCGGAGGTCGGACATCACCTGAACACCTCGCGCACCTTCTCGATCCCGCGCACCAGACGATCCACTTCCTCTTTTGTGTTGTAAAGCGCGAAGGAAGCCCGCGCCGTGGCCTCGACTCCAAAGTGCTGCATCACGGGCTGCGAACAGTGGTGTCCGGTGCGAATGGCGATGCCTTCCTGATCCAAGATGGTCCCGATATCGTGGGGGTGAATGTTTTCGAGCGTGAACGAAAGCACGCCGGCCTTCTCTTTGGCTGTGCCGATCACCCGCAGTCCTGGAATCGTCGAGACAGCAGCCGTCGCGTACGCAAGGACCGTGCTTTCGTGGGCGCCGACGTTTTCGATTCCCAAACGATTGACGTAGTTAAGAGCTGCGCCGAGACCGATAACACCGGCGATATCCGGCGTGCCAGCCTCAAATTTGTAGGGCAGTCGGTTGTAAACGGTTTTTTCCAACGTGACGGAGATGATCATGTCGCCGCCGCCCTGATAGGGCGGCATTTTTTCCAGCAGCGCGCTCTTGCCGTACAGGATGCCGATGCCTGTAGGGCCGTAGACCTTGTGCCCGGAAAACGTATAGAAGTCGCAGCCGAGAGCCTGGACGTCGGCTTTCATGTGTGGAACCGCCTGCGCTCCATCAACCAGGACGGGGACGTTCCAGCTGTGCGCCATTTCCACAATGCGGCGAACCGGATTGATCGTGCCGAGCGCGTTCGACACATGGGTAATGGCGACCAGCCTCGTTTTCGGGCCGAGCAGCCGCGAGAAGGCCTCCATGTCGAGCTCGCCCTCATCATTGATCGGCGCCGCCCGCAGCGTGGCGCCGCGCTCGTTGGCAAGGATCTGCCAAGGAACAATGTTGGAGTGATGCTCCATGGCGGTGATCAAGATCTCGTCGCCCGCGTCCACGTGCATGCGTCCGTAGCTCTGAGCGACCAGATTGATTCCTTCCGTCGTTCCACGCACGAAGATGATTTCTCTGGGATCGGCGGCGTTCAGAAACTCTTTCGCGATTGTGCGCACCGCCTCGTATTCGTTGGTGGCCTGTTCGGAAAGGTAGTGCACGCCACGGTGAACATTCGAGTTCGTCTCTTCATAGTAGCGAGAAATCGTCTCGATGACTTGGCGCGGCTTCTGGCTGGTCGCGGCGTTGTCCAGATAGACCAGCGGTTGGCCATGCACCCTTTGTTCCAGGATGGGAAAATCGGCGCGAACGCGCGCGAGATCGAGTCTTGTGCCAGAAACGGTCTTGGCCGCGATACTCATAGTGCTTCCCCCCGGTGAGCCAAGTCATACTGAATGAGATTCTCGATGTAGCTGCGTGCCGGGCCTGTCCTCATCCGATCGAGGCATTCGCTGGCAAAGGCAAAAAGGAGCAGGCGCCGGGCGGACGCCTCGTCAATACCGCGCGAGCGTAGATAGAACAGGGAATTCTCTTCGATCTGGCCGATCGTCGCACCATGCGTGCACTTGACGTCATCGGCGTAGATTTCCAGCTGCGGCTTGGTGTCGATCTGCGCGGTATCGGACAGCAGAAGGTTACGGTTGGTCTGCTTCGCGTCGGTTTTTTGCGCGTTCTTGTGCACGATGATTCGGCCGTGAAAGACGCCGTGCGCATGGCCATCGAGAATTCCGTTGTAGAACTGGCGGCTGCCGCAGTGCGGGCTGGCGTGCTCGACGAGCATGTAATTGTCCAGGTGCTGACGGTGACGACCCAAGAACAGGCCGTTAATCAGGCACTCGCCGCCTTCCCCAGCCATCACGGGATGCACATTGTTCCGAACCAATGCGCCGCCCGCCAGGACGGAATGCGATGCCACATCGGCCGCTCGACCTTGCTGGATGCGAAGGGTCGAAACATTGAATGCCTGCTCATCCTCGCGCTCGATCATGTAGTGTGAAATCACACTGTGGTCTCCGGCCACCAGCTCCGTTGCCGTGTTGCACAGCACCCGCTCACCGCGTCCGAGCGAAACATAATCCTCGATGATCGTGGCCTGGCTGTTTTCGTCGGCGACAATCAGGTTGCGGGGATGATTCACCGCCGGCTGCTCCTGTGCCGTGGAGAGAAACAGGAGATGAATCGGAGATTCCAATACCACGCCCTTCGCCACGTGAACATAGGCCCCGTCTTCAAGAAACGCGGTGTTTAAGGCGGAAAAGGGATCGCGCTGGACATCCAGATAGCGCCCTAGGTGCGACTCGATCCGACCGGAATGGTCCGCGATTTGGGCGGCGAGACTTCCGACCGCGACACCGCTCGGCAAGTCGCGTGCGGAGGAAAGCGACGGAGCCCAACGGCCATTGACAAAAACAAGCTCGCAAGCCGCTCCGGGGATTTGACACGAGGAAACCTCAGCGGGCGATGGCAGGTGATGACCGTTGCGTGCAAGACGAAAAGGTGTCTGTGCGATCGGCGAAAGATTGGTAAACCGCCAGTCCTCATCGCGCAGCGTGGGAAAGCCTGTTTCGCCGAAGCGCACGAACGCGTCCTGCCGAAGCTTCGCAAGCCAGGGTGGCGCGCTCGGAGCGGAAACTTCGCGGAACTGTTCCGCGTAGTTTTGAAGAGCCTGTGTTGCAGTTGTTGCCAACCTTCCCTCACTCCCTGGATTAGGCCGCGCTCGCAGCGCTGCTGTAGCCCTGCTCCTCAAGCCATAAGGCCAGCTCCGGTCCGCCGGAGCGAACGATCCGACCATCCACCAGTACATGCACGAAGTCCGGAATGATGTGGTTCAACAGCCTCTGATAGTGTGTGACGACCAGGATCGCCCGCTCGGGACTGCGCATGGCGTTCACGCCCCGCGCGACAACCTTGAGTGCATCGATATCCAGGCCTGAATCGGTTTCGTCCAGAACGGCAAGCCGTGGTTCGAGCACGGTCATCTGCAGAATCTCATTGCGCTTTTTCTCACCGCCCGAAAATGCCTCGTTCACCGAGCGATTCAGAAACTTTTCGTCCATCTCCAGAAGCTTCATCTTCTCGCGGAGTCGAGGAAGAAAATCCATGGCGTCCATCTCCTCTTCTCCGCGCTGTTTGCGGATGGCGTTGACCGCGGAGCGCAAGAAGTAGGCGTTGCTAATCCCCGGAATCTCGACCGGGTACTGAAACGCCAAAAACAGACCCTCGCAGGCGGCCTCCTCGGCTTTCATGGCCAACAGGTCTTTGCCATTGAAAAGAACCTCGCCGCCGGTGATCTCATAGGTTTCGCGGCGGGCCAGCACCTGTGCGAGAGTGCTTTTCCCGGAGCCGTTCGGCCCCATGATCGAGTGCACTTCGCCGGCGTCGAGTGTGAGCGTCACGCCTTTCAGGATTTCGTTGCCATCCACCCGGGCATGCAGATCCTTGATCTCAAGCAGACTCATCCGTTCTCCCCATCATCCTTTCCTGTGCGTGGTGCTTGCCATCGTTTCTGTTCCACGGCCGTTTCAATCTCGCGCCTATCCGACGCTTCCTTCCAGACTGACACTCAGCAGTTTTTGCGCTTCGACCGCGAACTCCATCGGCAGTTCCCGGAAGACACGCTTGCAGAAGCCGTTGACGATCATCGACACGGCATCTTC
>Ga0187778_10003715_pt1 | contig 10197 bp, 14 predicted proteins | sample 1015_Q2_SP5_20_M_FD_132418 | JGI IMG/M metagenome (GOLD analysis project Ga0187778, IMG submission 132418) | Tropical peat soil microbial communities from peatlands in Department of Meta, Colombia - 1015_Q2_SP5_20_MG | ecosystem: Environmental > Terrestrial > Soil > Wetlands > Peat | place...
GGCCGCCCAGACGATCCCGTAGACGTACGGCGTGGCTATGTTCATCAGCCAGTAGGGAGCCCCGATTATTGTCTCGAAGAGTATCAGCGCAATCAGCATGAGGATATCCCTGCCCCAGATGGCGCTCCTTCTCATGCCCAAGTCGGCGAGGAATCGGAGGAAGACCCTTGCCGCAGCTACCAGAAGGACGGCGGAAATCACATAGGAAAGGACCCCGTACTGGACCGTCAGGGTCGGCATAAGGTCGATGAATCCTGAACATGAGGCGGGAGCCAAAGGGAGGACGAAGACCCGGGAAAGGTCGGCCCAGCTCCCGATCCCCATGGTCATCATGGAAATGGGATTCATGATAGGACCGAGGAAGGGGAAAGCCCCGAAGTTCACAAAGGCGTAGAACCCCAGGGCCCACTTCACCACTTGCCAGAGGCCCCAGAGCCATCTGTTCAGATTCTCCACCGGCCTGCTCTCCCCGGCTTCGTAGGGGCGCATCAGCCTGTAGGCAACCGTCCAGAGCCTCCAGAGGTCGCTCCCTCCTGGCCTGGGATAGACCAGGAGGAGAGCGAAGAGGGCTGCTGCCACGAAGGTGTAGTCATGATAGAATGTGATGCCGAACCAGTCCAAACCCCCCTTAGTCGAGTAGACATGTTCGGCTATGGACCACTGTAGAAGCACCCAAGCGACCGCCAGGGCGGCAGCGACAGCTATGATCACGATTATGATGATGGTCAGCCATCTGATGCGTCTGGTCTGACCCGCCTCCTCGGGGTCCAATCTCTCCAGGGGTAAAGCGCCGCGCTATTTACGCTGCTTTCTCGAGGGACGTGGGGGGATGACAGAGAGGCATGATTCCAGATGCCCTGCTGCTCCGCCTAGCTGCGTCCTTCGCTGCCGGATTCGTAATCGTTGCGCTCGTGACCACCCTGGCGGACATGTTCGGGGAGGGCCCGGCGGGGTTCCTCGGCGGGCTTCCCTCTACCGGTGCCGTGAGCTTCTTCTGCATCGGGCTGACCGAGTCTCCTTCGGCGGCCGTCCAGGCGACGACTCTCTTCCCCCTGGGCTTTGCCGTGACGTGTGCCTTCCTGCTGTTCTACACAGTCCCCCAAACGCTTCGCTTCCGGACCAGGATGGCCGTCGCGCTGTGCCTGTGGTTTCCGGCCGCCCTTGCGGTCGCCGTATGGGGTCCAGATGACTTCGTGTTCTCCTGTGCGCTCGCCATTGTGCTGGCCGCGGGGGTCTTCGTCACCCGTACGAGAGTTCCCACCAGGAGGGCGGGACTCGTCGCCGCGAAACCCAGCATGACGGGGGCGCTCCTGAGGGGGGTCCTGGGCGGGTCGGTGGTCATTGTCGTCGTGGCCGTAAGCATTCTCGGCGGTCCCCTGGTCGGAGGAGTATTCGCTGCCGCCCCCGCCATCTGGTCTTCGTCGCTTTACGTCACGAACCGTGCCCAAGGACTCGAGTTTTCGCGCTCTCTGACCTCGACGTTCATGCAGACCGGGATTCTAACAACAGTCCCCTACGCCGTGGCTGCGAGATACCTCTTCCAGGCGTCGGGAGTCTGGCTGGGAACGCTGCTCGCGTATGCCGCCATCTCTCCCCTGGCATATCTCGCCTGGAGGCTGGCTAACCCAAGAACGGCAGCCCGGAAGGTCAGCGAGAACCCCGGCCCATGAAATCCTAGACCCGACCCCGCCGCTACGGGAGGCAATCTGTGTCTGTCTGCTCCGACCCCTCAATCGACCAGTCATTCGGGTCCACCCGGGATGGACTCGCGTCCTCCAAGCCGAGGGCACCCGCTATCAAGCCTTACGATGTGAGCTAACTGGCTTTGCGCGAGTCCACGGCCCGCACCCAATCCACATGACATTTGGCCCGTGATTCAGGTCTTCGCCCTGCTGCTCAGTTCTTCCCCGACTATCTGAAGGACCACCTCTCTACTCCTAGGCCTAATGTCCAGCTCAACGAAGACGATCTGCTGCCATGTCCCCAAGGTCAGGCGTCCACCTTCGAAAGGCACAGAGATGCTTGGTCCAACCAGCGACGCTTTGACGTGGGAGCGCCCGTTGTCGTCATGCCAGGCTTCTTGGTGCTCGTATGCGATGTTCTTCGGCGCCAGTCTTTCAAGCATCCGCGGGAAGTCGTGTGTGAGTCCTGGTTCGAACTCGATCGTAGTCACTGCAGCGGTCGATCCTGGCACAAATACGGTGGTTACTCCCGCGTCGAACCCGCTCTCCGCTACGGCCTGCTGCACCCTCTCTGTGATGTCGATGACGTCGTTTTCACCCCTAGTTTTCAGTTCGAGGCGCTTGGTGAAAACGGGCATCTCTGACTCAGGGAGGGTCAAAGGCGTTTATACAACTTACATGAGTCTAGAATCGAAGGCCGATGGAGCTGCTGGAAGGAAGGGACCTGAGGAGGCGGATGCTCGAGAGCTATTCGAGGAATCCGAAGGGATGGAGTTTCGTCATTTCACCCTCGCCTGGGTCTGGGTTCTTTGACGCCACAGTCTCGGGACCAGACGGGACGTGGATTCTGAAGATTGACTCGTTGTTCAAGCCCTTCCCGATAGTAATCGGTTCCCAGTCTGAGGAAAGCCTCCGAAGGCCTGAAGGGCCATTTCCGTACGGATACCGAGAGTTGCCGCCCGAGCTGGCTCTGCAGATCATGGGAAGCGAAGGCCCAGGGTCGAGGCAAACCACGCTGGAGCGCCTCCTGTCTACTCTCAGGTCAGAACCTGTCGTCCCCGAAGTAGGGGGAAGCTATGCTCAGGGCCCCCTCCTGCTGACTGGCCCCCAAAGCGTCAGCCTGTCAAACAGCCAGCGGGAAATCGACGCCAAGCTCGCTTCGGAGATGCGGCGGCTGATGAGGCTGAGATACCCTGCCTATGGCTGAGGGTCCCGGCCCTGACAAAGGGTAATTCGGCCACCCCACGACGCCTGCGGTCATGGTGAAGATTACCTACACTCCGTACAAGGGAATCGTGATTCACGAGATTATCGAGCAAGAGAACCAGGTCCTGTTCGAGGACATGGTGAGGCAGGCCCTTTCAAGTCCAGTCAATGCAGAGCCCACGGTGAACTGGTCCGACGGGGTGGCGTTCGTGGTGGCTCCCATACCTCCGACAGAAGACATCGTCAAGGAGAGCCTGGGCGGAAGACTCCACTACGCGTCCGTCATGTTCGCCAAGATTCCGTTCCAGAGCCAAGTCCCGGTGAAGATCGGGACGCAAAATTACAGCGCCCACCTCCGCAGGGTCGACAGCAACCCACATCTCGCCGCCGTCGCCAGGTTCCTGAAGGAATTCAAGCGCGACCAGGCCTAGCTCGGCTGGCAGACAGAGGGTTCTGCCCGAGTGGCGCTCGTCGAGGATGAGTCGGGGAACCAAAGTATCAAAATGGCAGGAGGTCATACCCGCGTTCCACCATCGGTTGAACATCCAGGGCCCCCTCAAGTTCCTCAGAAGGCACCCTATCCTCTGCCTCCTGCTCCTGAGCCCGGGCATACCGGAATACCTGTCCGGTTCCAGCCCCCTGAACGCACTGATACTGAACCCCGCGATGTTCCTGTTCCAGCTCGTTGCTAACTTGGGGCTCTACGGCGCAGGAGTCCTCTTAGTGCGGGAGGCACAGGTCAGGTGGAACAAGGGGTGGGGATCGGTGCTGCTCCTTGGAGCTGCCTATGGGATACTGGAGGAAGGGGTCGCGCTCAGCACCCTGTTCAATCCGGACGCCGGCCCCGTAGGCGCCTTGGGCGTCTACGGACATTGGGTAGGAGTCAACTGGGTATGGCTAGCCGGAATCCTGCCGGTGCACATGATTTTCAGCGTCTCGATCCCCATCCTGCTTCTCGGGCTCGCCCTCCCCGAGACGGGCGGCCGGCCATTCCTGCAGGGGCGTAAGCTCATTGCCGCCTTCGTGATTCTGGGGGTCGACGTGCTGGCTCTGTTCTTGCTGGTGACCCTTGGAGAGAAGTTCTGGATGGGGTTCCCTGTGCTCCTGGGGAGCTTCGCGGCCATGGCTTTGCTGGTTCTTGCAGCACGGCGCGTCTCGTCAGGCGCGCTACATGCGAGGACTGAGCTTCCTAGGAGAGGCCCGAGCGCACTGGCGGTCCTGGGAATTGCCTTCTATCCGTGCGTGCTACTGGCCGAGTTCCTGCCTGAGGGAGCAGGCGCCCCGGCCGCGGTGGGCTTCGTCTGTGTCATTTGTGTTCAGGCACTCTTCCTGGTCTGTGTCGTGAGGGTGATGGGCTCCTGGAGGAACGGAAGGAACAGGGTCGCCTTCGCGTTCGGGTTGGTCATCCCTATAGCGGTGATCGGCGTATTGGCGGAGGCACCTCTCCCGTTGACCCTCGTCGCTGATGCCGTGATGGCGGCGTTCTTCATCAAGCTATGGCGCGGAATGCCCGGAGAGGCCACGGGAGCGCCAGGTTCCTCGGCGGAAGAGGCAAACCTTGGAGTCGGTGCTCGGTTTTTGAGCATCAGTCCCGGGTCTGCGGTAGAGCCCTAAGGGGCTAATCGAAGTTCCTTCGTCATTTCCCGATGGCCTTCAACCCTTTCTCTGTGAGAGCGCCTTTGTCCGATATGTATCCCCGGACTTGCAGCGTCGCCACCTCCTTTCCAAGGGTGACGGCTGGAACCTTTGCCACCTTTGCCAAATCTTCTATTCTGCTCGCCCCCGGGATTGAACGCAGAATCAGAAGGTCGAGTGAAGACAGTCCTTCGTTCTGCCCCATCCCGTTAGCCGGTGGTAGATTGTGCTTTTGAATCCTCTTCGTAGTGGCGCGCTGACCGCGTTGGCAGCCCGTCTAGTCGGGGACCAGAAGGAAGCTCATCAGCGCACTGTGGAGGCCTGTTTCTAGCCGCTCTTGCCTAGCCATCACATCCCTGAGCGCGCACACGAAGCAGCTTCTGCGACCCAGGCGAGCCAGAAAGTCCTTCTCGGTTCTGCCCAGGTTTCGCCAGTATGTGGCCTCCTTCCGCGTGACCATGTAGTACCTCCATGCATCTGTCCCTTCAGGGACAAGGACGCGGCAGGCTCCTTTGTGGCGATGGTACAGCGCCAACAGTTCGTCCTTTTGGCTGGCCAGACTTGTCAACTGCCCTTTCGATTCCTGCGCCCAATTTATGCAGGATGAAGGAAGAAACCAGACGCCGGGTCGATTCGCAGGCAAGATGGCGGAGAGATTGACAGGTCAGATGCTCTGAATCATTGTCTTGATTTGGGAGCTCACGTCTTGGATGGACAGAGTAGTGTTGCAGTATTCGCACTTCACAAATCGGCCGGTAGGCATGGGCAACGCCGCCCCACATGTAGGGCACTTCAGCTGGATGGCATCGATGCCGCCTTCCCTCTCCGGAGGAGGCTGGCCTGATCGTCTCGCCTCGTCCTCCTGCAATATCTGGGCGGAGATTTCCGAGACCTTGTTGTCGATCTCTTTCTGCAGGTTCTTGATTTCGTCCGAATGGGCTTCGACTTCCCGGTCCTTGTGGAGCTTGGATGAGAAAGAAAGGAGGGGGCTGCGCTCTACTCGGCCCTGCTCTCCGTTGAGTATCTCTGAGATTACGAACAGGTGGCGCTGGAAGTCCGCAAGGCTTGTGATGGCCTGCCTCGTCCCCAGGGAAAGCCTGTCCTCTTCGATGGGGTAACCTACCTTGGACTCCAATTTCCGAAGGATTTCCTCCCTTGATGTCCTGGAGAGCATCTTGACTACATGAATTGCATCATTTGCTGATAAAGCGTTTTGATTTCGCCCGCTGGACCCGACAGGTCCATTTCTGTCCTGAAGCTCTCGATGTGTATTATGCCCTTCTTGCTGATGACGCCTTGCTCGGTGTACTTCACCCCTTGCAACTCGTCCAGCTTCTGGGAAACAACGTCGTCGTTCTTGAAGAGTGCCCCTCTCTGGGCGAAGAGAAGGATGCGTCTGTCGCTCAGGATTACGTGGTACTGCTTAGTCCCGTATCGTACAGCGCGGCTGCTGTGGAACCTCACTTCTTCCCCCGGCATCAGGTAGTCTCTTAGAGTCAAACCGATTCTCAGCTTGGCGACGATAGGTAGCTCCAGGTGAGAACCGCAAGGACCATCACGGCGGACCCGAAGAGGCCTGCCACGAGTCCCTGGGTCACGTCGGCGCTGAGACCTAGGTTCTCGATGAACTGAATCAGTGGTGCTCTAACGAGCCAGGCGAAAGCACCCAGTGCGTATCCGGTTATCCAGAACACGAAAAGAGCCGCTTTTCTTCCCAATTTGCTTCAGTAGTCGATAGTGCGACGGAGGTCGGTAAATCAGGACGTGAAAGGATTACTTGATACCGAAGTCGAAAATTCTAGACGAGAATCCTGGGAGAACAGAATTACATACTCCTGCCAACCGAGTGTGGTCTGAAACATTGCAAGCGACGGATGACAACCCGCCGTCCGCCACCGACAGCAACCAGATTATGAATTCCTCCCGTGAGGGTCCTTCTACCCCTGGCCTCACCCCGCCTCCCGCCTCACAATCCAGTGGCGGGGCCGGCAGCTCCGGATTCGGTGGATTCATCGTGGGTGCAATAAACTCGGCCATTGCCCTTGTGAGGAACCCAGTAAACTACATCACGTCAAACAAGGACACCCCCGCAACGGTGAACGGCATCATGCTGAACTACGTGGCCGTGTTGGCTGCTATTCCTTTCTTCGCGACACTGATCGGCGACCTGTGGTACTATAGCTAGTTCATACCGCTCGGGTTTGTGGGATCCTTCGTAGCTTTTGCCTTCGCGAGCGCAATTCTGACCTACATCCTTGACGTGGTAGGCGTCTATGTCATTGCACTCGTGATAGGGATGCTGGCACCTACCTTCAACTCGTCCAACGATCGAATCAAGAGTCTCAAGCTCGCGGCTTTCATCTTCTCTCCTGTTTTCCTGATCGGCGTTCTCAACATCATCCCTCTGCTGGGATTTCTGGAAATTCTCGGAGTTCTGTACGGGCTGTACATCCTGTATCTCGGGCTGCCGATAATGCTGGGAACCCCAAAGGAAAGGGTGGTAACCTACCTCGTCGCAGTCGTGGTCGCTACCTTCGTCGTCTATTTAGTCATAGGCGCCATAGTGGGAGTTGTAACCGCAGCAGTCTTTCACTTTGGCATGGGTTTCTACTAAATGGAAAGTGGGATTAGTCGAGACGAACGATTGCGGCGCTTCTCACATACAGGCCTTTTCAGAAAGACTTGAGTCTCCTGCTCCTGTCACAAATGATTCGAAGCTGTTCCCAGCTCAGAGTTGCGTTCCATATCGTGGAGCAGAGACTGCATCTCTTCCTCCTCTTTCGCTAGCTCCGCGCTCTCCTCTGGATGGAAGCGACCGGATTCGGCGTATTTTATGATGGTAACGTAGTACTTCATGGCCCCCGTCCCGAACGCCTTGAACAACTCCGAGGCGAACTTCCCGGGATTCTGAATCGTCGATTGGTCGAGACTGTTCAACAGATTGTCTATCTCTCCTCCGTACTCCGCCTCAAGAGCCTGCCTCGCGAGTGCGGCGAAATCTGGCCCGTCGATGTTCAATCGGCCAATGTGTTCTACGAACGCCTTCTCATACTTGTTCAGCCGAAGTTCCTCTCAAGAAGCGGGGGGAACATGCTGAGCTCCTAAAGTTTGTGCTCTTCCGACACTAAACCGAAGAGTATCAGTCTGCACTTGCTAGCGTCTACCTTGCAAATGTGATTGGCGTGAGAATCCCTCACTCGCGAAACTCGAGCGCGTGGGTGAACGGGGAACAATATCGGGAGGGAGGCCGGCGAGGAGATGGTGATGATTCTCTGTGGGAAGATCGCCAGGATTGTTGAGCGGGAGGGACCTGAATAGAGCTCTGTATTCGACTTGAACGATAGATTCATGGTTCAAACCCCACAAGACATTTTTGTCAATCAGGCAGGGCCCACCCCAATGTCGGAAGGCGAGGAGCCGAGGAAGCCCTACGAGTACAACTTCCGCAAAAGGAGGGAGGACCAAGGTGACCAGGGGACTGCTCCGGAGACAAGCTACGAGACACTAATCTCCATAAGGGACAGCTTGCTTCTTATGACTGGCCGCTGCGATGTAATCCAGACACAGGATGGTCTCTTCTGTGAAAGACACAAGCGTCCGGTGGTCGAGGGCGGGACTGGGTGAGATTACCTTGCCTCCCAACTCTCACGAAAAGATGGAGAAGACCAGTCAAAGGCCCAAATCCAGCAGTATGTCAATGAGGTCCTCGGCATCAGAGACCCAGGAATCGTCAGGCGGTTGACTGGTTCTGGATAAGCGAACGACATCCCCTCGTGAGGAATTTCACCACGGTATGTGGTTCTTTAGTCGACCGAGGCCTTCCGCCTGAACCATGATGATATCAGCCCGACTCTCTCGTACTGTCGATTCCCGAAAGGAAGAGACTCTTGAGTTCAAGGTCATCGATTGGCTACACTGTTTCGTATAACAGCCGACGCCGCTGTTGGATTCGTATGAGCCTGCAGGAAATAGTAGTGATGATACACAATGGAGAGTACGGCAGGGCCATTACCTCGCTCGAACACGAAGTCCAAGACGAGTCGGTCCAGCCGCCAGAGAAGCTGGAGTATTGTAAATGGCTGGCCGAGTGCAACCACAGGCTCGAAGAGCACCAAGAATGCGGTAACTGGTACCTTGAGGCAGTAAGAATCATCCTCTCGAGGCAAATTGACCAAGTGTCAAAGGCGAGGGAGGCGCTGCCGCTCTGCGACAAAGCGCTGGAGGCCTACCAGAGAGGAGGGGATGCGGCCGACGTTCTTGTGGCCTCGAGACTGAAGCAGTACCTCCTCGGGCTGTCAAAGTAGATTCCGTCTCAGCTAGCAGTCGACTTCAGTTTTGGCTAAGCTCGGCTGCGTAACAGACCGCATGATTTGCCGGCTAGCGAGACTACCGCGACAACCTTGCACTTCCTTGCATTAGGTTCAGTCGCGTGAGCACAGCTGGTTCGCTATGCGAATGCCTTACGAAGCCGCCCCTGTTGGATTATGGAGACGTTCCTAGGTCACGTAGATAGGCCTGATGTCGTCGATCGGGTAAGGTCCCTTGTTCTCTGAGATGAAGGCAGGATTTCTCTTGACCTGGCCGCACCTCAGGCACTTGCAGAGCATCGGCGTGTCGCCGTAGTCCAGGATGTAGTGCTCTGTTCTGAGCTTGCACCGATCACAGTCCATTTTTACTATTTGCTCCGAGAGCAAAGGCTACCAGCGCCTTTGCCGTTGTGGCCCGGGCTCTCATAAAACCCCTTCGCGATGAATATCTACTGCCATGCCAACGTATGCATTTGTCGAAGTTGTTCTTTCGCTCCCGGCCGACGAGCAGAACCGGGGGGATGCTCCTCCACGGGGAATGCTCCAAGTGATGGCCCTTGCATTGCGTTAGGCCGCCTCGCGGACACCAGTTGTGCTCGATAAGTGAGGGATGAGGTGCGCGTCTGGCACTTCGACGTGCATGGTCAAGAACAACGAAGGAGCGAGCGTTATGCGTGGCCTAGGCGAGATTCACAGACAATTGATCGAATCGAGTGGCCAGCCATCGCCCCTGCGACAGATGTCGGCTAGTCACCGTAGATTGTGTAATACCACGGCTTCCGAACGGCGTCCGTGGTATCCACATACACGAACTTCACCTGGGTGTAGTCATCAAAGGTGTAGGCGGACATGTCCTTGCCGTGGCCACTCTGCTTGAATCCGCCATGGGGCATCTCAGATATGAGGGGGAGGTGGTCATTCACCCACACATCTCCAAACCTGAGCTGCGCTCCCGCTTTCATGGCCCTGCTCACATCCCTCGTCCAGATGGAAGCCGCGAGGCCGTAGATTACGTCATTCGCCTTCTCGATTCCGTCCTCGAATGACGTTATGGACGCGACGCAGATGACTGGTCCGAATATCTCCTCTTGGCAGATTCTCATGTTCTGTTCCACATCTGTGAATACGGTCGGCTCGTAGTAGAATCCCTTGCTAAATGGAGCCCCGAGTGAGGGACGCTTCCCGCCTACGATAAGCTTCGCTCCCTCGCCCTCGCCAACCTTGACCATCTCCTCGACTTTGTGCCTTTGGGCTTCGGAAACGAGAGGGCCCATGTCGACGTCTCGCTTAGTTGGGTCTCCAATCCTGATCTTGCCAACTTTCTCGACAAACCGTTTCATGAAAGGTTCGTAGACGCTCTCGTGAAC
>Ga0187778_10003716_pt1 | contig 10196 bp, 10 predicted proteins | sample 1015_Q2_SP5_20_M_FD_132418 | JGI IMG/M metagenome (GOLD analysis project Ga0187778, IMG submission 132418) | Tropical peat soil microbial communities from peatlands in Department of Meta, Colombia - 1015_Q2_SP5_20_MG | ecosystem: Environmental > Terrestrial > Soil > Wetlands > Peat | place...
AGCCGCGCAGATCGGACATCAGCACGGTGACCACGCGCTTGTCGCCGCCCAGCTTGAGGCCCTCGGGCGACTCGAGCAGCGTCTTGGCCACCTCGGGCGAGACGTAGCGGCCGAACGTGTTGCGGATGAAGTCGCGCTGCCGGAGCCCCTCCAGCATCTCGTTGAAGCCGCGCGTCAGCCGTCCCAGCTCGTCCGTCGACTTCACCGGCACCGACTGCTCGATGTCCCCGCCGGCGACGCGGGCCACCGCCGCGGTCAGCGCGGCCACCGGGCGCGTCACCCGGCGCGCGAAGAGCAGGCCGAGCACGAGCGCGCCCAGGGCGCCGATCAGCGAGGCCTCGAGCACCCCGCGCCGCAGCGCCACCAGCCGGTCCAGGAAGATCTCGACCGGATAGTTCAGCACGAGGACGGCGGTGGGCCGGCCGTCGGGGCCGGTGGAGACGGTGGAGAACGCGGTGATCCAGGTGCCGTCGCGATCCCGGTAGATCGGCGTGGTCCGCGCGAAGCCGTCCTGGAAGGTCCACGAGAGCGGCTGGATCATCTCGGGCGCCAGCTCCAGCGGCTCACCGGGCCGGCGTGCCGGATCGCTGCTCACGACCAGGCGCGCCCGGCGCGCGTCCGGGTCGAAGCTCCCCAGCGTGTAGACCGGGGTGGTCAGCACGTCCGCCTCGCGGATGGTGTCGAGCGTCTTCTGCACGCGCCGGTAGGCGTCCGAGGTAGGATCACCGTCGCGCTGGGCGCGCGCGTGGGCCACCGGATCGACCAGCAGCGAGGCGGTCCGCACGATGTTGAGGAGCTGGCTGCCCACCGCCTCCTCCACGGCCTCGAGCTGCCACTGGTAGACGAGGAGACCGACCAGGGCGACCGCGAGCAGGGTGACCGAGGCGAAGAGGACCGCGAGCCGGACGCTCAGGCGCTGCCAGGGACGCAGAGGCGGCGTCATGATGCCGCGATCGTACCACCCCGGAGCGAGCGAAGACGCGCGGCGGGGCGCGACCTCGCGCCGCGCCCGCGCCCGCGCACCTTGGTCGCGCTCCCGCCGGAACGCCGGCGAGCGCTAGCCCTCCTTGATCAGGAAGTGAGCCCGGCGGTTCCGGGCCCAGCAGGACTCATCGTGCGCGGTGCAGAGCGGCCGCTCCTTGCCGTACGAGATGATCGTGATGCGGCTCGCCGCGACCCCGTCGGCGACCAGCCGGCTCATGGCGGCCCGGGCACGCCGCTCGCCCAGGGCCAGGTTGTACTCGGTCGTCCCGCGCTCGTCACAGTGGCCCTCGATGAGGAGCAGGTCGTGGTTGGTCTTGAGCCAGACCGCGTTGGCGTCGAGGGTCTTCGCGTCGCCGGGACGGATGGCGTACCGATCGAAGTCGAAGTGGATGTCCGCGAGGTTCGAGCTCTCGCCGAACTCGCGGGGCGGCGGTGGTGTCGGATTGGGGCCGACGGGGCCGGCGGGGAACGGCGTCGCCGCGGGAACCGGCGCGGGGGCCGCGGCCACCGGCGCGGGGATCACCGGCGCCGGCGCGGAGATCCCCAGACTGGCCGGCCGCTTCGGGCAGCCGGCCATGGCCAGGCCGAGGAGCAGGACGACCGGCGCGAGCCGCTTCGGGCTCACGGCCGCACCACGTCGATGCCGACCGCGACCGTGCGCTTGCCCTCACGTTCCATGGTCAGCACGACCCAGTCGCCGGGATGGAGATCTCCGACCTGCATGGGGCGCTCGACGTAGCCGCCGGCCCAGCCGTCGGGACCGTTCTTCCCCCGAGCGACGAGATCGATCTTCGCGCCGGCCGCGAACCGCACGACGTGGCGGCTCGGCTTGGTCCCGGCCCCGTGCCACGGCCCCATCTCGTCCAGCGTGATGGTGTGCCGAGCGGGGTCGACCGCCACCAGGTCACCGGAGTGCTTGACGGCGGTCGCGGCCCACGCGGGAGCCGCGACGGCCAGGATGCCCAGGAACGCGATCCAGGTGATCGTACGCATGACGTCCTCCTCTCCGGGCAGAACTCCGTCTCGCTTGATCTGCCCGCGAATCTCTCCGGCGTTGTGCTCCGGAAGAGCCTCATACCGGCCGGGATACCCCGCCCCGATGAGAAGAGCATGAGAGCCAGGTGAGAAGCCCATGAGAGCCGGCCGGAGCCGGCGCCCGCGGGACGGCGAGATCAGGTGGCGGTGCCGTGGAAGGCGGGCATGACCTGCTCGCCAAAGGCGCGCATCGACGCCACGATCCGCTCGTGGGCGAGGTAGCCGAAGCTCATCTGGCAGAGCACGTGGTGCACGCCCGCGGCGCGCAGCTCCGCGGTCTGCTCGGCCACTCGGGCGGGCGTGCCGCAGAGGGCTCCGGTGGCCAGCGAGAACCGGATCGCCTCGTCCTCGGCGACGCGCGGATCGTTGAACGGGTTCAGCACCGCGGGGTCTACTCGGTAGTCCGCCGGGTTGTTCTCGGCGCGCGCGTGGAGCATGTGCCGCCGCGTGTGCGCGAGCGCCTCGGCCAGCTCCTCCTCGGCCTGCGCCTGGCTCGGCGCCACGTAAACGTGGCGCCACACCGCCACGTCGCGGCGCAGACGCTCGCGCAGCGCCGCCGGGTGCCCGCCCGCGACGAGGCCGTCGTCGTACAGCTTGAGCCGATCACCCACCGAGGCGACGGGCAGCCGCGCGGTGAGGATCGGCACGCCGAGCCGGCCGCACTCGACGAACGAGGCCGGGGTGACCACGCTGCGCCAGATCGGCGGGTGCGGGCGCTGGTACACGCGCGGGCGCAGCGCGGGCAGGCTCACCTGGAAGAACTTCCCGCGATAGTCGAACGGCTCCTCCGTCCACGCGCGGGTCAGGATCTCGAGGGCCTCGGCGCTCCGGTCGCGGCTGTCGTCGCTGCGGAGGCCGTAGCCCACGAACTCGTACTCGTTGTAGAGGCTGCCACGCCCGACGCCGACGTCGAGGCGGCCGTGGCTCAGGTTGTCGAGCAGGGCCAGCTGCACCGCGAGCCGGATCGGGTGCCGGAGCGCGAGCTGGATGACCGCGAAGCCGATGCGTACGCGCGAGGTGCGGACGGCGAGCGCGCTCGCGAACGGGATCGGATCGGAGTAGACGGCCTCGCCGGTGAAGTTGTGCTCGGTCAGCCACACCGAGTCGAAGCCGAGCGTCTCGGCGAGGCAGGCCTGGGCGAGCTGCTCGTCGATGGCGCCGCCGTCGGCCTCCGCCGACGGCGAGTGCGACAGGGTCAACCAGCCGAAGCGCACGAGGTCAGGCGACGAGCGTGCGGGCCAGCTCGATCTCGCCGAGGTGGGTCATCCCGTGGGTGAGCCCCACCTGCCCGAGGCACTGGATCACCGTCATGTCGCCGAGCGGCTTCACGGTGACCACCTTTTCGAGCATCTCGGGTGTCGCGCTCGCGAACAGCTCGTCGGTGCCGGCCCACACCTTCTGGGTGTACTCGCGGAAGAGCGGGATGTCCTTGATGCGCAGGGCCTGCGCCTCCTCGCTCGACATACCGGTGCCCTGGGCGTTGGGCGGCAGGCCCAGGCGCTCCGCGTAGCCGCCCTCGATCCAGATCGGTGGCCGGCGCCCCTGGATCACCCAGCGCACGATGTTGTCCTCGGTGCGCGCGTAGTGCCAGAGTCCCCACGCGATCGTGTTGGCCTTCGGATTGCCGCCCGGCACCCGGTGCAGCTGCTCCGGGGTGAGCTCGGTCAGCGACTTGTCCAGCCCCTTGTGCAGGCGAGCGAGCTCGGCCCGAATGAAGTCGGCGGCGGTCACCATGGGGATCCTCCTCTGCCAGCCTTGTATCATGTATACTGATCCACGTCACTTGGCTCCGAGGAGCGTTGCGACGGGATCCCCTCCCGCCAGGCTCGGAGCGGCCGGCCCCGGCCGGTTGAGACAACGGCGCTCGCACACTCCAATCCACAAGGAGGGCGCGAGATGAGCGCCACGACCAGAACCAGCCAGGCCCCGGACTTCGTCGTCACCGACCTGAGCCTCGCCGAGTGGGGCCGCAAAGAGATCCAGATCGCCGAGACCGAGATGCCCGGGCTCATGGCGATCCGCGAGGAGTACGCGGCCACCCGCCCGCTCCGCGGCGCTCGCATCACCGGGTCGCTGCACATGACCATCCAGACCGCGGTCCTGATCGAGACCCTGCAGGCCCTCGGCGCCGACCTTCGCTGGGCCTCCTGCAACATCTTCTCGACCCAGGACCACGCGGCCGCCGCCATCGCGGCGGCCGGCACCGCGGTGTTCGCGCGCAAGGGCGAATCGCTCGAGGAGTACTGGGACTACACGCACCGGATCTTCGAGTGGCCCCAGGGCGGCTACTCCAACATGATCCTCGACGACGGCGGCGACGCCACCCTGCTGCTGCACCTGGGCGCGGCCGCGGAGAAGGATCCCTCGGTCATCGCGAAGCCGACCAGCGAGGAGGAGACCGCGCTGTTCGCGGCGATCCGGGCCAAGCTCGCGAAGGATCCGACGTGGTACTCCACGCGGGTCGCCAAGATCCGGGGGGTCAGCGAGGAGACGACCACCGGGGTGAAGCGGCTCTACCAGATGGCCAAGGAGGGCCGGCTCCGCTTCCCGGCCATCAACGTCAACGACTCGGTGACCAAGTCCAAGTTCGACAACCTCTACGGCTGCCGCGAGTCGCTGGTGGACGGCGTCAAGCGGGCCACCGACGTGATGGTGGCGGGCAAGATCGCGGTGGTGTGTGGCTACGGCGACGTGGGGAAGGGCTCGGCCCAGGCCCTGCGCGCGCTGTCCGCCCAGGTGTGGATCACGGAGATCGACCCGATCTGCGCGCTCCAGGCCGCGATGGAGGGCTACCGGGTCGTGACGATGGACGAGGCGGCGCACCAGGGCGACATCTTCGTGACCGCCACCGGCAACTTCCACGTCATCACCCACGAGCACATGAAGCGGATGAAGAACAACGCGATCGTGTGCAACATCGGCCACTTCGACAGCGAGATCGACATCGCCTCGCTGCGTCAGTACAAGTGGGAGAACATCAAGCCCCAGGTCGACCACGTCATCTTCCCCGACGACAAGCGCATCATCCTGCTCGCCGAGGGGCGGCTCGTGAACCTGGGCTGCGCCACTGGTCACCCGAGCTACGTGATGAGCTCCTCCTTCGCCAACCAGGTCATCGCGCAGATCGAGCTGTACACCAATCCCGAGAAGTACCCGATCGGGGTCTACGTGCTCCCCAAGCACCTCGACGAGAAGGTCGCGCGGCTGCAGCTCAAGAAGCTGAACGCGCACCTCACCCAGCTGACCGACGCCCAGGCCCGCTACATCGGGGTGGACCGCGGCGGTCCCTACAAGCCCGACCACTATCGGTATTAGACGCGGCCGGTATTAGACGCGGGCGCTACTAGGCGCGGCCGGCCCGACCGCGCGCCTTGACGGCGACGGCCTCCCGGAGCAGGATACCGCCCCGGGAGGCCGCTCGATGACGAGAGGCGAGCTGGGACTGTCGGAGCCAGGGACGCGTCGCTTCTGGCCCGATCGCTGGTGGCGGGTCGTCGACTTCCGGATCGGGATCATCCCGCTGCCGGTCTACCTGGTCCTGCTCGCGATCATCACCGGCTTCACCCTCACCGGCAAAGTGCCCTCCGACATCCTGATGGCCACGGTCCTGCTCTCGGTGGGCGGCTTCACCTGCGCGGAGCTTGGCAAGCGGCTGCCGATCGCGCGGAACATCGGGGCGGCCGCGATCTTCGCGACCTTCATCCCGTCGTTCCTGGCCTTCCACCACCTGCTCCCCGATCCGATCCTGCACGCGGTCACCGAGTTCACGAGCTTCAGCAACTTCCTCTACCTGTTCATCGCCTCGATCATCGTGGGCAGCATCTTCGGGATGGACCGCACCGTCCTCATCCAGGGCTTCCTCAAGATCTTCTTCCCCCTGGCCGTCGGCTCCCTCGTCGCCGCGACCGTCGGCACCACCGTGGGCACGCTGCTCGGCCTCGGCCTCTTCCATACGCTCTTCTTCATCGTGGTACCGATCATGGCCGGCGGCGTGGGCGAAGGCGCCATCCCGCTGTCGATCGGTTACATGGAGCTGATGCACCAGCCGCAGGGCGAGCTCTTCGCCCAGGTGCTCCCGCCGGTCATGCTCGGCAGCCTGATGGCGATCCTGATCGCGGGCACCCTCAACTACGTGGGCAAGCGCCGGCCGGAGCTGACCGGCGAGGGACGGCTGCAGCCTGGCGAGCACGACGAGCTGGACGCCAGCCGCGAGGACGGCATCGTCACCGTCGACGTGGCCACGATCGCGGCGGCCGGCGTGACCGCGGTCACCCTGTACCTGATCGGCGCGCTCGGCCAGCGCCTCACCGGCTTCCCGGCGCCGGTGACCATGCTATCAATCGCCGTGCTCCTGAAGCTGACCCGCGCGGTGTCGCCGACGCTCCAGCAGGGCGCGTTTACCGTCTTCAAGTTCTTCCAGGTCGCGGTGACCTATCCCCTGCTGTTCGCGATCGGCGTCTCGCTCACCCCGTGGGACAAGCTGGTCGCGGCCTTCACTCTCCCCTACCTGATCACGATCGCGGCGACCGTCATGACCCTGATCGCCACCGGTTTCGTGGTCGGGCGGCTCATCGGCATGTACCCGATCGACACCGCGGTGGTGACCGCGTGCCACAGCGGACAGGGCGGCACCGGAGACGTGGCCATCCTGACCGCGGCCAATCGCATGCAGCTCATGCCGTTCGCCCAGATCGCGACCCGCATCGGCGGCGCGATCACCGTGACGATCACGCTCATCGTGCTGCGCTGGCTCGTCTAGCCGATGCGCATCACGCGGATCGACACGCTGCACGCCGACGCGGGCTGGCGCAACTTCGACTACGTCAAGATCACCACCGACGAGGACCTCGTCGGGTGGAGCGAGTACAACGAGTCGTTCGGAGGCATGGGGGTCTCCGCGGTCATCGCGGCGCTGGCCCCCGCCCTCATCGGCCGCGACCCGCGGCCCTGGGAGGCCCACGTGGCCACCATGTACGCCGTGCGCCGGCAGGCCAGCGGCGGGGTGATCCAGCAGGCCATCGGGGCGATCGAGAACGCGCTGCTCGACGTGACCGCGCGGGCGCTCGGCGTGCCGGTCTACGCGCTCCTCGGCGGCCCGGTGCGCGACCGGATCCGGCTCTACTGGTCGCACTGCGCGACGTACCGGGTGAGCCGGGCGCGCGAGATGGACCTGCCGCCCGTCCGCACGCTCGACGACGTCACCCGGCTCGGCCGCGAGGTGGTAGGCCGCGGCTACACCGCGCTCAAGACCAACGTCCTCTTCCTCGGCGACACCCCGCGCGCGCACGTGCCCGGCTTCGGGCGCAGCGCGGGATTCCCCGAGCTGAACGCCGACCGGCACGTGATCGACGCGATCCGCGCCCAGCTCGCCGCCTTCCGCGAAGGGACGGGCCCGGCGATGGACATCCTGGTGGACCTCAACTTCAACTACAAGACCGAGGGCTTCCTGAAGATGGCGCGCGCCATGGAGCCCTTCGACCTCTTCTGGGTCGAGATGGACACCCGCGACGCCAGCGCGCTGGCCTACGTCCGGAGCCGCACCACGATCCCGGTGGCCTCGTGCGAGTGCCCGTTCGGCCGCCGCGACTACCGCCCGTTCTTCGAACGCCAGGCGGTGGACGTGGCCATCGTGGACACCCCGTGGAACGGCGTGGCCGAGTCGCTGAAGATCGCGGCGATGGCCGACACCTACGAGGTCAACGTGGCGCCCCACAACTTCTACGGGCACCTCGCCACGATGATGAACGCGCACTGGAGCGCGGTGGTCCCGAATCTGCGTATCATGGAGATCGATCCAGACGTGGTGCCGTGGCAGGACGACCTGGTCACCGTGAAGCCGCAGATCAAGGACGGACACCTGCTGCTCCCCACCGGACCCGGGTGGGGCACCGAGGTGAACGAGGAAGCGGTCCGGGCGCACCCGCCCCGGTCCGGCCGCTGAGGAGGAGACGATGGAGCAAGGAATCCCCGCGACCCCGTTCTCGAACTCGACCGCCGCGGCCGAGCGGGCCAGCGCGTTCCTGCGCGCGGTCTATGGATGGATGTGCGCCGGGCTCGCGATCACCGCGTTCGTGGCGTACTCGATCGCCACCTCGCCCGGCCTCATGCGGGTGCTGGTCGACAACGCTCTGCTGTTCATCGGCCTGTTCGTGGCCCAGCTCGCGCTGGTCTTCTTCCTCTCGGCCCGCGTCGACGCGCTCGCGCCCGGCGCGGCCGGGCTGCTGTTCGTCCTGTACGCGGCCTTGACCGGCGTCACCCTCTCCGTGCTCGTGCTCGCCTACACCGGCAGCTCGATCGCCACCACCTTCGTGGTGACCGCGGGCATGTTCGGGGCGCTGGCCCTCTACGGCTCGACCACCCGGCGCAGCCTGGCCGGGATGGGCCAGTTCGTGTTCATGGGCCTGATCGGGCTGGTGCTGGCCTCGGTGGTCGGCATCTTCTGGCACAGCGAGGCGCTGCAGTTCCTGATCTCGGTGGTGGGCGTGATCGTCTTCACCGGGCTCACCGCGTGGGACGCCCAGCGACTCCGCCAGATGGCGCTGGCCTTGCCCGGGGGGCAGGTCGGCTCGCGGGCCATCGTGGGGGCCCTCGCCCTCTACCTCGACTTCATCAACCTCTTCCTATTCCTGCTGCGCTTCATGGGCAACCGCCGGGACTGAACGGGCGCCGGTCTCACTCGACGACGATCTCGCCGACCATGCCGGAGGTGTCGTGATCCGCGCAGATCAGCGGGAAGCGGCCGGCCCGGCGCGGGACGAGGAAGACGTCCTTCTCCTCCTTCGGCTGCAGCACGACCTCGTTCCGCGTCTCGACCAGCACGTCCGGGTTCGCCACGTCGACCGCCGCCAAGAAGGCGGGGGCGGTGAACTCGTGCAGCTCGGCGCCCTGGTTCGCCAGGTGGAGGCGATAGCGGGCCCCCAGGCGGAAGCGCAGCTGGCTCGGCCGGAAGGCGTACTCGACCATCACCACCGTGACCACCTCCGGCTCCTGCGCGCGGGCGGGGCGTACCGCTCCCCCGCCCGCGGCGGCCAGGGCCACCACCGCGGCCGCCGCGAGCCGGCCTCGGAGGCGACGACTCACGGAAACGCTCGGAAGGTTCCCAGCAGCGAGGCCCGCGCGGCCGGGCCGAGCGCGGCGAAGGGCAGCACCACCGGCGTCGCCCCGGTGCGGGCGAAGGCGTCAAGCTGGGCGCGGCAGCGGTCGGCCGGGCCGACGGCCCCGAGGCCGTCGAGGACGCGCGGGGAGATCGCCTTCACGGCCCCCGCGCGATCGCCGGCCGACCAGGCCCGGTTCACCGCCTCCACCTCGGTCCGGTAGCCGCAGTCGACGAAGAAGCGCGCGTACGCGTTCACGATCGCGTAGCCGGTGATGTCGCGGGCGAGCGCCTCACGCACCGGCTCGGTCTCCTCGGTCACGCAGGTGCGCACGTACACCGCCACGTCCAGGTCGGCCAGGCTCCGGCCCGCCCGCTTGGCCCCCGACTCCACGCGCTGCACCGAGGCGGGCACGGCCTCCGGCGGGATCCAGTTCAGCAGGACGCCGTCGGCCACCTCGCCGGCCAGCTCGCACATCCGCGGCCCGAGCGCGGCCAGGTAGATGCGCGGCGGTGTGGCCGGCGCGGGGATCGCGAGCCGGAAGTTCTTGAGCCGGTAGAACGTGCCGTCGAAGTTCACCCGCTCCCCCGCGGCGGTCATCCGGATGATCTGCACCGCCTCGCGCATCTGCTGGACGGAGGGGGCGAAGCGCAGCCCGTGCCACTGCCCGACGATGATCTCGCTCGACAGCCCGAGCCCCAGCGCGAAGCGGCCCGGCGCCAGGTGGGCCAGCGTCGCCGCGGCCTGGCCGTAGACGACCGGCGTCCGCGTCTGGACCGGGATCACCCCGTTGGCGATCTGCATGCGACCGCTGTGGGTGGCGATGAGGGTGGACAGCACGATCGCCTCGGCGCCCGAGGCCTCACCGACCCACGCGGTGCGGTAGCCACGGCTCTCCGCCTCGCGGACGATCGCGGGGAACTCGGGCAGCGGCACGGCGAGCGAGGTCAGGGCGATGTCGGTCGGCATGGAGTCGGCCCTCAGGAGCGCGGCCAGACGCGCTCGCTCACGATGTAGTGCTTGTTGTGGGTGTAGGGACGCACCTCGGGCTTCCACCGGCCGATGTCGGAGGTGTCGTTCCAG
>Ga0187778_10003717_pt1 | contig 10196 bp, 9 predicted proteins | sample 1015_Q2_SP5_20_M_FD_132418 | JGI IMG/M metagenome (GOLD analysis project Ga0187778, IMG submission 132418) | Tropical peat soil microbial communities from peatlands in Department of Meta, Colombia - 1015_Q2_SP5_20_MG | ecosystem: Environmental > Terrestrial > Soil > Wetlands > Peat | place...
AGTCGAGCAGCGGCTGCGCCGCGAGTTCCCCTCGGGCATGCCCGGATACGGTGCGGACGCGCTGCGCTTTACGATGGCCGCCTACGCGACCCTGGGCCGCAACGTAAATTTCGATTTCAAGCGGTGCGAGGGGTACCGCAACTTTTGCAACAAGCTATGGAACGCCACTCGCTTTGTCCTGATGAACGTCGAGGGCCGCGAGACGGGGGTGGGCGAGCTGTCCTTCGTCGACCGATGGATTCTGGGCGAATTGCAGCGCACCGTTGCGGAGGTCGAAAAAGGCTTTGGCGACTATCGGCTCGATAACGTTGCGCACGCGATCTACCGCTTCGTCTGGGAGCAGTACTGCGACTGGTATCTGGAGTTGGCCAAGGTGCAGCTGGCTCATGGCAGCGCCGCGCAACGGCAAGGCACCTGCCAGACGCTGGTGCATGTGCTCGAGGTTTTGCTGCGCCTGGCGCACCCCGTGATCCCGTTTATCACCGAGGAGCTTTGGCAGAAGGTTTCGGTTCTGGCCGAGCGGCGCGCGCCGGAGGAACAAACGTCGATCATGATCCAGCCGTATCCGCGCGCGCAGGCGAGCGGCATCGACGCGAACGCCGATGCCCAGGTCCGCGCACTGAAGGAACTCATCGACGCGGCCCGCAATATGCGCGGCGAGATGGACCTGGCTCCGGCGCTCAAGGTGCCGATGACCATTGCTCCTGCGCCGCCGCAGATTCGGGCTTTCACCCCCTACCTGATGGCCCTGGCGCGCCTGCAATCCGTAGAAGCGCTCGATGACCTGACCGATGCCGCACCGATCGGAAATTCGCCCGTGGCCATTGTCGGTCCCTACCGCTGCTTGCTGCGCGTGCAGGTGGACGTGGCCGCCGAACGCGCGCGTCTGACCAAGGAGGCCGGGCGGCTGGAAGTCGAAATTGCCAAAGCGCAGGGCCGGCTGTCGACGCCGAGCTTCGTTGCGCGTGCGCCGGCGGCGATCGTCAACCAGGAGCGCGAGCGGCTGGAACGCTTTGCGGCCACGCTGGCCAAGGTCCAGGAGGAACTTGCCCGCCTTGCCGGTTAACCGGCGCGGCCCATCCAACCGCGCGGCCCGCTCGCACTATTGGGGCGAAGCGGCCGGGGGTCGGGGCGCGGTTGGTTCCCCAATCACGGTTAGCCCGTCGACCCAGTAATCGGTGTCGCCAAAGCAGGAACCGGGCACCCCGAGGTGCTCCTCGTAGTGCAGGTTCACGCGCTGGCCAATGGCCTGATTGACGCGTGCGGCCACCGCTTCATCGCGCACCGTGAAGGGAAACTTCTCGGGCAGGGAGCCGGGCAGCGAAACCATGATGAGTTCTCCCTCCCAAGTCTTGCAGATCCAGCCTTTGCGGCTGAATTTTTGGACCCAGCCGGCACGCTCGCCACTGGAGTACGACCACTTCAGGACAAATGCCAAATACAGGGTCGCTGCCGCGAGAACCACCAAAGTCGCCAAAAGGAACAATCGTCGCAGCATTCGCGTCCCGTCTCGCAAAAAAAGTCAAATCGATCCCTGCCGCCCGCCGGGGCGCACGAATTAGCGCCGCAGCAAGTAGTGCAGATACTCCTTCTCGACGGTCACCTGGCGCAGCAGCACATTGCCCGTTTGCCGCGCAAACGCCTGAAAGTCACGCACCGAACCCGGGTCCGTGCAGACGATTTTCAGCACCTGTCCGGTCTGCAAATCGGCCAGCGCCTTTTTTGCGCGCAAGATCGGCAAAGGACAATTCAGTCCCCGCGCATCGACTTCGCGATCGAATTTGTCAGGCGCCGTTGGCGGTGCATTCATCGGCTTCTCCTAGGTGAGGCGTCCCGAATGTCCCTCTCCGGTTTGGACCGCGGCGCGGTTTTCCCAGCGCCAGGCGTTGCCGTCATAGCCGCTCCCGCGCCCACGCCTCGACCGCCGCCAGAGCCTTGGGCAGGGCGGTCGCATCGGTTCCACCGGCCATCGCCAGGTCCGCGCGCCCCCCGCCCTTGCCGCCGATTTGCTGGGCGACGAAGTTGACGAGCTCGCCGGCCCGTATCCGTGCCGTGGCGTTTGCCGTGACACCGGCGACCAACTGCACCTTGCCTTCGGACACGGCCGCCAGGACGATCGCCGCGCGGTCCAGGCGACTTTTCAACTGGTCCACGGTATCACGCAACTGACGCGCGTCGGCGCCGTCGAGCATCGCCGCGAGCACCTTTACGCCGCCGATGTCGACCGCGCGTTGGACCAACTGCTCGCCTTGCCCGGCGGCGAGCTTTTGCTGCAGACGAAGGATATCCCTTTCGTAAACCTTCACCTGCTCGAGGATTTGTCCGATGCGGTGCGCCGCCTCCGCGGCCGGAGCGCGAACGGCCGTCGCAATCTCGCTCAGGCGCTCGTCGATCTGCTGGACATACTCCAGAGCCCCTGCGCCGGTCACGGCTTCCACGCGGCGTACCCCGGCGGCCACGCCGCTTTCCGAGACGATCTTGAAAAATCCGATGTCGCCGGTGCGCGAAACGTGGGTCCCGCCGCATAGTTCGGTCGAGTAATTGACGGCCGCATCGCCCATCCCGATGACCCGCACCTCGTCGCCGTACTTGTCACCGAAAAACGCCAGCGCGCCGGCGCGAATCGCGTCCTCGTAGGGCATCTGCCGCGCGGTCACCGCGGCATTGGCGCAAATGGCATCGTTGACGAGTTCCTCGACGCGGCGCAGTTGCTGCGCCGTCACGGGCTTGTCGTGGGAAAAATCAAAGCGCGTGCGAGCGGCATCGACCAGGGAGCCCTTTTGCTGCACGTGGGTGCCAAGAACGGCGCGCAGTGCGGCGTGCATCAGATGGGTCGCCGAATGGTTGCGCCGAGTGCGCTCGCGCAGCGCGCCGTCGACCTGCGTCTGCACGCGATCGCCGACCCGCAGCGTGCCGCCAAGCAATCTGCCATGATGCGCGGTTACCCCGGGCTGCAACTTTTGTGTGTCGGAAACTTCAAATCGCGCTGCCAAGGCCTGCACGGTGCCGCGGTCGCCCGCCTGTCCACCGGACTCCGCATAAAACGGGGTAGCGTCCAGAATCACGACACCGTGCTGACCGGCCGTCAGTACGTTCGTTGCGGTCTCGTCCTGGTAAATGGCGAGCACCTGGGCATCGCACTGCAGCGTCTCGTACCCTACAAACCGCGTCTGCGGTCCGTCGAAGCGCACGCTGCCGCCGGTCTTGAACTTGCCGGCGGCGCGCGCCTGCTCGCGCTGGCGTTCCATGGCGGTCTCAAATCCGGCCAGGTCCACGCCGATGCCGCGCTCCCGCGCGATATCCGCCGTTAAGTCCACCGGAAAGCCATACGTGTCGTACAAAACGAATGCCGTCTCGCCGTCGATTCGCGCCTCGGGTTTGCCCCCAAGGTGGGCAAAGGCCTCCGTGAGAATTTTCATGCCGTGCTCCAGCGTTTCGCCAAAGCGCTCTTCCTCCTGCAACAAGACCGACTCGATGCGCGAGCGCTGCTCGCCAAGTTCCGGATAGGCGGCGCCCATTTCCTTTTCGAGATCCCCGACCAGGCGATGGAAAAACGCCGTGCGGCAACCGAGCTGGTAGCCGTGGCGAAGGGCGCGCCGCACGATTCGTCGCAGCACGTAACCGCGCCCCTCATTGCCCGGAATCACACCATCGGCGATCAGGAAGGCGCACGCGCGGATGTGATCGGCAATCACCTTTAGGGAACTGTGCTGCAGATCGCTCGTGCCCGTGAGGCGGGCCGCCGCGCGAATCAGGTTCTGGAATAAATCGATGTCGTAGTTGCTATGCACCTTTTGCAGCACCGCCGCCAAGCGCTCCAGGCCCATTCCGGTGTCCACGCAGGGGCGAGGCAAGGGTGCTAGGTAGCCGTGCGCGTCGCGGTCAAATTGCATGAACACGAGGTTCCAGATCTCGACGTAGCGATCGCCATCGGCCTCGGCCGAGCCGGGCGGCCCGCCGGCAACGGAAGGGCCGTGATCGAAAAAAATCTCCGAGCACGGTCCGCAAGGCCCGGTGTCGGCCATCTGCCAGAAGTTATCCGACGTATAGCGCGGCGCACCGGGCCGATCGCCGATGCGCAAGCAACGTTCGGGCGCCACCTTGACCTCGCGGGTCCAGATGTCGTAGGCCTGGTCGTCATCCTGGTACACGGTCACCCAGAGACGGTCGACCGGAAGACGGTAGACCTCGGTCAGCAGCTCCCACGCGTAGGCGATTGCCTCGCGTTTGAAATAGTCTCCGAAGCTGAAATTTCCCAGCATCTCGAAAAACGTGTGGTGGCGCGCCGTGTAGCCCACGTTTTCCAGGTCGTTGTGTTTGCCGCCCGCGCGCAGCGACTTTTGCGCCGATGTCGCCCGTGTATACGGGCGCGTTTCGCGGCCCGTAAACACGTCCTTGAACTGCACCATGCCGGAGTTCGTAAACAGCAGCGTGGGATCGTTGACCGGCACCAGCGAGGAGGCGCGCACGCGGGTGTGTCCCCGGGCAACGAAATACTGCAGGAAGCGTTCGCGAATCTCGGAACTGTTCATGAAAGAGCGGTCTTTCCCGGTGCGACGGGATCGAACCGGCGCGGTTCGGACATCGGCCGCACATGATACTGATCCTTCGGCGCCCCCGCCGAAGGACCGAAAACCGGCGATCAGACGATTTTCGAGTACGGGCGCCTGCGCTCATCGTTGCGCAGGTAGCGATCAAAGACCATGGCCAGCGCGCGCACCAGAAGCTTTCCTTTTGGGGTGACGCTGATCCAGTCTTCGGTGCATTCCACGAGGCCCGCATCCTCGTAGGTTTTCAGTTCGGCGAGCTCGCTTGCAAAGTACTCGTCGAAATCCACCAGGTGGGCGGTCTCGATGGACTCCTTGGCAACCTGGAAATGGCACATCAGCGCCATGATCACGGCTCGGCGCACCAGATCGTCCGCGTTGAGCTGAATGCCGCGTTGGGTTGGAATCACTCCACCCCGCAAACACTCGTAGTAGTCCTCCAGCGCGCGCGCGTTTTGCGCATAGGTTGGCCCCACCTTGCTGATTGCCGAAACACCCAGGCCGATGAGGTCGTAGTCCGGACGCGTGCTGTATCCCTGGAAATTGCGATGCAAGCGGCCTTGTCGCTGAGCGCGCGCCAGTTCGTCGTCGGACTTGGCGAAGTGGTCCATACCGATGTACTCGTAGCCCGCGTCGCAAAGACGCCGGATCGCATCGATCATGATCGTGAGCTTCTCCTGCGGCGACGGCAAAGCCGCGCTGTCGATGCGCCGCTGGGGCTTAAAGCGCTCCGGAAGGTGCGCGTAGTGGTAGAGCGCAATGCGGTCCGGGGCCAGCTCCAAAACGCGATCCAAGGTCGTAGAAAAGCTCGCGCTGGTCTGCCGGGGCAAGCCGTAGATCAGATCCAGGTTGACCGACTGAAAGCCGGCCGCGCGCGCTTCCTCGACACTCGCGCGCGTGATCTCCAGGCTCTGTTCCCGGTTTACCGCGAGCTGCACGTCGGGGTCGAAGTCCTGCACTCCGACCGACAGGCGATTAAACCCCAAAGAAGCGAGCGCCTGGATCTTCTCCGGCGGGGCGGTGCGCGGGTCGATCTCGATGCTAAATTCCCCTCGTTGGGCAAACGCAAAGCGCGCGCGCAGCAGCACCATCACGCGCTGCAGCTCCTCGCTGGTGAGAAAGGTCGGTGTCCCGCCGCCCAAATGCAGCTGCTCGACCCGGCGCTCCCCCTTGAGCTGGGCCGCGACCAGATCAATTTCCTTTTCCAGGAACCCGAGGTATTCGACGGCCTTGCCGTGGTCCTTGGTGACGATCTTGTTGCAGCCGCAGTAATAACAAACCGTATTGCAAAAAGGGATATGCACGTACACCGACAGGGGGCGCGCTCCTCCGGTGCTCGGTTCGGCCAGCCACCCCGCATACGCCCGCGCGTCGAACGCTTCGACGAAGCGATCGGCGGTCGGGTACGAGGTGTAGCGGGGGCCGGGCTGGTCGTAGCGGCGCAAAGTGGCTCGGTCCGGCAGCTCGACAAGGCCCTGCTCCCGGCTAACTGGTTTGCTCATTACCCTTTGTTCCAATTGCGGCTCATCTCGGAAAGGTTTTTGCCATGGGGCGGCGGCCGGGCGCGCCGGCCTGCTTTGCCGGCCACGGTGTGTCGACGCAGGGCCGACATGCCAAGACCCCGTACGAAACGCCTTGGCGCACCGGAGCGTTCGCCCCGCAATACGCCGGGGAGCCCAGGGACCGCAGGTACACTACAGACTATCGCGAGTAATATCGCACCCTAGGAAACGAAGACCTTGACCAGGGTCAAGGCCGGTCAAGTCCGCAGCTCCAAAAGCCTTGACCGCGCGCTGTAAATGTACTTACCCGAGAACACTATGAACTTGGCCAACCTTCGCGTCGCCTGTTCGAATTGCAATTTGCGAGAACTGTGCCTTCCGGTCGGTCTGTCGGCCGAGGAGCTGGGCCGCGTCGAGCAGATTGTTGCCACGCGGCGCCGAATTCACCGCGGCGAGTCCTTGTTTCGCGCCGGTGATCGCTTCGAATCGCTGTATGCCGTGCGCCTGGGATTTCTGAAGAGTACCTTGATGTCCAGCGACGGCCATGAACAAGTTACCGGCTTTCACATGGCAGGGGAACTCGTGGGCTTGGATGGGATTTCGGGCGACGCCCACACCTGCGACGTCACCGCACTCGAAGACACGGAAGTGTGCGTGATTCCGTACGAGCGGGTCGAAGAATTTGCGACGACCTTGCCGGCGCTGCAAAACCACCTGCGCAAGGTGATGAGCCGGGAGATCGTACGCGAGCACGGCGTGATGCTGCTTCTGGGCAGCATGCGTGCCGAGGAGCGGCTGGCCGCGTTCCTGCTCAATTTGTCGCAGCGCTTCGAAGCGCGCGGATATTCGCGCTCGGAATTCGTATTGCGCATGACTCGAGCCGAGATCGGCAGTTTTCTGGGCCTTAAGCTGGAGACCGTCAGTCGCGCACTGTCGCACTTTGCCCAAGAGCGCTTGATCGAGGTCGATCAAAAGCACGTGCGCATCTTGGACGCCGAGCGGCTGCGTGCGCTGTTGGGCTCGAGCGCGCCGAAGTCCGATCGTTAAGCCGGGGCGGGGCCGGCAAACCCAGGCGATATCGCGTTTACTCTTCGCCCCGGCGCCGGGACGCGGGGTCGTCGTCCGGACGGATGCGGTCGATGCGATCGGTACAAATGGCGTCCACACCCCAGCTCCAAAGCGTTCGGGCGCGGTGCGGATCGTTGACGGTGTAGCAAAGCAATCCGTAACCGGCGGTCGTAATCTGGCGCGCGAGCGCGGGCGTAAGGCGGCGGTGGTCGCAGTGCAGCGATGCACACTCCAGAGTTTGCAGCGCGTCGCGCCAATCGGGGACGATCCGGGAAAACAGCAGTCCCCGAGCCAGCTGCGGTGCTCGGCGCCGGGCCGCTTCCAGCGCGACCCGCGAGAAGGACGAAACCAAGGGCGCGGCAACTCCCGAGGCGGCGGCTTGCGCCCGGAAGCCGACGATTGTTTCGGCCACGATTTCTCCCGTTCGGACTTCCTGACCGGGCACCGGCTTGATTTCCACGTTCAGCCAGATGCCGCGCTGGTGACAATGGTGCAGAGCCTGGAGCAACGTCGGAATACGCGTGCCCGCAAACTGCGGACCAAACCAGGAGCCCGCGTCCAGTTGCGCAAGATCGGCGGCCGGTTTTGCGGCCACCGACCCGCGACCGTCGGTCGTGCGATCTAAGGTCGCATCGTGCAACAGCACGGGAACTTCGTCGGCACACAGCACGGCGTCGACCTCCGCCGCGCGGTATCCGTACTGCAGTCCGACATCGCAGGCCGGCAGGGTGTTTTCGGGAGCCAGGCTTCCGCCCCCGCGGTGCGCCAGAAGGCGCGGGTACGACCAAGATGGCATTGCCGGGCTCGGTCAGGACGGCGCGCGCGAGGCGACGAGCACCGCGTTGGAGCCGCCAAAGGCAAACGAATTGGACATGACGTGCTCCAGCGGCACATCGCGCCGCGCCTGGTTGGCAACGTAGTCCAGGTCGCACTGCGGATCGGGCTGGTGCAGGTTGATGGTGGGGGGCGCAAAGCCGTGCCGCAACGCCAGCAAGCTGGCAATGAGTTCCACCGCGCCGGTGGCGCCCATCAAGTGCCCATGCATCGACTTGGTGGAGGAAATCAGCACGGTCGTTGCGTGCGTTCCGAAGACCTGTTTGATCGCTTGCGTCTCGGCGATATCGCCGGCCAGCGTTGCGGTGCCGTGGGCGTTGATATATCCAACCTCGGAGGCCCGCAGACCCGCATCAACCAGCGCCCCTTGGATTGCCGCCGCCTGTCCTACGGGATCGGGCTTGGTCATGTGGGTTGCGTCGGTGCTGGTGCCATAGCCGCTCAAACGCGCGTGAACCGTGGCACCGCGCTCTCGCGCGTGACGCTCTTCCTCCAGAACCACGAAGCCCGCGCCCTCGGCCAACACGAGACCCGTGCGATCGGCGGCAAACGGCCGACAGGCCGTCGACGGGTCCGCGGGGTCCGGGATCGCCAAAGTCCGCAGCGCCTCCCAGGCGGTAATCGTGCCCAGGGTCAGCAAGGCCTCCGTACCCCCCGCAATCGCGACGTCGGCACGCCCGCTGCGCAGCGCAAGCAGCGCCTCGCCGATCGCGATCGCCGACGAGGAGCACGCGGTAGAGTATGTGATGCTGTGGCCGTGACAGCCGAAGTCGATCGCAATGTGCGCCGCCGCGGCGTTGTTCATTCCCTTGACCACGATCAGCGGATTTACGCGCGCCCCTCCGCGCAGCAGCAACTCCTCGTAGCCCTGCTGCATCGTTTCCGCCCCGCCCATGCCGGTACCCACGCAGACGATCGCGCGATCCAGACACGCCGCACCCTTGAGTCCCGCGTCGGCCACCGCCTCGTGGGCCGCGATCAGCGCGAACTGGCTGAAGCGATCGATCCCCGCGAGGCGGGCCTTGGGCACCGGGGTGTGCGCCGGAAGATCCACCACACCAAAAGCGTTGTGGGCGATCCGCCCCGAAAAATCGGTCCGCAGGGCTCGGATTCCCGACCGACCGCTTTGCAATGCCGCAAGAAATTCCGGCACGTTTGTGCCAATCGGACTAAGTACGCCGATGCCCGTTACGCAGACCGTACGGCCCTCACGCATAACGAACTTGGTGCGGACCGCGGGTGGATCGGACGCTCGCGCGAGCTAGGCCGTCGGCTCGAAGACCGACGTCGGTGCGCTGACGCAAGGACCCGAGGAGGCCCTCACGCGGCCTGCGCGGGTTGCTGCTGTTGAACCGCACGCTCGATCTCCGCAATCACATCGGCAACCGTCACGAGCGGCGTACGCGAATCGGACATGCGAATTTTGAGCTTGTCTTCCATTTCGAACATGAATTCGATCATTCCCAGGGAATCGATCCCCAGGTTGGCGATTTCGGTTTCGGGCGTGAGCTTGCCCAGATCGATGCCGAAATGATCGGCGATCATCGATTTGATTTGCTCCGCCAGTTCGAGATTCATGGAACGCTACGCCACCGAAAAGAGTTTGGGCCGCTGGCCCTCGCTGCGCTCCTGGGAGCGCTCCCAAGCGGCGCCCGCCGCCGGGCCCCGAAAAAAGCCAATTGTCTCATCGGCAACGGCCTGTTTGTCGTTGTCGATCGTCAATACGTGGTAACTATTGTGATACAGGACCGTACGGACCACCTTCGACCCGACATTCAGCGCAACGAACTCGGCGTTGCGCGGACTGGCGACGTCGTCCTCGATCGCGTGCAGCACCAAGGTCGGTGCTTGCACCCGTCCAATGTCTCGACGCACCGTGCCGATGAGCTGGTGCGCCTCGTGGATCCCCGCCAAGGGAAGGTACGCCGCTCCGGCCGACGAGGTCGCGCCGCTGCCCTCGGTACGCGCCGCCCAGGCCCGCAGCACCCATTCGCGCAGCCGCTCGTTTTTCAAACCGTAGGGGTGGCGCTCGGGCCATGCGATCCATCGACGCAGGGGCGTGCGCCAAGCCAGCGGCGCCAAAACTCGGTACCAGGGCATGCGCCAACCATCGTAGGCAAGCGTGGTGGAAACGAGCGCAAGTCCCGCGACCTCCAGGGGCCGTTCGATCGCCAAGCGCAGCGCCAAAACGGCTCCCAGGCAATGGCCCGCGACGTAAACGCGTTTGTGGTCGCGACGCAGCTCA
>Ga0187778_10003719_pt1 | contig 10192 bp, 10 predicted proteins | sample 1015_Q2_SP5_20_M_FD_132418 | JGI IMG/M metagenome (GOLD analysis project Ga0187778, IMG submission 132418) | Tropical peat soil microbial communities from peatlands in Department of Meta, Colombia - 1015_Q2_SP5_20_MG | ecosystem: Environmental > Terrestrial > Soil > Wetlands > Peat | place...
CCCTTCTCCCGGGATCTGTCAGCAACGACCACTGCGCAATCACGGCAAGCGGACGCGCCGAAGCAGATCCTGGAAGCGCTGATCAGAGCGACAGCCGTCGAATACGGGATCGACGGCGAGATACGTCATCGGCGTTGGCGGCCGAGGTCGCGGCCAATCTCCTGGCTCTGCGCACCAACGACGGCCGCTTCCCCCGAGTCCGCCACCCTTCCTGGGCGGCACCGCCAGCTAACCCTGCCCGGCGGGCGCGCCGCGGAGTATCTCGATCTCGAGAAATCGAAACTCAAAGGTATTGGCATTGATGACATTGTGGCTAACGCCCTGCTCGCGGGCGTATGAGACACCACTCGTCAGCATCACCTCCCGGCTGCCGGTGCTGTCTTCGATGCGCAGCAGGCCGCTGGTCATTGGGACGACGATGTAATCGTACTGGTGTACGTGATGTCCGGTCTCCGCCCCGGGGGCAAACCGCCACTCCGTCACCTTCGCCCATTCATTTTCAATCTGTACCTGTGCCGTCGCTCTCATGTGCTGCCTCTGGACCTCCCCACGCCGGGCCTTGGGCGTGTCGAGTGCCCGATCCTGTCAGCGCTACGTTCCCCCATGCGCACCCTTTAGCCGTGCCCCTGACGCTCGGCGTACACCGCAGCCAGCATCGGGCTGTTGACGTCGCGGATGGCATTGGCGATCGCCGCCTCGCGGCAGGCCCTCGCGGTCGCCATGGCGTTCAGATCGAGCATGTTATCGGCCGCGCACACCCGGTACGCCGCCGCCACGATGCGCCCGTAGAGGATGAGCGCTCCCTGCTCGGTCGACAAGTTGAGATCCGAATAACGGACCGTGAGCCCAGCGGCGTTAGCGCTGGCGGCGCGTGCGCTGCCAACGGCGCCGATGGCGGTGCAAGTGGCGAGGACGGTGAGAGCCACGGCGGTGCGCAGGCGCCCGCCAGGGTTGAGTGTTGCAGAGGTCATCGGCTTCTCCTGCGTGGACATTGGGTTTCAGCTCCTTCAAGGGCGTCACGAGCTTCGCGACGCTGAAGCTAAGATTCCTGACTTGCCCGTTCCGTTTAAAGACGCCGCGCCGCGGATTGATCCCGGAGAACGACGACTTCGTACCGAATGCCTGCCATTGCTCTCTTTGCCGGACGCTGGAGCACTGAATCGCCGGCGTAGTTGCCGGTGCCGCGCTTGCGCTGCATCATGCTTTCGCTCACGTCTGAGCGCCGATCCGGAGCCCGCCGATGCGCATGGAAGACCAGCAGGAGAGCGAGAACGTCGAGGACGCACGCGGCTCGAGTGGGGGCTTTCAGTTACGCCCGCTGCACGGCCTGGGCCTGGGCGGCATCGCGGTGGCGCTGATCGCGGGCTGGATCTTCGGTCTCAGCCCCTTGCAGGTCCTCGGTCTTCTGAGCGGCAGCTCAGCGCCCGGCAACAGCAGCGCGCCGGCCGCGCCCCCGCCGGCCGACGATGCCCAGGCGCATTTTGTCTCGCAGATCCTGCGCAGCACCGAACAGGTCTGGGGCGATTACTTCTCCCAACACGGCAAGACCTACACCGACCCGAAGCTCCTGCTGTACCGCGACAGCTATCCGACTGCCTGTGGCCAGGGCCAGGCCGTCGCCGGACCCTTCTACTGTTCGCGTGACCGGATCGTGTACCTCGACATGAGTTTCTTCGACCTGATGAGGCGCCAACTCGGCGCTCCGGGACAGTTCGCCCAAGCCTATGTGATCGGCCACGAGGTGGGACACCACGTGCAGAATCTCCTCGGCATCATCGATCGAGTGGATCAGGCGCGCGAACGGGCGTCGGACGCAGACTCCAACGCACTCAGCGTGCGCCTGGAATTGCAGGCCGATTGCCTGGCCGGCGTCTGGGCGACGAGGTCGCAGCAGGAGCAGGGCTGGCGGCTGGAAACAGGGGACATCGAAACCGCGCTGCACGCCGCCTCGCAGATTGGCGATGACACACTGCAACGCCGCGCGCAGGGCACCGTGGTACCGGAAACCTTCACCCATGGAACCAGCGCCCAGCGCGTCGCCTGGTTCAAGCGCGGCGTTGACTCAGGTGACCCGGCGCAGTGCGACACGTTCAAAGCCAATCCAATGTGAGGGAAGGTTCTCGGCCCTCAGGGCGGCAGCGTCAGGGATGCGGTCTTGCCCTTGCTGTGCACATAACGGTCCAGCGAGGGATCGAGGCGCACGGCAGTCACGAGATCGTTGACGGCACTGCCCGAGTCGCCAAGTCCTCCGAAGGCTGCGCCGCGGAGAAAGTAGGCGCGCGCCAGCTTCGGATCGAGCCGGATCGCCTCGGCCTCGTCGTTTCTCGCATTCTCGTAATCATGCTGACGCAATGACACATATCCCCGCTCGGTCCACAACTCGGCGACCTTCGGCTGCAAACGGATCGCCTCCGAAAGGTCTGCGAGGGCGCCGCCGAAATTGCCGCGAGCCTGGTAGATCTTCGCGCGCTGACGCAGGGCGGGAACCAGCTTGGAATCGATGCCGATGGCCGTGTCGAAATCCCGCAGCGCCGCGTCGTCATCGGACTGCGCGGCGTAGAAGACCCCGCGGTTGTAATAGAGATCGGCATTGTGGGGGGCCAGTTTGACGGCCTGGTTGTAATCCTCGAGCGCGTGCTGGCTGTCGCCCCAGGCAAAATACGCTGCCGCGCGATTGACAAACAGATAAAAGCGCGCGTCCCCCTGGAGAATCTTGCGGTCGAGCGACTCCGTGCATGCCTGAATGACCCGGGGCGGCGCTGTCTTCCCGTCGCGATTGATGCACGCCTCGATCACGATGTGCTTTTCCATGTCGAGTTGGTGCTCGCAGATCGACGCCTGTATGGCGAAGTCGCGCAGGTTTCCACGTTCCAGCGTATCCAATCCGATCTGCTGCAGGCAGTTGGTGAATTCATCCGGAGGAAGCGCCGGCAGCGTCCGGTCGACACGCGGCGCCGTAATCGTAACTTCCTCTTTGTTCGTCGTGGGCGCCGGCGGTGCCTGGGCAGCCGATGTGGTCCCGTCTGCGGGCGCGCTGCCGGGTGACTGACCGGCCTGGCCCGTGCCAGGGACTTGAGCCACCGCCGCCATGGCCGCGAGCAGAGCGGCAATCAGCACAGGCGTTCGGTGATGGGTTCCGCGAAGCACGTTTGATGAGCCCTCGTCAGGGCAGCACTCGGCGCGTACCGCTGAAGCTATCATTCTATGCTCGTAACTCAACCCTCTTAATCCCCCGTTAATATCTGCTTAACCCTCGACCCGCGTCTGGAGTCTCATCGTGAAGGGCAAGTGGCTTGTTCCCGTCCTGGGCTCTTGCGTGCTCGCGGCAGCCGCCGGGGCGGAGGAAGGCGGCGCAGGACCCGACCTACGGCAGCTCGAGTCGGCGTACGCGGATTTCAACGACGCTGCAGGCGTCGTGGGGCTGATCGATTCCGATCCGGCGCGCTACGCAGCTCAGGGTTATGACGGCAGAAGCCGCGCCGACTGGCTGCAGCTTTACCAGAATCGGCGCTCGCAGGCGCTGCGTGGCCTGAAGCGCCTGCGGCTGGCGGGTCTGTCCGCGTCCGACCGTCGCGCGGTCGTCGTCATGCGGGACACACTCAACGAGTCCGCGCCGGCACCGGAATCGCTGGCACCGGTCGGTCACTGCGCCGATGCACAGCGTCGTGATTTGCGCCTGCGCGCCGAACAGCAGGCGCTGTATGCCTGCTTTGCGGAATTGGGCAACCACCTGTCGTTCGAGAACGCCGCCGTCACTCGGGTAGACGCGCTCGGTCTTCTGACCACGGTGGCGGAGGCGGAGCGACGCAAGACGTTGTTCCTGGCATTCGAGCCGCTGTGGCACGCCCTGAACGGGAGCGACGAAACTGACAGCCCGTACCGTCGCATGATCCGCCGGGCCGCGGCGCAGTTTCACGGCAGGCCTTCCCCGGTCGCACTCGCCGCCCGCACCGTCGGTGTCCCGCCTGACGAGCCCGAACGCTGGCTCGAGCGGATCCTCGATACCTGGCGGCAGGTGAGCGGTGACTCGCTCATGGAGCCCTGGGACTACCGCTATCTCGCCAACAGCGGCGTGGGCTCCCTGAGCGAGCTCATACCGGTCGACCGCCTGCAGCAGCTCAACCAGAGCTTCTACCTCGATCTGGGACTGGACCTGGCGCGCATGGGCGTGCTCTACGACCTCGAGCCACGCTCCGGCAAGGCGCCGCTCGCCTACAGCGACTTCGTCCTGCGCGGGCGGGAGCGTGAGGGCGTCTGGCAGCCTACGATCGTGCGCGTCTCCGCCAACTACACCCAGGGCAGCCTGGGCGAGCTCAATGAGCTGGTGCACGAGAACGGGCACGCGGCCCACATGCTCGCGCTGCGCACCCGTCCGGCTTTCATGGACCTCGGCGACCCGGTCTTCTACGAGGCGTTTGCGGATGTGCCGTCATGGAGCGTCTACGAGCCTGCCTGGCAGCAGAAATACCTCGGCCGCGGTGCCAGTGAGCGCGACTCGTTGCGCGCGCTCTACGCCGGCGTGGTCCTCGACGTGGCCTGGGCACTCTTTGATCTGCGCATGCTGCGCAATCCTGACGCCGACCCCAACCGGCTGTGGACCGATATCACCGGGCGCTACCTGCACATCCGCCCGCACCCTGAGTTTTCCTGGTGGGCCGTGCGAGTACAGCTCGTGGATGCGCCGGGCTACATGGTCAACTACGGCCTGGGGAGCGTCATCACCGCCGACCTCCGGCAACGGATCACGCAGGAGCTCGGACCCTTCGAGACCGGCGAGCCGCGCTGGTTTGCGTGGCTCGGCGAGCATTTGCTGGCCTCGGGCGAGCAGCATCCCACGCCCGGGCTGCTGCGGGAGTTTCTCGGCCGACCGGTATCGCCCGACGCGCTCATCGGGCAGTTGCGCAGGCTGTCGGACCGCACTCCGGCAAAACCGTGAGGGCGGGCTCCTGGTCTATCGGAGCCTCTTCATACCAACGATCACGAGCACGCATCCCGCACCGAGCAGCACGCCGCCCACCCACTCCGGGACCGTCCGCCTGTCCTGCACGGTCGCCTCCAGGTTGCCCAGCTTGAACACGCTTTCCTGATGCGGATAGCTCGGAGGCCTGATGATCAGGAACAGCCCGGCGGCGACCAGGACCGCGCCCAGGATTTGCAATGCGCGCATCCGCTCAGGTTACTACAGGGCGCGCGCAAAATTGACAACCTCGGGTGTCAGGGCTCCTCCCCCGCCACCGCTTCGGCTTCTATGGCGTCCGGCTCGAGCGTCTTGAGCTCGGGCTGGAACCACCGCTGTGCAATCAGAGTGGGGACCACCGCGCTGCCGATCACGGCGGTCACCAGGATCGTATATTGAGTCTGATCGATGATCCGATTGCTGAGCCCAAACAATGCCGAGATCGACCCGAAAGTGAGCCCGGTCGACATCAACAGGGTCGTGTACATCCCCTCGCGCTGGTCGAATTCGTGGTAGACGGTGAGCGGCAGGATGCCGATGAACTTGGTGGCCATCTTGATCGCGAGAAAGATCGAGATGAGCACGATCGACTGTGCGACCGCGTGCGCCTCGACCAGCGATCCGGCCTTGAGGAAATAGAACGGCGTCAGGATCGAGAACGCGATGATGCGCATCCGGTGTGGCAATTCGTGTTCGGCGAGAAACGTCGGTGCCAGCGCCATTCCCACCAGGTACGCGGGCAGCACCGCCTCGCTCCCCGCCACGGTGGCAAGGCCGCCGAGCCCGAGCAGTACGAGCGCGACGAACTTCGTTTGCGGCTCGCTGACGCGGCTGCCCAGGCCCCTGAACATGCCGGGCGCATAGCGCGCCAGGCCAAAGAGCACGGCCGCCGTGATGCCTCCGAACAGCAGCAGCCGCCAGTCGTAATGCGCGAACACGATCCCGAGGGCGAGCACCGTGCCGAGATCATTGATGAAACACGCCGCCAGAATGATCTTGCCGATCTCCGTCTTGTTGAAGCCGGTCTCGATCATGACCGCGTAGACGACCGCGACCGAGGTCGTCGAGAGCGAGATGCCTGCGATCTGCGCCTGTGGCCAGGCCCAGCCGATGCCCCAATGCGCGTACGCGAGCACGCCGAGGTAGGGCGCGAAGAAACCCACGACCCCGATGGTGGTGCTGGACCAGAAATGCCTGCGCACGATGCGCGGGTCGATCTCGGTTCCGGCCAGGAAGGTCAGCAGGATCGCGCCAAAGCCGGCGAGAAAGTTGACCCAGTCCGTGATCTGAAGACCGACCAGGTTGCCGGCGACGGCCCCCAGCACGATCTCGATGAGAGCCACCGAGATTGCCACGCGAATCGAGATCAGGGACGCCAGAAATGCCAGGCCCAGCCACAAGGCCGAGTGAAACCATACGCTTGCCATTTTTCCGCCTCCGCTGGCGCGCGGAGAGCGCAGCTCTCCGTCGCCGGACGACCACCTACCGCAGCGTGCGCTGCACCCGTAGGGGTCATCAGCCGTCTGGCATGCAACCTATCGGGCGGTTCGAGGGGAACCCCATCCCCTGTGGAGACGGAGAAGCTACGTAAGCCGACCCGTGCGAGTCAACTTCCGGCCGGGGGGAGCCACGCCGGCCGCGCTACCGCGGCGGGTACGCGGTGAAGATGTAATCCGTCGACGCCACCACCGTGTGGCAGGCATAACCGCATTGCGATCCGGTACCGGACGGCTTGAAGGTCCCGGATCCGGGGTCATAGACGAACTGCGCGTAAGCCCAGCCGTGGGTGTTGGGGAATCTCTTCGAGTCCTTCTCGATGAACGAGAGCGTCTTCAGGGTATCCGGCACTTCCACAAAATACTGCGCTGCCGGATTCTTCTTCTTGATCCATTCGATCTTCACGATCCTGGAGCCGTCCGGGAAGGGCTTGCCGTTGCCCGGGATACCTTCCTTGTAGGCATTGATCATCGTGGGATTCGCGAGGATGGCTTTGACGCTGCCCTCGGTCTCGCTCACCGCGACGTCGCGCCACGCGTCGTAACCCTTGAAGTCGGAGAATGCGAGGCCATCGGGGACTTTGAGCGTGTACCGGTCCTGCTGCGCGAGCGCCGTGCCCGTAAGGGCAGTCAGCGCCATTGCAGCCACCACCACGGCCGAGACCTGCGGCGTGTTCATGTTGCCAACGTCCTCGGATTGAGCTCGCTCACGCGGCTTCAGTATACGACCATGGGACACCCTGCAGGCGACCTCGAGTGTGGCGCCGCCCGGAGCATCGCGTGCCACCGATCCCTTGCGCTTGCCTCGCCGGGAGCGTACGGTCGCGCGGCTCTCCGACTCCGGAGAGCTCTTCGGGAGACTCGATATGAATACAAGAAGCATGATCTGGGGGTCGCTTGCTTTGGTGATGATGTTGGCGGGTGCGGCGCTGCAGGCTGCCGACAGCGCGGACGAGCAGGCGGTCGCCGCGGCCGAGCATCAGTGGCTCAAGTCACAGCAGACCAACAACGTCGAGCTGCTGGCGCCGCTGCTGGCCGACAAGGTTGTCGAGACGACCGGGGAAGGCAAGGTATTTTCCGGCAAGGACGCGGTGCTCGCCGATGCGAAATCGGTGACCTGGAGCAGCGTCGAATACACGGACCTCAAGGTCACGGTGTTCGGCCATACGGCCATTGCCACCGGAACTTTCGTCGGTCAGGGAAAGGATGCGGCCGGTAAGCCGCTCGACGATCGGACCCGGTTCACTGATACCTGGGTGAAGACGGCGGACGGCAAGTGGCTGTGCGTCGCTAGCCAGGACTCGCCGGTCAAGAAGTAACAGCGGCGCCGCGCGCTCCCGCTCGATCTGCCCGGCGCACGCCCGCAGGTCAGGTTTGCGTGCCGGCCTCGACGCTGCGCGCCAGCGCGCACAGCGCTTCGTCATGCTGAGCGCGACCGACCAGCTGAACCCGGCGGGCACGCCCTGCACCATGATCGGCAGCGTGATGGCCGGGTGCCCGGAGAGATTGAACGGCCGCACACACCAGCTCGAGTGAAGCGCGGCGCGCGCATCCTCGGCCGCCGCAAGCGTCAGCGGCAGGTCCGGCAGGGTCGGCAAGGCGAGCGCGTCGAGATCGCCGAGAACCGCGTCGATCTCGGCGCGGAAGGCGGCGCGCACCGTCTCGGCCGCCGCCAGCTCCGCGGGGGAGATCGCGCGCGCGGCCGTCAGCCGCGTGCGCACATCCGCCCCCAGCTGCTCGCGTCCGGCGAGGTGGCCGAAGGCGGCCCAGGTCTCCGCGCCGATGATCGTGAGGGCTGCCGAGAACGCTGAGGCAAGCGAGGGCAATGCGGCGCGGCGCAGCCGCACACTTCCGCGCTCGAGCGCAGCCCGTGCTGCGGCGTTCACCTCGGGGTTTGCCTGCACCTGAACCCAACCGACCGCCGGATGCGGTGGCGCGTCCCGCGGGCGGAACGTGTCATCGATCATCGCCATGGCACGTTCGATCATCGACACCTCGCGCGCGAGAGGCCCCACGCAGTCGAGCGTCGAGCGCTCGGGATGGACTCCCGCACGGCTGACTCGTCCAAAGGAAGGCTTAAGGCCCACCACGCCGCAACACGCGGCGGGCAGGCGGATCGAGCCGCCGGTGTCGTTGCCGAGCGCGAAGTCGGTGAGTCCGGCCGCCACGGCCACGGCCGATCCACTCGAGGATCCGCCGGGCACGCGCCCGGGAGCCCGCGGATTGACCGGGGTACCGGCCCAGCGATTTATGCCGGTGAGGCCGTAGGCGAGCTCGTGCATGTTGGTCTTACCGACGATCCGGCAACCGGCCGCGAGCAGCGAGCGCACGACCGCGGCGTGCTGCGCCGCCGGCGGCACGTCCGCGAGACAGGCGCTCCCCATGCGCGTGCGAAATCCGGCGATGTCGATCGAATCCTTGACGCCGACGGTGAGGCCATCGCCGCCCAATGCCATTCGCTCGACGAAGACCGCGATATCCTGCATCGAGGCAATCATGCCGGCTTGTCGGCCGGGTCGCACATCCCGTCGGTTAGATTTGCGCCCCATTCAGACGAAAGGCTTCGCAATGAAAGCATCGATCTTGCAGCGGCGCGTTCGCGGCAACCTGGTTTGCGTGGCGGCAGTGTTGCTGTCGGCGGGTGCGGCCGTCGGGCCGGGCCTGATCCCCTCGGCTGCCGCGGCGACGCAGGATACGCCCGTGGCGCTCGTGACCGGCGCCAACCGCGGCATCGGGCTCGCCTTATCAACAGTGCTGGCCGAAAAGGGCTGGCGCGTCATCGCCACCTGTCGCGATCCTGAGCACGCGGATGAGCTCAAGGCACTCTCCGCCCGGCATCCGGCTGTAACGCTCGATCGGCTGGATGTTACGGACACCGCGGCCCTGGAGGCCCTCGCCGCGCGCTATCGCGGTCAGCCCATCGACGTCCTGATCAACAATGCCGGAATACTGGGCAACCCGGATGCGCAGCAGCTCGGTAACTTTGACGAGAAGACCTTTGAGGACGTGATGCGGGTGAACGCCTACGCGCCGCTGCGCGTGGCGCAGGCCTTCCTCGATAACGTCGCCGCCAGCGCGCAGAAGAAGATCGTCACCCTCACGAGCGGCGCCGGCTCGCTGGCTGCGGTCGGCCAGGCCCACGACAACTATTTCTATCGAATGAGCAAGAGCGCCTCCAACATGAGCATGCTGCTCCTGCAGAACGGGGTGCGCGCCCGAGGCGTCATCGTGGCCCTGGTCTCGCCCGGACCCGTCGATACGCAGATGAACCGTGAATGGCGGCACGGTGCCCCGCCGCCCCCGACGCTGCTGTCGCCGATGGAGAGCGCCAACGCGGTAGTGAGCGTGATCGAGCGACTGACGCCACAACGGGCCACGCACGCCCTCAGCCACGACGGTCGGGAGATTCCCTGGTAGCCGCGTCCGCCTCGAACGGCCTGCCGAGCAGCTTGGTCAGCGCGTACACCGCCTCGAGAGTGGGCGCGGGAGTTTCCGTCATGCGCGCCAGCTCGAGCACCGACCCGAGCAGGGCCTCGGTCTCCAGCGTCCGCCCCGCCTCGACGTCCTGGAGCATCGAGGTCTTGTGCTTTCCCACGCGTTCCGCACCCGCGATGCGCCGCTCGAGCGGCACGCGGAATGTGATGCCGAGCTTGTTGGCCACCGCCTGTGCCTCGGCCGCCAACGCCGTCAGCGATGCCTTCGATGCCATCCGCTGGGACAAGGCCGACGTGCTGCTGAC
>Ga0187778_10003720_pt1 | contig 10192 bp, 7 predicted proteins | sample 1015_Q2_SP5_20_M_FD_132418 | JGI IMG/M metagenome (GOLD analysis project Ga0187778, IMG submission 132418) | Tropical peat soil microbial communities from peatlands in Department of Meta, Colombia - 1015_Q2_SP5_20_MG | ecosystem: Environmental > Terrestrial > Soil > Wetlands > Peat | place...
ACCCGACGATGCACAACGTCCATCCCATGCCGAAACAGAATCGCCAGTGGAGCACGTCTCAGCCTGCGGGTTCCGCGCCGCTGAAATCCTCGTTCTCGCGGCCAGAGTTTGCGATGCCGGTGCTCTGCAACGTGCACCCGTGGATGCGCGCATTTGTGTTCGTGTTAGATCATCCTTACTTCTCGGTGTCGTCGAAGTCGGGCGCTTTCGCGCTGAAAAATCTTCCGCCGGGCACGTACACCATTGAGGCCTGGCACGAAACCCTGGGCACGCTCGATCAAACGGTCACGCTCGCCGCAAACGAGTCGAAGACGATTTCCTTCGTCTTCAAGTCAAACGCATCTTCCGCAAATTAGTCCAGTAGGCGGCGCGTCCGAAAGTCCCTCAGCGGGCCCGCTTCGGCCACTCAACCGCAAAAAATTCTTCACTGCCTCGGCGACCCGAGCCGCGTCTCTTGGCCTCGTAGGTTATTGCGCCCACTACAGTTACAGGCCGGCACCCGCTCGCGCTCTTGCTCTAGATGCCCTCCTCGCAATCACTCAAAACCTCTAATGAAGACTGGCAGGTAGATCGCATACGTAAGCGTGGGAATCCGTCTATCCCGGATAGTGGGTCGATCGCTGCGGGCGGCGGCCGGAATTCTCGAGGCACGCAGTGATTCGTGCAGGGTGAGCAACGTTGAACAAGAAATGCAGAGTCATCGCCGTTCTGGGCACGCGGCCCGAGGCCATCAAACTCGCGCTCGTCATTCACGGGCTGCGCCGGCGCTCGTCGGAATTCGAAACCGCCGTCGTCCACACAGGCCAGCACCGCACGATGCTCGATCAGGTTCTTCAGCATTTCCAGATCAAGCCGGATTTCGATCTCGACGTGATGCGTCCGAATCAAACGCTCAGCTCGCTTACCGGCCGCGTCGTCGACACAGTCGAGAATGCGTGCCATCGCTTCGGGCCCAACATTGTTTTCGTGCAAGGCGACACGACGACCGCATTCGGTGCCGCGCTCGCGTCCTATTACTGCAAGATCCCCGTCGGTCATATCGAAGCGGGCCTCCGCAGCTACGACCTCTACAATCCGTTTCCTGAAGAAGCGAATCGCCGACTGATCTCCGTCGTCACGGAAATTCACTTTGCTCCTACGGCTCTTTCCCGCGACGCGCTGCTAGCCGAACGCGTTCCGCCCGAAAAAATCGTCGTCACGGGCAACACCGTCGTGGACGCGCTGCGCGACCTCAGCGACCTGCGCGACTCCTGGGAGAACACCCCACTTGCCGGAATCCCGACCGAAGGCTGGCGCCTTGTTCTGGTGACGTCGCACCGCCGCGAATCCTGGGGCGGCGATCAGGAAAACATGTGCCTCGCGCTGAAGGATCTCATGCAGAGGAATCCCGATATTCGCGTGATCTATCCGGTGCACATGAATCCCAACGTGCGCGCCACGATCAACGCGCTCTTGGGAGGTGTCGATCGCATTCATCTCACCGAGCCGCTGGATTACATCACGTTCGTCAGCCTGCTTCGCCGCTGCTTCCTCGTGCTCACCGATTCCGGCGGAATTCAGGAAGAGGCGCCCACGTTCCACAAGCCCGTGCTCGTACTTCGCAAAGTGACTGAGCGCCCCGAGGCTTCGCAGTTCGGCATGTCGAAGATCATTGGCATGTCGCGCAAGAAAATTCTGGACGAAGCGCAGAAGCTGCTCACAGATCCGGAAACGTACAAGGACATGTCGGAAGGCGAAAACCCGTACGGCGACGGCCGCGCCTCAGAGCGGATCGTTGAAGCGATTTCACGCTGGCATCAGGGCAAGACGCCGCTGCTCGAGCCCGATCAGGAGTTCAAGCTGCCGCCGAGGCCGCATCCAAGACGCCGCAAAACCGATCTCGTCCGGCAGCAGCACGAACAGATCCCCGAGAAGGTGCATTCCTAGGCGCGGTGGAGTGCCATGATCTACTGCCTCTTCGCGATTGTCGCCGTCATCTCGCTTTACACCGCGCGGCACTACTGGTTCACGCTCAATCGCCTCTTCGGATTTCAGCGCCATCCCTACATCGACACTGATACGGCCGATTGGCCGCAGGTGACGATCCTCGTCGCCGCGCATAACGAAGAAAAAGTCATCTCGCACATTCTGGCCGCCCTGATGGGCGTGAACTATCCGCCGGAAAAAATGCTGGTCGTTCCGGTCAACGACCGCTCGACCGACAAGACCCGCGAGATCATCGACCGTTTTTGCCAGGACCATCCCGGCCGCATTCGTCCCTTCCATCGCACAGGCGGCAAGGGCGGAAAAGCGGCGGCGCTCAAGGACGCGATGGAGTTGGTCGCCACGGAAGTAATTCTCATCTTCGACGCGGACTACATTCCGGGCACCGGACTTATCAAGCAGCTGGTTGCGCCATTTTTCGATCCCGAAGTCGGCGGCGTGATGGGGCGCGTTGTGCCGCTCAACGTCGGCACGAATCTGCTCACGCGTCTGCTCGACCTCGAACGCTCCGGCGGCTATCAAGTGGATCAGCAGGCACGCATGAATTTGCACCTCGTGCCGCAGCACGGCGGCACCGTTGCCGGCGTCCGGCTCAGCGCTCTGCGCGAAATCGGCGGATGGAACGATGATTCGCTCACCGAGGACACCGATCTTACTTATCGGCTCCTGCTGCACGGCTGGAAGACGGTGTATCAGAATCGCTCGGAGTGCTACGAGGAGGTGCCGGAAACGTGGCAAGTTCGCATCAAGCAGATCATGCGCTGGGCCAAGGGCCACAATCAGGCCCTCGCGAGCTACGGCCTGCGCCTGCTTTTCGGAAAGCACCGCGCCACACTTCGCGAGCGCATCGACGGCTTTCTGCTCCTCGGCGTCTACATCATGGCGCCCGTCACTCTGCTCGGCTGGCTGCTCGCTCTCGGCGTGTTCTACGAAGGAATCGCGCCTTTGCACGGCGTGATCGCGTTGCTCTCGATCACGGCCTATTCCGCAGTGGGGAATTTCGCGGCGTTTTTTGAAATCGCGGCAGCAGCGCGGCTCGACTACACGCGCCAGCGCATCTGCCTGTTGCCCTTTCTCATTCTCGGATTTGGCGTCAGCATTTTTTCCGTCTCCCGGGCCTTCGTTTCCCAATTGATGGCTCCGTTTACCGGCGCGCAGTTTCATTGGGATAAGACCGAGCGTTTCCGGACCACACCATGAGCGCCGCGCTCGCCACCGCAGGACTCTTTGCGCTTGCTGGCGCGCTTTTCCTCCTTTCGCTTATGCCGGCAATCGTCGAGTTGCGTCTGAAACGCGATGCGCAGGCGCTCAATGTGATTCAGCAGTACGCGGGCGACATCCGGCATTTTTCATTCGGCTTCCGCAGTTACGCCTCCGATTTGCTTGCCTCGCTTGAACGGTGCGTCGCTTCAGGCGAAACCGCAACCGGCACTCTGGCTCACGGCGACCAATACTTGCTGCTCGGGCGTGCGGACACGGCGCAGCTGCTTCCTCCGAGCGCGTCCGAGAAGACATGCGATTTCGTCGTAGTGGCCGGCACGGAGCTCACCGTGCCCCATGGCATCACGTTCGTGAAGGAGTTGTACGCGTCGCGCCAGCTCACCGGCGGAAAGAACTGCACCTATCGCGCGATCCTCAGTGACGATGCAGTCCGCCTGGGGCGCGCGAGCAAAGTGATTCGCTGGGCTCACGCGGCGAAGAGTATCCACGCAGAGCAGGACTGCGACCTCTACGGCCGCATTTCCTCCGAGATTGAAATTGACCTGCAAGTCGGATGTCTCTTTCAGCGGCTGCATGCTCCCCGCATTGCGTTCGGACTGCCGGCAGCGCAGAAAGACTCAGCCGGTGCGCTGCCTCTCGTTCAGCCGACCGAACCGATTTCCTCGTTCATTGCTGCCGGGCGGCGCTTGGTTGACGGGGACCTGGAGATTCCGGCCCGCGAAATCGTCGAGGGCAGCATCGTCACGCGCGGCGGCCTGCATATCGGCGCTGGCGCGCAGATTTTGGGAAGCGTGAAAAGCAATCACCACCTAACGGTCGACTCTGGTGCCTTCGTCGCCGGCAGCCTGATCAGCGCAACCACCATGCATATCGGCGCCGATTGTCAGATCGGCGGGCCCGTGATCGCGGAGCACGAAATAGTGATCGAATCCGGCTCGCGGTGCGGAACATTCGACAGGCCCACAACTGTCAGTGCTCCCGTGATTGCCGTTGAAGAAGGCGTGGTCGCTTTCGGAACGATCTGGGCGCGTCACGAAGGCCACGCGGTGGCAAAGCCATGAATGCGCGCCGCTCGATGGCTACGGCGATTGTCGCGTTCCTGCTCGTCGCCGGTGTGTGGCTTGCGCTGCGCGTTAGCGAGAGCTGGGCCGCTGGGGCCGATCGCCTGATCCTGCTTGTTCCTGATGGAGTCAGCATTGCCGATTCGCGGGTAAAAGCTTGGGTGGATGCTGCTAGCGAGGAAGGCCTGCACGTCGTGCCCATGCACGACTCCACCTACATGCGACCGCTCCTGGATAGCCGCGCCTGCGCAGGCTTGATCCTCCCCGATGGGTTTCACGTGAATGCAGGCGATTTGATGGTCTCTACGATCCGCGACTACGTAGCGAACGGCGGGCATCTGATGCTCGTCTACGATGCCGCAACGAAATCGTCTCAAGGCTTTTATTCGAGCGAAGAATCGCGGCTGTCTGACCTCGCGGGAGTCCGGTACGCGCTTTACAAATCACTCGGCGCCGAAATGATTCGCTCCTCTGCGGTAAGCGGCTCGATTCCCACGATGGACGAGCTCGGCGTTCCACCAGGCAAATACTTTCCCTTCGTCGAGTCGCAGAAGGAAGGAGAGCAAACATCGGCGCAATTGCGGCGCTACCAGTTTGGCGATTTGGAATACCCGAGCTTTGTCACGATGGGCGACTACGCAGGAGATGTCCTGCTGCGCTCAAGTTCAAATGTCGCGGCCGGGTTGCATCCGTTCGGCAAAGGATCGGTGCTTTTTGTTAATTTGCCTCTCACAACTCTGGTCGAAAGCACTGACGGGCTTCCGCTCCATGCCTTTCTGAACTATTTCGCAGTTCACGTACTTGCTTTGCCATTTCTGCTGGCCGTGCCGGACGGCGTCGGCGGCATCGTTCTGAATTGGCATGTGGACTCTAACGCTGCGATTCAGTCTCTGCAGGCGGTCAGCACTTGGCCAATGACGCGGCAAGGTCCCTACTCGATCGACATCACCGCGGGGCCAGACGACTATCGCGTGGGAGACCACGAAGGTTTCGATGTTCCCGGCAATCCCGTGAGCAGGGAACTCGTGCGCGAACTCGTGCGCTCGGGCGATGAAGTGGGGAGCCACGGCGGTTGGATGCACGACTATTTTTCGGCGAACGTGGACAAAGACCCTCCTGAGCAAATGGAAAAGTATCTCGAGCTCAATAAGGCTGCGCTCGAAGAAGTGACGGGCAAGCCGGTAATTGAGTACTCGGCGCCCAACGGAAATCAGCCCGAATGGGTCACACGCTGGCTCGAAGCGCACGGTTTCATCGCTTACTACTTCACGGGCGACACCGGAATGGGACCGACGCAAGGCTATCGCGATGGTCATCGCGACGGCCAAACCATTTGGGCTTTTCCGATCGTTCACCTGGACTGCGCCGCTTCGTTCGAAGAGATGGAGCGGCTGTCGGTGCCTTCGCCGGTCGTCGAAAGCTGGCTCGATGCGCTTACTGATTTCGTCGTCCGGCACCGGCAGGTGCGGCTGGCGTATTTTCACCCCCCGGGCATCTTGCCGTATCGCCGAATCGTCGACGCATGGTTCGAGAAAACGGGGCAGCTTCGCGCGCAGGGAAAATTTCGCTGGTACACGATGGCCCAGGTTGCGAGGTTTTTGAATTCGCGAAACGCCGTGACCTGGAGTCTAAAGCAGCAAAAGGGGGTTGCCTCGCTCACGGCTTCTGCGCCAACGACGCTCGCCCACGAAGCCTGGAGATTTCCAGCCCGGAAGTACGGCCAGCCCGTCGTGCGTCGCGGTTCAGCCGAAATCACCGAGGTCCGCGACGGCTGGATGGTGGTAGCAGGTGAGGGAGATCGACTCGAAATCGAAAGCAGGGTGTCAGGACAATGAAACGTTCACACGATTTTCGGAATGTGCTCTTCTACTTGATTGTTACGCTTGCATGCTCGTTTGCGGCGCGCGCTCAGCAGAGCCAGGATCCGCAGGCTGCCGATCCTCCGCAGCAGACCACGCAACAGCAGCCGCAGGGCGCGCCCCCGCCATCGCCATCAGCTCCAGCGGAAAAAGTGCTGACCAACTTCGTAGAAGCTGGCGGGTCCTATCGCCAGTTGACGAATAATTTCGGCGATTGGAGTGGAGGCTACGCTCGCGCCGTCTACACAGAAGGCAAAAACACTTGGACCGGCGAAATCAACGGGCAACACGAGTTCGGCGACGGCGGCGTGTACATGGCTGCAGGGGACACGTACGACTTCAACTCCACTTGGTACGCCTCGCTCACGCTCGGCTCGAGTGTAGGAGGATTTTTCTGGCCGCGTTTTCGCGCGGACGCATTTTTGAATCGCAAATGGCTGTCGCGGAAGCAATTCATCACCACTGTCGGATACGGATACTACGCGGCGAAGGACGTTCACCGCGATCAAAGCGTCTTCGTTGGCACCACGTATTACTTCGCGAAGCCGTGGATCCTCGAAGACGGCGTTCGGTTCAACGTCAGCAATCCGGGCGTCGTCTTTTCGCCATCCGGCTTTGTCGCGCTCACGCAGGGCACCAACAAGCACCACTACATCACAGTGAATGGTGAATTCGGCGAGGAAGCTTACCAGCTTGTCGGGCCGACCACGGTGCTCACGCGCTTCAACAGCCAGACGTTGACGATTACGTGGCGCCAGTGGGCCGGAAAGAATTGGGGCTTCAATCTCATCGCGGACTACTATCACAACCCGTTCTACGAACGGGGTGGCGGGAGCTTTGGATTCTTCAAGGAGTTTTGATCGCCGCGCACTCGGGAGCGTTGCGAGCGACACTTCTCGATTCACCGAGCGCGGCCGTTTTCGGGGTCATCGCGGCGGCGTGATCGCAATGCATCGCGCGTTGACGCGGTTCGTCCTCGAGCCCTCCGATCTTGTCACGGCTGCGCTCTTGGTGCTGCTGTTCACGTTCGCATGGATCCTCGCGCTGCCGCGGATTTGCAGGATGTGGCAGGCGATTTTCGCTGCAGGGATCCGGCTAACGTCGCTGCGCTCCGATGTGGGATTGCACGAGCATTTCGTGACGCCTTATCTCCGTTTTGTGGTCCCATTTCCGCGGATGAACGGCGTCAGCCCCGATGCGCAGACATGGTGGGGCACTGCAGCTGTTGTCGGCGTGTTGTTTGCCGCGACGTACTTGCTGCCCAAGAGATTTACGCCAATCACGTACCTCGCGCGAGCGATGCTTTTCATCCAAGTCACTGCACTGATCTATTTCTTGTGGATGCCCGGCCGATTTCCTCACACGCCGGATAGTTACATGGAGGGAATGGTGACATACGGAATCGCGTTAATCGCGATCGTTCCCATCCTCTTTGGACTGACCTACTACATTTTCCGGTTCCGGCTAATTCGTAAAGCGGCGCTCACGGCGATGACGATGGCTCATCTCGCGATTTTTTTCCCGCTGCAGATGTTGGTGCAGGCGGTCGTGCTCGAAAAATCAGTTTTGTTCATGCCCGTGCTCTACATCGTCTTCGGTTTGCCTGTGGACGTGATGATCATTCTTGCGTTTTATTCCTGGGGCATGAGCTGGCCCTCGGAGACGCAGAACGAAATGTAACTTTCTCCTTTCTAAGCCCTTTGTCTAAATCGAACGCAGCAGGCGCTGCTCCGCACCGTAGGGATCGTTCACGACTTTGCATTCATCGTTGAGGATCATCACGGCGCGCTTTGTGGTGTCGAACGCAGGCCAAGATAGTGCTTTCGTCGACGGATTGCCGGTGCGGGCAAAAGCAACCCAGGCGGAGCTGACTTTCTCCGCAAGTGTGTAACGGTCTTGGCCCGAGCCCACCATCGAGTTGCAGTTGTCGACGTTGTCGAACACAAATGGGATTTCGATCGTGTGGAAGGAGCGCAATTTGCCTTCGCGCACTGGCGAGCGCCAGGTGAAGTAATACTGATACACTGGCGCTTTGCCCTGCATAGCCTTGCGATCGGCTTCAACCAGGACGCCGGCGCGGAAGGTTGCGTCCGAGGCGATGATGAGAAAAATATCCGTGTTGCTCGCCTGCGGACGGCCCGCTTTGTACGCTGCGATTACCTTATCGGCTTGATCGTCACTTGCATTGCGAACTATCTGCTTGACGCGCGCGCGCAAGGTTGCGTCGTCGATCGGATCGAGGATCTGGTTCGGGAAGAATGTGACTTCGGTTTCGACAGTGCCGATCAACAGCGGAATATCGGCTGAAAGCGCGGGTGCGACGGGATCGAAGGGATCGGTCGGCAGCGTCTTGCCGTCGACCACGGGCGCGAAAATCAAACCCGGCGCGCCGAAGATTCCGCCGCCGGTCGGCGCGAGCAATTGATCGGGCGTGAGCTTGCCCAGCTCGTCCACTTGGTTCGGCTTCAAGTTGAATTTCGAGAGAAAGAGCTCGGCGGATTTGTTCGCCGCGTCGATTGAGGTGCCTTTCACAGCGGCGCCGCTTTGTACGATTGAGCGATGAAACAGCCCCTTGGCCTCGGGCATCGCCATCAGCGAGCTTACTTTTCCGCCTCCGCCGGACTGGCCGAAGATCGTAACGTTGCCGGGATCTCCGCCGAACGCCGCGATGTTGTCCCGGACCCATTCGAGCGCGGCGATGATGTCGCGGTTGCCGAGATTGCTCGAATTCGCATATTTCTCGCCGCCGATTCCGGCGAGATAGAGATAGCCAAGCGCCGAGAGGCGATGGTTCAGCGATATCGCGACGACATCGTGTTTCTTGGCCAGCTGCGTGCCGTCATAGCAGATGAATCCGCCCGAGCCGCTGGTATAGCCACCGCCGTGAAGCCAAACCATCACCGGCCGCTTGTGTGCGGCGCCAACTGCCGCAGTCCACACGTTGAGCATCAGGCAGTCTTCGCTCATGGGCTCGTCGCGGTCCATCACTTCGACTTCCGGAGGAACGACGCCGTGAAATGCGCTCAGAAGCTGCGGCGAGCGCGGACCTAGCTCGAAACAATCGCGCACGCCGGTCCAAGGTTCACGCTTTTTCGGCGGCATGAAGCGGTTGTCACCGGCTGTCGAGGCCGCGTACGGAATACCTTTGAACGCGTGGACACCATCCTGCATCGTCGCGCGAACTTTGCCGGTGGTGGTCGCGACGGTCGCGCCTGGCGTGTGCGTCGCGTCTTCCGCCATGATTCGAGCGAATCCACCGCTCATGAGAGCTCCCGCTGCCAGCGTGCCAAAACCGATGAACGATCGACGGTCCATGTTGGTGCCTCCATCGAAGTGCGTTGGGGTCCGCAGAATTGCGGAGCGTGCGCTGTGAAAAGGGGGGCCGAAACATTGTCGAGTAGCGAGAGCGCCGATCGTTTGTTTTGAGTGACATACGGACAATTCTACTCGAAAGTATTTTCGAGTAGAAATGCGCGCGAAATTCGGCCTGCGCCCGCAAATCTGCGGGGCCCTCGCTCTTTCATCTTCGCGAACTGTAATTCGCACTTTCACGGGCGCCATTCTACTGCACGGAATGGGAACTGCAAGCGCGAGAGTATGTGGGCTTTTTGAGGGCAACTTTTTGAATCATCAGGTGCTCATGTGAACTGGACTGATCAGACCAGTGCGAAACGGGGTGGGCTCGTAAGAACATCGGAAATGTTGCTAGGGGCGATGGGGAAGGAATACGGTTAGCGTCGAAAGCAGGACGCGCCGTCGACTGAAATGGGGTTTGGCGATGCGCGAGAGGAGGTAAATTTCGTGAAAGGCACTCGCTTTTGAAGTGAAACCAATGTGAACGGACGCGCCAGGCCGCGAAAGACCTCAGGCCTGCTTCGTCAGCGTTGAGGCTGTTATCTCTTGCAGCGTCGCCAGGCGAACAAACGGCAAAATCCCCGGATTTCACTTCTACAATGGTTGGCAAGGGTCACCTGTGACGACAGAGGCGCATCCGCTGCAATCATCCGCGACGCTCTCGCAAATTGCCCGCGAGCAGCGCCTGCAAGTGATCGTGCGCAAAGGACTGCC
>Ga0187778_10003721_pt1 | contig 10191 bp, 11 predicted proteins | sample 1015_Q2_SP5_20_M_FD_132418 | JGI IMG/M metagenome (GOLD analysis project Ga0187778, IMG submission 132418) | Tropical peat soil microbial communities from peatlands in Department of Meta, Colombia - 1015_Q2_SP5_20_MG | ecosystem: Environmental > Terrestrial > Soil > Wetlands > Peat | place...
GCGGTGATGATCGGGTCGCGCTGAGGGACCAGGGCGACACCGGTGCCGAGCTTCAACGTGCGGGTGGCGGCTGCGGCGAACGATAGCGCAACGAACGGGTCGTGGGTGTGCGAGTAGCGCTTGGGCAATTCGCCGCCGCTCGGGAACGGGGTGCGCCGGCTGGCCGGTATGTGAGTGTGCTCGCACACGAACAGCGATTCGAAGCCGCGCGCTTCCAGTGCCCGCGCCAGCTCGCCGACGTCGATGCCGTAATCAGTTGCAAAGTGAAAAGCCCCAACCAGCATGACCATTCCTCCTATGGGTTCAACACGATCCGGGCTTGCGCGCAGCTCATCGATCTGGCACCGCCCATAACATGCGTCCGCTTCCCGTGTCTCGCTCCGAATCGAGTTAGACCGCGGACAGATTGCCCCAACTCGTTGTCCGCTCAATGCGCACGGCGATGACCGGGTAGCGCGAGATCTCCATCGCCTCGAGCTGCGGGTAGCGCGAACGCAGCAAAGCCTGTGCTTCGTGGTGCTCGACGCCCTCGGTCAGGACATCGGCGTGCCCATGTAGCATGACCCAGCCGAGCAGCGCCCAATCTTCATCGTAGCGATCGATGACAACGGCGACCGCCGGATTCTCGGCGATATTGCTCAGGCGCTTCAGGGCGGCGGCCGGATGCCGCTTCGGCTTTGCGTCGATTGTGATGTAGAGCGTGGCCTGCGAAATCGCGAAGCACACCGGCACGACGTGAGGAACCGCATGAGCGTCTGCGGTGGCGAGATGAGCGATCCTCCGATCGGCCACGAATTGGCGTTCGACGTCCAACAACCTGCTCACTTGTGCGGCGACGTCACGGTGTAGGCGCGCAGACACGTCAATGTCGTCGCCGAGATTCGATTCCCGAAAATCGTATGGACACCCAGTCTGATGTCCACCTGACGCCCCGGAAGGCTCTATCGACTTTGTGGCAGCTCACGAATCGCATCCAGTCCTTGTCATCTCATCGGACGGCATGTCACGGCACGGCGGGCACGCGCTTCTCCTTCTCACCGCTTCGCCATGACAACTTCCAGATAGTCAGCCGCCACCATCAGTGTGTTGTCACCGGAGCGGTTAAACCTCATGAGCGTGTCGTCGAGATCCTTAAGAAAGGCCTCTCGGCGTTGTGTATCGAGCGCTTCCAGAACTCGGATGATTGGACCAAAGTATGTGCTGAAGACCTGGATCCAGTGCGCACTGCTGCGATAGCGGAACAGTGCACTGCGCTCGGTGCTGCGGATCGACAAAATCGCATCTCCAAACAGCTCGCCCAGGCGTGCTTCGACGCCCCACACGGTGGGTGGCCGCAAACCAGGTGCCGGAGGCAGATAACGCGCGACCAGAGCAAAGGTCTGTCCCCAAAAGCCGTCGGGTGTCCAGTTGGCCATCCCGATCCTGCCTCCCCGCCGACACGCGCGAAGCAGCTCCTGCGCCGCCTTCTCCGGGCGCGGCGCGAACATGGAACCGTACACGGAAACCACCACGTCGAAAGATCCATCGGAGACGGGAATGTCCTCACAGTCACCCACTTCGAAGTGCACCGATAGGCGCTCGGCCGCGGCACGCTCACGCGCTCTGTGGATCAAAGCTGGGACGTAGTCGATGCCGACAGCGTCGCAACCGCGCCGGGCCGCGGACAACGCTGCATTCCCGCTGCCGGTCGCGACGTCGAGCACTCTTTCGCCCGCCCGCAGGTCGAGCGCTTCGCACATCAACTCGCAAGGGAAAACGGTGTTCCACCCGATGATGGCGAAGTCTCCACTCGCCCAGGTGTGCTGCTGCTGTGCTTTGATGGATTCGAGGTCCATGAGATTTCCGAGTTGCATTCTCCGCATCCTTGCTCCGTAGTCTGCCAACCGCCGCGCCTCTGGCCTCAAAGAAACAGCGCGGTATAGCTGGTTGCGGGGCAATTGGTCACATAAGCATTCTGGTGAGGTGGAAAGAGGACCAGTTCGCTGGATCAGCTGTGCCACATGGCTTCGGGCTGCACGGTTGGGATTCTAAACTCTCCGTGCCTCGCCAACATCATGCCTTCCGGGCCAATGGCTGACTGGTCCGCAGCTGAAAACCCTAGCTGGCCGCGCCGCCCGGGATGCCTCCGATAAGGTTAGGAGTATCCTACAGCCTCACTTGGAGAGAGCGACTATGCAATTCGGCATCGTGGTCGCAACATCGGCCGATTCCTGGAAAGTGGTGCAGCGCGCGGAGGAGCTGGGGTTCACGCACGCGTGGTTCTACGACACGCAGATGCTGTGCGCGGATTGCTTTGTTGCGATGGGCGCAGCTGCATTGAAGACCTCACGCATCCGCTTGGGCACCGGCGTGCTGGTCCCATCGAACAGGATCGCGCCGGTGACGGCCAACGCTCTTGCCACGCTCAACGAGCTCGCCCCCGGACGCATCGATTTCGGCGTGGGGACCGGGTTTACGGCGCGGCGCGCCATGGGGATGGATGCGATCAAATTGGCCGACATGCGCGAGTACATTCGCATTGTCTACGCGCTGCTGCGCGGGGAAACTGTGGAGGCGGAACTCGAGGGCCAGCGTCGAAAAATTCGCTTCCTGAATCCCGAGCTTGGCCTGATCAACACGAAGGATCCTGTGCGCTTGCATGTCTCCGCGTACGGGCCGAAGGCGCGCGCGTTCGTCGCAAAAATGGGGGCGGGGCGGGTTACCTTCGTTGGCGATCTGCAGACCGCGTGCGCAACGCTGCAAGACTTCCAAACTCACTGGGCGGCAGCGGGACACCCGAGCTCGGAGCTCTCCGCCGTGGCCTTCACCGTTGGCTGCGTTCTCGAGGCGGGAGAGCCCTACGACTCGCCGCGAGCGCTCGCTCAGGCCGGGCCGCGAGCCGCCCTGTATCTGCACCGCGCGGCGGACGAAACGCTCGCCGGCCTGCGAAATAGCAGCCCTGCCGATGCGTCGGCTCGGGAGGCCGTGCGCGGATACGTCGAACTTGCGCGCGGGTTTGAACCCAAGGGTGCTCAATACCTAAACAACCATCGAGGGCACCTTTTATTCGTGCGACCGGAGGAACGCCCCTTCGTCACCGCGGATTTGATCCGCACGTCTACTTTTACGGCCACACGGCGCGAGCTAATCGAGCGCGTAGCAGCGATGCGCGACGCGGGTTACACCCAATTCACGGTGCAAATCACGCACAAGCAGGAAAAGTCGATCGAGGATTGGGCTCGAGTGAAGGACGCCTTCGCCTAAGCCTGAACCCGCCAATCCCGCGATAGCGAGGCATCGCCGAAGTCGAATCGACGAGCCAGCAACGATTTACGCGGCCGGTGGCCGATCTTTTTTGCGTCCCTGCCGTGATCCGAGAGGGCGCTATAAAATCCCCTCGCTTGGGCTGTGCTAACTCGTGCCGGTGTGCACCGACTCAGCGTTGGGTTGAGGGCACCGCCGCCGTTGGTTGCTCAGCTTGCGACTCGCGGCCAGGTGTGCAGCGCCGGCCGGCTGACTCGCGTCGGGTTACGCTCGTCATCGGATAGGCCAAAACGGGCACGCTGGCGATCGCGTGGGGCCAGCGAGGCATGACCGCTTTCGCCCACGGCGACGAACAGCCCAGGCGCCGACGATTTTTGAGGTCGCGGCACAATTGCGATTTCTGCTAAGGTTAGGCGCACCAAGCGCACAAACAGGAACCCCGCCCGCCATGGCTGCGCGAAAGACTGGACCGGACCAAGCTCGGCTAGATCGCGTCGTCGCCGAGGCGCGGCGGGCGCGCGAAGAACGCGCCAAGGGCTACCGCGAGCAGGCACTCAAGATGTATCCGTGGATATGCGGGCGTTGCGGGCGTGAGTTCAGCCACACCAACCTGCAGTTGCTGGAAGTTCATCATCGCGATCATAACCACGACAACAACCCGGCCGACGGGAGCAACTGGGAGCTCTTGTGCACCTACTGTCACGAGAATGAGCACCAGCGCTTTCTCACCGAGCAGGGTCGGGACCCGGAGTCGCCTGGCGCTGCTGCAGCTGAACCGGCTACGCACCAACCGTTCGCCAATCTCAAGGCGATGATCAAGACGAAAGATTCGGGTTAGCCGGGCGCAAGCTCGTTTGGCCCATGCTGGTGAGGAGTTGGCCGCCAAGATGCCATTGCACAACCACACAAGAGGCAGGAAATTGGAACCGCGAAGACTTGTGGCAATGCGCCGCGTCTTCGCTCTTTTTCTTACCTTCGGCGCGCCGCTGCCCTGGTCGCTCGAAGCGCCAGCGCAGCAATGTCCGCCGCCCGACCCGGCCCGAAGTCATCTCGAACGAATTGCCGACTGCCTTCACCAGCCTTCGTGCGACAGGCAAATCGGTCAAGAGAACCTGGATGACAAGGATTGCGTCGGGAGCATCTATAAGTGGGATCAGGATCCGCAGGGGAAGTTTGTCGCAATCCGCGACATCAAAATGTGCCAGGTCCGCCGAAAGGTTCATGACCCACATTTCGTGCACGGCCTGCTGATGCCGTTCGAACATGTCTGCGGGATAGAAGATAACAAGCTATACGACGACTCGTTCGCGTATCTGCGCAGCATGTGGAAAGTGGGCTGGGAGATAGCGCTCAACAAACTCCCCGAGGAAGAAATCGCCCTGGTGGTCAACCCACCAACGATCCGCAGCGAGGATCACCTGCACATTCACATCGTGCGACGCAACGGGCTCGCCCTGCCGCCCACCTGGGTGAGGCCTCTGGATAACCTGGACGATGTGTGGCGCCAGGCACTGAGCTTCGCGCGCGGCAAGGGCATCATGGACAACAATTACGGCATCCTGGTATGCAAGTCGGCCGGTCAGTTCCGGCTGCTGGTCGAAGCCGGAAGGCCGGTTAACCAGCAAAATCCAGAGAAGAAGTACACGCAATACGAGGATTAGATGAACAAGTGAGCGCTGCCGACCGGCTGTTGAACGAGGCAGGCGCGCCGGAGCGAGGTGCGCTCAAGAGGGTTGGGGGATGGGCGTACCAATAGCAGCTTCGCGTCAACCGTGACCCTGGACTGACTTGCAGGGGCCGCCGCTGCGGGCTCACAATATTGGGCGGCGATAGAAGCGCGCAATTTCGTTTAGTCGAACTCGGGGCGGAGAGCTAGGATGAAAGTGCGTTCCCTCGGACATGTGGTGATCAAGGTTCGCGACCAGCAGCGCGCCGAAGCCTTCTACGGGGGCTTGCTGGGGATGCGGATCGCAGCGCGATTTCCGCAGATGTCGGCGACCTTCTTCACGCTCGGCAATCATCACGACTTTGCCGTAGTTGCGATCGGAGACGATGCGCAGGATCCGCCTGCGAAGGCGGCCGGACTGCTGCATGTCGCATTCAACATCGGCGACAGTGTCGAGGAATTGCGAGAAGCGAGGGCCCGACTCGAGGCCGTCGGTCTCAAGGTCGAAGCACGCGACCACAGCGTTTCGAAATCGATCTACTTCAAAGATCCGGATGGCAACTGCATCGAGTTCTACGTCGATAGCTCCGATGCTTGGAAGCAAAATCCGCAGCTCGTAGCCCACTCAGAGCCGCTGGAGTTGTGACCCGTAGATGGTTTGTACGGCGCGATCAGCGCTTGCGCCGCGCGAGTACCGCCAGAGCAGCAACCAGCAAAGCCCCGACGATCCCGGCCAATAGCAAGGCGTCCGGCCAGCGAAATGGCGCGTGGGGAATCGAGGATAGGGAAATCGGCCCGGGTGAGCGCGGACCGATCACGTTGCGCGCCAGGGCGAGGCCGCCGATCGCATAATCGTGCGCGACCGCCAGCCCGCCCATTGCCGCGTACCACGCAAATGCTGCCCCGCCCAGCGCAACAGCGCCCAAGCTAAGGCCTCCGACTGCACACAGGCCAAGCGCGAGGCCTCCAATCGACAACAGCCCGAGCGCTCCGCCCCCGAGGCTGAAGCCCCCAATGGCAACCCCTCCCAAAGCAAAGAGGATTCCGAGCGCGACATCACCGACGGCTAACCAACCGATCGCTATGCCGCGCCGATACCGCCCATTGACCAACGTACCGGTGGCGATGTGCACGAGTGGCAAACCGAGAAGGCTAGCCTTTGATCGATATTCCATGCGTGAGCTCCGACGCGAACTTGGACTACCAGACAACGATGTTTGGTTCGGGGGACAAGTGTGGGCGAGCTGCGCTGCGCCGGTGTCGGTCTAAGTCCGTTATCGGCGCATGGGCTTGCTTTCTGAGGGGTGTGCGTTGACCTGCCTGTGGATACACGAGGACATAACAGGCTACGCTTGAACGATCCAGGCGCCTCGAACCCCTTTTCGAACCCGACGATGGGTAAAGCTGCTCTTTAGGGCCGATCGGCCTCAGATCAGCAAGCGCTTGTCGGTGTGTGGGTTCAGTCGCTTCAGTCCTTCCACGAAGCGCATGAACTCCAAGTTGTAGCGCGCTTCCAGCAGCTTGGCTTGTTCTCGCAACTCATCCCAGCGCAGCAGAAGGGGCCGACGCTTGAACGCCAGGACAATGATGTTTCCCTTGTGCAGTGCCGGCACGCATGCGACCTGCCCGGCAAAGGCGGCCTCGATGCGATGCACGTATTCGTCAAACCGCCGCTCGCTACCCCACAGGTTGACCACCAGCACGCCGTCGCGGCGCAAGGAGGCCGCGACCGCGGCGTAGAACTCGGGGGTGGCCAGTTCTGCGACGTGAGACTCGCCGTCATAGCCGTCCACTAGCACAACGTCGGCCGTGTCCGGATGCATGGCGACCCAGCTCGCACCATCGGCCTGAACGACTCGCAGGCGGGCATTGTCCGCAGGCACCTGGAAATACTGCCGCGCGGCTGCGATCACGCCTGGGTTGAGCTCGACGGCAACCTGCTCGACCTGAGGAAGGTGCCGATAGATCCATTTGCTGATCGATCCACCTCCCAAACCCACGCTCACCACGCGCTCGGGCTCGGGCATGAACAGAAGGAAAGACATCATGCTGCGCGTATACGCCAGCACGAGCTCGTCGGGCTCCTTGACGCGCATGCCGCTTTGGATGGTTGCGCTCCCCAGATGCAGGTAGCGGATGCCGTCCTGCTCGCTGATCTGTACGCTCGCGTCGGCGCCGTTGCGCCGCCGATTGCGCAAACCATTCCACAGCTTCAATCGACAATCCTCGCTATCGGGTCGTTGTGAATTGTAAGATAAGGCCTTTTTCACGGACACCCCGATGCGTGTTTCGTCTTTTTTCCTATCTACGCTCAAAGAGGCCCCGGCCGAGGCAGAGCTGGTCAGCCACAAGCTCATGGTCCGCGCCGGGCTGATCAAGAAGCTCGGCAGCGGGCTCTACACCTGGATGCCGTTGGGCTTGCGAGTGCTGCGCAAGGTCGAGGCCATCGTGCGCGAGGAGATGAATCGCTCGGGTGCCGTCGAGCTGTTCATGCCAGCCATACAGCCGGCTGAGCTGTGGCAGGAAAGCGGGCGCTGGGAGCAGTTCGGCCCGCTGATGCTCAAAATCAAAGACCGTTACGAGCGCGATTACTGCTTCGGCCCGACCCACGAAGAGGTGATCACCGACATCGCTCGAAAGGACATTCGCAGCTACCGCCAGCTGCCGATCAACTTCTATCAGATCCAGACTAAGTTCCGCGACGAGATCCGGCCCCGCTTCGGCGTCATGCGCGCGCGCGAGTTCATCATGAAGGACGCCTACTCGTTCCATCCGGACCGTCGCGATCTGGAGCGCGAGTACCGCAACATGTACGACACCTATACGCGCATTTTCCAGCGGCTAGGATTGGGTTTTCGCAGCGTAGCGGCAGACACCGGGGCGATCGGCGGCACCGGATCGCACGAGTTCCACGTGTTGGCCGATTCGGGCGAGGACGCCATCGCGTTTTGCCCCAGTTCGGACTACGCGGCCAACGTGGAATTGGCCGAGGCGCTGCCCCCGGCTGCCGCGCGAGCCGCGCCGGCGCAGCACATGCAGAAGGTGGCGACCCCGGGAGCGCATACGGTCGAGGAGGTCGCCGCATTGCTGCGCGTGCCTAGGCAAAAGATCGTGAAGACGCTGATGGTCGTCACCGGCGATCTGCAGCAGCGTCTGCTGTTGCTGCGCGGTGATCACATGCTCAACGAGCTGAAAGTGGCCAGGCGGTTCGCGCCGAACGGGGGTTTCCGCTTCGCCTCGGACAGCGAGCTGCGGACGCAGCTTGGCGCGGGTCCCGGCTCGATAGGACCGCTTGGCGCGCAGGTGCCGGTTATCGCCGACCGCGCGTTGATGGCGATAAGCGACTTTGTTTGCGGAGCCAACCAGGATGGCTATCACCTCAGCGGCGTGAACTTCGCGCGCGACCTGCCCGAGCCCCAAGACTACCTCGACATCCGCAACGTCGTGGACGGCGATCCCAGCCCGGACGGCAAAGGCGCGTTGGAGATCTGCAGAGGCATCGAAGTGGGGCACATTTTCCAGCTGGGGACCAAGTATTCGGAGGCCCTCAAGGCGACCTTCCTCGATGAGAGCGGGCATGCGACGCCGATGCAGATGGGCTGTTACGGCATCGGCGTGTCTCGCATCGTGGCCGCGGCGATCGAGCAAAACAACGATGCACGAGGCATCCTGTGGCCCACGGCGCTGGCGCCTTTTCAAGTGTGCCTGGCCCCCATCGGCTGGGGCAAGAGCCCCGAGGTGCGTGCCCAGTCGCAGCGCCTGCACGATGAATTGAGCGGTGCGGGGATCGAGGTGCTCCTCGACGACCGCGACGAACGCCCTGGGGTGATGTTCGCCGACCTGGAGCTGATCGGCATTCCCCACCGCATCAACATCGGCGAGCGCAGCCTGAAGCAGGGATGCGTGGAATACCAGGCGCGCGACGCAGACAAGGTGCGCCCCGTCGAGGTGGCGGCCGCCGTTGAGTTCGTCAAATCGCTGTGCGGAAAGTAGGCGCGCTGCCCCGCTCGCGGCGGCTTGTGCTCGCCGCCGTGTTGGGAATCGCCTGCATTGCGCGCGCCGGCGAGCAGCGTTACGAGCCGCTCGCTGCCAGCGTGCAGGCCGCGATGCACGGCGCAGTCGAAGACCGTGCCAGCCCCGTGCTCGTGTTTGGCACTGCGCAGCAGGGGCGAGCGTGGCTCGCTGCCATGTCGCGGCGCCTCGCGCGTTACGTCTCAGACGAAAAAACGCGCATCGACCTCTTGGTGACCGTGCAGTACGAGGCGCGGCGCGCCGGCTTGGACCCGCAGTTGGTACTCGGCCTGATCGAGGTCGAGAGCAGGTTTCGAAAGTACGCCGTGTCGCGCGCCGGCGCACGCGGCTACATGCAGGTCATGCCGTTTTGGGTTGACCTGCTCGGCGACGCCCAGCACGACCTGTTCAAGCTGCGCACCAATCTGCGCTACGGCTGCGTCATTCTGCGATATTACTTGGACATCGAAGCAGGAGACATCTACCGGGCGCTCGCGCGCTACAACGGTAGCCTGGGAAGCAAGAACGGATACCCCACCAAGGTCGTGCGCACTTGGCGCACGCGCTGGGCGTTGTCTGCCGCGGGCACGCTGCACGGCGCCACGCGGCGAATGGCGCCGCTTCACTATGGAGGATCGACGCGCTAGCGCCGCGCGCGCAAGACCTACTGCACGTGACCCGCGCTGCAGGCAGGACAAACCCGGCCCTCATGCGGCGTGCTTGCGGCGCTCCGAAGATTTGAGGGTAAAGAGCGTTTCGAGACTCATGGACAGCGTCTGGTGTGCATCGCGCGTAAGCTGTGCCACCAGGGACTCGAAACTTGGCTCGACGCCTTCAGCCAGGTCGGAACGGAACACCAGTTCTCGGTACACGTCGGCAAGGCGGATTTCGCCTGCATCGCGCGCCAACACCCAACCGTCTGCTGGAGTGGGAGCGACCCAACCGGCAGCGGCCATGCGGTCGAGCAGTTGCTCGCATTCCTCGAACGGGAGGCGCAGGCTCACGCGCAGCTGCTCGGTCTTGGTGACGAGCCCGCCGCGGTGTGCCTGGTACAGGTGGCGAAGCAGGCGCGTGGCCTCCAAGAACTGCTCTCCCGGCCGGCGTTTGAGTCGCACGCCCCCCGTGCGCAGATAAGGCAACGCCGCAGTGAACTCGGCACCCAGCACCAGCACCAGCCAAGACAAATAGATCCACAAGAGAAAGATCGGGAAACTCGCAAACGCGCCGTACACCAGCTTGAAGGTCGGCACGCTTCTCACGTACGCCCCAAA
>Ga0187778_10003723_pt1 | contig 10186 bp, 7 predicted proteins | sample 1015_Q2_SP5_20_M_FD_132418 | JGI IMG/M metagenome (GOLD analysis project Ga0187778, IMG submission 132418) | Tropical peat soil microbial communities from peatlands in Department of Meta, Colombia - 1015_Q2_SP5_20_MG | ecosystem: Environmental > Terrestrial > Soil > Wetlands > Peat | place...
AGGAATCGACATCTCTCTAGCCTTCAAGCAAATCCCACCCGAATAGGCACGGCGCCGGGGCAACGCTCTTGCCTCTCGCCGAAGCCACAAATGTTACGGCCCACGGATGAATCCAATCGAATTAAGCAGTGGGTGGAAGCAGTAGGTGGATGACCTGTGGCAGACGAAGTTGACATCCTAATTCGGAATTCCGAGGTTCTCACTCTCGACGAAGCAACCCCCGTTCTGCATGGCCATGATATTGCAATCAAGAACGGTCGCATAGTAGCGATTGGCAAACCCCTAGGTCGCGTTGACTCCAAGGAACAGCTTGATGGCAAGAGAAAGGTCGTCATGCCTGGCATGGTGGACGCTCACACACATGCCTTCCAAATATTTCTCAGGGGGGCCCTATCTTCAAAGGAGTTGAACGTGCACCCTCTCTGGTTGAAAATCCTAATCCCCTTTGAAGCCGAAATGAGTCCAGAAGAAGGGCAAGTCAGCGCAGAGCTTGCTTGCCTAAACATGGTCAAGAAAGGCATTACAGCTTTCGCCGATGCGGGAGGCCCGTTCCCTGAAACACTCGCCTCAATCGCTGAGAAGGCTGGGCTTCGCGCCAGGATCACACATTCCACCATGGACACTGGGCCTGAGAACTACCGCAGGGATATCGAATACAACAAGGCCCTGGTTGCGAAGCTGAAGGGCGATCGGGTTAAGGGATGGTATTCGATCAGGCAGATAATGGTGTCGAGCGATAGGTTGATTGAAGAGACGATGGAACGCGCTGAAAAAGACAACGTGGGCGTGCACATACACCTCAACGAAGAAGTCGCGGAAGTGGAACATGCCCTAACCAGGTGGGGAAAGCGCCCGTTCGAGTACTTACATGATAGAAAATTCCTATCAAGCAGGATACTTGCAGCGCACTGCGCTTTCCTATCCGATCATGAAACCCGCCTCATCGCTGATGATTCAGCGAACGTCACACATTGCCCCATGAGTAATCTGGCCTATATGACGTTCCCGAAGGTCCCACGATTGTTAGAACTCGGCGCGAATGTGGCGTTAGGTTCAGATGGTGGGAGCTATCGAGGATTAGACTTATTCACGGAGATGAACATCGCGATAGCTTCCCACACAGCATACTTTGGCACACCCTACTATGATTTCGGAATTCTTCCTGCGGCCACGGTCCTCAAGATGGCTACAACCAACGGCTACAAGGCCATAATGCAGAGTGACGCGGGAATCATCAAAGAGGGGTTCAAAGCTGACCTCATAATGATCAACCTCAACCAACCACATCTCAGGCCTATGCATGACCTTACAGCGCTCCCAATGTTCTCCACTGGAAGCGATGTAACAGACATGATTGTTGACGGCAAATTAATCATGAAAAATAGAAATGTTCTGACGTTGGATGAACAACAAATTCTCGCTAGAACCGAAGCACTGGAACCATCAGTAGCAGCGCGATTAGGAAAATACGTTGCTCATTAGCGGCCGCAGCCATTATCATTTGTTGACTGCTTCCTCTCCGCAAAGTAAGCAGCATGGTACTCATGGTACCCATGGTACTCAAACTAGTAAGGCCCTTCTTTGATGGGTATGGGCACTATTTTGTTGATGTTCTCGATGATTTGTTTGGACCTGCTTTTGGCTTGAGTCAGGACTTCGTTTTCGTCGATTGTAGTCACATGTCTGTTTTCCATTACAATCTTGCCATCGATGACGGTGGTGTCAACGTCTGAACCTTTTGCAAAGCAGACTAGGAGCGGGTATAATCGGTAGGCCGGCGTCAGGTGTGGGGCATTAAGGTTTATCATGACGAAGTCAGCCAGTTTGCCTGGTTCGAGGGATCCAACCTCTCTGTCCCATAAGAGAGCTTTTGCGGCCTCTATTGTGGTCATGCCCAAGATTTGATCTGAGGGTATCGTCACGGTATCCATGTATGGGGAGCCGAATTGCCCGCGGTGCATGAACTCTGCGACCATCATTTCCTCGAACATGTCGAGATTTCTTATTGCGGCTCCGTCGGTGCCGAGTCCAATGGTTATTCCCGATGCCAACATCTGTGGGACCTTTGTAGGGCGTGATATTCGCTGAAGTATCCCTACAGGACAATGAGCAATCTTGATGTTTTTTTCTGCGGCGAGCGAAATTTCGCGGTCAGTCAGGTAGACCATGTGTGCGAAGAGTATGTTCGGCCCGAGAAAGCCAGTTTCATAGAGCCGCTCCAAAGGTCGCTTGCGCCAACGGGTTAACGCCCAAACGATTTCGTCAGGGAGCTCAGCTAGATGTGTATGAATACCAGTCTTATGAGTGGCTGAGAGTTCCTTGAATTTCTCCCAGAGTTCTTCGCTGCAAACCATGATCTGTCGAAGGCCGAACCAGGCGTGAATTCTCCCATCCGCCTTGTTATTCCACCGCTCGACTAATTCGACGTTCTTTCGGATGGCGTCCTTGGTTGAGAAGATCATGTTTTTCATTCCTAGTTCCGGCCCTTCCCCCATGTCCGCTGTTGATCGCGCGATGACCGCTCTCATGCCTGTCTTCTCTACAGCTTTGGCTAACTCATCAGGGTGAGATCCGCCGGCGTCTGCGAAACATGTGGTTCCACTCTTGATCATGTTGATGCAGCCTAATTGAGCGCCAAGTTGTGCGTCTTCTGGCGTTAGGGTGCCCTCGAAAGGCATCAGAAAGTTCTGCCATCCGACAGGAAGGGCTGGTGTGTCAATCCACCAAGCAGTTCTGAGGAATTGTTGATGCACGTGTGCATGGCAGTCAATCAATCCTGGAATTAACGCGTGGTGAGTTCCATCAATTGCTTTGTCTCCTTTGTAGCGTGCCTCGAGGTCGTCCGTTTTACCAACAGCAAGAATGCGATTGCCTTTGACCGCTACCGCTCCATCATTGAACACTCTTTTCTGAGGATCCATAGTGACGACGATTGCATGCTTAACCAAAATGTCAACATTTTCGCTCATATCATAGCCCTCTTTAGGAGATAGGTTGAATTGTCAACAGGATAACAGAAGCTATTTAGAACTTATCGCGGCCTAAGCCAACTTCTTGAGTGTTTCGTAAGGATACCTAACTTCTGACCAATTTGTGGAACCGCCGCGACTCCGTCACCTTTCACGAGTGGGCGTGTAACTTGTGGAAGTCACCTTAGGTCAAGGTCGCAGTGCAGGCATGGTGTATATTCTCTTGATTGGCATCGGGAACAGGGTATGCAAATTCTGTTCCAATAGTTGTAACAGTTGTTGCATCGCGGTTCTAGGGGGCTTGCGAATTGCACGCCACCTGAATTGATGTTGGGCTCTTGGAAATTCGGTGGGGTATTCTCGCTTGGATTATTTTCTACAATTAGTCACCTCCATTTCATCCGAATTTCTCATTTGCCACGTGCTTCCTTGACCTGTTGAAGTATCAAGGCGGCCTTGTCTTCCGGTGAACCGGTGATTCGGAGCATTCTTCTCGAGGGTTTGGGGAGTTGAACAAGTTCTTCCACGATCGTGTGGGAACCTTTACCCCCGATCTTGTTGGGGTCCACTTCGAGGTCTGCGGCTGTCCAGACTTTGACTTTGAATTCCTTATCCGCCCACCTCTTCTTTCTGAAGTCAGGAAACCGGGGAGAATTCGAGCCCAGTTCCGCTGAGGCGAGGAGGGGCATTTGTGTTTCAACAATCTCATAACCGCCTTTGACGGTGCGTTTCGCGCGGGCCAAGTTTCCATTGATTTCAAGTTGGGTTGCGTAGGTTACCTGCGGTATGTTGAGCCATTCGGCGATTCCTGGGGGAACTTGGCCTGTGCTCGCGTCCGACGATTCCTCACCGCATAGGATTAGGTCGTAATTTCCGATTCTCTTGATTGCAGCGGCGATCGTGTAGGAGGTCGGGTACGTGTCCGCGCCTGCGAAGGCCCTGTCGCTCAGCAGGATTGCGTCGTCAGCGCCCATGGCGATGCCTAATCGCAGGTAGGCTTCGAAGAATGGGGGCCCCATTGCGAGGAGGATCACGTCACCGCCATGTTTGCTTTTGAGTGCCAACGCCATTTCCAAGGCGTTCTTGTCGGGTTGGTTGATTTCGTTCTCAGCCTTGCTCCTGTCAACGGTCTTGGTCTGCGGGTCGAACCTCACTTCCTCTGTCCTCGGTACAATTTTCATGCAGACTATTGTTCGCATTTTTTCACCTTAGCTTTTCTCGGAGGATTTCAGAAGTGCGGGGAGTAGGGTGGCTATGTCTTCCGTGACAATGTAGTCGGCGTACGCGTTGATTGGTGCGTTTTGGTCCCGGTTTATGGAGATGACAGCCTTTGCTTCTCGAATTCCTGATACGAAATGGGCAGCGCCGCTGGCTCCGAACACTATTGCAATCTTTGGCGCTACGGCGCATCCGGTCGACCCAACTTGGTGGTCCCGTGGCATTAGCTCCTTGTCCGCAAGTGGCCTCGTAACGCCGACGGCGCCCCCAAATGAATCGGCCAACTTTCTCACCTCGTCTAGGTGGGCTTCCGCGCCTCGGCCCGCTATTACGATCACTTCTGCCTTTGTGATATCGACGCCCTCCTTTACTGAACGTTCAAGGATCTTGGTTCGAACTTGGCCGATGCTGACTGGGACAGATTCCAGGGTGCCTTTCCTGCTGGAAATTCTCTGTGGGACAGGGAAGATTCCTGGGCGAACGGTCGCCATTTGGGGGCGGCTGCGGGGGCATTTGCACATGGCAACGATATTTCCACCAAACCCAGGGACGCCACAGACGAGGAGTTTCGAGTTCTCCTCGACTTCCACCTGTACCGCGTGCGCGGTGAGGCCTGTGTTCAATCTGACAGCCAACCTGCCTGCAAGGTCTCTGCCGTCGTGAGTTGCGCCGAGCAACAGAATCTCAGGTTTCCTCTCTTTGACCAATGCGCCAAGTACGTTGGAGAATGCGTCCGTCGTGTATTGGGCAAGTTCTGGGGAATCCGCGATCAGGACATGGTTGGCTCCGAATTGAACGGCTTCCTCGGCGAGGTCTCTAACATTACTTCCTAAGATGACCCCGGTGACGTCTGTCGAGAGTTTTCCGGCGAGTTCTTGTGCTTTGCCAAGGATTTCTAGTGAAACTCCCTCCAGTTGACCGTTCGAATGTTCTAGGTAAACGAAGACGCCCTTGAAACCCTCAGGTTGCATCGCTTCCACCATGGGCGTCATCACCCACCTCGCATCGATTGTGCAATCAATTCGGCGACGTCTGAGACTTGCATGTTCTTTCCCTCTGTTTTGATGCCGTCTTCAAAATTCTGTATGCAATAGGGGCATGTGCTTGCGAGCGTTTGCGCACCCGTTTCAGCCGCCTCTCGGATTCTAACGTTTGAAAGTCGTTCTCCTTCGCTTTCCTGAAACATGCGCCCTCCGCCTCCGCCGCAGCAGAGGGTGTTCTGCTTCGAGTTTGTCATTTCGAGCAGTTTCAGGCCTTTTATTGATTCGAGAAGCTTACGTGGCGGCTCCTCGATTCCATGGTAGCGGCTCAAGTAGCACGGGTCATGGTAGGTTACAACTTGCTCCAATGGCCGTGTGAGGTTGAGTTTTCCAGCATCAAGAAGTTCTGCTAAGAACTCTGAATAGTGTACCGCTCTGAAATCTGCCCCATACTTGGGGTAGAGGGTCTTGAAGATGTTGAAGCAATGCGGCGAGATTGAAACGACGACGGAGGCTTTCGTCTTACGGAAGGTCGCAACATTCTCCGTGATCAATTCTTCCAGGTAGGTGTCTTCCCCAGTCTGGTAGACTGAGTCTCCGCAGCATTTCTCTTGCGTCTTGAGAACCCCAAAGTTGACTTTCGCGACTTCGAGAATGGTGGCAACGGCTTTGGCTATTTTTTGGAGTCTGGGGTCGTATGATGAGGCGCAGCCTACGTAAAGCAGCACATCTGTGCCTTCCATCGCGTCCTTGATGTTTAGCCCTTCAGCCCATCTTGCTCGCGTGGCTTTTGTTTCGCCCCAGGGGTTGCTGCTTTCGTAAACCTTCCAGAGAAGCTCCTCTAATTTTTGAGGGGCTTTGCGTTCGAAGAAAGCAATCGTGCGCAGTGCATGGAGGACGTCGACTATTGGGACGCCCCGTGGGCAGGTGAGTTCGCATTGCTTACAGGTTGTGCAGAGCCAAGCATCGTTGGAGGCGTTCATGAGGCCGACCTGTGCTGAACGTACGAGTTTTCGGACGCTCGGCGATTTCCCGGTCGCCGATAGTGGGCAGGTTGCTGTGCAGACGCCGCATTGGTAGCACAGCGTCATTGGCGCGACTGCTTGGTTGAGTCGGTCCCAGAGTTCATCCTTCACAGTAATCGTTTCTGCGGTCATGCGGCTCTCCTCGTGATGAACGGGGCAAGCTTGGCGGTCGTGGCTTGAACTTCGGCCTTTGGCAGTTGTTGGATTAGCTCATCCATCTCCTTCACTTTCTCTGCGAACCGTTTGCCTTCAGCGGCGCTTACCCACCAAAGCTGCAGTCTGCGCGGGTCTATCCCACGCATCTCAATCGTTTTCTTCCACCGTTCGAACCGGCGCGGCGTGTTCAGGTTGGCGTTGATGTAATGGCAGTCGCCCGGATGGCATCCGGTTACAAGAACCGCTCCAGCGCCTTTACCCAAAGCATAGAAGACCAGTTTCTGTGAGATTCTGGCAGAACACATCGTGCGGAGTATGCGTGCGCTTGGGGGGTATTGGATCTTGCCGATTCCAGCTTGGTCGGCGCCCGCGTAGGAGCACCAGTTGCATGCGAAGACGAGGACTTTTCGGTCGGGGTCTTCGAGGGTTGCGGCATCTATCTGTGCAAGAATCTGCTCGTCGGTGAATCCAGGCATCTCGATTGCGTCGACGGCGCATTCCGCTGCGCATCCGCCGCAACCCATGCACATGGCCTGCACGATCTCAAGGCTTTTCCGAACCTCGCCGCGAATCGCGGAGTAGGGGCAGACGGGGATACAGCGCGCGCAGAACGTGCACTTTTCGTAGTCAACAACAGCGGCGAGGGGTTCTTGTTCTATCTCAGACCTCGAGAGGATTTTCGCAGCCTTTGCTGAGGCAGCGAGGGCTTGGGCTACGGATTCCCGGACATCTTTAGGTCCTTGGGCGGTTCCGGCTAGGAAGACACCTTGAACCGCAGCCTCCACGGGGCCCAGTTTGGGGTGGCTTTCGAGCATGAACCCTTCCGTGTCGCGGGAAATTCTGAGTTGTCGTGCGACGGCGTTGTCCGATTCGGGCGAGAGGCCGATGTTCAGAACAAGCAAGTCCGTGGGTATGGTTAGGTTGAGCCCTGTTAGTTCGTCATGTAACATGACCTGCCCATTCTCGTACGCAACAGCCTTCTCGGGTTGTGCGTCCTGGTTGAATTGGAAGAACTGAACGCCCTTTCTAGCCGCTTCTTCATACGTTTCCTCTGCGAATCTCGTGAATGCCCTAATGTCCTTGTACAGGACCCGAACTCTGTTGCCTCTATCCCGAAGCTTGATGGCCTGGGTCAGCATGGTCTGGCAGCAGAACCTTGAGCAACCACGTTTCTCGTTCCGGGAACCCACACACGCGACGATTGTAACTCTCTCGCCCTTCAATTCATCAAGCCGCTTCTCCAAATCTAGGCTCGTGATGACGCGTGAATCTTCCCCATAACCGAATTCAGTCGCCTGGTATGGTTGGGCCCCAGTTGCCAGAATTATCGCGCCAACGTCCAAGGTCTTTCCGTCGGTTAGGTGGGCGTTGAAATTTCCAACGAACCCGCTGACGGTCTCCACGCTGGTCTCGGCGTGTACGTGAACTCCCGCGTCCCGCATCTCTCGTTCTTTCATCTGAACCAGTTGCCGGGCACTAAGGCCTCCAGGGGCAACCTCGGTCAGTTGCAGTAGCGTTCCGCCCAACTCGGCATTGCGCTCGACCAAGTGTGTTTCGAATCCCTGTTTCGCCAGGTTCGTAGCCGCAGTTATCCCTGCGACTCCACCGCCAACCACCAGTGCTCGCTGGGTCACTGGGACGGTGGTCGTCTGCAGGGCTTTGAGTTTCTTGGCTTTCTCGACGCTCATCCTGACGAGGTCTTTGGATTTCTGCGTCGCTTCTGCCGGGTACTTCTTGTGAACCCAAGAGTCGTGGTTACGGACGTTGGCCATTTCGAATAGGTAGGGGTTGAGTCCAACGCGTGCTGCAACTCTCTGAAAAGTTGGGCCATGGGTTTTCGGTGAGCACGCCGCGACCACCAGGCGATTCAGCTTCTTCTCTTTGATGGTTCGGGCGATCGACTCCTGAGTATTGGCTGCGCAGGCGAATCGAACTCTTTCAGCGTGCGCAACTCCTTCGAGGGTGCGCGTGTACTCTAAGACTTCTGGGACGTTCACTACGCCCGCGATGTTCGAGCCGCAATCGCATAGGAATACTCCAACCTTCGGTGGTCCTGTAGTGTCGATGACTTCGACCTCAAGTTCCTCCGGCCAGGTTCGCGTTGTGGCATAGTTTAGCGCGTACGATGCCGCGCCACCTGCTTCGGTAACGCTATCAGGAATGTCCTTCGGTCCCGTGCTGCAGCCGCAAGCGTAGATGCCTTCTCGTGCTGTGGCAATCAGGTCGCCTCTTATCTCAGTCGCCTTCAGGAACCCGTCTTCATCCACATCAATCCCAAGGACATCTGCTAACTTGTCCAAGCCTCTGCCTGGGACTATTGCCGGCGCCAAGACGACCATGTCAAAGTTCTTCTCTTCTATTTGGCCGGCGTCCGTGTTCTCGAACCGAACTCGAATCCCCTTTCCGTCAGGCATGATTCTTGCGGGTTTACCACGCACGTACGAGACTCCTTCTCGCTTCGACCGCTGATAGAATTCGTCGAATCCTTTCCCGTAGGCGCGTATGTCCATGTAGAGGACGGTCACGTTCTTGACGCCATGGTCAACGGCCTGCACAGCTTCCTTGATAGAGTACATACAGCAAACTCGGGAGCAGTACCTGCAGAAACGCTGGTCCCTAGATCCTACGCAGAGAACGAAGAGCAGGTTTTCCGGGTGGGCCGCGTCGCTTGGCCGAATAATCTCTCCTTTGCTCGGGCCGGAGGCTTGGAGCAGCCTCTCGAACTCCATCGAGGTCAGAATGTCCGGATGCTTCCCATACCCATAGTCAGGCAGCAACGTGGCGTCGAGCAAGTCGAAACCAGTTGCCACCAGGACGGCTGCAACGTTTCTCGTTAAGTTCCGATCCGCCATGTGGAAGTCTATGCAGTTCGGTAGGCAGGCTTCGAGGCATCGGTTGCAGGGGAGGTAGTTGGGGGGTTCGTTGATGCAATTCTCCATATCGATGAGGTAAGCGCCGGGCTCCGCCTGTTCGAAGGGAGTGTATATGGCCTTTCGAACACCCATCCCCACATCAAATTCATTCTTCAATAGCTGCGGGCAGACCAGTACGCATTCATTGCATCTTGTGCATTCGCTCGTCACGTATCGGGGTCTCTGATGAATTGTAACATTGAAATTCCCTGCCTGGCCCTCAACCTTGGTAACCTCTGCTAAAGTGACGACTTCGATGTTGGCGTTGTTGATGACCTCGCTCATTTTGGGGGCTTCGATACAGATGGAGCAATCCAAGGTTGGAAAGTTCTTGTCGAGTGCCGCCATCTTTCCCCCAATCGCCGGCTCCCTTTCAACTAGCACAACCTTGCAGCCGGCATTCGCCAAATCCAATGAGGCCTGAATCCCTGTTATTCCAGCGCCGATGACCATCACGGTGTCTCTCAACGGGCAACCTCCATTGGCGCGAACTCGAATCCTCGAGTGAACGCTTTCCGGTTCAGTTCGGCAGCCTTGGGGTAGCGATTCAGAATAGTCGCTTCCATAGCCTCGCGGCCCACAACTTTCGTCTTGGCTGTGAGAAATCCGAGTATCACAATGTTTGCTACAACTTTCTTTCCCAGTTCCTCGGCCATGCTCAAAGCGGGTACTGCGAAGAGCTCGCGGTCTTTCACAGCCTCGGTGTTCACGAATCCTGATTCCACTATTATGGTGCCATCTTGGTTGGTGGTTTTCCAATTATCGTCGAGGCCGTCTTGGGACATGGCGATGAGAATGTCGGGTTTTGATACGAGCGGGTAATCTATGGGCTCGTCGGAGATGACCAAATCCGCTCTCGACCATCCCCCAGTAACGTAGGGGCTGTAATCTTCGGTCATCACGGCCTCTCTACGTTCGTGCAGCGA
>Ga0187778_10003724_pt1 | contig 10185 bp, 9 predicted proteins | sample 1015_Q2_SP5_20_M_FD_132418 | JGI IMG/M metagenome (GOLD analysis project Ga0187778, IMG submission 132418) | Tropical peat soil microbial communities from peatlands in Department of Meta, Colombia - 1015_Q2_SP5_20_MG | ecosystem: Environmental > Terrestrial > Soil > Wetlands > Peat | place...
CTTCGTCGTCCGGTCCGCGGTGAAGGATCGTCTGGCACATTCGATGGATGACAGCGTAGTCAATCCGGCTGTCACTACGTTCCCCGACAATGCCTGCAATTCCGCACATAGCAATTAGGTTTTCAAAACCAGATTTACATTCTTGGCAGCCGCATGCCGGCGTTCAGCATCCGGTCGTTTTTTCAGCCGATAATCGCGATATTGCCCAGGGTTTCCTTCTCGTCCATCGCAAGCAGCCAGAATGATGTTGACCATCTCACGGGCTGACACGAAGTGGAGCACCTCGGATCTATGTTCCGAGCCTTGGATCAGATCGAGCAGAAATTCACGCATGATCGCCCCTAGCATTACAGGCTCATTGCGGGGATCCATGCCGTGGCACTGCAATTTCACAAACAACCAGTCAGGCCTTCCTTTGACTCGAATCCCGGCCTGCTTCCACAACTTTAGCCGGCGCATGCTCGGGGGATTGTTCGTCGTGAGATCACCGTTCTCGACGCTGATCAGGCGACCTCCGGGACGTCCCAAGTGGAGCATCAACGGACCTTCGATCATTAAGGGAAACACTCGCGGACGCTGTCCGCTTGCAAGATCCCGCCCGCTGCGATGAGCGCCACGGCGGCCCAGTGGCTCTCTGCACTCAAAGAGGGCATTAATCTTGGCAATGTGAGTCCGGTAGAAGGAGCCGGGGGGCAGAGTGAAGTCGGCGTAGCAGCCAGTCTCGGCCAGCACTTGCATCTCAGAATCGACCCCACAGTTAATTCCGCCCGCCGAATTGGCAAGAGCAAAATTACCGTGCACGAATGCGTAACGAGGAGGACCCATCCCATCCAAATAGCAGAGGCTGCCATGCTCCCACGCGAGCAGGTTCCGATACTCAAGCAGTTGGCGGCGCGTGTTCTCCACCGTATCTGAGCTGTGATGCAGATGGGTTTCAATCTCTCCCCAGCCCGCCTCGCAGTGGGTCGCCAAGCGTTGTACCAGACCCCTGTCATATTGTTCGGCCGGGTAAAAGTAGGTGTGCCTGCAGGGACGATCGTCATGATCACGTAGCGAACCCAGCGCACGCGGATATTCCTGGCACCAATGTTCGAGACGTCGCTCCTGCTCTGCGTAGGGCGCCCTGGTCGCGCCCTGGCTGGGAACAATCGCTGGCTCGAAATGGTCAGCCAGCATGATCACCAAGTGGACTTTGCCGTTGAACGCCCGTCGCGTTACCCTCTGCAAAACATACGACGGGAGCCAGCGCATGCTTCGGGACAGTTTCTTTCGGAATGGCAGGACCGGGCGTACAACGGGTCTCATGGGAGGTGGGTTCACGACACGGACCTCAAATCGGCTGCCAATCTCTTACCCTCCAAGTCGCGCGCGAACAATTCGCGATCGGAAAGTTCTGCCTTGCAACCTCTAACGCCGATCGACACATCAGCAACTGTTAAGTTTTCGAGGCCACAGCTTTCAAACCACCGAAAGACCTGCTCATACGTGTGTTTAGATTGGTACTTGGGAGAATACCAATCCAGTGTGTCCAGAATCCGAACCTCAGGGTTGGGAACCAGGCTCACAGGGAAAAGATAGTGAATCACGCCGGCTATCGGTCGGCCGATAAGTGGGATCACCCGCAAGCCGCGGTCGAGCCAGTACAGCAGAGGAACAGCGATGCGGAAGAAGTTGTGCAACACGCGTATCGGGACTCGATGAGTAATCTTGCGGTAGTGATCACTGAGGCGGTACCAATTGTTATAGCCGCTGTAGAGCCAGACTGCGATCTTTCCGCCGGGTTTCAAGTATTGAGGAAGAGTCTTAAATGCCTTTTCACAATCAGGAGTGTGGTGCAGCACGCCTATGCTGTAAATGCAGTCAAAGGTTTCTGGGGCAAAAGGGAGGGCCAGGACATCGGCTTGCAATACCAAGAATTCACGATCTTCCAGGTTGCGAGCCGCCACTTCCGTCGCATCGCTGAGGGCAACTCCGATCACGGTCGCCCCCCAGCGAGTCGCCACCTCGGCGAATCTCCCCATGCCACACCCGACATCCAACACCAGTTTTCCTCGAAGTTCTTCCACGCTGAAGCCAGTTTTTCTACGAAAATTTACCTCAGCGAAATTAGGCAAAAGTTGTGTCGTCGAAAACTCTTTCCACTGATAACCGAAACTGTCGGCATAATTCTGAGCATCGACAAACCGCAAGACACCCCGTACATCGGGAAATCTCTTACGGCAAGCCGAACACAGGTAGCCATTTTGGATTTGTTCGAGAGAGGAACGGCAAGCCGGACAACGCAGCAAGGCCAGCAATTCTTGGGGCGGAATTGAGTGTGATGAATTTCCCATGGCTCAGTAAGCTCTCGCGGAATGGGGGAGAGAAATAACTAAGTTGCTCGCGGGAAGCTCGGACGGCTCCCGTTCCTTGACAAGGGCCAAAAGAACCGACGTGTAGCACACCGCGAAATAGGGGAAATACTGATAAGCTTCGGGGGCGAACCACGCTCCTACGACGAATCCGACCAGTGACCCCTTTAAGGCATCTACAAATAAAATAGTCTCGCGATCCAGACCCTTTTCGCGGCGAAGCAGTCGTAGATTTACAAAACCGCGGGCAAAGAATAAGAGATACAGAATGAGGACCGGTATCCCTCCATCGGCAGCAATCTGCAGGTAGGAAGCATGCACTTCCCGCCACATTCCGGAGTAGACGACAAAATCCCCAGGCCCGACGCCCAAAATCGGGTAGTGAACAATGGCATCAAGTGCCTTGTTCATGAGAGTTTTCCGTTCCTCGTATGACTCGTGCGCTGAGTCCTGCTCTTCGGTGGTACCGCTGCCGAATATTCCATTGAAGCGCACGGCCAGTTCCCTGCCCGATGCAAGAAACAAACCTATCAAGAGAACGCCTGCTCCAAAAATCAGAAATGGGCGCCGCCCTTTTACCGCGAACAGCCAAAGCATGACGGCTCCGGCGATGACAAGGTCAATAAAACCTGCGCGCGACGCTGTTAAGATTAGGGCCGCCATCATCACGAGGAGTCCCGCGGTCCAGAGGGCCTTGCGCAGCAGACCTCGAGCTGTCAGCAGGAAGGCCAGGCAAAATGGCATCGACAGAACGATCGCAAAGGCCATGTCATTCGGATTCGAGTAGAACCCTCCGATGACGCCCTCCAACCGCGGAACCGACCGGCCTCTCACGATGGCCGCAAAGGAGATTACAGCCACAGAAGCGGACTGGAGGAAAATAATCTTCTTAAGTCTCGTGAAAGTCGTAACCAGCAGAAACGTGAGAACCCAAATAACACATACTTTAGCGAAATCCAAGGTGGTGAAAAATGCGCCACCCCGCCAAACCGGCGATAGCAATGAGGAAGCAAACAGAAGAAAAACGAGAAGCAAAAGATACACACCTTCCTTCGGAAGGTCCTTGAGTCGGCGCGGAGTTCGTCCAAGGGTTAACAACAGACTCAGAGTGGCCAAAGCACCAGTGATCTTGGCAGGCTGGAAGTCACCCAAACCTGGCGCCAGATCTGCAGGCCGCGCGCAATAAACGAAGTAGAACGCAGTCAGCCAGAAGAAAGCAACACCCACGACTTCTTTCTTTCCCTTCCCCTGTTCGGCATGCCGAGTCGCAAAGGTTATTGGTGAGCGGTGACGAATTCCTGTGAATTCAGTCGATTGAGGTAACTGCAATGAGGTGTGCCTCCGCGAATTCGTCTTCGCGTTTCTTTGGCCAAAATCATCGTACGGGCCGCCCGGAATACGGCACATCGGCGGAAGACGGATTATATCAGCGACATGCAGCGGTTCCCGGAAGCGAAGATGAATGTTTCATGAATTTTTCTCAAGGATCGGAGATCGAAGACGTAAACCTGCCTACAATTAGGCTTTCTTCGCACTCGAAAACCATTAGAAAATGATGAACGTCAGCGTCGTTCTCTGCACTTACAATCGTGCCCCCAGTCTAGTGATTACGTTGGCGAGTTTCATGAACTTGGTGCGACCCAAGCACTGTGTCTGGGAGCTGCTGATCGTCGACAACAATTCTACTGACGGCACCCGTGAGGTCGTGAATCAATTTGCAGTGAATGCTGATTTCCCTGTGCGGTACATCTTCGAGAAGCAACAAGGCAGGTCGGCCGCGCTGAACGCTGGAATCAGAGAGGCGAGAGGAGAAATTGTTGCTTTCACCGATGATGATGTGATCCTCCATCAAGACTGGCTCTGCAAGCTGAAAGTGACGTTTGACACCTACGACTGTTCCGCTGTCGCGGGTCGAGTTCTCCCCCAGTGGAGCCGCGCCAAGCCTGATTGGCTAGTGATGGAAGGCCAATTCGCCATTGTCAACTTTGATCTTGGAGACGAACTGAAAGAGGTGCAAGTTCCTCCTCTGGGCGCCAACTCAGCGTTCCGCAAGGATATTTTTGAGAAATATGGACTTTTCCGTTTGGACCTCGGTGTTAACGGAAGCAGCCACACGATTACCTGCGACGATACCGAATTCGGGGAAAGGCTGATCCGAGGAGGGGAAACAATCATATACTGCCCCAGCGCACTCATCTATCATCCCGTCGATCCGTCGCGCACGACAAAGAAATACTTCCTGTCCTGGTATTACTACAACGGCGTTTCGCTAACCCGCATGGCTGGGTTACATGAAAAAGGCGTCTGCTGGTTTGGAGCTCCGCGCTGGCTTTATCGTGAGGCGCTTACTAACCTAACGAAGTGGATGCTTGCCATTCATCCCAATCGCCGCTTTCATCACAAACTAGGTACTTACCGAAGCATTGGGCAAATCATTGAGAGCCGTCGGCTTTCCGCTACGGCTGCTAGCAACGCTACGGTCGCTCGGTAGAAAACGAATTCGCTTAATTCAGACAAACTCGCGTGAAGACTTCAAAGGAGGTTCTTACATTGCGAGGCCGGGAATAATTTCGAGTTATTGGGAACTGAAGCTTGGCTAGGTGTGCCAAACCTCCTAAAAGCAACAGCGGGCGAGTGATTCTACGTTAACCTCGCCCGTTGCAGGAACAATCAGTCTAAGCGATTCTCGAGTTGGCGTTTTATTTGACGCTGGTTCGGCCTATCCCAAAGCGACGCACAAAAAACCCTAACCCTACCAATCCGCTTCCCAATAGACTAAGTGTGCCGGGTTCAGGCACCGGACTGAGACCTCCGGCGGGAAGAGTAAATGTTGTACCGTTGATGTTATTGATACCGTCTTGAATTGTGTTTCCGGTCCAAGTGTCGTTCAGGGTCGTTAGCTGAACAGTCGCGCCCATGATCGTCACCGGATTGTACCCTGGAACGTACAAAGTGCCGTTCACCTGCGCCGTAAAGGTATAAGCGATCCCTGAGTTAATCCACGACTGTGTGCCCGTGAAGCTTCCCGTAAAGATAACGCCACCCCCGTAATTAATCGTGAACGAGTTGCTCGGGCTCGGGTTAAAGGTGGCCGTTTGACCTACTCCAAGCGTAGTTATCGAATTGGTTGCTAACGTGCCTGTCGTGAAGCTCACGGAACTCCCTGCCGGCGGGGTCGGATTAACACCGTACATGCTCAACCCAGTCACGTCAGTCAGTGTGGAGCCCGAAAGAGAGAGCGTTGACGTCCCTATCGCGTTTCCACCATTATCCGTGAAGGTTCCGTCGCTGTTGCTAAACGTAATCTGCGCGGCCATAGGGGCGCACACCGCACACATCAAAAAAAGTGTGACCGACAAAGCCTTTAGGAGCTTCATATCCCAACCCTCAGCGAATCTTCTACTTGCACGGCGGTTACAAAGGTGATGGAGCAACTGTAGGTTTTGTCCGTGACGCAGCTATGACCAAAAAGTGAATAATGCGTTAATTCTTACGTCTGTATACGATAAACTGTGGAAAAACAATGGGTCGGCCACGAAGTCGAAGTACTGATCAACAGTAGTGCATGTTAGCCGTGCAATTGCGAAAGAAGCTTTTTGACTTCCTCAGCCTGCGAATAATCGGGCTTAATCTTTAGCACTCGCTGCAAATGCTCGCGAGCCAACGTTGTTTGACCTAATCTCTCGTAGGCAAGTCCCAAGTGATAATGCACTGTCGGGTTGTCCGGCGATTTTGCTTTCTGGCTTAGCTTCACAGCCTCTTGGAACTGATCGATGGCTGAACTGTACGCGCCTTTCTGATATAAGGTCCATCCCATCGTGTCAGCTGCCTGAGGGGAATCCGGCAGACCACGCCTGGCCGTTTCGGCCAGGGGCATCGCAAGGTCCGGGTTACCGCCCGTCTGCAACATTACATAAGCCAGGTCGTTCGAAGCAGCGGGATTCTGAGGACTAATCACGAGCGCTTTCTGGAACGCCTGCTTCGCTGGCTCCCATTGCCGGTTGGAATTGTGTAGTTCTCCCAGCAATACGTAAAGACCGGCTTCTTCTGGATTAATCTCAAGCGCCTTCTGGCAGGTGGTCATTGCCTGGTCGGCACTTTTTCGAACCGCCTGCACCTCGATCAGCTTGCCCCATGCGTCGACGTTGTGTTCATCAAGCTGGGTGGACTTCTCGAAGCTCGCTTCGGCATCTTCAGCGTCTCGTTCATCTCGCTTGTGATCGAACAATGCCGTACCCAGCAGATCGTAGAACACGCTGTTGTTCGGGGACTTAGTGATCTGGGCTCGCGCCGCTTGAAAAGCAGTCGCAGGTTGGCTCAGCGCGACCAATGCATTCATCAGCCCAGCAAGGGCGTCGGAAGAGTTGGCATCTCGGTCTAACGCCTGCTGGAAGGCATTCTCGGCTTCGCGGAAATTTTTTCGGGCCAGCATCAGATTTCCTAACTGCAAATATCCGATGGCGCTTTGGGGAGCGACCGAAATTGCTTTTCGGACCTCCGAATCAGCCTGGGCAAGCTGCCCGCGACGGATATGAGAAAGCGCAAGCATAGCGTAGCCGTCGGGTGCCGTGGGCTGTAAGTTCACGACTTGGCTGGCACGCTGTTCCACCTCGGTCATGTCCCCTTTCCGCAAACCGACCATTACCAGCGCACGCTGCACTTCAACAAGATCGGGACGGTGACGAGCTGCGTCTTGCCATGCTTTCTCAGCTTCCTGGGGCTTTTTCGCGTGATCACTGGCCACACCGAGATGGTAGTAAGCGAGTCCATTGTTCGGATCGTTCTTGATGGCCGTTTGCAGGGTAATAATCGCGTCATTTGGACGCCCTTCTGCAATTTGAATCTGACCCCGTTCGATGAGAGAGTCAACGTCGCCCGCCTTCTCCTTAAGCACTGCGTCGTTCAGGTTACGAGCCTCGTTTAATCTGCCCTTATTGATGAGAAGCTGAACGTAGTTCTTCGTTACTTGTAGGTCGTTTGGGTGTTCTTGATGAAGCGTGCTGTACTCTGCGATGGCGCTATCAAAATCTCCCACCGCGAAGTAAAGGTCCCCCAGCATGCGGTATCCCACTGAGTTCTCCGGAAAATCCTTCTTGCTTCGCCTCAAAAAATCCTCCGCTTCAGCTTTCTTGCCTTCAGCCATGTACAAACGAGCCACCGCAATGCGGGGGTTGGGGTCCTGACGATCCACCTCAATGGCACGCAGGAATTGCTGTTCGGCCTCGGTATACCGCCGCTGCGTCTGGTAGTAGCCGCCCAAGGCGAGCTCTGGCTTGATTGATTTTGGAGTAAGCTCGATCGCTCTTTTGAAGTTTTTCTCTGCGTCGTCGGGCTGGCTAGTCTTGAGCTGGACGAGAGCCAGGTTAAGATACGGATCCCCTCTTGATGGATCCCCCGTTATCGCCTTTTTAAACTCCTCGATGGCACCCGCGAAATCCTGTTGTAGTGCTAGCAGGTTCCCCTTGGCTTGGTGAACCTCGGCATTGTCGGACTGATGAGCGACCAGTTCGTCGACTTGTTCTTGCGCCGACTTTAAATTGCCGGCGGCAAGCAGCAGATTTGTTAAATCCAGGCGGGCCGCGTAGTTTTCCGGTTGCAACTCGACGGTGCGCTCAAGTTCTATGTAGGCATTGTTCCACTCTTGCAACTTGAGGTAAGTGCGCCCCAGTTGATAGTGTGCTGCGGGAAACCGTGGATCCGCCTGAAGCGCGTTCCTAAACTGGATAGCCGCAGCCTTGTACTCTGCCTCTGCAAAATATCGCGCTCCACTCTCAAGATATTTCTGCTTACGTATGTTCGGGTCACGAGAGCAACCCGTATTAAAGAAAATCGCTGACAAAATCGAGACCTGAAAAAGACCGATGACATTTGCGCACTTCATAGAAATCCTCCCGGCGCTTTGTTGAAATCAACGCACATCAGTTGGGCACATATGTGTCAATAACCGGCATAAGTTCTCCGCTAAACGCTACTAAGGATTTTTGGGCATTGTCAGTGGTGTCTCCAGGGCGAACGTACGCGGTAAGTCGAATCAATGCTCCATCGCTCCGATTTAAGCGTATGGCGTCGGTTATCAAATAGAACTTAGCCCAGTACTCGCTGGCCACTCCACGGTCGTGAGCCCAATACCAGTAGAGCACTAGCGCCCGATCTTCACCTTTGGAGACGTAGTAACGATTCACTCGGAAGGGCGCGTGATCAGGCCCGTTGAGCGTGATACGACTCACTTCCAATGGAAACCAACCAGAACCAGGTAGGCAATTTTGAGGCGAATGGATTGTATCCCCAGTTCTCTGGCTCGGGAAGTAGGCCATGAAGAGACTGACCGGCGAACGGTTCGCGGAATCTGCTCGATACATCCGCGAAAGAAAATCGCCATTCCCTAGTTTCTCCGTAACCTCAGTGGAAATCGCTTCGTCTCTTCCACTCCATGAACCTAATTGCAACGGCAAGGATGCTAACGGCCGGTGCTCCAGGATCGTCTCCTGACGGCTATGGGATCGTAGAAATATCGCGCAGCCGCCCAGCAGCACAACAGTTAGCGTGAATCTAAAGTTGACCAACACTGCTACGTACCTCTCCAAGTCTCAAAAACCGGTGCAACGCAACCAGCACCGCTAGAGAGATCAGAAAAAGCAGCCATCCGGAAAATTCATGGAAGAAGCCCTGCGCCTTGCTTGGATCCCAATATTGGGCCACAAGGCCGGTAATCACAATCCGCAGACTGTTAGCAGCAACCGCAATGGGTATAGATGCCAAAGCAAGCACGAAACGGAGGTGTGTGCGCCTTTCAGTCAAGAAGCCATAAATGATAGCCAGCGTGATCAGGGAAAGTAGTGAATGGATACCACTGCAAGCTTCCGCAACTTCGAGAGACATCGCTGGGAGATTGATGATGTTGCCTTCGCGCAAAACCGGCACGCCCATGAGGGGTAACGTTGACCCAGCAACGGTAGAAGCCAGAATTTGCAGAGGAAAGGTGACTCGTGTCATCAAGATCGCAGGGATTGGAACCATCAGAAACAAAAACGCCCAAGGGAAAAATATCGAGCGAAAGCATTGCCATCCAAAGAAGAAGACAACCAACCCAGCCATTACGAAGAGCAGAGAAATGCGAGAAAGAAAAAGCTCCGCCCCCAAAACTCCGACAATGAGCATGCTTTCCGCCATGACAAGAATCAGCAGTCCCCAAGCTGAAGGCTTAGCTGTTAGGCGGGAAAGGTGGGATCGTTCGCGCCAGAGCATAAAGATCGAAAAAGCGGGAACAAGGAATCCATGGGAGTAGTCCGGGTCATCAAACCACTGACGTACCAGACGAGAGAGAATCGGAAAATAAAGCCAACCGAGAAGAACAATTAGAATGACCCACTGAAATATTCTCCATCTCAGGCGGAAGACGCCACGGTACGGAAGTAGATAGATTTGTGGATAATGATTCATGAACCGCGCCGGCCGGCTAAATCTACGGTAGTCAAGAACCCTCGACAGATTCGATCATCGGTTCCAGCCCCCAGCTGGTGCGGAAGTGGCTCCAAATTGGAGCACAATGCCGCAGAGCTACTCGCCACACTATACCTTTGTAGAAAAACGCCTCACCCTTAATGGGTTCGATAACCATCCAGCAAAATCCGCGGACATTCTAACCTCACTCTTCTATGGGAACCAGTCCTAGCCAAGAAAATTAGCATTGCGTTAACAATTGAAGTGTGACACTAGCGTTACAATCGCTAGCCTTGGGGACACTTTGAATCCCGCGAGGAAGACTCCCCCGCACCGCCCTGCTCCCGATGAGTGTGCTTCCTCCCGTTCGAAGGCATTGCTCTGGAAATACATA
>Ga0187778_10003726_pt1 | contig 10181 bp, 8 predicted proteins | sample 1015_Q2_SP5_20_M_FD_132418 | JGI IMG/M metagenome (GOLD analysis project Ga0187778, IMG submission 132418) | Tropical peat soil microbial communities from peatlands in Department of Meta, Colombia - 1015_Q2_SP5_20_MG | ecosystem: Environmental > Terrestrial > Soil > Wetlands > Peat | place...
CCTATTGGCTGGTCCTGGCCGTCGTTGCCATCTCCATTGTCTTGAGCTTCACTCGGAGTGTGTGGCTGGGCTGCGCGCTGGCGACCCTTTATCTCCTGGCGCGGTGGAAGCCGCCAACCCTGGCGATTATCCCGGTTTTGCTGGTTGTCAGCTACTGGCCGGTTCTTTGGGCCAGCAACCCCTCATTCCGGGCAGCCCTCGCCATCACAACTGTAATTCTGGCTTGGCCGTGGCTAGCTGCGTTTGGGATCACGGTGGCTTCGCTTTTCTTTTCAAATTCGAGATTGCAAGGAGCATGGCAAATTCCGCTTTACTCCATCTCGCTTGTTCCTCTGGTCATGTTTGCGCTGGTGGTGTTCGCTTCTCTGCAACTGCTGCCTAGATGGGCGACTGATGTTGCATCGGCGCGAGGTCGATGAGATAAGGACCACGCATGGCGAGCGGGCACGGCTGCTGGCTTAAAGCCGCTCCTGCGGGCTCGACGGCCAGTTGCCCTAAAATTCCGGCTCGCCCCTTCCCATCGCTTCTCAATCCTGTCATTATTCTCGTGAGCGGAATTGCCGCAGGCCATGGCGTTTGAAACCATCGTTACTCCCGAACCGGGCTCGAGCTCTGGTGTGTTCCCCACACTCGTATTCGTGCAGGGGAACGAGCAACGCATCATTAGACTCGATCACAGCCCGTTCAGCGTGGGACGGAAGGTCGATAAGGATCTGGTCATTCCCGACCCGCGCGTCTCGCGCGACCACGCCGTGATCGTCTCGGAAAACGGCCAATTCTCCCTTGTGGACCAGGGCAGCAAGCACGGAACGTTCGTTAATGGCGAAAAGATTCTGCGCAAGCAGCTGGAACAGAACGATCGATTAGAGTTCGGCGTACGTGACGTTGCCTATGTCATTTTTAACCCGCAGCAGGCCACGCCCAATTCAGCTCGCGAGTTTCTCAGCCAGATCTCCGGAATGCACATTTCGGAAGAGACCACTGATCTGGAGAAATTAGTTCTGTTTCTCGAGGCCGCACGGAAGCTCAACACGGTGGGCGTGCTGGACGAAATTTTGATGACCCTGCTGGATGTGACCCTCAAATTAACCCGAGCCGAACGCGCTTATGTCTTCATGAAGAACGAGCAAGGGGAATTGCGGCTGGGGGCAGGACGCAACTCCAAAGGGGAGCCCCTGCTTGAGGACACCACTATTTCGCACTCGATCCTGGAAGACGCGTTGAAGTCGAATTCCGAATTCGTGCTTACCGATACCAGCCGCTCCTCCGATCTGACCGGACGAAAAAGTATTGTGGCTTACGATCTGCGAACAGTCATCTGTGTTCCGCTGCGCAAACCACAGGTACAGACAGCACGCGGCACAGACGCAACCCCTGCACCCGCGGCCGAAGCTATGGGGGCCCTGTATGTTGATTCACGCTTTGCTTCGCGGGACATCTCCAGCGTCAGCAACGATATTTTGCACGCCATCGCCACTGAAGCCGCCTCTCTGATCGAGAATGCCCGCCTGGTGCAAGCCGAAGAATCGGCCAAGCGTTACCAACAGGAGCTAGCCATCGCCGCTTCTATCCAACAAGGCCTGATGGCGGTGACCATTCCCGAGGTTCCCTTTGCCCGCCTGGGTGGGAAAAATCTTTCTTGTAAGGAAATCGGGGGAGATTTCTTCGATGCCGTTAACACCGATGAAGGTCTGACTATAGTGTTGGCCGACGTAAGCGGCAAAGGCGTTTCCGCCGCCCTGCTCGCGTCCACCTTGCAAGGCATGATTTATTCCCAACTCGCTGCCGGCATACCCCTGACTGAGATCGTCACTGCGGTTAACCATTTTTTTACTCATAAACACATCGGCGAGAAATATGCGACGGTGATCGTCGCCCGAATTCGTCCCGACGGAGAACTGGAATATGTAAACTGCGGTCATGTTCCGCCCGTCCTGATTTCCCGCGGTCAGGTTGAGCGGCCAACTGATGCTAATCTGCCGGTTGGCCTGCTTCCGGAAGCTGAATACAAGAGCGCACGGCTTCAACTAAAACCAGGAGATCGCCTGATCCTTGTAACCGATGGCGTCACAGAAGCGGAAAATGCCCGCGGCGAATTCTTTGACGATTCCCGTCTGGAACGTGCGGCGAAAGATGGAACGATGGAAGACATCTTCGTTGCCATCTCGGATTTCTGCAGCGGCAACCCACTGAGTGACGACTGCACAGTCGTGGAACTGGTTTATAGCGGCGGCTAGAATTGATACCAGTCTTGTCTTGTCAGCGGGAACCTGCTGTTACCTTGACTGTTTTTTATCAGCAGCGCCTGATAGAGGTCCAATTTTCCAGTTCTGAAATAATGCCACGAGCCGGCCAGGTACAATCGCCAGGTGCGGTATTTCACTTCTCCTGTCATGCGCCGCACCTCCTCCCAATGTGATTCCAAGCGCTGCAGCCAATGTTGCAGGGTCAGGGCGTAGTGCTCCCGCAGATTCTCCAGGTCCCGAACTTCAAAGCCGCTTTTCTCTGCCGCATCCAGCATGGCGGCAATTGGCACGAGTTCTCCATCGGGGAAAACGTAAACGTCGGTGAAAGTCGGCTGTTGAGGAGCCGGGCGGTTCCCGGCTCTCCCAATTCCGTGGTTCAGGAAGGCTCCGCCTGGCCGGAGAAGCCGAAATGCACGTTCAAAATATTCCGGCAACTTTGCTTCTCCAACATGCTCGACCATCCCGACGCTGACCAGCTCATCGTAAGCTTCTGGCTCGTCCAGTTCGCGGTAATCGAGCAGGCGCACTTCGCATCTCTCCGACAGATTTTCCTGCTCAATCCGCCTTCGCGCGAATTCAAGCTGGCGCTGGCTTAACGTGATCCCTAGACCGCGGACTCCATACTCGCGCACCGCATGAATAATCAGTCCGCCCCAACCACAGCCGATATCCAGCAGACGATCTCCAGGCCTCAGGCGCAGCTTACGGCAGACGTAGTCCAACTTTCGCTCCTGCGCAATATCGAGCTGGTCGTCAGCATTTTCGAAATAGGCACAGGAATAAACCATATTTCGATCCAGCCAGAGAGCGTAGAAATCGTTGGAGAAATCGTAATGATAGGTAACGGCCTGACGATCGCGTTCTTTTGAGTGAAGGCAGCCGCGCAAGTTTACCGAAGTGCTCGGCGCTGATGGGTGCAAGGGCAACCCCAACAGCAGCTTGCTCAAATGAAATTTGTCTTTCAAACTCCAATGCTTGTTCAGAAGATAGTCGGCCAATCGGAAAACCGCTTTGATGTCTCCTTCGATATCGAATTGGCCATAGATGTACGCCTCGCTGAGTGAGATTTCCCCGGGCGATCCTATGACCCTACGCAAGGCAGCAGGATCGTTGATCCTCCAGGTGAATCGCCGGAACTGGTTACTCTCCTGCAGCCATTGCGCACCATCCCACAGCTCGATTGCGAAATCACGGGGATGATAGTCGGCCAGGATTTCCTGCACAAAACGCAGGGTTGACTGCGAAGCTTGGGGTTCCGTGGTTCGCGCCCGTTGTGCCATGGTTTTGCGAAGGGAAGCCGATCTACTAACTGCTTGTTACGACGTTCACATTAAAGTCTACCCCCTCCCAACGCGCCTCGTCTTTCCAATAAAACGTGAACGAGATGTTCGCTCCCGTCGGTAAATTCCGAGAGGGCAGATCGGCCACATGGAGGCCCAAGCCGGTATCGACCGTCTCGCTGTCCTGCGATGTCTGCCAGCGATCGAAACTCCAATGGATCAGAGCGGGAGCAGGCAGCGAGATGCGCAGCGTCTTGCCTCGCGGTATAGTCCGGGCTTTGTTGTTGAAACGCCAACCGCAATGGGGAGAACTCCGTTTTTCTACCACATAACGCTGAAACGGCTGCGGCGGCTGATCGAAAACCTTCCCGTCTCGCAGCGAACGCCGTAACTTAATGTATTCCGAATGCGCCCATACCAGAGGACAGGCCGAACCCGTCGGCTTTCCCCTGAACAACTCGCGCTCGGGGATATCCGGCCCATCCCACACCTGCTCGGGTAGTAACCGGCCGCCTTCGGTGGAGAATTCCATGACCGTCAAAAGCTCCTCCGCCTCCCGCGGTCTCCCTGCGGCCAATTCGTAGTGCGCACGCTCGCCCGCCAGCAGCGGCCAGGGCCGACCGATTCCCGTGCCATCAAAGGGTGAGCTGTCTTCGTGCTCCCCATAGCCATCTCCGTTGTAGCGGTACCAGCAGTAACCCTGCGGTAACTTCACCCTCAGCCGGGCGTCAATTACTTTCAACGTGTTTAAGATGCGCGGATCATCGGGAGCGCGCAGCCCAAAGCGCACCAGCGCCAGTGCATCCGGGCTGATGAGATACGCGGCGGTCTCGTAACTCTGTCCCGGCGGCCGGTTCTTAATAGGGACAAAGTCTTGCAAGGGAGAAGCAGCACCATCTGTATTCGGTGGCGCGATGCGCACGTAGTAGCCTTCCACGCCGAGCTCCCGGGCCAGCTCCGTGTCCGTGGTGTAGGTCCACCGCTCTACATTGTCGTTCCAACGGTCGGCGGTGTCGCGGATGTACCCCGCAATGGTGCTCTCTCCTGTCGTGTCGGCAAGGTCCGCCGCGGCCAGCAGCGCTGAAATTTCGACCGCAAGCGTAAACGGTGAATACCCTGCATCCTCCTCCCAACGATCCTGCGGCGTCACAGGGCCGTTGCGCGCTATGAATCCCGCTGCGCGATGAACCATCCTCCACCATCGCTGCAAGTTGCCCAATTCCTCAGGCGCGTTTCGTTTGAGGCAATCCACCAGAAGAATAGGGAATGCAGTTTCATCCATCTGCACGCCCAGCCAATAGGCACGCCCATCGAGCCACATGTTCTGCGCCCAATGACCATCGGCTTCCTGTGTCGACTCCAGATAACGCAGCACGCGCACTGCGTCGCCCTTTGCGCCGGCTGCCAGAAAACCTAAAGCGGTTTCCACCAAATCGCGAGGCCACACCAGGTGGTAGCCGCCCAAATCTTCATCGCCCTTGTTGAAGCCCCAGGGAATGGAAAGGCTGGCAATGGCACCACCGAGAAAATCCTTGGACTCGTGGCTGCGCAAAACGCTGACGCTGGCCCGGTAAAGGTCGCGTTCACGGCTTGGCTGATCCAGCGGCAACAGTTTTTCCTGCCAGTTTTTCCAATGGATCACGTAGTGATGGCGCAATTCTTGGTAAGCTTCGAGCAAGCTGGAGCGGACTTGTTGTCCCGCTTCCGTCCAGATTCCACCGAAACCGAGGGCCAGCACGAATTCGCCCTGACAAGCCGCCAGATCAACTTCTCCAGTCAGAGCAACATTTCCGTCTTCGGCCCGCTCATACTCCCAAGTCATGCGGTAATGCTCCGACAGATCTTGCCAGCCATCGGAATAACCGGCAAAACCCGCCGATCTCTTCAGCCATGGTACAGAGCAGCCAAAGGCCAGTGCGGTTCCGTCCCGCTCCGCGAACAGCATAGGTCCGCCTTTGTAGTCCGCAATCCAGGCGCTATTGTGCGCACCACAGTTGGCCAAATGGGGAGCCAGTAATGCGTAAAGGTGATAATCCGAAAGGGCACCTTGCAACGGAACAAACCGAGTCCTTTGCAACACCACGTTTCGATAAGGGTCGCTCAAAACTTCTTTCTCGATACGGTATCGACCCTGCAATTCCGTGTTCGTCAGCTCAAAAACGGGAACGCCCGGTTCGATAGGAACATTTTCAAATTTGCAGTGGCGCTTCTCCTCGGAGAAATAGCTTATGCCGTCGGTAACCAACAACCCCAGGTCGCGGGTGCATGCCTGGTCAACACGTGGGTAGTAAACTTCATTCAAAATGCCGTGGCTGGTGGTAAACCAAACCCGGCTGTTCAGGTTCAACGCCGTGCCGATGCCGCTTTTTGCTGCGGATGTCCAACGCGGCTCAATTCCCGGCCATCCCGGGGCAAAGCCTTTTTTTTCACTCACTCGGTTCGATCCTCTGACTGGCTACGCCGCCAGCGCATATTACTAGAATTGCAGATGATTGGGGCAATGACTGAGATGCTCGAAGTAATAAATCGTCACAGCCGGTGGCTGACGGTTCGGGTTATGCTTTTAGTCGGTCGCCATGAGCCCCGAGACTCAGGCTGAACAATTCGCTGCGCAACGAGAGCAGATGGTGAATACGCAGTTGCGCGCCCGTGGAATTTCCGACGAGCGCGTCCTCGCTATCATGTCTCGCGTTCCGCGCCATGAGTTCGCAGCCGAGGAATATCGCGAACAGGCCTACGAGGACCATCCTGTTCCTATCGGTGAAGGGCAGACTCTCTCACAGCCATACATTGTGGCTATCATGCTCGAGGCGCTGTCACTGAACGGATCGGAGAAGGTCTTGGAGGTCGGGACCGGTTCCGGCTATCAGACCGCGCTACTTGCCGAACTAGCCCGCGAAGTATATTCCATCGAACGACACGCGTCTCTGGCGCATTCTGCCGAAAACGTCCTTCGCAAACTTGGTTATCGGAATGTGTCCGTGATTGTTGGTGATGGCAGCCAAGGACTGCCTGATCAAGCTCCGTTCGACGCCATCATCGTTTCCGCAGCGGCTCCGCGTATGCCTTCCGCATTGTTCGAGCAGTTGCAGGAAGGTGGGCGGATGATCGTTCCGGTTGGGCCGGCGCATGCCCAGGATTTGCAACTCGTGCGGAAGCTGCAGAGTCAACCCGTGGTCGATAATCTGGAGGGCTGCCGGTTTGTACCCTTGATCGGTGGACAAGGCTATCCGGAAGGATGGTAAGAAAGCAGTTCGACCGAGAACTGAGAGCCGGGAACCGAGAACTGCTCGCGTCCTTTACAATCTTCCCGTGCCCGTCTTTCAACAACTGCGCGTCACCCTGGAGATGATTAAGTGGGAGCATTCCATTTTCGTGCTTCCCTTTGCCCTGTGTGGCGCAATGCTGGCGGCTCAAGGCCTCCCATCTGCGCATGCCCTTGCCTGGATCATCGTTGCGATGGTGACGGCGCGGTCAGCCGCTATGGCCTTTAACCGGCTGGCTGATGCTTCCATTGACGCTGCCAATCCCCGCACCCGAACCCGAGCTTTGCCCGCTGGGGTGCTAACGCCGTCGTTCGTGGCTACCTTCGTCATAGTTTCCTGCGCAATCTTCATTCTGGCCGGTTCGCAACTCAATCGTTTGTCATTCTTGCTCTCTCCCATCGCCCTGGCCATTCTCTTGATTTACTCCTATACCAAGCGGTTTACACGCTGGTCTCATTTGGTGTTGGGCCTCGCCATGGGAATCGCCCCGTCGGCGGCATGGATTGCGGTGCGCGGCTCGCTCGATCCCCGGATTCTACTTTTGACCGCAGCCGTCACTTTCTGGGGCGCCGGCTTCGATGTGCTCTACGCCTGCCAGGATTACGAATTTGATCGCCAATCCGGGCTGCATTCGATTCCTCGATATTTCGGAATCAGCAAATCGCTGTGGGTCGCACGCGCGTTTCACCTCGTCATGCTTCTGCTGCTCATCAGCCTCATCGTGGTGTTCGGGCTCGGGAAGTTGGCGATGGCGGGGGTGGCGGCCGTCGCGGCACTGCTTGCCTATGAGCACTCGCTGGTTTCGCCCACAGACCTCTCCAAGCTCAATGCAGCGTTCTTCACCATGAATGGCGTGATCTCGGTGGTGTTCTTCGTTTTCATCGCCGCGGACCTCCTGGTAAGGAATTCGACCCTCGCCGGTTAAGCCGGACTCCCTTGTGATAATATTTAGGCATCTATCTAATTACATATGCATCTAATTATGCTATGAGCAGCAATCGCGCATTCAAAGCCTTGGCTGACCCCACCCGCCGGGAAATACTCGGCCTGTTGCGCCATGGCGAGATGACCGCGGGCGAGTTAGCGGAGCAGTTTGATATGACAAAGCCTTCCGTATCTCACCACTTCGCGGTTCTAAAAGACGCGGATCTGGTTACCAGCCGCCGTGATGGGCAGCAGATCTGGTATGGCTTGAACACCACAGTCGTGCAGGATGTGGTCGCCTGGGCCATGGACTTGATCGGCCCGAGTAACAAGCGAGGGAAATCGAAATGACGCGGACCTATTATCTGATCGCCATTTTGCTTGTGCTAGCCAGCGCGGTGACGACGCTGATCGTCTATCCGCAGCTGCCAAGCTCGGTTCCCACGCACTGGGACATGCACAATCGAGTCAACGGATACAGTCCGAAATGGACGCTGTTCCTGTTCGGCCCAGGATTCATGGCAGGGATGATCGTGCTCTTTTACTTCCTCCCATGGCTCTCCCCCAAGCAGTTCGAGGTAGATAGCTTTCGCGCCACTTACCTCCAAATCATGCTGATCATCGTGGCCATGTGTGGCTATTTCCAGGCTCTAATCCTGTGGGCCGCGGTCGGCCACGCCATGGACGTCGGGCGTGCAGTCGTTGGCGGAGTCTGCTTGCTCTTCGCATTGCTCGGTAACGTAATGGGCAAGGTGCGCCGTAATTTTTATATCGGCATTCGTACACCGTGGGCCTTGGCCAACGAGCGCGTGTGGAATGCAACTCACCGCTTTGCCGCGAAAACCTTCGTGGCTGCTGGCATGATGGGGTTGATTGTGACTCTCTTGGGATTTGCAGGCTGGCCGGTTTTCATCCTGCTAATGGTTGGCGGAGCCGTGCCAGCGGCTTATTCCCTGATCTTTTATAAACAGTTAGAACGGCGAAGGCAGCTGTGAGTGAAGTCCCTGGCAGGCTAGTCCATGCTATGACTTCGTTCGCTCCCATGAGGTATCATCAAGCTCAATGCCGAACCTGCATCCTTTTCAGACCGACGATCCGCGGTTGGGGCTGATCCATGACAAAGTCCTCGCCCGCGAGCGCCTGAGCGCGGAGGAGGCGCTTGCACTTTATCGTACGCCAGACATCCTTGCCGTCGGCTGGTTGGCCAATCACGTTCGCGAACGTTTACATGGCGACCAAACCTACTTCAACGTCAACCGGCATCTCAATCCCACTAACGTTTGCGTCGCAGCTTGCCGTCTCTGCGCGTTTGGGCGCAAGAAAGACGCCCCTGGCGCCTACACGATGGCACTGGAAGAGGCTTTTGAAATCGCCGCTTCCGGCTACAGCGAAGCGGTCACGGAATTTCACATCGTCGGCGGATTGCATCCTGACCTGCCCTTTCAATACTTCCTCGACCTCATCTCCGGCCTTAAACAGCGATTTCCTGAGGTCCATCTGAAAGCCTTCACCATGGTGGAGGTGGCATACCTGGCAAAACGTGCCAAGCTTTCCGTTCGCGAAACCTTGGAACAATTGAAGGCTGCAGGCCTGGACTCACTTCCAGGCGGCGGCGCCGAAATTTTTGCTGACCGGGTTCGCCACATCATTTGTGACCACAAGATTGATGGCGACCAATGGCTGGAAACTGCAAGACTGGCCCACCAGATCGGGCTCAAGTCGAATGCGACCATGTTATACGGACACGTTGAGAACGACGAAGATCGTGTTGATCACCTGCTAAAATTACGCGTGCTGCAGGACGAAACCGGAGGCTTCCAGACTTTCATTCCGCTGGCGTTTCATCCCGACAACACTCCCTTACAACATCTGCCCAAAACCACCGGCATGCTGGACGTCAAGCAGATCGCCGTCAGCCGCCTGGTGCTCGACAATTTTCCGCACATTAAGGCTTATTGGCAGATGATGACCGCCAAAATCGCGCAGATTTCTTTGCGCTTTGGTGCGGATGACATTGACGGAACTGTCGTAGAAGAAAAAATCTATCACGATGCAGGTGCGACAACACCACAGGGCATGCGGCGGCAAGAGCTGATGCGGCTCATTCGCGAAGCCGGCCGCGAACCCGTGGAGCGCGATACCTTGTATCGGCCGGTTACGCGCACTGAAACCTCAGTCACGGTCGCGGTATAGGATTCAGCGTTTCCCTGCAGGAACGTGCCTCTCTTAGCCTTTCGCCTCCCCCCCGCGCTTGTCATCTTGAGCGGAGTATTGGCTGCCGCTCGCGGCAGCCAAGGCGCAGTCGAAAGATCCCTGGGGTCTTACAGAGAAATGAAAGCCTGAAGGCATTCTCTGCAAAAATGGTGGGAACTCCACTTGACGCTCGCGACGGACGAGGGGCATGCAGAGATCCTTCGACTCCGCGGCACGATTCGCAAAGCGAATCGTTCTGCCTTCGCTCAGGA
>Ga0187778_10003729_pt1 | contig 10178 bp, 9 predicted proteins | sample 1015_Q2_SP5_20_M_FD_132418 | JGI IMG/M metagenome (GOLD analysis project Ga0187778, IMG submission 132418) | Tropical peat soil microbial communities from peatlands in Department of Meta, Colombia - 1015_Q2_SP5_20_MG | ecosystem: Environmental > Terrestrial > Soil > Wetlands > Peat | place...
CCTCCTCAACCAGAACCTTTACCGCATCTTCACGACAGAGGCCATCCCCGGCCTTGAGGGTGTCTTCCCTATGGATACCCACCTCGTCCTCATCGCTTAGCGCTACGGCAATACCTCCTTGCGCATATTCTGTACTGCTCTCGGTTGGAACGTCTTTTGTTGCAATGACGACTGTGCCGTGGGGCGCCAATTCAATAGCTGCCCTTAGACCCGCCACACCGCTTCCAATGACCAAGAAGTCAACATATTCTTTTGTCATACATGAAGGATAAGGTATAAGAGGGTAAATGTCAAAACCAGAGGATGATTTTCAGTTTCCGTCTGCTGCAATTTTGCTGGACCTCTCATGTGTAATGAGGGCTTCCCTTCCTAATGCGCAGATTTGCGGTTCCACTGATTTGTGAATGTTCCACCGACTATTTCTCAGGTACAGAAGTTGCACTGTTGAGGATTTCCGAGAGTACCTTTTAAAGATTTAAGTCCTTGTGGGGTTATTTCAAAGCTAAGTGGGGCTGACCTTGTTAGCCAAATCAAGCAAAGTGGAGAGAGGCAGCAAGACAAAACCGCTGAGGTTTCTTTTATCTCTTCATTGCCTTCACCTCCTTTTCATTAGATGACAAAGTTGCTTCACTTGTCTTTCTTCATTCCGGTATGGCTCCCGATAGCTTTCACGAATTCCTCGGTGGTCACCATCGTAGCCTGCCGAGGAAAGACCTTCTCTGTCAACAGGCGATGTACCTCTTGATCCATGTCGGCGCAGGCATCAGAGACTACAAAAAGATTGTAATCCATGTCAGCAGCCCAACGTACGGTTGAAAGTACCACACCACTCGAAGCAATGCCAAATAATACGAGCGTATCAATATTATGGGCTCGTAGGATAGTTTCCAGATCAGTCGTGGTGAAAGCTCCCACACGTCGCTTGGTGACAACTATGTCGCCCGGCTGAGCTGCGACCCTGGGATGTATCTCTGCTCCTGGGGTGCCTTCACGGAAACGTCCTGATTCTTTAAGGCTGGTAAAAAGCTTGTTCCGAGGATTGATCTCGGGGTACCCGTCACGAAAGCGCACAACGATATATATGACACGCAGACCTGCTTGGCGTGATTCCTTGAGGATGGCGCCAGCCTTCTCCAGTAGAGGTGATTGTTCCTTCTCAGGAAGCATGCCAATAATGTCGTTTTGGTAGTCCATAATCAGGACTGCAGTCCTCGCACTGTCAAAAGTAAGCTTGTTCCGCGTTTGCATCTTCGTACCTTCTTTAGTATCAATAGCGAGAACAGGCGTAACCGATGAAGCCAAAAAAGCAGCAAATAGAGCTGCCGTCACTGAGATACTGATGATGCGCATGAATTTATCCTCCCCCTATTTGAAAACTCTCCAAAGAGTTCATGTTATCCGAATCTTGACATTTGTAATCAGCACAATTATAGCATGGCCATAAAGTGCAAGGCCTACGAAAAAGGTTACCTAGCAATAAAGTTTTGATTGGAACGTGTCTGTTTTATGACTTCAGTATCATCTGGTTTAATGAAGATCGTGTCTCTCCTATGGATGTAACGCGCACCGCTGCGTGGTCTCGGATGGGACACTTATTCTCGCAGATGCCGCAGCCATTGCAGAGAGTTGGATCTATAAATGGACGCTTCAGCACTTTCGTCATCCCATTCCGAAGCTGAACATCAAAGGTCTGGAACCAGATAGCCTTGGGGGAAGTGGGGCAGACCTCTTCGCAGACAATGCAGTCGGTGTTCATCGCCCAAGGTAGGCACCTGCCTCTATCGAAAAAAGCAGTACCGATCTTGACCTGCCTTTGTCCGGAGCTCTTCCCCAATTTTTGCTCCACGGTCAGAGGTTTGATAGCACCTGTGGGGCATATATGGCCACAGAGTACACAGTTGTATTCGCAGTAACCAATTCTATTGATCAGGATAGGCGTCCATAATCCCTCGAATCCCGCCTCAAGTAAAGCCGGCTGGATAACGTTGGTTGGACAGACTTTCATGCATTGCCCGCATTTGATACACCTCCGGAGGAAGTCCTTCTCGGTGATTGAGCCTGGAGGCCTGATGACGCGGTATTGTGGTGAGGTTCCTGAAGCAAAGGTGCTTCTCATTACCGGGAAAAGAACAACCCCTGTAAGGACGCTTTCGATCAGCCTGCGACGGCTCACATCGAGGGGCATCTGAGCTGAACTTGAGGGCTTCGGCAGACCATAATGGATCGCGTTTTCGGGACAGTCCTCAATGCAGTTCATACAGACGTGGCATTCAGTGATTCTCAGTTCTGAATGTGGATTGCAGCCACCATGACAGTGGCCGAGGCATTTCTTGCAGTCAGTGCAGAGATCTACGTCACGCCATATTCTCAAAAGAGGTTTGCGAGAAAAAAGTCCCAAAAGCGCCCCTAAAGGGCAGAGCACTCGGCACCAGAACCTCGGCAGAAACCTGGTGGCGAAAATAACGCCGAGAAAAATGAGTCCTAGCAAGGTTCCTCCATTGAAAAGGGGTTGCTTGAGATAAAGCCAGCTTCGGCCATAATTTGCAGCTGGGAATACGGAGGTCGTAAAGGATCTGGTGACAAAGGGAATCGGATCGAGCAACCCCACTTGGAGAGAACCGAACGCTGCCAGGACAAGAAATAGGGCAAGGACATAATACTTGAAACGATAAAGGACGCGATAGGAGTTCAACTCTGCGGCATCCACGGCCCTCAGCCGGGTAAAAAGGCTTCCGATGACCTGGTTGACAATTCCCATCGGACAGACCCAGGAGCAGAAAAAGCGGCCGACGAGAAGTGTGCCAATGATAACGAAAAGTGAAAGTGCGAGTCCTTTATAAACTGTCCAACTCGTAAGAAACGATGCGATTGCAACAAGAGGGTCAAGTTCAAGGAAAAGGGGCGTCTCGTAACCTTTCATACGGTTAAAGCTCGTGAGCCATAAAAGAATAATGAAAAGAAGCAAGAAAAAGGCGGCATAGATACGCCTGACATTCCGTAGCGTCAGTATCTTTCTGATCATACTTCTATTTCTGCTACGTTAAGCAATTTTAAATCGGAAGTTCCGATTCCCCTCTTTTCGGCTATGGCAATAAACGGTATATCCTCAGCCTTCAGGTCGAGGAACCTGATCCCGTAGGTCTCCGCTGCCACCAAGTCTACTCCGGCGATGACGGTATTTTCGATAGAGACGTCAGATAGATTCCCTCCGGTCGGGCCATTTCTCCTGAGGACCCTTGTCGCATCTATGACCGTAAGAGTAGGTCTGATCGCAGTGGCGAGATCCGCAATGGAGGTATTGATATCCTGGTGCAATCGGTTCCTCTGGCCACCCAGAGAACCGTAAAGATTTTTCATCGCTATCGTGCACTTGCTCAAAGAGTGATGTTTTACCACGGGGATATTAATGAGTTTGTCAGCCTTGTGGTAAAAAGGGCTGACAGGCCAGACTTTGAGAGACTCGCCTTTCAAGTCTGTAAGGACAAAGTCGTTCTCTGAGGCAAGTTTGATTTTTCCACCTGCCCTCTTCGTCGCGTCCTCAATTCCGGAACGGGCAAAACAACGGTAGGGATCATTTACAGAGACATCCGTCACCCAGACCTCTGAGGCTCGCGCCTCAATACAAAGTTTAACAATAGCGCCAACCACCGCTGGATTGGTATTGGCCGCTTGTTCAGGCTGTCTATCCCATGCTGCGTTTGGTTTTAGCAGGACCTTGTCGTTGGCGCTCACAAAGCGGCCCATGCCACCGATCCTGTCTATTGCAGCCCGGACCATCTTTTCGGCATCCTTGCCATGCACGACCGCTAAATGCGGGTAGACATTATTCTCTCCTGTGCGATAGTCCTTAAAAGTCAATATCTTCGTGTCACTCCTGCGGACAGGCTCTTTACTATAAAAAACGTATCCCCACACGCTTGTTGCTGCAGCAAGGCCGCAGGTACTAGCTGCCCTCAAGAGAAACTGCCTTCTGCTAATTTGTGGTTCTCTCTTGTTATTCTTTGACGGCATGATTCTTTTTTAGCCCGCGTTTTTCATGAAATACCTCAGGATATCTTCGTCATCAGTCCCGAAGATGCCGAAAATCGCATCCGACGATGGGATGAGAAACCAGGTGCCTTCATATTTGTCCATGACTCTATAAAATTCTTTTCCCTCTTTTTCAAACCTTTCAGTCGGTATGCCGGATTTCTTGAAATACTCGCGAAAGGAAGACATGACAGACTGAATTTCCTCTTTGCTGCCGGTAATCAGTGCCACAGTGATTCTTTTGTCGCCGACGGAATACTCGCGTTCGATCACATTACGAAGAAAATCGAGACCTCGGTATCCCTCCTTTACAAATCTAGTATTTGCCACCTTTCCTATATTCGGTAGCTTGGCAAATGCCTGGAACGAATCCTTTCCGGACGGCAACGTTGCATCGAATGCCTTAGCGAATTGGAGTACCGGTGCTTTGGAATCGAGCGCAGAAATCTTGACATAATAACGACCTTTGATGAAGTTCACGCCTCCCGAGGTCTTGAATCCCATTGTTCCCAATGAGATCGGGGCAGGGTTATCTCCTGACTCATCTGCCAGGACACCGAAGGCTTGAATGCTTTTCCCCATATCAAAGACCTCAGTCTGAATCTCAGCCGCCGTTGCCTTCGACTCCGCTGCGGTGTACTCCGTAACAGTGAGCGCAACAAACCCCGCACTGATGAAATACTCAGCATGGCCGTCGATATGTTCGTAGAGATTTTCTTTCGTGTAGTTATGCGGCTGACCTAGCTGTTGGAAGCCCTTGACCCCGCCGGCAGAGGATGGAGCCGACGACTCTGGCATGGATTGGAGAAGAGTCGAGGAACTCCCTGTTTCTTGCCGCACCACTGCTTTGAAGTCGATTAGGGCCGGATCATATTTTTGGCCTTCGACGTAGAGAACCGTAGCGATAACCGGAAGCAGCCCGATAAGAAGAAGGCGATATATAAGCGGAACCGAGCTCATCAAACCGTAAACGACATCGACTCATGGGCATCGCAGAGCATGTTCTTGACAGGAAGACCGTAAGGACAGCTGCCTATGCAGGCCGGATCACTGCAGGCAGAGCACGCAGCAGCCTTGTTCTTCAGCAAGGCATAGGACTCCATCGCTTTTTTTTCCATGCCGTAATCCCTAAAATACATGCGATATCTCATGATCGAGGCAATTTCAACTCCGGAAGCACATGATCCCTCGCATATACCGCAGCCAGTCCTACAGTATTTGTTGCCGTATAAGCGCGCGTACCGCTCCAGTATACCCTGGTCTTCAGAAGTAAATTTCTGTCCCGATGCCTTGAGGTAGAGTTCAATGTCAGCAGCTGTCTTCATTGTTACGATAAGACCGCTTACCTCTGAATGCTTCAGTACCCACTTGAAGGCCGCATGGGGAAACTCATTTTCCGTTCCCTCTATCTTCATTTCTTTTGCGCCAGCAAGGGTCTTCATGGCAATCACCCCGACCCCCCGCTTGTATGCCTCCTCCATTACTTCAGGCAACTTGGGAAATTTCATAAAGTTAAATGACGGTTGGATCATATCGAAATGCCCTGACTCAACCGCAGCCATAAGAAGTTCCTCCATATTGCTGGGACCGTGAGACGAGGTACCAAGGAAATGGATCTTCCCAGCCTTCTTCAGATCAGCTGCTGCCTCTAACATTTCTTCATCGAGGAGTCTCTTTTTCTCAGCCTCCAAGTCTTTATTCATCTCGCCAATCGCATGGACCAAACAGAAGTCAAGATAGTCAGTCTTCATTCTCGATAAACTTCCATCGACAGAGGAAATATAATCTTTCTTCTTAGTTCCCAGAGGTAGGTGACCAGGATAAGGTGCAGGGTTGCAGAATTTCGACGCAATAATGATCTTTTCTCTCGAAAGTTTGCTCATCGCTTCCCCGATTGTCTTTTCGGATTGACCATAATCAGGTGCAGTGTCAAAATAATTGATACCGCTGTCTACTGCCCTGAGAACCATTGATGCGGCAGAGAGTTTGCCAGCCCCGAATGAAATATCGCTCATCTTCAGTCCGGTCTTGCCTATTTCACGAAAGCTTTTGACAGACGGCGTGTCCGATTTTGTTTCGGCGTGAAGAGGTGATGTCGCTGCAGTAACTGTAGCTAGAGCAGCTACCTTGAGGAAATCCCGACGTTTTATCATAAGGCCTCCTTTCTGGCCAAGGATACGATAAGGCCAGAGCTATATGATTCAGTGATCTTTTACTATTAGCATACAAGATGAGAACACATTTTTGAAGATAGCAAACACAATTCCTGCTTGGCCTCAATTTCCTTTTAGCGGAAACAACGAAGAAAACTCAGAATTGAATGCCAGAGTCTTGGCCGAACGGCATAAATCAGTTTGGGCATAACAGAGCGTCATGGGTTAGGTGACTTCACGAAGGTTTTTCCCCACAATAACCGTCGTTGATAAGATGCTTGAAGTGTCATGTATCAGTTAGAGCCAGCGAATGTTAGAGAACGAACAGCAGGGCTACACCGTTTTCTCATGAGATGTTTCGTCCGACCTTGCTGCCTCGTTTTTCACGTCTATGACGGCATCGTTTTCGGAGGAAATGCCTTTCTTAAAGTCTTTTATCGCTTTGCCGAGTGAGCCGCCGAGTTCCGCCAGACGGCTAGGTCCTAAAATGATCAGAACTATGACAAGAATTACAATCAGATGCATAGGCTGAAATAAGCCTCTAAACATAGTTATCCTCCATTCAGATTAATCATAGTGTACCATATTTTCAGGATAGGTATATGCTTATTGTTGCAACTTCTTCGCAATAGGTGTGCAGCTTCACAATGCAGTAATCATTGAAGATTGGCATTAGAAACTGGTATGTTAGACAAAATCTCAACAACCTATAAAAGGCGGTACCCTTGTGAAGAAGCTTGTGTTGTTCTTTACTCTGATTTTCGCTACGATCACCTGTGCGGAGCATGTTGGATACCACGTGATCAAAAAACTACAACTCGGCGGTGAGGGTGGTTGGGATTACTTGACGGTGGATAGTGAGGCCAGGCGGCTGTATATTTCTCGCAGCACCCACGTGATGGTAGTAGATGTCGATACTGGTGAGGTACTAGGCGATATCCCGGACACCCCAGGGGTTCATGGGATTGCAGTTGCCCCTGAATTGAATCGCGGGTTTATCAGCAACGGGCGGGCGAATACATCCACCATCTTTGATTTGAAGAGTCTGAAGGTCTTAGGGCAGGTCAAGACAGGGGAAAATCCGGATGCCATACTATACGATTCCGCCTCGAAAAGAGTTTTCACTTTCAATGGACGCAGCAAGGATGCCACGGCGTTTGATGCTTCATCAGGAGACGTACTTGCAACAATTCCGCTTGGTGGCAGGCCAGAGTTTGCCGCGGCTGATGGTAAAGGCAGAGTCTATGTGAATATCGAGGACAAAAATGAGGTCGCGGAGATCGACAGCAGGAAGCTCATAGTGCTGAATCGGTATTCTCTCAATCATTGTGAGGAACCGGCGGGGATGGCAATTGATCTGAAAAATCACAGGATCTTTGCGGGCTGTCACAACAAGATCATGGCAATTCTGGACACTGCATCTGGAAAAGTTATAGGCACAGTTCCGATAGGCGAGGGCGTTGATGCAAACGCTTTTGATCCAGGGACGGAACTGGTCTTTAGTTCCAATGGAGATGGAACCCTTACTGTAGTGAAGGAGTCAGATCCTGGTAAATTTGAAGTTGTCCAGACAGTGGCCACACAGCGCGGATCTCGCACAATGGCGTTTGATCTAAAGACCCACAAAGTATTCTTGGCCGCGGCAGAGTTCTCCCCAGCTCCGACACCGTCACCTAAAGAACCGAGGCCTCGCCCTGCGATGATTAAAGACAGCTTTTCTATCTTGGTGTTTGGGCGGTGACAAGGCAATCTCTCCAGAAACCAGAGGAGAATATTCTATATTTTCTGTATAGTCGGATTTTGTCTGCTGGAGATTTGCTGGCCCCAAACAAACAGGAAGAAAACACCTATTGCGGAATGTGGCGAATATGCTTTAAAATCAAAAGGTCATTACGGGAGCCGGTGTGGTGGAACTGGCAGACGCGCCGGACTCAAAATCCGGTGAGGGCAACCTCGTGTGGGTTCGATTCCCACCACCGGCACCATTGGAATTAATAGCCTGGTTATTGGTAAGTCGTAAAATTATATGGTAAGAAATCTTAGGTGATTCCTGCCGTGCACTTGTCAATTTTCACACACAATCAACGGTGCCCTGTCATATAGAGAATGATATCTGTCGTTTGTGCGTACAATGATGCCGCGATTTTGAATGACTGGCTCCTTATGAGTCTCAAGGCTCAAACGGTTGTGCACGAGATGATAATAATTGATACTGCTGAAAAGGGTTTTCAATCTGCAGCCCAAGCCCTTAATTTCGGTGGAAGTCAAGCTAAAGGGACATATATTATGTTCATTCATCAGGATGTAAATATACTTTCCAACACATGGTTAGAGGATGCTGAACGCATGCTGGATACTATCCCGAATCTAGGAATTGCAGGTGTGGTGGGGAGTGTAGAAGAAGGCGATAGCATTTCTGAAAGGATGAGGAATGTTATTGCGCATGGGGATGACAAGGAACAAATAGGTAATGCTATACCATTGCCTGAGCCGGTGCAAACCCTTGATGAACTGCTGTTGATCATCCCGAGGAAAATCTTCCGAGAACATCAGTTTGATGAACATACGTGTACCGGTTGGCATTTGTACGGTACGGATTATTGCCTTAACATGCTGACCATAGGAAAGGGCGTTTATGTCATTCCATTGTATGTGATCCACAAGTCAAAGGGAGGAGCCTCGACCAACAGGCTTTCGTTCATCTTTAATTTTGGATTGAGCGGGGAATATTATCACACCTTGGAGAAGATTTTGGACAAACACAAAGATCATTTTATGTGGGTTTACACAACTCCAGGATACGGCAAGTGGAAGACAACTGAGTCATTATTCACACAAAGAGTTAAATATGCTGTCATTGAAATGATAAAATGGTCTGTTATGGCAATAGGGGCATTTCTTAAAGGAAAATAGCGTAAATGTTGAAGGGGCAGGAGAAGCTCGTGAGCATCCTTGTTGTTTCCTATAACGCGCAAGATTTTATCGCCAAGACGATAAGGAGTTGCCTGCAGCAGTCATATCGGAATATAGAACTATTAATCCTTGACAATAAATCTGACGATAAAACCGTTGATGTCATCAACTCCTTTAAGGACCCGCGCTTGCATGTGTACCGCGGCGATCATACATTTGGTCCGTATGACGGGTTGAACTATCTTATCGAACATGCCGCAGGAGAATATATTGCGATCCAAGATCATGATGACGTCTGGTTCCACGAAAAAATTGAAACCCAGATAAGGTTCTTAAATGATAACCGTGATTTTGTCGCCTGTGGAACTAATACCTATTTCTTTTATGAAGACAAGGGTGTGTTTATCCTGATAGAAAACCCTTTCATCGCTGACATTGTCAACCATACATCTCTCGTGTTCCGAAAGGACAGCTTCCGTTATGATACAGATTATTTGTTGGCCGATGAGCATTTTATGAGAAAGGTTCTCAGACATTCCGGGAGCATTGCATGTCTCCAGGAGCCCCTTTGTGTGCACCGGATAAGGGCTGACGCCAAGAACCTGTCCTCCTATCGTTTTTCCCTGAGTAAAAAGAACATAAAAGACTTCTTCATGATTAATGGCATAACCATGCAGTCAGTAAAGTATTTCTGTTACCTGATGACACGCGATGTGTTTCCGGAGTTCCTGCTGTGGCATATACGGAGGCATGTTACGTTAAAGAACAGAGAGTGGATAGGGTTAAGCACTTTCAGAAGCCGATATCCAAAAGTACTTTTATGAAGGGGGATATATGTTGTCAAGTGTGTGGGGCAGAAGCCCTTTTTTCCAAGAGGTTTGGTGAGCAGCACCTTTACCGGTGCACCCGGTGTGAAAGCCTCTTTTACCATCCTTCTCCGTTAGGGCACGGCAGTGGTGAAACCTCGTGGGAGTCGACAAAGTGGTATGTGGAACGGGGAGCAAACCTTCTTTTCTATGCAGAGGCCCTCGCATGCGTCCGGAACATCATCGAGAACCTCTGCATAGAAAAGAAGGTTTGCTC
>Ga0187778_10003730_pt1 | contig 10178 bp, 7 predicted proteins | sample 1015_Q2_SP5_20_M_FD_132418 | JGI IMG/M metagenome (GOLD analysis project Ga0187778, IMG submission 132418) | Tropical peat soil microbial communities from peatlands in Department of Meta, Colombia - 1015_Q2_SP5_20_MG | ecosystem: Environmental > Terrestrial > Soil > Wetlands > Peat | place...
CGATACATCCAGATCCGCCGGATACCGGCCTGGGCGCAATCCTGCACAACGCTCTCCGTCACCGCGGGTGAAGTCATCAGGATCGCAGCATCCACCGGCGGCTGGATTTCCTGGACCCGCGCAAAACACTGCCGTCCCAATACTTCCGGCGCCTTGGGATTCACCGGAACCATGTCGTAGCCGCGCTTCAAGAGCTCTTGAAACAGCAGTCCGCTGAACTCTCTTGGTTCGCGGGAAACTCCGACCATCGCAATCCGCTTCTGAGCAAGGAAATCCTCAATGGTTTCGAGCGACGCACGTTGAGCTGCCATGGGCTTCTCCTTGGCAGATTCGTATCAGTTCGCCGGAGAAAATTCAGTGATCCAAAACACGACCCTACAAGAAAAACATGCGCCGGAAGCTCCGGCGCATGATCCACCAAACGCGAAAAGCAATGCAAAGGTCCGCTTCAGTAGGAGGCTTTTTGTGGCCCCAGGTCCTTCGACGTCATGTCAAACGTCAGCAGGAACCCATTGGTCCCCTTGAACTCGAAGGCATCCGGGCCCTCCTTATAGGCCTCCATTTCGTTGGGCATCATGACGAAGCCGTCGTTGCGCGGCGTGCCCCAGTAGCGCACGTTCTTCAGCACGGCGGGTTCGTCGGTCATGCCCTGAAAACGCTTCAGCTTGATTTCGGCCGTCTTGCCGCCGTTGAGCGTGGCGTGCGCCTGATCCTTGTCGAAGGTCCAGGTGTCAATATCCCCCTCGCCCGTGTTGAACGATTTCCACTTCACCGGAAACACGTGCCCCAGAATGTCGCCAAGAGCCTGCCTCTGTTCTGCCGAGGTGGCTTTGTCGAAGATGGCAGTCACGCGCTCCATCTGGCCCTGGGAAAAGTCGCCGCCAAGATCGCCGGTCAGCCAGAACTTGGCCCCCGCAAGGTCGGTGCTGCCGTAGTGCCCCTTGTTCACTTTGTACGCGTTGTTGAACTTGCAGAAGTGTTCGGTCTTGCCGTTCTCGTGATGAGCGGCAGGGTGTGAGTTGAAATAGCACATGCAGAAGTGAGGACAGCTGCACGCCTCAATTGCGGTTGCGTTGATCGCCCAGTCCGCCGGTGGTGACGAGTGCCCCACACTGACCGCGAGCAGAGCGATCGCCAAAACTGATGCCATTCTGTGCATTGAAAGCACCCCCAGATGCGCGCCAGTATGCACCAGGAGCGGCATGAGCGCAAGGCTAAAGGTTGGAACGTCTCGCAGGAAGCCTATCCCGCCAGCAGCGCCACGCCGGCGGCAACCAGCATCGCGGCAATCCAGCGGCGCCGGTCGACTTTTTCGTGCAGGAAGATCCGGGCGGCAAAAGCGTTCCCGATGAAGGTCAGCGATGCTGCCGCGGGAGCCACCAAGCTTACGTCTCCCCAGGAGAGCGCAAACAGCAGGCTGAAGAAACCCACGCTCATCGCCGCCACCCCGAGCAGGAAGTTGGGGTTCGAAAGCACGCGGCCGATGATCGCCCAGACGCCGACCTTCCGCCAGAGAGCGTGAACGTCGCCGACCTGCTTCATGGCGCGGGCAATCAGGATATCCCCCGTCACCGACGCCAGCGTGACGACGAGAATCGCGCTCCAGGTGTAAAGGTGCCTCATGCACCGCTCCCGGATGCCATAGAGCGCTCAGCCTCCGCCGCCTTTGCGCCCGGAGCATCGTGATGCTTGTGGGACGTCAGGGCCGGGCCCCCGGCCACGAGCCCCACACCTCCCGAGATCAGCGCGATTCCCAGCCAGCGCAGCGGGCTGACTTGCTCGTGCAGCACAAACCGGGCAATCAGCGCCAGCAGAACGTATCCCAGCGACGTGGCGGGCAGCACATAGGTAAGGTCCGCCCATGAGAGCGCATTCGTATAGGAGGCAAAGAACGCGAGCAGAAGAACGACGCCCACGGCGATCCACGGGTTGAGCACGGCAGCGAAGACGCTTCCCAGATGATGCAGGGAAATGCCCCCCGACTGCCTCATCCCGTAGGAAAGCACGGAGTCGCCGGCCGCGGCAAAGACGGTAACTCCGGCCAGCACTAGATACTTGCGGAAAGTCAATTTACCCCGAGGTTTCAAAGTTTCAGGGTTTCAGAGTGACGAGGTCCTTGAAACATTGAAACCTCGCCACTTTGAAACCTTTTCTACGCCTTGGCCGGCTCAGCTGCCGCCGCTGCCTGGTTGTGCTGCTTCACCAGTTTGTTGCGCTGGGCGCGCAGCTTCAGGAACGCCTTGGCCTCTTTGTACAGCCGCTTGCGCTCCTGGCCGTTGAAAACCGCCTTTCGCAGAATGCGGTACACCGCCTTCGGCCGGAAATAATACTCGTCATAGAATCGGTGGACGGCCGCCAAAATGTCGTCCGCGGGAAGCCCCGGATACTGCATCTGCACAAGCTGGTGTCCGCCCTCATCCACCATCTTGGCACCCGACACGATGAATCCGTTCTTCACGACGTGGTCATAAAGCTCAGTCCCGGGATAGGCATGCGCAACAGAAACCTGGATGGTCTCAACGTCCAGTTCCTTGGCGAAGGCGATCGTGTTGTTGATGGTTTGGTGCGTCTCGCCGGGCAGGCCGAGGATGAAATCGCCGTGGACGATCAGCCCCAACTTCTTGCAGTCCTTGGTGAACTGCTGCGCGCGTTCCACCGTCGCGCCCTTCTTGATGTTCTTCAGAATCTGAGGGTCGCCCGATTCGTAACCGACGATCAGGAGGCGGCATCCGGCCTCCTTCATCGCCTTCAGAGTTTCAAAGTCTGTAGTCACCCGCGATGTGCACGACCACGTCAGCCCGAGCGGCTTCAGCTTGGCGCAAAGCTCGATGGTGCGCGCCTTCTGGATGTTGAACGTATCGTCGTCGAAGAAGAATTCCTTGACCTCCGGCCACAATTCCTTGGCCCGCGCCATTTCCCGCGCCACGTCGTCAGTCGAGCGCTTGCGCCACGGATGTCCGCTCAGAGTCTGTGGCCACAAACAGAACGTGCACTGCGCCGGGCAGCCCCGCGTGGTATAGAGCGCGACAAACGGATACAGCAGAAACGGCACGTTATAGCGCGTCACGTCCAGGTCGCGCTTGTAGATTTCCGTGACGTGCGGCAGCGCGTCCAGATCCTGCACCTGCGGCGCGTCGGGATTGTGCACGATCTGTCCGTCCTTCAGATACGAAACGCCGGCGATCTCCGCCAGCGGCTTGCCATTGGCGAAGTCAACCACCGAAAAATCGAATTCCTTGCGGCAGACAAAATCAATGGCCGGGCACTCGCGCAGGGATTTCTCGGGCAGCGTGGTCACGTGCGGGCCGACGAATGCAATCTTGATCTTCGGATTCGCCTCTTTGATGGCCTTGGCCAGTCGGATGTCCCCCGGAAAGCCCGGCGTCGAGGTAAACAAAACAAGTAACTCATAGTCTTTCGCGACCTGGATGGTTTCTTCGCCCGAAACGTGATGCGGAGGGGCGTCGAGCAGGCGGGAACCTTCGAGCATGCCCGCCGGATACGCCAGCCATACCGGATACCAGTAACTCTCAATTTCGCGGGTCGCGGGCCAACGGGACCCCGCGCCTCCGTCGAAGTTTTCAAACGAAGGTGGATTTAGAAACAGTGTTTTTAGGGGCATATTGGATATCTAATTATTTTAGCATCCTGGGCAGGATTCGGATCTTGCTTGGGCAGGTTCGGGGGGGAGACGCCGTCCTCTCAGGGCGTCATCCCGAGCGGTGCCGCTTTCCCGGCGCAGCGAGGGATATCCCTTACACGTCAGTTGCGCGCGAGATCCCTCGTCCCGCTGGTGAGAGCGCGGGACTTCGGGATGACGCACTCTATTTGGTGACTTATTGGGCCACGGCGGGCAGCCTGAAGCTCAACCCGCGCTCGTCATTGGCCTTCATCGTGGCGGGTAGATCGAGCGCACCTAGCGGAATTTTCTCGGCACGCTGTGAGGAGAAGTTCCACAGGGTCGAGTCCACGATGGCGTAATTCTGAATTTCCTCTCTGTGCTGGTCGCGGAACACAAGAACTGTGGCCGGGAGTATCTGCTGACCTTCCGGCTCGTACTGAGCGGAAGCCTGCTGCGCATAGGCGTCCTGATCGCCGTCGGCTTGCTCCTGCTGCAGCAGCCGTTGGTCCTCGAGGTTCTGCTCGTTCATGGCGTTCGCCATCGCCCCGTCCTGCTGGTAGCCGTCGTCATAACCCAAGTCCGAATCCCACCACCACCACGGATCGTAAAACAGGCTGCTGTACCACCAGGGATAGCCCCAGCCGTAATTCCAGCATCCGTAGCCATAGCAACCAGGCCAGTAACCGCCGTATCCGTAGTTGCGGTACGGCCCGCGGTAGCGGGAACCAAAACGCGGGTTGCCGAATCGGCCGCGGTAATCGGGATTTCGCGCGAAGTTGCGCGAAACGCCCGGAGAGAAACGATGTTGCGTGGGGAGTGGCTGCTCGAAGCCGCGTGAGATGTAGGGGCTCGTGCGCGGCGCAAAATGCTCGCCGCCTTCGCGCGCGCCCGAAGCGACGTGAACACCGAAGCCGCCGCTGGGTGAACTGACGTGTCCGCTGCCGGAGCCTGCGGCGTGGCCGCCGCCGAATCCGCCACCGCCAAAGTGGCCTCCGCCGCCTCCACCGAAGTGCCCTCCGCCACCCCCTCCGCCGTGACCACCCCCATGCTGTGCCCACAAAGGTACGGCCAGGAGGAGCGCGAACGCCGTGATGGCGACCGGGCGGCACATACGGACTATTACTGATTATAAGCCCGAAACGCAAGAAGGGTTGCTTGGCTTCACGCTCAACTTGCGTGGCCACGAGTCGGCAAGGCGAAGTTCCTTCCACCTTGACATCGGCCGCCACTGACGTGGAAGAGCGGCCCTTCAGGGCCGCGTTGGCGCAGACTAGGGACGGGCCTTCAGGCCCTGTGGTCACAGGGGCTAGAGCCCACGAAACAAGGGGAGCGCCCTACGCGGCGCTAAAGCGCCGCTCTTCCACGGTTGCGCGAAGGCTTTTCTGGAGTTACAGGCTTTCTGGTCGCAGCGGGTTGCTAGCGCCGTTTCTTCCCTTTGGCTTTCTTCGTTTTCACCTGGGCCTTGTGCACCTTCTTCTCCGGCTTGTGGGGCTTGGCGGGCTTATGGGCAGGTTTGTGCACAGGTTTAACGGGCGCGGGAACGACCGTGGCCGCCGCCGGCTTCCCTTTTTCGGGGGGCTTCGCAACAGCCTTCGCCGGCGCAGGAGCCGACATCGCCACAACTTCCGCCTTCCCCTTCTTTCCCGCCTTTGCCCCGGCTTTGGCGGCTAGGGCCGCAGCCGCTTCCGCGGCAGCCTTGGCCCCACGTCCACGCCTCGGCGCTGGGGGCGGAGGCGGCGGGGGCGGCGCGAATGGCTTCAGGAACTTCAGCGTCTCGGTGCGCGATCGGAGCTTGCCGTCCAGCAGCAGCATGAATACATCATGTGCGATCTTCGGATACGCCGGCAGTTGCGGCGTAATCAGCAACTCCGTCATCTCCGGCAACGGAATCTTCTGCTGCACCTGCCGCCACTTGGTCAGGTAATTCTTGATCTTCTGCTCGACTGATTGCTGCCGCGCGGTCACCGCCAGGAACAGAATCATCTCCGGCCGCGCGCTGGTCAGCAGCGTCCAGGTGCGCGAAGGAGTAGCAGCCTCCTTGCCCATCAGTCGCTTGGCCAGTTCCTTGGCGTGATCTTCGATGTCGCGCCAGGCTTCGACCAGGTCCTTGCGCGGAATCAGTCGCTGCAACTCGGAAATATCGCTGTTGGAGAGCCGCGACGTCAGAAAGTACATCACCGCCGGACCAGCGTCGGGCGCGTACCCGAGATCGACCATCTGCTGGCGCGTCTTCATCAACTGGCCCAGGCCGGCGGCGTCAACTTTGGCGCTAGTCCAGCGCGGATGGAGAATCTCAAGCCAGCCTTCCTTCTCCAGCATCTTCACGACATGCAGAGGATCGTCTTCATGCGCCAGCGCTGCGATTTCGTGGCCGATTGAGCTGCGCAGAATGTGATCAATGTACTTGCCTTCTTTGGCCGCGTCATAGCGGGCCTGAGTGCGCTCCTCCAGCGGCCAGTGAAAGCGGGCGGCAAAGCGCGTGGCGCGGATCAGCCGCGAAGGATCTTCCAGAAACGAATAATTGTGCAGAATGCGGATCAGCTTGGCCTCGATGTCGGCCACGCCGTTGAACGGATCGAGCAGCAGTCCGCGCGATCCCTCGTTGAGCGAGAGCGCCATGGCGTTGACGGTGAAGTCGCGGCGGCGCAGGTCTTCGTGAATGGTCGCCGGCGCAACCGCCGGCGGCTTGCCTGTCTTTTCGTAGACCTCAGTGCGGGCCATCGAGATTTCGGCCCGCGCGTTGCCCGGCAGCGAAATGAAGATCGTCCGGATGTCTTCTTCGACGGCGGTGATCTTCGCCCCGGCTTTCTCCAGATCTTTTTGCAGTTTGAGGGGATTGCCCTGAACGGTGAAATCGAGGTCGCGGATGGCAAAGCCGCTGATGATGTCGCGGATGGCGCCGCCGGTCAGGTATAGATTCATGCCCGCCGCGCGGGCCACGCCTTGTACCAGTCCGACGCCCTTGTGTTGGTCCGGCGTCAGCCGGAGCTCCATCGTGTAAATGTAATCAGCCATGCGCTTTCAAGCGCTTTCCGGCCGTTCCGCCGGGGCGCGCCGAACTGCAACCAGGGTGCGGGAGCTACACAATTTCCACAAGATTTCCACAGCCGGGCCCGACCGCCGATCCAGTTTCTCAGCCACTCGGATGCAAGTGGCTAAATATAAAGTACTTAGTCGTATGAAAGTCTTTGCGGTAAGCTAATGAAAATAACACAACGTTTACATTTTGGCTACTGCCAAGGCGGATTCCGAGAGTTTGCCGACGAAAAGTGCGAAAATCGGGACGGCAGACATCCGACCCCGGACCTCAGACCTCGGCCGCCAGAGCTTTAGGATTGGCGGGATATTGCTGATGGTCAGGGTCCGAAGTCCGAGGTCCGACGTCTGATTTTTTCATGCCTTCGACGCACAAAAAAGTCATCGTCCGCAAGATGGACCGCGACTCGGTCTCCGGCTACGTCGCCCCGGCGCAATTCGTTCGCGACGGCAAACTGGAGCTGCTGAATACCTCGGGCACGGTCATCTCTATCGATCTGCGCGAGGTCAAGGGCGTGTATTTCGTGCGCGAGTTCGGCGACTCGGAATCTCTCACTCGCAAAACCTTCACCTCCCGTCCGCGCTCGGAGGGCTTGTGGGTGCGGTTGCGTTTCAAAGACAACGAAGTGCTCGAAGGACTCATGCCCGCCGATCTGACGCAAAGCATGCCCGAAGGATTTCTGGTCAGCCCGCCCGATCAGCGCTCGAATACGCAGCGCATTTTCGTTCCCCGCACCGCGCTCGACTCGATCACCGTACTGGCCGTGATCGGCGCGGCCCGCCGCCAGCGCCGCGCCGCGGCAGCCGCGGACCAACGCCAGGTCTCGATGTTCGAAGAGTAGACCGTCTCTCAGCAGCGGCAATCTTCGCCTCGAATGCCGCACACCAGCGCCACATAAGTGTTTCGAAGCCAGTTCTCTCAGGTCCCTGACTTTGCCGCGATGCACTGCCCGCTCAAGTGATTGTCGAAAGCCAAGCACTTGATGGCGAACAGGTTGCTGGCGCGCATCAACAACAATTCTCAGTGCGAAACCGGCGCGGAACGTCGCGAGCCGGCTTTCGGTTGAAATCCTCTTGCACTTGATATACGGTGGGAACGCCACGCAAGGCTTGGGGCGGCAGCTTTCGCCCGCCGAGTAAAACCAACGGGCCCACCTCTTCCTCCCTCAGACGCCACCTCGATCCCCGTGGACGTCGAATTCCGTAGGTGAATGCGCCATGCGAGCGATCCTCAAGTCTTCTTTCCATCTCCATCTGTCCGCAGTCCTCGTTGCATCCCTGTGTTCGACAGTGTTCTGCCCGTTCACTTTCGGGCAGGCACCCACAGGAGAGGCCGCGCCGCAGCCGCTTATCACCCAACCGGTGGACGAAACCCAGCTCACCACACTCACCGGCAACACCTATCCGCTGGCGTGCCCGGAATTCGATTTGGGCACGGCTCAGGCAAGCCTGCCCATGGAGCGCATGCTGCTGGTGTTGAAGCGCAGCCCGGAGCAGGAATATGCGTTGCGCACGCTGCTCGACGATCAGCAGGACAAGGCCTCGCCCAGTTATCATCAGTGGCTCACGCCGGAAGAGTATGGAAAGCAATTCGGCCCGGCCGACAGCGACCTGCAAACCATCACCACATGGCTCGAGTCGCACGGATTTCAGGTGGGAACGACCAAAGGCCGCACCGTGCTCGAGTTCTCCGGCTCAGCCAGCCAGGTGCAGGAGGCGTTTCACACCACCATCCACAAGTACCTGGTGAACGGCGAACAGCATTGGGCCAACGCTACCGACCCGAAAATCCCTACCGCACTCGCCCCGGCGGTGGCGGGAATTGACTCCCTGCACAACTTTCCGCGGAAAGCAGCGCATCAGTTCGTCGGCACTTATTCCGAGAAAACCAAGAGCCTGACCTCGCCGCTGCCATCCTACATCTTGGGCAATTACACGTTTGGCTGCAACGGCGGGACGTGCTATGCGGTCTCTCCCTATGACTTTGCCACGATCTATGACGTGTTGCCGCTGTGGAAAGCGACTCCAGCCGTTGACGGTACGGGACAGACCATCGCAATCGTCGGCCGTACCAACATCAACCCCTACGACCCCACGACTTTCTGGTCGTTGTTTGACCTGAGCCCTCCCGCTAACAAGCTCAACATCATTCTCAATGGTCCCGACCCCGGCATAAACGGCGACGAAGGGGAAGCCGACATTGACATTCAATGGTCAGGCGCAGTCGCTCCGCAGGCGACCATCAATTTCGTGACGTCGCAATCTACCGAGACCACGGACGGCGTTGACCTCTCTGCCGTGTACATCGTTGAAAACAATCTCGCCCCGGTCATGAGTGAGAGCTATGGCCAGTGCGAACTCGGGCTGGGCACGACGGGCAATCAGTTCTATTACGCAATGTGGGAGCAGGCTGCGGCCCAGGGCATCAGCGTCTTTGTGTCCACGGGAGACAACGGCTCTGCCGGATGTGACGATCCCAGTTATCCCGCGCAATACGGCCTGAACGTCAACGGGATCGCTTCCACGCCGTTCAACGCCGCCATTGGCGGAACCGACTTCAACCAATACAACAAGTGGTCGACTTATTGGAGCTCCACCAACGACCCAACCACTCAGGAATCCGCCATAAGCTACATTCCAGAAACGGCCTGGGATGATTCCTGCACCAATCCTCTGGCGCTGAGCGCAGGCCTGGGCAGCACGTCTGAGCAAGTCTGCAACAACCGTGAGCTGAACCCGTTTTTCCTGAACTCGATCGGCGGAAGCGGCGGGCCAAGCAATTGCGCGGTCAATACGCAAGGCGTCCTGGGTTCCTGCACACAAAAGTATCCAAAACCCTCATGGCAAAAGGGGAGCGGTGTTCCCTCAGACAGTGCCCGCGATCTTCCCGACGTTTCCCTGTTCGCCAGCAATGGCGTTGTAGTGGGAAGCTTTTATGTGGTCTGCCAGTCGGATCAAACTTTTAACGTTTGCAATCTCACCAACCTCGCCGGTTATGGGGGCACATCCGTGTCCTCGCCCGCGTTCGCTGGAATCATGGCGCTGGTGAACCAACAAATGGGTACTCCCCAGGGAGTTCCGGGCTTTGCTCTGTATCAATTGGCCACCAAACAGGCGAATGCATTTCACGACGTTCCCACCGGTTCCACGATTGCCATGCCCTGCGTTACGGGAAGTCCGAACTGCACCACTAGTACGTCGGGTGACGCCTACGGTGTGCTTTCGGGCTACACCACTGGTACGGGCTACGATCTGGCCACCGGTCTGGGCTCGGTGGACGCCGCCAACCTGGTGGACAACTGGAGCAAAGCCACGTTCACGGCGACGACCACCAATCTGACGCTCAACGCGACCAACGTCACGCACGGGAAGGCAGTTCCGGTCACCATTGACGTGAGCCCGACCGCCGCTACTGGCGCCGCTTCCCTGCTGGTAACCAATCAGACTGGCACGACAGTCGGTCAGGGCATTCAGAGCTTCCCGTTGACAAGTGGAGGGACGTCAACCGCCGCAACCAGCA
>Ga0187778_10003732_pt1 | contig 10177 bp, 6 predicted proteins | sample 1015_Q2_SP5_20_M_FD_132418 | JGI IMG/M metagenome (GOLD analysis project Ga0187778, IMG submission 132418) | Tropical peat soil microbial communities from peatlands in Department of Meta, Colombia - 1015_Q2_SP5_20_MG | ecosystem: Environmental > Terrestrial > Soil > Wetlands > Peat | place...
CACCAGCTACACGTTCACGGGCCTCTCCTGCAGCAGCAGCGCGACACTCGGCGTCGCCGCACACGACGCCGCCGGCAACCAGTCGGGCACAACGCAGGCAAGCGGCTCCACACAGCCCTGCACGACGACCACCCCGCCACCCAGCGGCTCACCACCCCCGAGCTCGGTGACGGGACCGGTCGTGACGATCGCCACCCCGCAGAGCTGGGCGTTCGTCGGGTCGAAGTTCACCGTGTCGGCGACGGCCGTCGATCCGAGCGGAATACACGTCCTCGTCGTCCTGGTCGACAAGGTGCCGGTGTGCGCTGTCCAGGGCACGACGATCTCGTGCGCCGCGACCATGCCGACGAGCGGCTGGCACTCGATCACCGCCCAGGCACAGGATTGGCCTGGGCTGACTCGGTCCACGACGATCTACGTGAGAGCGCGCCTCCACTAGCTCGCCGGGCTCCGCCTCGACCGATCGTGTTCGGGAAGGGATCCGCCGTCCGGCGGGTCCCTTCCTGCTCCCGACGTCGATACGACTGACCCGAACGTCACTATCCTGGGTTCGATGCGCATTCTGTTCGTGACGCCAACACTCGGGCACGGGGGTAGCGAGCGGCTCACCATCGCGTACGCCCGGGGGATGTCCGAGCGCGGACACGACGTGAGCGTGGCGTTCGGGTATCACGATCTGCTCGAAGGCAGGTTCCACGAGATGGGCGTCCCGACGCTCAGACTCTCGGAGCGAAACCTTTCCCTGCGCACCCTCGCCCCCTGGACCGCCGCCCTGCGACGTGCGATCCGAAGCGTGCGTCCCGACGTCGTCCACGCGCAATCCGTCACTGCCGCCATTGCCTGCCGGGTCGCGTCGCCCGGCACCCCGTTGCTCGTCACGATCCACGGCATCCGCGAAGCCAGCGAGGCGACAGCGGCAGCCGTCTTCCGTGTCATCGGGGGTCGCCTCACGGCCGTCTCCGAGGCAGCAGCATCGGGGCTCGAACGCCATCGTCTGTCCCCGCCGATCGACGTCGTGATCTCCGGGATCGACGTCGAGCGTTTCGAGTCGGCCGCCGACACGAGGGTCGACGTAATCGACGGAGAGCCGCTCTACTGCTGCGTGGCCCGCCTCGAGCCGGTCAAGGGCGTGGACGTCCTCCTGCGCGCCATGCCCGAGGTGCTCGACGTCATCCCAGGGGCGGCACTCGTTCAGGTCGGCGCGGGGACACGGAGCGCCGAGTCCGAGGAGCTGATCGCATCGCTGGGCATCGGAGCGCGCGTCCAGCTTGCAGGGTTTCAGGATCCTGCCGCACCGTTCATCGGGCATGCCGACGTCGTCGTGCTCCCGTCTCGTCGCGAAGCCCTGCCCGTCGTAGTCCTGGAGGCGTTCGCGCTTCGCAAGCCCGTAATCGCGACGAACGTCGGCGGAACCCCCACCCTCGTGATCGACGGCGAGACCGGCTGGCTCGTCCCCCCCGACGATCCGCACTCGCTCGCCGAGGCGATGATCGCAGCCGCCCACGACCCGGCCGAGCGCGACCGACGCGGGCGCGCAGGGAGAAGGATCGTCGAGGCACGATTTACCGAAGCGCGAATGCTCGATCGGGTCGAGTCGCTCCTCCGAGCGCAAGCGAGTCGGCGGACCGGCTTCTCGCCGGTCTCCCGCCCTCACGATCTCGCTGCGCGGGCCTACCGCCGCTATCGAGCGTCCCTCGCCCGCTTGCGGGCCCACGAGCGCGACTGGGAAGGCGTGCGCATCTTCGGGTACCACCGGATCGCCGACGAGAGACACGACCCGTTCGCGGTCAGCCGGGAGACGTTCCGCGCACAGCTGGAGACGCTGCGCGCTTCCGACGTGACGCCGATCCGACTCGACGAGGCGACCGAGTTGCTCGAGGCCCCGGTACAGGGCCGCTACGCCTGCATCACGTTCGACGACGGCTACGCCGACAACCTCGAGAATGCAGTCCCGATCCTCGAGGCGCTCGAGATCCCGGCGACCATCTTCGCCGTCTCGGAGATCCTCTCCGGCCGTGCGACCTTCTCCTGGTACCGGACGCCGCCGCGGGCCTTGACCTGGGAGGACGTCCCGGCGTTGCTCAGAGGCGGTCTGGTCGATGTCCAAGCTCACTCGCGCACCCATCCGAGGCTGCCTGTCGTCGACGATGCGTCCGCATTCGAAGAGATCGCCGGTTCCAGGCGCGACCTCGAGGCACGGGTTCCCTATGCGGTCACGAGCTTCTGCTACCCCGGCGGTCTCTACGGAGCACGGGAGATCCGGCTGGTCGAGGAGGCCGGCTACAAGGCGGGGCTGACGACCCGACCGGGGATCAATCGCGGCGGGACGGCTCTCTTCGACCTGCGGCGAACGATGCTCTTTCCGTCCGACACGCGACGGGACTTCGAATGCAAGCTGGCCGGCGCGCTCGATGCGGCCGCCCCGCTCCAGAGCGCCGTCCAACGACGCCGGGCACGAGTCGGCAAGCGAGAGAGGATCGAGCTCAACGGCCGCGGGGAACGAGCATGAACGACCTCGCGACCGCGAGCGCGTCGGCGATGCGGCCGATTCCCGCACCACCGTCGGCCAGCACGGCCACCTGGAAGCGTCTCGTGCCGAGGTGGAGCGAGACGAAACCGCCGAGCTCCGGATAGCACTGCAGACGTCCACGGCCGAGCCGAAGCCGTCGGAGCGCAATGCCGTTCTCGACTCCGCCCGGACGCCCGCTCACCGGTTGCGCGGCGATCACGACCGCGGCGCCCCCGCGAGGTATCCGATATGCCGCGAGTCGGCAACGCGTCGCGCTCGCCGGACGCACACCCGCCGTGCCGACGACGAGGATGCGTCGTGGCGTGCCGCTCTGACTGCCCAGCGCGATTCGGCTCCAGCCCGCCGGCACCCTGACCGACACACCCGCTGCCGTCACGGGACGCCGAATCGCCGCGTTCGCGGTCGCCGCGACGAGAAGCACGGAGAGCGCGAGGGCAAGTACCGGTCTGCGGTCGGTGAGCGAAGAGGGCATCTCGATCCGAAGGAGGTTCGACGACCTTCGACGTCGTGGTGCGCACGCCTCCCAGCCAATCCGATTCAAGACCGGATCTGCAGCGGCCGATGCCCGGAGTGCTTGACAGCGAGGTCAACAGCGACCACAACGTGAGAGGGCCGATGTCGCGCACGGCGACCCGGACTGATGCGATTTGCGCTCCCACCGTGAGATTTCCATCGAGAACACCAATCCCCGGGAAGCCATTCAGCACGGACGATGTATGCTCCGGGCCAGGGGGTTTGGCATGTGTCGGGGGAGGCAAATCGATGCTTCGACGGCCCGGGGCGACTCGGCGAGCGCGTAGTGCGGATTCGAGCACCACGGGAGTCGAGTAGTCGATGAGGTCCCTGCTGACGACGCGGCAGGCAACGGTCGTGGAGCTCTGCGGCCGGGCGGCGACGGTCATCCTCGTCGCCTTCGCGACCACACGGGTGCAGGAGAACCACCACTACGTCGGTTGGACGCTGACCGTCGCCGGCATCTGGCTCCTAGGCCTGCAGATGGGGTTCGCGACCGCGGCGAACGAGCTGTCCGCGCTCGGGCCGTCCCTCGCGGTCACGCGTGGCGTGATCATCGGCCTCGTCGGCGTCACGTCGCTCTCCGCGTGGACGCATCGAATCCCGTTCGACGGGCCTCGGCTCGCCGCCGCCGCCGCGGCCATGTTCGTCCTGACGCTTTCCTGGGAGGTCGTCGTCAACCGGCTCGAGGAGCGACCGAAGGTTCTGATCGTCGGTGCCGGGCGGGCGGGCCTGGAGATCGCCCGCGAGCTGAAGGCGACCGCACGGGCGCAATTCACGCTCCTCGGGTTCGTCCGCGACAGGTCCGATGACGAGCAGGAGACCGGCTCGCTCGTCCTCGGCGAGTCGTCGGAGCTCGCGCAGATCCTGACCGCCGAACACCCGGCGATCGTCGTCCTGGCGGTCGAGCGCGACAGGCCGGCGGTGTTCGAGACGCTGCTCGACAACGCGCACCTCGGGTTCCGGGTCGTCGAGGCCGCCCAGTTCAGCGAGCACGCCTTCGGACGCGTCCCGGTGCGCGACATCCAACGTGCCTGGTTCATGAGCGTGCTTCATCTCTACCAGCGTCCGTACTCGCGCATCAGCAAGCGGATCTTCGACATCCTCTCGGCAGCGGCGCTCCTGATCGTCTCCCTCCCCTTCCTCCCGTTCCTCGCGCTCGGGGTCATGCTGTCGCGCGGGCCCTTGATCGTCACGCAGACGCGGATCGGTGAGTTCGGCCAGCAGTTCCAGATGTACAAGTTCCGGACGATGGTGGCGAATGCCGAGCAGCCCGGCCAGCCGGTCTGGGCCAAGAGAGGAGACCCGCGCGTCACGGGCGTCGGACGGGTGCTCAGACGCCTCCGGCTCGACGAGCTGCCCCAGATCTGGAACGTACTTCGCGGCGACATGTCGATCGTCGGGCCCCGGCCCGAGCGCCCGGAATTCGTGCAGTTCCTCGAGCAGCGGATGCCGTTCTGGTCGCATCGCCATCTCGTGAAGCCGGGGATCACGGGCTGGGCGCAGGTGCGACGCGGCTACACCTCCGACGCCGAGGGGAGCATCGACAAGCTGTCGTACGACCTGTGGTATCTGCGCCACCGCAGCATCACGGTCGACCTCGCGATCTGCCTGCAGACGCTCGGGGTGCTCGTCCGCGGGACGCCGGAGCCGAGAGATCCACGCACGTCGACGGCGCCCCACCCTGTCGATCACCCGGTGCTCGTCGCGGCCGCGCCGAGCGCCGACCCGCTGCCGCTGGCCGCCGAGAGCCAGTCTCCACCCGCCACCGCGTCGTAGCGACGTCTGCCACGGCAGGGCGACGCACCGCGCCGACGCAAGCGTCGGCGCGTCAGGTTGCCCGCGCCGCCAGCAGCCCGGGCCTGACGAGCCGCGGCGGTGCGACCAGCTTTGCGTCGCGAACCGTCGGGTTGAGTGGCTCGGCCAGCGGCGCCGCGCCGAACGACGCCCGCACCTGCTCGGGCGGTGCGTCGGCGTAGAGCGTCGTGCGCTGACGTGGGACCCTGCGGGCCGACCGGATCAGCTCCTCCATGGCTTCCGGCGCCAGCTCCTGGCCCCACTCCGAACCTGCCGAGCGTGAGATCGACTCGTTCATCAGCGTCCCGCCCAGGTCGTTCACACCGGCGGCGAGCGCCTGGCGCACGCCGGCGGGCCCGAGCTTCACCCACGACGCCTGGACGTTCGTGATCCAGGGATGCAGCGCGAGCCGACCGACCGCGTGCATGAGAAGCGCCTCGCCGAAGGTCGGACCGCGCCGCGCCCGGCCCTTCAGGTAGATCGGGGCCTCCATCGGCACGAACGGGAGCGGCACGAACTCCGTGAATCCGCCGCTCGCGCGCTGCTGCTCGCGCGCGCGGACGAGATGGCGCGCCCACGACCTCGGCCCCTCGACGTGCCCGAACATGATCGTCACGTTCGAGCGCAGCCCCACCCTGTGCGCGGCGTCGTGCACAGCCAGCCATTGCGCGGTCGTCACTTTGTCGGGGCAGATCACCGCGCGCACCTCGTCGTCGAGGATCTCCGCCGCCGTGCCCGGCAGCGAGCCGAGGCCGAGGTCACGGAGCCTCGCGAGGTAGTCGCCGAGCTCGAGCTCGAGCGTCGCCGCGCCCTGCCACACCTCGAGCGCCGAGAACGCGTGCACGTGCAGGCCTGGCACCGCCTCGCGGATCGCCGCCACGACGTCTGCGTAGTAGTCGCCCGTGAAGGCCGGATGGATCCCACCCTGGAGGCAGACCTCCGTCCCTCCGCGCGCCCAGGCCTCCTTGCACCGCCGCACGATCTCGTCCAGCGGCACGAGATAGGGCACACCGCGCAGGTTCCGCGCCAGCTTCCCCTTCGAGAACGCGCAGAAGCCGCAGCGGAAGTAGCAGACGTTCGTGTACTGGATATTCCGCGTCACGACGTAGCTGACCTCGTCGCCGCAGACCTCGCGCCGCAGTCGATCGGCGGCCGCGAACACGCGCTCGCGCTCGGTGCCGCGCGCCTCGTACAGGCGAACGAGCTCGTCCTCTCCCAGCTCGTCCCCGCCGAGCTGCAGCGGCAGCGCATCCCGCCGGACGACGAACGGCACTGCGACCGGCTCGCCCGGCGCCCAGCGGTCCTCGCGCGCGAACCCCATCGCGTCGGCGGAGCGCACGACGGCGGGCCGAACGGCCGGATCGAGCCAGCGCTCCCCGAGGTGCTCCGGGTAGACAGGAAGACGCGGCGCGAGGGCGAGCCCACGAGCGCGGGTCGCCGCCTCCAGCCGCTCGACCTCGGGCCAGGGCGCCTCCGGGTTGACGTGGTCGATCGTCACGGGCGAGACCCCGCCCCAGTCGTCGATCCCCGCATCGAGCAGACGCGGGAAGTCGTCGTAGGCGAGGTTCGGCGGCGCCTGCAGGTGCCAGTCCGGACCGAGCACGATCCGCGCGGCCGCGATCGTCCAGAGGTGGTCGTCGAGCGTCGGCTCGGGGAGGCCGGCCATCCGCGTCCCGGGCTTGGCACGGAAGTTCTGGACGATCACCTCCTGGACGTGACCGTGCTCCTCGCCGAGGGCCTTCAGCGCAAGCAGCGCGTCGAGCCGCTCCTCGCGCGTCTCCCCGATCCCGATCAGGATCCCGCTCGTGAACGGGATCGCGAGCTCGCCGGCGAGCCTGATCGTCTCGAGCCGGCGCGCCGGATCCTTGTCGGGCGAGGCCCAGTGCGGGCCGCCGCGCGCGGACAGCCGCTTCGCCGTCGTCTCGAGCATGATCCCCATCGAGGCGGAGACCCGGCGCAGCGTCTCCAGCTCGTGCCGGTCCATCACTCCCGGGTTGAGGTGCGGCAGCAGGCCGGTCTCCTCGAGCACCAGACGCGCGCAGCGCTCGAGGTACTCGAGGGTGCTGGAACAGCGGAGCGCCGCGAGCTCGTCCCGAGCGGCCTTGTACCGAAGCTCTGGCTTGTCGCCGAGCGTGAAGAGCGCCTCCGTGCACCCGGCGGCAGCACCCGCTCTCGCGATCTCGAGCACCTCGTCCGCGGAGAGGAAGGCGCGCTCCCCCCGCCGGGGCGGCCGGGCGAACGTGCAGTAGCCGCAGACGTCCCGGCACAGCATGGTCAGCGGGATGAAGACCTTCGGCGAGTAGGTGACGATCTGCCGCGGCCGCAGCCGCCGGGCTTCTCCGAGCAGCTCCTCGAGCGGCGCGCGGAGCAGATCGCTGTGGCCGACGGTCACCCCGCGGAGCCTATCGGGCGCGCGTGCGGACGACTGCGCGCCGCAGATCCGGTTGGAGCGGCTACCGTCTCGAGGTGAGCTCGACTGCCGACGCCGCCACGAACGGAAGAACGGTCGGGCGGCGGGAGGGAGCCCGCTGACGGCCGTGCGGGATCGCGACCGCCGCAAGCGCTCGTTCGACGCCGTCGCCGAGCAGTACGACGCGGCGCGGCCCACCTACCCGCCGGCCGTCTTCGACGACCTCGTCTCGCTGGCCGAGATCCCGCCGGCCGGATCGATCCTCGAGATGGGCTGCGGTCCCGGGAAGGCGACGCTGCCGCTCGCCCGGCGCGGCTATCGCGTGACCTGCATCGAGCTCGGCACGAATCTCGCCGCCATCGCACGGCAGCGGCTCGCCGACTTCCCGCTCGTCGAGATCGTCAACGCGGAGTTCGAGACGTGGGACCCCGGTGACGTCCGGTTCGACGTCGTCGCCGCCTTCTCGTCGTTCCACTGGCTCGACCCGGACGCCCGCTACGAGCTCTGCGCGAGCCGGTTGCGCGCGACCGGCGCGCTGACCATCGTCCAGAACCGTGCCGTCCGGCGGGACGACGGCGACCCCTTCTGGATCGAGCTCCAGGACGACTACGACGCGGTGATCCCGAGCGACGACAATGGCCCGCCGCCTCTCGTCGGCGAGGTCGGCGACCTGAGCGAAGAGATCGCCGACAGCGGTTTCTTCGAGCCGGCCGTGACCAGGCGGCATGTCTGGGAGCTCGTGTACACCGCCGACGAATACCTGGCCGTGATCGGCACGTACTCGCCGATGCTGACGCTCGACGACGGTCTCCGCAACGAGCTGTTCGCGCGCATCCGCCGGCGCATCGACGCGCGGCCCGGCGGAGTCGTCACGAGGACGTACCTCTCGACGCTCAACGTCGCCAAGCGCCGCTGACGCGGCACCCGGCGAGGCATCACGTCCGGCTACTGCGACTTGTAGGTGACGAGCGAGCCGAACTGCTTCCAGCCGCCATTCACCCACTGCTGGAAGTAGACCTGGTTGATCGGGAAGTGGTCCTTCGGGCCGGTCTTGATCACGATTCCCGGGAGCAGGAACGGGTCGTCGGTGATGTTCATCGAGTCGGTCGCGGCGATCAGACCGGCGCGCGTCGGGTTCTTGCCGAGCCGTTTCAGGAGGTTGACGGTCGCGTAGGCCACCGCCATCCCGTACACGTTGTAGACGTCCTTCACGTTCGCGCCCTTCGCGTACTTGGCCATGATCGAGCGGTAGAGCACGATCGCGGGATCCTTCGACCAGCGCGGGTCGGTCGGATCCTTCAGGAACACGACCGAGACCGACCCGTTCACCGTCTTGTTCGTCCCGCCTTCGGAGGCGAGCACCATGATGTTCGAGGCGGACGAGACCGCGTTCGTGAGGACGAACGGCTTCCAGCCGAGCTTGCTCGCGTACACGTACGACTGGATCGCGAACTGCGGCGTCGCGAAGATCGCGAGCGTGTCCGCACCCGACGCCTTCAGTCTTGCGATCTGCGAGCTGACGTCCGACGCGGTCACCTCGTAGTTCTGCGCGGCGATCACCTTCGCCGAGCCGCCGACGAGCCCGCGCTTGAACCCGAGGAGCAGGTCGCGTCCGTAGCTGTCGTCCTGCGCGATCACCGCGATCTTCGCGTGCGGATGGCTCTGGCGCATGTAGCGCCCGAGGATCCAGCCTTCCGCCTGGTAGCTCGGCTGGAAGCCGATCGTGTACGGGTACTGCGCGGCATCGGCCCCGAAGGACGTGTCGCCGGAGGCGGCGAAGAGCTGCGGCACCTTGAGCTGGTTCAGGTACGGGCGGATCGCGAGGTTCGGCTCGGTGCCGAGCGTGTTGAAGATCGCAAAGACCTTGTCCTGCTCGACGAGCTTGCGCGTGAGCTGGACCGTGTTCGCCGGGTTGTACTGGTCGTCGAGGTACGTGTAGTCGATCCGGCGGCCGTTCACGCCACCCTTCGCATTCACGTACTTGAAGTACGCGTTGGCGCCGACGGCGACCGACGAGTAGGCGGCCGCGACCCCGGAGAGCGGCACGGTGCCGCCGAGGAGGATCGAGGTCGGCGTCACACCCGGGTCGGCGGCCGTGCGGGCCGTTCCTGCGAGCGCGGCCGCGCCTGCGCTGAACGCGAGCGCAGCGGCGACTGAGCAAAGGACGAGTCGTCTTCGCATCGGGAGCCTCCGGAGGTCAGTCGGTGCCTGGAGCGCGTCGATCGTACCGGCCGCGCGCGAACGTCGCGACCCGGCGCGCCATGCCCGCGACCCCCGTGGGCAAGACGAACATCACGGCGATCAGGATCGCCCCGTAGATCACCGACGGCGCGCCCTGGGACTTCGAGATGTCCTGCGCCCAGATCGGCAGGAACTCGATGAAGACGGCACCCGCGACGAGGCCGGCGAGCGAGCCGAGGCCGGAGACGACGACGCCGACGAGCAGGAAGATCGAGAGCTGGACGGGGAACGTGTCCGGGTAGATCGAGGCGTTCGCAATCGTGTAGAGCGAGCCCGCGACACCCGCGTAGGCGGCACTCACGCCGAAGGCGAGGGTCTTGTAGCGGGCAAGGCTGACGCCGGAGGAGAGGGCGGCCGTCTCGCTGTCCCGCACGGCCCGCAGGGCACGTCCGGTGCGCCCGCGCAGCATCAGCCAGCCGACCACGTAGACCACGAACGCGACCGTCCAGCAGAGGTAGTAGAGCCAGTTGTTGTAGTTCAGCTGCCGACCGAGCACGTGCACGGGGGTCGTCCCCGCCGTCAACTGCGGCAGGCCGAAGAGGTTCTTGCCGGACTCGCCGCCGGTGAAGCCCTCGAACTTCCGGATCACCGACGGCGTCGCCACGGCGATCGCGAAGGTTGCGAGGGCGAGGTACAGGCCCGAGAGACGGAGCGCCGGGAGGCCGAAGAGATAGCCGGCGGCGCCG
>Ga0187778_10003735_pt1 | contig 10170 bp, 9 predicted proteins | sample 1015_Q2_SP5_20_M_FD_132418 | JGI IMG/M metagenome (GOLD analysis project Ga0187778, IMG submission 132418) | Tropical peat soil microbial communities from peatlands in Department of Meta, Colombia - 1015_Q2_SP5_20_MG | ecosystem: Environmental > Terrestrial > Soil > Wetlands > Peat | place...
GCGAAGCCGTGGCCGGCGCCTCGACAGGCGGCGCTTCCCTGGCCGGATTGGCCGGCGTCCGCTTGCCAATTCGCGGCGCCATGACGGCGCGCTCAATTTTCGTGTCGCCGCAGGCAGGGCAGCCGATCAAGGAGCGCCTTTCCTGGCGTTCATAGACCTTGCTGTCCTTGAACCAGCTCTCGAATTCATGGCCTTTCCGGCAGCGCAAACGGTACAAGATCATCGCTAGTTGCAGGTTTCCAACAGACTGGCACTCGCGTGCCGGGAGTGCCAGGAATCATGGGGTGCGATCGTGCCTGACGCAAGAGGGGCGCCGTCGCCTTGGGTGGTGCAGTGGGCCGGCCTGATCGAGCCTGGGGCCACCGTTATCGACGTCGCCGCGGGCAGCGGGCGGCACACTTATTTCTTCGCCGACAGAGGCCACATGGTGACGGCGGTCGATCGCGACGTCGGCAGGCTCGGGCCGGCCGTCAATGTCGAGATCGTACAGGCTGATCTCGAGGGCGACGGATGCTGGCCGTTCGGCGAACGGCGCTTCGGTGCGGTGGTCGTAACCAACTACCTGCATAGGCCGCTGATACAGCGTCTGCTCGACGCAGTCGCCGCCGGAGGCGTGCTCCTCTACGAGACTTTCATGGTCGGCAACGAACGCTTCGGAAGGCCAAGCCGCCCCGAACACCTCTTGAGGGACGGCGAACTTCTGGATTGCGTGCGCGGCCGGTTTTCCGTCACTGCCTATGAGGCGCGTCCTATCAGCATGCCGCAGATGGCGATGGTGCAGCGAATCGCGGCGCGGCGCTTCTGACTACTCGGCGGCTCTGGCGACGGCCGCCTTGTGCAGCACGGGCGGCGCATATCGGCGGTCGTGTTGCAGAGACGGCACCATCGTGCGCGCCTCGCCAACCTTGCCGAGATCGATGTCGGCGACCACGAAGCCCGCTTTGTCGCCGCCGGCGTCGGCCACAACCTCGCCCCACGGCGCAACTGCAAGCGAGTGACCGTAGGTCTTGCGGTTGGAACCCTTGTGCGTGCCGACTTGCGCCGGCGCGAAGACGAAGCAGCCGGTTTCGATGGCGCGCGCGCGGATCAGGGTATGCCAGTGCGCCTGCCCGGTCGGCACCGTAAAGGACGACGGAATTGAGAGCATCACGGCGCCGTCATGCGCGAGGTCGCGGTAAAGGTAGGGGAAGCGCAGGTCATAGCAGATCGTCATGCCGAGCACGCCCCACGGCGTCTCGGCCAGCACCGACTTCTCGCCCGGCTTGAAGGTCGAGGACTCGCGGTAGCTTTCGCCGCCGGCAAGCTGAACGTCGAACATGTGGATCTTGTCGTAGCTCGCCACGATGCCGCCGCCCGGATCGATCAAATAGGAGCGGTTGCGGATCTGCTCCTCGCCCGGAATGCGCACATGGATCGATCCCAGCAGCAGCCAGGCCCCGGTCTCGCGGGCCGCGCTACGGCAGGCGGCCAGCATCGCGTGCGTTTCCTCGATTTCGGCCTTTTGCAGCGTCTCGGCCCGCTTGGCGCCAATCAGCCCGGTATTCTCCGGCGTCATGATGAAGTCGGCACCGGCCGAGCGGGCAAGACGCGCCTGCTCGCGGACGAAGGCCACGTTCTCCGCCATGTCATTGCTGACGTTGGTCTGGATCAGGCCGGCCTTGAACTTGGTCACCGCGTACGATCCTCCGCTTCAGGCCGGCTGGGCAAGCAAGGCATCGAGCTTGCCCGACTGCTCGAGCGCCGCCAACTCGTCCGAGCCGCCGATATGCCGGCCGTTGATGAATATCTGCGGCACCGTCGTGCGCTTGGAACGCTCGCGCATTTCGGCGCGCCTGGCGTCGTCGGCCGTCACATCCATTTCCTGGTAGGCGACGCCCTTCTTCTCCAGCAAGCCCTTGGCGCGGGCGCAATAGCCGCACCACGGCGACGTATAGATCTCGACCTTGGCCATCACGCACTCCTCGTGCGCACTATAGCAATGGCCTGACGACCCGCGCCAGAGTGAGCACGTCGACATGCGCGGCTCCGGCCCGCGTGAGGGCGGCGGCGCAGGCATCGACGGTGGCGCCCGTCGTGAGCACGTCGTCGATCAGCAGCACAGTCCGGTCGCCCACCTCCGACCGCCAAGCTGGGTGCACGTCGAAGGCGCGCCGCACGTTGCGGCGGCGCTCCCGCACCCCGAGCCCGGTCTGCGGGCCGCTCCAGCTGACGCGGCGCAGCAGGTCGGGCGCCAGTGTTGCCTTTGCCTCACGCGCGACGGCCCGGGCCAGCAACTGGGCCTGATTGTAGCGACGAGTCAAAAGGCGCCGCCAATGAAGCGGCGCCGGCGCCACCAGATCGGCGGCGGCCACAAGGTCGGCGCCGGCGCGGGCCATCCACGCTCCGCAGGCTGGCGCCATATCGGTGCGGTCGCCATGCTTGAAGGGCAGCACAAGACGGCGGCTGCGCTCGTCGTAGATCATCGCCGCGCGCGCCCGGCGATAGCGGGGCGGCCTGGTCAGGCAGTCGATGCAGAGCGCATCAGAGCCCCGTTCGCCGGCAAACGGAACGCCGCAGCGCGCGCAATGCGGCGGGGCGATGAAGGCGACCTGCCGCCAGCATTCAGGACAAAGCGCGCCGGGCGTCGCGACGATCTCGCGGCAGCCGAGACAGAGCGGCGGCAGGATGGCATCGAGCAGCGCTCGACCCGCTTGCGCGAGGGCAGGTCCCACTTCCATCAGAGCCGACTTAGCCGATCAAATATGCCGATTGCGGGGCGCGTTCCCCTACCCGCCGCCACTCTTTCGCCCTACATACAAACCGTGACGGCGCCCGACCCCCTGCTGGTGTTCGACCGCGGCACGCTCAAGCGGAGGCGCGATCGCGCCGCGCGCCGCTGGGAGCGCCAGGCCTTCCTCAAGCGCGAGATCGCCGGACGTCTCGTCGACCGCCTGAGCGACGTGCGCCGTATTTTCCCGCTGGCGCTCGACCTCGGCTGCCACGGCGACGAGGTGGCCGAGGCGTTGGCGTCGTCGAGGACGGTGGGAGAGCTGATAAGGGCCGATCTCGGCCACGGTTTCGCGCGCCGGGCCAAGGGGCCGGCCCTGGTCGCCGACGAGGAAGCCCTGCCGTTTGCCGCCCGGCGCTTCGACCTGGTGCTGAGCGCCATGGACCTGCACTGGGTCAACGATCTGCCCGGCACCCTGATCCAGATCGCCCGCATCCTGCGGCCCGACGGGCTTTTCCTCGGCGCCATGCTGGGCGGCGCCACCTTGTGGCAGCTTCGCGAGGCGCTGGCGGCGGCCGAGAGCGAGATCGAAGGCGGCCTCAGTCCCAGGGTCTCGCCGTTCGCCGATCTGAGGGACGCGGCGGGCCTCCTTCAACGCGCCGGGTTTGCCCTGCCGGTAGCCGACAGCGAGACGATCGAAGTCGAGTACGACGACGCGCTCGCCCTGATGCGAGAGCTGGGCGCCATGGGCGAGAGCAACCTCGTGACTGGACGCCGCCGCGGTCTCATGCGCCGGGCGACCTTGTTCAAGGCGGCGCAGGTCTACAGCGAGCGTTTCGCCCAGTCTTCGGGCCGCGTCGTGGCAAGCTTCGAGGTGCTCTTTCTGCACGGTTGGGCGCCGCACGAAACGCAGCGCAAGCCGCTCAAGCCCGGCTCGGCAGCGCGCCGGCTCGCAGACGCGCTCGGCACGGAGGAACGAAGCGCCGGCGAGAAAGCGGGGCGGCGTTGAGTGCGCCGGCGGCGAGACTTTCATTCGGCGAGACGGTGTCGGAGAGCTTCGGCTTCTTCTTCGATCATCTCAGGATGTTCTTCCATCTGGTGACCATCCCCTGGATTCTCTCGCTTGCGCTGCGCATCGCCTGCGCGAGCATCGACGAAGACTCGCCCGCCATGGCGCTCGTGGAAAAGGCGCTCGATTTCGTTCCGACCATCATGTTCATGGTCGGGTGGACACGGGTGGTGTTGCTGGGACAGGAACGTCTCGACCGCCTGCCCGGTCTCGGGTGGTCGGGGCGCGAGACCGCCTTTCTCGTGCATCTCATCAAGGTGGGCGGGATTACGTTTCTGCTGATCGCCGCCTTCGTCCTCGTGGTTGGCACGATTGACCCCGCAATGCTCGCCAGCAACGCGCCGGTCGACCCGGATCTTGCGCGCCGCGAGGCGATGGCAGCGCCTTTAGGCACCGGCTTCGTGGTCTCCGCGCTTCTTGCAATGCGCGTCAGCTTCGGTCTCGCCGGCACCGCCGTCGACGTGCCGTTCGATCCCAGGCGCTCATGGGCCTGCAGCCGCGGCCACGGCTGGACGGTCATTGGCGTCCTGTTCCTGGTTTTCTTCGCCAGCGGCTTCGCCAGCCTTCTGGCCGCTCTCATTCCCTACCGAGTGGTGAGCGGCCTCGGCGCCGATCTTGCCGGGCAGGTGATCGGCTGGGCCGCGGGCATTCTGGTTTCCTATGCCGGCGCCGGAATCGCGGCCACGGCGCAAGCCCTCATCTTTCGCCGTCTGACCGGCTGGCGCGAGGGCGTGCCGCTCGCGACCGCGCGCGGCTAGAGCAAATCGCGCAGCAGGCCGACCAGCGGCAGGTCGGCCGGCGGCATGGGATAGCGCGGCAGCTCGTCGGCTGCGACCCATTTCAGGGCCTGGCCTTCGCGCGGCCGCGGCGTGCCAGCCCACTTGCGGCAGACAAATAGCGGCATCAGGAGATGAAACTGCTCGTAACCGTGGCTGGCAAAGCCGATGGGCGCGAGGCAACTCGCCGCGGTTTGGATGCCGAGCTCCTCGGCGAGCTCGCGCACCAATGCCTCTTCCGGCGTCTCGCCTGCATCGACCTTGCCGCCGGGAAACTCCCAAAGGCCCGCCATCGCCTTGCCGGCGGGACGCTGGGCGATCAGCAGGCGGCCATCGGCGTCGACCAGCGCCACGGCGGCGACCAGCATCAGGGGGCGGCCGCCGAGCGGCGGCGGGCCTCCCGGGCACTCGGCGTCGAAGGCTCCGGTCAAGAACGGTAGCTGCCGTTGATGTCGATGTAGCCGTGCGTGAGATCGCAGGTCCACACTGTGGCGCGGCCGCGTCCGATCCCGAGATCGATGTCGATCACGATGTCGGTGCCCTTGACGTGACGTGCGACGGGGGTTTCGTCGTAGTTCGCCACGACCTGGCCGCCGTCGGTGATCTTGATGCCGCCGATCGCGATCTTGAGCTTGTCGCGGTCGGCCCGCTCGCCCGACTTGCCGACCGCCATGACGATGCGGCCCCAATTGGCGTCCTCGCCCGCCAAAGCGGTCTTGACCAGCGGCGAGTTCGCCACCGCGAGGCCGATCTTGCGCGCCGCGCCGTTCGACGACGCGCCACCGACATTGATGGTGACGAACTTGGTGGCGCCCTCGCCGTCGCGCGCGAGAAGCTGGGCGAGCTCGACCAAGAGTTCGTCGAGCGCGCGCCGGAAGTCCACCAGCACCGGATCGTCGGCCTCCTCTATCGGCGCGTGACGGGCCGAGCCAGTCGCGGCCAGCAGCAGCGTGTCGCTGGTCGAGGTGTCGCCGTCGACCGTGACGCAGTTGAGAGACTTGTCGGCGGCGTCGGCAAGCAGTTTCTGCAGCACGCCGCCCGGCACCCTGGCGTCGGTGAAGACGAAAGCCAGCATCGTCGCCATGTCGGGCGCGATCATGCCCGAACCCTTGAGGAAGCCGTTCAGCGTCACTGTCTTTTCGCCGATCTTGGCGTGGCGCGTGGCAAGCTTGGGAAATGTGTCCGTCGTCATGATGGCGGCGGCAGCGGCCGACCAGTGGTCCTCGCGCGCGCCCTTGACCAGGGCCGGCACGATCGCGGTGATCTTCTCCCATTCGAGCGGCTGGCCGATCACGCCGGTGGAGGCCATGAACACTTCGTTGCGTGGACAGCCCAGCGCTTGCGCCACCGCGCGGGTGCTTTCCTCCACCGCCTTGTCGCCTGCCTTGCCAGTGAAGGCATTGGCATTGCCGGAGTTGACCAGGATGGCGCGCACCTTGCCACGCGCCAGGTTCTTGCGGCACCAGTCGACCGGCGCCGAGCTCGTCTTGGATTTGGTCAGCACGCCCGCGATCGTGGCGCCCGCCGGCAGCACGGCCAGCATGACGTCGTCGCGGTCCTTGTAGCGCACGCCCGCGGCCGCCGAGGCGAGTTTGACGCCGGCGATGCGCGGCAGAGTCGGCGCCGATTTGGGTGCGAGCGGCGATACGGCGTGCTTGGCGACGGCGGCCATCGGACTCCCCTTCCAGCCAACCGGGCCTTACCGGACGGGCCGAAGCGCGGAGCCTACACCAGAAACGGCCAAAATCGGGAGTTTTACTTGCCGGGCGCGGGTGCTGGAGCGGGCGCCGGTGCTGGCGCCGGACCAGATGGCTGGGCTGGACTTGCCGGCGCCGCGGGCACCGCCGCCGGCTGCGGTTTGGAGCCATCAATGTTGAATTTCTCGATCCGCGCGGCGGCCCGCAACTGATCGAGCAGCGACGTCACCGTCTCGCGGGCGAGTTCTTCCTTCAGTTGGTCCTGCAGTTCCTCGAAGGCGGGCGGCGGCGCCTGGCGGCGGTCCTCGAGCTTGATCACGTGATAGCCGAATTGCGTCTTGACCGGCGTCTCGGTCAATTCGCCTTTCTTCAGCGCGAATGCCGCGTCGGCGAACTCCTTCACCATGTCGGTTTTCTTGAACCAGCCGAGGTCTCCGCCCTCGGCCCCCGAAGCCTTGTCCGTCGATCGCTCCTTTGCGAGCTTTTCGAACGACTCGCCCTTCTTCAGGTCGGCGATGATCGACTTGGCCTCGTCCTCGGTCGCCACCAGGATGTGACGCGCGTGCACTTCGTCCTCGGGCGGCATCGACTTCAGGCGCTCCTCGTAGCGCTGCTGCAGTTTCTCCGGTGTGACCTTGCGGGCGATCTCGCGCTGCAGCCAGAAATCCTGGATCACCTGCTCCTCGACGAAGGCCATCCGCTTCTTGAAGGCAGGATCGTCCATGACCTTGTTCTTGCGCCCGTCGGCAACCACGAGCTTGCTGTCGATGATGCGGTCGAGCAGGGCCGCGTACACCGACTGCAATGGCATGTTGCGGTACTGCGGTGGCAGCGCCTGCTGCGCGACCTCGAGCTCCGACAAGTGAATCGGCTGGCCATTGATGGTGGCGACCACCGGGTCCTTGAGGGTGGCCGGCGCCGCAGGCGCGGCGCCGGGCGCCGCGGCCGCCGGCGGCTTGGCCGGGGCAGGCTTCGGCGCCGGCGCCGGCGGCTGTTGCGCCACGACGGACATGGCAGTGGCGACGACTGCTGCGCTGCACGGCAGGACGATGCGCAGGAGGCGCAGGCTAAGGCTCATGACCGGCTCCGGAGCGAGGAGAAACGACGTCGACGGGCGACGTCCCCCGTTTACACAGGCGGGCTCCTACCAAGCAAGCGTCGGCAGTGCGGTGAAAGTGCGATGACGATGAATTGAGCGGCTTTTCCCCGCTGACACGCGTCACCTCGCAGCATGGACCTGCGCCTTCGTTGACAGTCTGGTATACGCTTTCTATCTCTGCCTGGGAGGGCGGGCTGCGGGCCCGCCTAACTCTTTAAAATATAGAGGTTTTCATGCTGGGGGCGCTCGCCCGGGGCCTGTTCGGAACAGCCAACGACCGCATCGTCAAAGGCTACGACCGGCCGGTGGCGAAGATCAACGCGCTCGAGCCCGCCTTCGCCAAGCTGTCGGACGCCGAGTTGCGCGCCAAGACCGCCGAGTTCCGCGAGCGCCTGGCGAGGGACGAGACGCTCGACGATCTGTTGCCGGAGGTTTTCGCCACCGTGCGCGAGGCCGCCAAGCGGACGCTTGGCCAGCGGCACTTCGACGTGCAGTTGAAGGGCGGCATGGTGCTGCACGCGGGCAAAATCGCCGAGATGAAGACCGGCGAAGGCAAGACGCTCGTCGCCACGCTGCCGGTGTACCTCAACGCCCTCGCAGGCAAGGGCGTTCATGTCGTGACGGTCAACGACTACCTCGCCCGCCGCGACGCCGAATGGATGGGCCGCATCTACACCTTCCTCGGCCTTACGGTCGGTGTGATCGTGCACGACCTCACCGACGAACAGCGCAAAGCGGCCTATGCCTGCGACGTCACCTATGGCACCAACAACGAGATCGGCTTCGACTATCTGCGCGACAACATGAAGTACCGGCAGGACTCGATGGTCCAGCGGCCCTTCGACTTTGCGATCGTCGACGAAGTCGATTCGATCCTGATCGACGAGGCGCGCACGCCGCTTATCATCTCGGGCCCGGCCGAGGATTCCTCAGAGCTCTACCGCCGCGCCGACGCCGTCATCCCTCGCCTCAAGCCGGAGCATTACGAGAAGGACGAGAAGACCCGCACCGTTGTGTTCACCGAAGCCGGCGTCGAGGCGGTCGAGGACCTGCTGCGCGCGGACGAGCTGCTGCCGGAGGGCCAGAGCCTCTATGCGCCCACGCAGGTGACGCTGCTGCACCACATCACCCAGGCGCTCCGGGCGCACAAGAACTTCACCCGCGACGTGGACTACATCGTCAAGGACGGTCAGGTCGTCATCATCGACGAATTCACCGGCCGCATGATGCCTGGCCGGCGCTACTCCGAGGGCCTGCATCAGGCGCTCGAGGCCAAGGAGAAGGTCGAGATCCAGCGCGAGAACCAGACGCTGGCTTCGATCACCTTCCAGAACCTGTTCCGCATGTACCCCAAGCTCGCCGGGATGACCGGCACGGCGATGACGGAGGCCGCCGAGTTCTCCGAGATTTACCGGCTCGAGGTGGTCGAGATTCCGACCAACGTGTCGGTTGCCCGCCTGGACCGGGACGACGAGATCTACCGCACCATGGCCGACAAGACGCGCGCCGTCGTCAAGCTGATCGAGGAGTGCCGCGAACGTAAGCAGCCGATGCTGGTCGGCACCGTGTCGATCGAGAAATCCGAGGCGCTGTCGGCTGAACTGAAGAAGCGCAAGATCCCTCACAATGTGCTGAACGCGCGCTACCACGAGCAGGAGGCATACATCATCGCCCAGGCCGGGCGACCCGGCTCGGTCACCATTGCCACCAACATGGCCGGTCGCGGTACCGACATCCAGCTCGGCGGCAACGCCGACATGCTGCTGCGCCAGGCCGAGGCGGAGATCGCCGCCAAGGTCGCCGACGAGGGCGAACGGCGAGTGGAGCTCGACAGGCGCGGGGCCGAGATCAAGAGCGCCGTCGAGCGCGACCGCGAGACCGTGCGCGGCGCGGGCGGCCTGTACGTGGTTGGCACCGAGCGCCACGAGTCGCGGCGCATCGACAACCAGTTGCGCGGCCGCTCCGGCCGCCAGGGCGATCCGGGCGCGTCGAAATTCTTCCTGTCGCTGGAAGACGATCTGATGCGCATTTTCGGCAACAACAAAGTGCTCGACTGGGTGCAGAAGAAGGGCATGGCCGACGACGAGGCGCTGACCCACCGCTGGCTCAACAAGGCGCTCGAGACGGCTCAGGGCAAGGTCGAAGCGCGCAACTTCGAGATCCGCAAGAACCTCCTGCGCTTCGACGACGTGATGAACAGCCAGCGCCGGGAGATCTACAAGGAGCGCCTCGAACTGATGGCGACCGAGGACGTCTCGGACACCATCGCCGGCATGCGCCGCGACGTCATCGAGTCCATGGTGAGCCGCGCCATTCCCGAGGAGGCCTACGCCGAGCAATGGAAGACCGACGAACTCAGGGACGAAGCCAAGCGCGTGTTCGGACTGGACTTGCCCGTTCAGGAATGGGCCAAGGAAGAAGACATTGCCAACGAGGAGATCACCACGCGGATCTCCGAGGCTGCCGACCGCCTGTTCGCCCAGAAGGCGGCGCAATACGGCACCGAAGTGTGGCGGCAAGTCGAGAAAAGCGTGCTGATGCAGCTCTTCGACCAGAGCTGGAAGGAACACCTGCTGCACCTCGACCACCTGCGCCAGGGCATCGGGCTTCGCGCCTACGGGCAGAAGGACCCGCTGAACGAATACAAGCGCGAGGCCTTCAACCTGTTCAACGACCTGCTGGCCGGCCTGCGCGAGTCGGTGGTGAACGTGCTCGCGACCCTGCAGCTGCGCATGGAGCCGCCGCCCATGCCTGCGCCACCGCCGCCCGCGCAGATGCGCGAAGTCCACGAGAATCCGACACTGGTGGCCGCGATGGCAAGC
>Ga0187778_10003737_pt1 | contig 10168 bp, 9 predicted proteins | sample 1015_Q2_SP5_20_M_FD_132418 | JGI IMG/M metagenome (GOLD analysis project Ga0187778, IMG submission 132418) | Tropical peat soil microbial communities from peatlands in Department of Meta, Colombia - 1015_Q2_SP5_20_MG | ecosystem: Environmental > Terrestrial > Soil > Wetlands > Peat | place...
ATGTTGCCGTCGGCCGAAAGCCAGCCATCAGCGATGCCCAGAACCAGTTTCGAGCGCATCACCCGCTTGATGTCGATGCCGTAGATAACCTTCTTCACGGTTGGCAGCACCTGTCCTGAGAATTTCACTTCGCCCAGACCGAGCGCCCTGCCCTTACCCGGCGCACCCAACCACCCGAGAAAGAAGCCGACCAGTTGCCACAGCGCGTCGAGGCCCAGACATCCCGGCATCACCGGGTCGCCCTTGAAGTGGCAAAGGAAGAACCAGAGGTCCGGTTTGACGTCGAGCTCGGCGCGGATCATGCCTTTGCCATGCTCGCCGCCGTCCTCGGTGATTTCAGCGATGCGGTCGAACATGAGCATCGGCGGCAGCGGCAACTGTGCGTTGCCCGCGCCAAAAAGTTCGCCACGGCCGCAGGCGAGCAGATCTTCGTATTCGAAGCTATGCCGCCGGTTTTCCATAAGCGTCGCTTCACCGCGCACTGAGTTCGGCTGAATTCCCATTGTCAGTTGGTAACATACCCGACGTACCCCGGCAAAGATGGATGGCTGCCCGCAATCGTCAGGAATCCTTCGTAAATCCGCGACAATTGGGTCCAATAGCCAATTGCGAGGCAGTTGCATCTAGGGGGTCGATTGCGTATATGTTGCGTTCACAAAACGGTTTTTCGCCGGCTCGCCTTACCAGAACACGTGAGCAAATGAACACAACGCGCACCATGGTGATCCCAAAAAAGGCGGACGCGGAACGCACGCCAGACCGTTCGGCCCTCACCGGTTGCCCATGGCATGACGTGAAGGCCATGTTGCGCCAGGTAGGCTTGCGTCCAACTCGCCAGCGCATGGCGCTCGGGTGGATCTTGTTCGGCAAAGGCGACCGCCACCTCACGGCCGAGATGCTTTACGAAGAGGCCACGCGCGCCAAGGTGCCGGTGTCGCTGGCGACCATTTACAACACGCTGCACCAATTCACCGAAGTTGGTCTCCTGCGCCAGGTCGCCGTTGACGGGTCCAAGGCTTATTTCGATACTAACGTAACGGCTCACCATCACTTCTTCGTCGAAGGGGAAGATGACGTTTTCGATATTCCGGACGCCGAGGTGACCGTCGGGAAGACTCCCACGCCGCCGGAAGGCTTCGAAATCGCGCGCGTCGACGTGGTCGTCCGGCTGCGCCGAAAGGGCTGAAAATATCCAAAATTGATTGTTGTCACGGCCGGGCTTGGCCGTCCGAAGGATGGCGTCGCTTTGCTCGCCTATGCCCGGCCATTTGCTTTCGGGAGTTACCGCTACTCCACCTTCTCGTTAGGGTAAGCGCCCCACAGCCGCTCCTGCCGGACATACCCTTCGAAGCCTTTGCCGCTGAACTGGCACCACGCGCCATCGCAGGATTTGATTGTTCCGAGCACGCCGGATTGCAATTGCGCCGCAATGCCCGAATCGACATCCGCGCTCTGGTAGAGCGGCACCAGATCATCCTTCGATTTCGGTAACACGACGGCCATGCGCCTGCCGGACAATAACGAGTGGTAGACCCAGCCTTCTGCGCCTTCCCAATCGCGGATGCGGCGCCAGTTTTCAAATTCCGCGGTAATCTCCACCGGCATGCCGGCGTGGGTGTAAACCCAGCGCACCTCCTGATCCTTGTTTGGGCCTGAACGAGCGTTGACCCGGTCGGACTTGAGGCTGACGAAACGCGGTATCGGCAGGCCGCTGACAGAGCCGGTCGTAATTTCGCCTGCCGAGTGGGCGTTCCCCACCTGTATGGTCATGAGACCGGCCGCCAATGCGAGGCGGCTGAGGGCGGTCCGGAAGCTTTGTGTTGTAACGGCCATCTGGTAGGAAAAGTACGAGTTTTCGCCCCCAAACACGCGTGACGCGCAGTGTGGGGGAGTCCGGTTAAGGAGGGCTGAATCGGCGTGTTGTTTGGGGGTAGTGCCGCCAACCGCCGTGATTGAGAGCAGATGCCGAAGACCAGGAAGCCGTTGGTTATTGTGACGCGTAAGCTGCCCGATCCCATCGAGCTGCGTATGCGGGAACTTTTTGACGCCCGGCTCAATCCCGAAGACAAACCCATGACCCAGGCCCAGCTCGCCGAGGCGGTGAAAACCGCCGACGTGCTGGTACCGACCGTGACCGACCGTATCGATGCCTCGGTGCTCAGCAAATCCGGCGAACAACTCAAGCTCATCGCCAACTTCGGCAACGGCGTCGACAATATCGACGTTACGACCGCGGTTCAGCGCGGTATTACCGTCACGAATACGCCCGGCGTCCTCACCGAAGATACCGCCGATATGACCATGGCGCTGATCCTGACCGTGCCACGCCGGCTGGTGGAAGGCTCCCAGGTGCTGACCGGAGAGAAGGATTGGACCGGCTGGTCGCCTACCTGGATGCTGGGTCATCGCATCTGGGGCAAACGTCTCGGCATCATCGGAATGGGACGCATCGGCCAGGCGGTGGCGCGGCGTGCGCGCGCATTCGGTCTGCAGATCCACTATCACAATCGCCGGCGGGTTCCGCCAAAAATCGAGGAAGAGCTCGACGCCACCTACTGGGAAAGCCTCGACCAGATGCTTGCCCGCATGGACATTGTGTCGGTCAACTGCCCACACACACCGGCGACATACCATTTGCTTTCGGCGCGACGACTCAAAATGCTGCGGCCGGAAGCCTACGTGGTCAACACATCGCGCGGCGAAGTGATCGACGAGAATGCACTCGCGCGGCTGATCGAAAGTGGCGAGATCGCCGGTGCCGGCCTCGACGTGTTCGAACACGAGCCGGCAGTCAATCCCAAACTGGTCAAGCTCGCCCGCGCCGGCAAGGTGGTGCTGCTGCCGCATACCGGCTCGGCAACGATCGAAGGCCGCATCGACATGGGCGAGAAAGTCATCATCAACATCAGGACATTCATGGACGGCCACAGGCCGCCCGATCGTGTCCTCCCGTCGATGTTGTGAAGCTCAGTAACTTCCCGACAGATCCTTGATTGCCGGTTTGTTGCCGGTCAGCGGATTCTCCGGATCCCACGCGTAGCTCAGCGTCTCGAACCGCATAGAGCGCGCGTCGATCATCAACAGACGGCCAACGAGACCTTCGCCAAAGCCGACGATCTCGCGGACCACCTCCAGCGCCATCAGCGAACCGAGCACGCCGGGCAATGCGCCGAGAATTCCGGCTTCGGCGCACGCAGGCACCGTACCCGCCGGCGGCGCTTCGGAAAACAGACAACGGTAAGTCGGATTGCGTATCCCGTCGGGACGTTTTTCGTGCGCGCGGATGGTCGTCAGTGATCCGTCAAAGGTGCCGACGGCCGCAGTGACCAGCGGCTTGCCAGCGAAGTAGCAGGCATCCGAAACCAGATAGCGCGTGGCGAAATTATCAGAGCCGTCGGCCACGATATCGTAGCGCGCGATCAGATCGCTTGCATTGGCCGCGGTCAGCCGCACCTTGTGCATCTCGACTTTTACATGCGGGTTGAGTCCTTTCACAGCATCGCCGGCGCGTTCCACTTTCGGCATGTTGATGTCTTTTGTTGCAAAGATGACCTGCCGCTGCAGGTTCGACAGCGACACATCGTCATCATCGACGATGCCAAGTGTGCCGACGCCCGCGGCGGCAAGATAGAGCAGAACCGGCGCGCCGAGGCCGCCTGCCCCCACGACAAGCACGCGCGCGGCCTTGAGCTTTGCTTGGCCGGGGCCGCCCACTTCGCGCAGCACGATGTGGCGCGCGTAGCGCTCAAGTTCTTTGGCGTCGAGCATTGCCGTAACCCTATGGCGGCACGAAGCATTGAGCCAGCCCTTCAATCCCCAGCCCGCCTTGCGCCATGGCCCTTATCGGCTAAGGTGACCCGCAAAATGAGGCTGGGGGACGTCATTACAATGCGTGGGGCCGCGTCAGCGGTGATGCTTGTCTTTTTGCTCGGCGTCATTCCGGCGCTGGCGCAAGATGCTCTTGGCATTTTGCCGAAGCCGGAGCAGAGCGCGGCAAAACCAGGCACCACAAATCACAGCGCAAAGAAAGCGGCGCACGTTACAGCGCCGCCAAAAATTTCCGCACCGGCAACGGTCGGCGTAAGCCCCGCCGAATTCGCCAAGAGCGAACCTGCGTCCGCGGCTTCGGAAATTTCGCCTGCGGATCGCCTGAAAATCCAGTCGGCCCTGTTGTGGTCGGGCGACTATACCGGCTCGGTGAGCGGCGACGATCCGATGCTCGCGGCTATCAGGAATTACCAAAAACGCGTCAGGGGCCGCGTGACCGGCGTGCTCACGCCAGCCGAGCGCGCCAATCTTCTGGCTGCAGCGAAATCTCATGAAGACGAGTTCGGCTGGACCATTGTGATGGATCCGGCAACCGGCGTGCGCATCGGGCTGCCCATGAAGCTCGTGTCGCAGGTGCGCGACGCCGCCCGGGGCACGCGTTGGTCGGCGGCGCACGGCGAAGTACAGGTCGAAACCTTCCGCATCAAGGATCCCAATATCAAGCTCGCTACCTTGTTCGAACAGCAGAAGAAAGAACCGGCTACGCGGAAGGTCGAATCCAGTTCGCTGCGCGACGACAGTTTTCTGATCACCGGCATGCAAGGACTGAAAATATTTTCCGTCCGTGCTTACGCGCGCAACGATGAAATCCGCGGCTTTACACTGCTTTTCGACCAGATGATGGAGACCATCGTTGCGCCCGCGACGGCGGCGATGGTGAGCGCTTTCTCGCCGTTCCCAGAGCGCAGCTCATTGTTCGCCGACACTGCTAAATCGGTCGAATACGGCACCGGATTGATCGTGAGCGCGCGCGGACACATCGTCACCGATGGCAGGCTCGCAACCGGCTGCCAGGTGATCGTTGCGGCCGGTCTGGGCGACGCTGACCGTATCGCCGAAGACAAGGACAATGGCCTTGCTTTGCTGCGCGTCTACGGGGTGCGCAAGCTGTCGCCGCTCGTACTTCCTTCAGAAACTTTCAAAAAAGGCGACGTGACCCTCGTTGGTATTCCGGACCCGAAGGAGCAAAGCAGCGCCAAGGCGCTCACTGAAATCAAGGCGCGGCTGGCGGACGGCAATGCAATCGAATTGCGCCAGCCGGTGCCGATGGCGGGCTTTTCCGGCGCCGCCGCGCTCGATGCACAGGGGCAATTCGTCGGCATGACGCAGACGCGCAACTTCGTGCTTGCCAGCACAGAGCCGGCTGCACCGCCGGTCCGTCTCATCAATGCAATGGCTATCCGCGATTTCCTCGCCGCGCAGAATGTCGCGTCGGGTTCCGATGCCGCAAACGCAAAAGACTCGGTAATAAGAATTATCTGCGTGCGGAAATAATTACCTGTTCTTCCATTTCGGCGGGCGCTTTTCCACGAAAGCCTTCATGCCCTCCTTCTGATCTTCCGTCGCAAACAGTGAATGGAAGACTCGCCGCTCGAAACGGACGCCTTCAGCCAGCGAGGATTCAAACGCGGCATTGATCGCTTCCTTGGCGGCAAGCACCGAAGGCAGCGACATATTCGCGATGGCGTCGGCAATCTTCATGGCTTCGTCCATGAGCTTGTCCGGCGGCACCACGCGCGTCACCAGACCCGATCTCTCGGCCTCTGCTGCATCCATCATGCGCCCGGTCAGGATCATTTCCATTGCCTTGGCCTTGCCGACGGCGCGGACAAGACGCTGCGTGCCCCCGATGCCGGGAATCACACCAATCTTGATCTCCGGCTGACCGAACTTTGCGGTATCGGCGGCGATGACGATATCGCTCTGCATGGCAAGCTCGCAGCCGCCGCCGAGCGCGAAACCTGCAACAGCGCTAACGACGGGCTTGCGCGCGTTGGCAACCGCATCCCAGTTTGAAACGAAGTCGCCGAGATAAGCCTCGATAAACGGCTTGTCCGCCATTTCCTTGATGTCGGCCCCGGCAGCGAAGGCCTTGTCGCTGCCGGTCAGCAGGAGACAGCCGATCTTGTCATCGGCATCGAAGGCTTTGATAGCGCGCGTAAGTTCGTCAATCAGCGCCTTATTGAGCGCATTGAGCGCCTGTGGGCGGTTGAGGCGTATGATGCCGACCCGGCCTTTCGTTTCGACAATGATGTTCTGGTAACTCATGGGTTTTCCTCAATCATCTAATCCAGCCGCGCACCGGAGCGCTTCACTACGTCCGCCCATTTGGCGGAATCAGCCTTGATCGTTGCCGCGAAATCTTCCGGCGTGCCGCCGGCCGGCTCGTCGCCGATCTTGGCGAATTTCTCCTTGAACGAGTCGGACTTGAGCGCCTTGTTGATCGCCGCGTTGAGCTTGTCGACGATCGGGCGCGGCACGCCCGCCGGCGCGATCACACCGGTCCAGGTCGGCGCCAGATAGCCGGGAACGGTTTCTCCGATGGTCGGCAATTCCGGGAACGCGGGCGAGCGCGTTGCGCCGCTGACACCGAGCGCCAGCACCTTGCCGTCGCGCGCGAAGGGAGCAATGGATTGCAGACTTTCGAACATGAGGTCGACATGGCCGGCGATCAGGTCGGTGATTGCCGGCGCGCCGCCGCGATAGGGCACATGCACGATTTCGGTTTCAGTCATGTACTTGAACAATTCACCGCCTACGTGCCCCGGCGAACCGTTACTGGATGAAGCGTTGGTCAACTTGCCGGGATTTTTCCTGGCATAGTCGATCAGCTCTTTGACTGAATGAACCGGCAGCTTGGGCGATACCGCAAGCATCAAATGTCCGCGGGCGACCAATGCGATCGGCTGGAAATCGCGTTCGATATTGTACGGCAGCTTCGTCACCATATGACGGGTTATGGCCAGCGCGCCGATCGGTCCCATGCCGATGGTGTAACCGTCGGGCGGCGATTTGGCGACGAGATCGAGCCCGATCGTGAGCGCACCGCCGGGCCGGTCGTCGACGACGACCTGCTGCCCGAGGTCCTTGGTCAGCTCGGCGCCAAGAATACGCGCGACCGTGTCGGTCGCACTGCCGGCTGCCTGCGGGACGATGAAACGGATGGGATGATCAGGATATTCCGCAGCGGCCGTCCCTGCCGAGAGGACAGCGAGCGTCAGTGCAATCAGGCCAAACTTGCGCATGTCATCGAGCCCCGGCGCAACGAAACCTATTTCTGACACGAAGGGCAATAGAAGGTCGACCGGCCCGCCTGCACGATGCGCTTTATTTTCCCCTTGCAGGACGGGCATGACTGGCCTTCGCGATCGTAGACCTGGAAGTTGTGCTGGAAATCGCCGAGCGAACCGTCGGCCCGGCGATGGTCGCGCAGCGATGAGCCGCCCGCCTCGATCGCATCTTTGAGCACCGCCTTGATGGCGTCGACCAGTTTTTCCGCGCGCTCATTTGGCCGGCCATGACGATCTGCGATCGTCGAGGCCACGCGCCTGGGGGAAAGCCGTGCGCGAAACAACGCTTCGCAGACATAGATATTGCCGAGACCGGCGACGACGCGCTGGTCGCTCAACGCCGCCTTGAGTGAAGTTTTTTTGCCCGCGCAGGCTTTTGCCAGCATAGCGGCATCGAATTCATTTCCCAGCGGCTCGGGTCCGAGCGCACGCAGCAAGGGCTCGTTATCGAGTTTCGCGCGCGGCACCAGTTTCATCGAACCGAAGCGGCGCGGATCGTTGAACGTCACGACCGCGCCGTTTGACATGTGAAACACAACGTGGTCGTGCGACGTGCTCTTGGAGCGCTCGTGATAATATTTTCCGGGCGCGCCGTTTTTACCGATGCGGAACGAGCCCGACATGCCGAGATGCATCATCAGCACGTCGCCCGAGGAGAGATCGGCCAGCAGATATTTGGCACGCCGCCCAAGACCCTCCACGATCTTGCCATGGAGCCGCTGAGCGAAGCCTTTTGGCAGCGGCCAGCGCAGATCGCCGCGCCGCACCTCGACTTTCGCGAAACGTTCACCTTCCATGGCGGGCGCCAGGCCCCGGCGCACGGTCTCGACTTCAGGCAATTCCGGCATGATTAACCGCTCCCGCCATGACACATAGCGCCCCCGAGCCGCCCGCGCTATGGTCCTGTCCGCAAAGGATTATCGGCCATGGCGCCGCGCAACGAGCAGACCCATTTCGGCTACGAGGACGTACCGCTCGAAGACAAGCAGCGGCGCGTGGACGACGTATTTCACTCGGTCGCCCGCCGCTATGACCTGATGAACGACCTGATGTCTGGCGGGCTGCACCGGGCGTGGAAGGATGCGCTGGTCACCGCAGTCAACCCGCCGAAAAACGACCGCGCGTTCGCTGTGCTCGATCTCGCCGGTGGCACCGGCGACATTGCCTTCCGCGTAGCGGAGGCGGGCGGCCCCGGTGCACGCGTCACCGTCTGCGACATCAACCCAGGCATGCTTGAGGTCGGCCGTGAACGCGCGGCCGAGCGCGGCCTCGATGGCGTCGTGTCATTTGACGAAGGAAATGCCGAAGAGCTGCCCTATCCCGATCGCAGCTTCGACTGCGTCACGATCGCGTTCGGTATCCGCAACGTGCCGCGTATCGAGCGCGCGCTCGCGGAGATCTATCGTGTCCTTAAGCACGGCAGCCGTTTCCTGTGCCTGGAATTTTCGTCGGTCGATATCCCGGGGCTCGAGGCGCTTTACGAGCTGTATTCCTTCCAGGTGATCCCGCGCATCGGCGAGATGGTCGCCGGCGATCGCGAGGCTTACCAGTATCTGGTCGAGTCGATCCGCAAATTCCCCAAGCCGAAGGCATTTGCGCACATGATCGAAGCGGCCGGCTTCCGCCGCGTGTCGCATACGGCGATGACCGGCGGCGTCGTGGTGCTGCATTCGGGCTGGCGATTGTGATCGTCGGCATCACTCACCTGGTCCGTCTCGCCCGCGCCGGCTTCGTGTTTGCGCGCGAGGGGGTGTTCTCGCTGATCGATACGCGACCTTTGCCGTTGCCGGCACGAACTGGCATCGCGATTGCCCGCTTGTTCGAACGGCCAAGCGCAAAGAGCGGCGAGAGCCGGCTGGCCGCCGCGCTCACCCGGCTTGGGCCCACATACGTCAAACTCGGCCAGTTTCTCGCCACGCGGCCCGACGTGGTCGGCACCGCAATTGCGCGCGATCTCGAAAGCCTGCAGGACAAAATGGCGGCCTTCCCGCAAAGCCAGGCGGAGGCTGCGGTTGAGGCTGCTTTTGAGAAGCCGCTGCGCGCCGTTTACGCGGGCTTTGGACCCGCGGTAGCGGCCGCGTCCATCGCGCAGGTTCACCGTGCCGAGGTTGAAGCCGACGGCACGCGCAAACCGGTAGCGGTGAAAATTCTCCGACCGGGCATCGAGCGCCGCTTCAAATCCGACCTTGATGCTTTTTTCTTTGCCGCCAGAAAAGCCGAACGCTTTTCCGCGGAGGCCCGGCGTCTGCGTCTTATCGAAGTCGTGTCAACGCTCGCCCGTTCGGTCGCCATTGAGATGGACTTTCGTCTGGAGGCGGCTGCCGCTTCCGAAATGGCGGAGAACACGCGCGGGGATTCCGATTTCCGCGTGCCGACGGTCGACTGGGATCGCACCGCGCGCGAGGTCCTTACGCTGGAATGGATCGACGGCATTCGCCTCAGCGACCACGGTGCGCTGCAGGTCAACGGTTTCGATTTACCGGCACTTGGCCGCAACGTAATCCAGAGTTTTCTGCGTCACGCTCTGCGCGACGGTTTCTTCCACGCCGACATGCACCCCGGCAATCTGTTCGTTGACGACGACAGCAAACTGGTCGCGGTTGACTTCGGCATCATGGGCAGGCTCGGCCCGAAGGAACGGCGGTTCCTCGCCGAAATTCTTTTCGGGTTCATCACCCGCGACTATCAAAGAACTGCGCAGATCCATTTTGACGCCGGCTATGTGCCACGACACCATTCGGTTGAAAGTTTCGCGCAGGCTATTCGTGCCATCGGCGAGCCGATTCACAATCGCACCGCCGAAGACATCTCGATGGCAAAGCTTCTGATGTTGCTATTCGAAGTCACCGGTCTGTTCGACATGCGCACGCGGCCGGAATTGCTTCTGCTGCAGAAAACGATGGTGGTGGTCGAGGGCGTGGCACGCTCACTCGATCCCAAACTCGACATGTGGACAGTGGCCGATCCCGTCGTGCGCGAATGGATTTCGCGTAACCTCGGGCCGGTCGGACGACTGGAAGATGCGGTGGAAGGCGCCGGCGAGATCGGCC
>Ga0187778_10003738_pt1 | contig 10166 bp, 9 predicted proteins | sample 1015_Q2_SP5_20_M_FD_132418 | JGI IMG/M metagenome (GOLD analysis project Ga0187778, IMG submission 132418) | Tropical peat soil microbial communities from peatlands in Department of Meta, Colombia - 1015_Q2_SP5_20_MG | ecosystem: Environmental > Terrestrial > Soil > Wetlands > Peat | place...
CCGCCGCCCTGCTCGTTGTTGCGCTTGTAATCATCGCGCTGACAAAGGTCGGAGCCCGCCCGATTATCTCGGAGGAGGCCCTTACTTCGACCTCTGACCAGCCTTCCCGAGTCGTTACTGACGCCTAGTCGGCGGACACGCGCAACCACTCGCTCTCCAAACGGCTCTCTTGACGGAAAGGGGCGAAACTCATTTGAGGCCGTTCGAATGGGTTGCGGTCGGAAGATGGCAAGTACCGAGGCCGGTCAAAATGCCCCGCAAGCAAAGCAGGACGATTCAGTCCGGAAGCTTATTCGGCGATCTCGCATACTGACGATCCTCACTTTCGTGGCTGTCATCCTCATCTCTCCAATCTCCTTCGTCTTGGGCCTCCCGTTTGGCATCGCGCCTCACGACTGGTTATCGACATGGACCCACTGGACGGTGGTCTTCATCACCATAGCTTTCTTCGTGGCCATCTTCGGATTTGAAGGTGCGCTGAATAGCAGACTGAAGGCAGACCGCATTTCAAAGACGACTTCCGGCGCAGGTTAGTGCGGGCGGGATAGGGGCGTCCAGAAGACTAAAGAGCTCCGATTCACAAACTAATTTCCATGACCGTCGATTTCGCGATGCGAAAGGCTCCCGAGTACAAGATCGCCACCCGGACACTGACGGGGGCATGGCCTGGGGACAAAGCGCTCCGCGCAGAGTTCGAGAAGGTGCAAGCATGGGCCAAAGGAAAGGGGCTCCGGACAGGCAGGTGGTTCTTCCGCGAGTTTGGCGACGACGAGACGCCAGACGCAAAGTGGCGTTGGGAGATGGGGGTGGAGATCCACGGCACCAATTCTGTGCGAGGAGGAAACGGAATCGTGTTGAAGACTCTGCCTCCCAGCACCGTGGCCACCGTGACATTCGATCCCGACAAGGTTTCTCCAAGGATAATCTACCATGCCCTCGCGGACTGGTTGAGGCATCGCGCAAAGGAAGGGGAGTACAAAGAGGCAGGACCCTATAGAGAGGTCTATCTCGGAAACCCCTGGAGCAGCAAGCAGGCGTGGGCACATACCCAGGTCCAAGTCCCCGTTAAGCGGCTCAAAGGCTAGGCAGACCCAAAACGGGCGGCGAAGGCGGGCCATAATCGGTGCGTGATAACCAACACTACTGCCGGCAGGGACAGTTGTCCAAGGATCAGGACGATTTCGCCGTACTGCCCGTAGTTGGGAACCAGCACAAGAGCCCCGACCCCGTCCCAGTAGGCATGCAGGAGGATTACGGCAGCCAGGTTTCTTCCCGTGTACCAGTAGCAGGCGCTGAGTGAGAACGCGCCGACAAGAATCCCCACGAACCCCAGCAGAGAGACCGTCCCGAACCCCTCTACCCGAAGGGCAGGGAGATGGAAGACAGAATACAACAGGGAAGAGAGTATGACCGCACCGACCCCTCCCCCGAGGATGTGGCTCAACTCGTTCATCAGGTAAGCTCTGAAGAAAAGTTCCTCAGAGAGCACTATGATCGCAAGGTCAAGGACGCCTCGAAGAAACCCGCCGACATCTGGATAGCATGCGAACCCGCCCCCTCCCCCTAGGCACAGGTTGAACGGGCTGAGCACAATCCCGAAGAACGCCGTCATGGCCAGGGCGAGGATCCCCGCTTCGACAAGCTCGAACCAGGCAGATCTCGTCTTTGACTGTACCTGGCGCCAGTACCTGCCCCTCCAGAGCAAGACGAAGGAGATGAGGATTAGAGAGATGCCGACGAAGAGGGCTTGGTTCCTGGCCACCGCCGGTTCAAAGGGGCCAAGGTATTGCGGTGCCGAGTTCGTCAGGTAGATCAGGACGAACGCAACCAGGAGTGCGGCAACGAGCCGGGGAGCCCGCCGTAGATCCAATCAATTCGCTGACCTCAAGAGACGTAATAAAGAATGATTGGTATCGTCGACGGCGGTTTACCTTTTCACACGCTCTGCGTAGCTTTGTACTCGTCGGGGTAAAGGTGGCAGTCGCACCAGTGCCTGGGAGCGACCTCGATTAGCGGGGGGTCAACCTCCTTGCAAACATCCATGACATGGGAGCATCTCGGGTTGAAACTGCAGCCCGGAGGGAGGTTGAGGGCTCCCGCAATCTCGCCTACGCTCTGGGTCCTCTGAGGTTTCACCGCCTCCTCGGCTTCTGTGATGACGGGGATTGACGACAGCAACATCCGAGTGTAGGGGTGCATCGGGTTCCGGAAGAACTCCTCTGTGGTTGCGACTTCCCTCACCTTGCCCAGGTACATTATCATCACCCGGTCGGACACGTTCCTCATCAGACTGAGATTGTGGGTGATGAAGACGTAGGAGAGCGAGAGTCTTGTCTTCAGCCTCATGAGAACGTTGATGATCTTGGCTTGGATTGAGACGTCCAGCGCGGACGTCGGCTCGTCCAGGACCACAAGAGAGGGGTCGGTCGCGAGCGCACGGGCGATGGCGACCAGCTGCTTCTCGCCGCCCCCGAGTTCCTCCGGATACCTGTCTGCATATTCTATCGGGAGCTCCACCGTCTCGAGGAGGCGGTCCACCCTCTCCGCCATCGACCTAGAATCGCGGGAGATGCCGAGCGGAACCTCGAGGGCCTGGCGGACAGACCGTCTGGGGTTGAGTGAGGACGCAGGGTTCTGGAAGACCATCTGGATGTCCCGCCTCAGTTGTATGGGCCTCTCCTTTGCCCTGCTCGGCAGGGGCTGTCCCTTGAATGTGATAGTCCCTGATGTGGGAGGGTAGATCCCCATGATCATGTTCCCCAGCGTCGTCTTCCCAGACCCCGACTCGCCGACTACCCCGAGTACCTCCCCCTTCTCCATCTGGAACTTGACATCGTCCACCGCTTTGATGACGCCGTTCCTCGTGGGGAAGTACTTCTTCAGCCCCTCTCCCGTCAGGATCGGGTCGCTCATTTGGGTCGATGCCCCTCGTCGAACAGAAAGCAGGCGGCCCTCTGGCCTGCGCCGGCCGGGAACATTCTGGGGACGCTGTCGCACACATCCATCCTGTACGGGCACCTGGTGACGAACCTGCACCCCGGCGGGGGTTTGAGATAGCTCGGCACCTGCCCCAGTATCCCTTCGGGGACCCCGCCCCCAGTGAGTTTCGGCACGGCCTTGATCAGCATCTGTGTGTATGGGTGCTGCGGGTTGTTGAAGACCTCCTTGGTCGGCCCTTCTTCCACTATCGTCCCCGCGTACATGACATAGATCCTGTCCACGAAGTTCTTGACAGTGCCGAGAGCGTGGGTGATGAGGATGACCGATATCCCCTTCTCATCGACTATCTTCTTCAGGAGCCTCATTATCTGATCTTCGATGGTGACGTCGAGCGAGGTCCCTGGTTCGTCTGCGATCAGCAGTTCGTTCGCAGAGACCAGAGCCATTGCTATGTTGACCCTCTGCTTCATCCCTCCGCTAAGCTGGAACGGGTAGCTCTCGAGGATCCTGTCCGGTTCGGGGAGTGCAGCCTGTTTCAGATATGTGATCGCCCTTTCGTGCGTCTCCCCTCTGGAGAGGTGGTCGTCCGTTGAGAACTTGATTATGTCGTAGAGCTGTTGTTTGATGGTGAAGACAGGGTTCAACGCCGCCGAAGGGTCCTGGAAGACCATGGACATCTTCTTCCGCCTGAGGTCGGAGAGCTTCCTCTTCGGCATCTTGAGGACGTCCTCCCCGCCGTATCTGACCTCCCCGCCTGCCATGATCGAGTTGCTCGCCAGCAGCCTCATGACCGACTTGACCGTGGTCGTCTTTCCGCAGGCCGATTCCCCAATGATCCCCACCTTCTCTCCCTTCTCCAGGGTTAGGCTGACCCCGTTGAGCACCTTGAGCACCCCCTCGTAGACCTCGTAGTTGACCCTAAGGTCCTTGACTTCGAGAAGGGCCATCCTTAGATCGCCTGCCCCGCTGTCTTGGTCAAGCTATTCTCACGAGATCCCGGCAGAGAACATGTCGTTGATGCCGTCGCCGAGGAGGTTGAACCCCAGAATCACGACCACTATGGCGAGCGCGGGGAAGATGCTAATCCACCACTGCGCGGGCAGGTATGACGACCCTTCTGCTATCATCGTACCCAGGTCGGGGGTCGGAGCCTGGGCCCCGAGCCCCACATAGCTGAGCGAAGCCCCAATCAGTATGACCCACCCGCAGTCCAGTGTGACCTTGGTGAGGATGGAGCCCAAAGCGTTCGGGAGTATCTCCTTGAACAATATGTGCGACCTGCTCGCCCCCACAAGCTCGGCGGCCTTCACGAAGTCCTCGTTCCTGATCGAAGAGGCAGAGCTGAAGACTAGTCTGGTGTACCACGGCCACCAGGCGAGGGAGACTGCGAGCATTGCGTTGATGGCGCTCGGCGTCAGCACCGATGCGACTGAAAGGGCCAGCAGAAGAGGAGGGACGGCGACGAATATATCGGCGAGCCTCATTATGAAGGTGCTGATCTTCCTGCCATTGTAGTAGCCCGCAACCAGGCCCAGGACGACCCCTGGTACGACGCATATCGAAAGGACCACCCCCATGAGCATCAGAGAGTATCTGAAACCGAACATTATGCGGCTCAGGATGTCGCGGCCGATTTCGTCGGTGCCGAAGAGGTGCGCCCACGAGGGGGGCTGCCCCGCTCCGGCGAAGTTGACGTAGAGGCCCGCGCTGCTGGGGTCGGGGGCCAGCCAGGGCGCGAAGATCGCAATGAAGACTATTGCAAGTATGGCCCCCAGCCCGACCAAGGAGAGGTTGTTCTTTCTGAACTTGTACCAGTACCTCCCGTATTTTTCGGATAAGCTCCGTCTTGACGACAAGCTACTCCTCGCTCCTCCCCTGCAGTCTGATCCTGGGGTCCAGGTAGCCGACCACCACGTCGACGAGGATGTTGGCTATGGCGAACATCACCCCGGCGACGAGCACGACGGCGACGATGGCGTTCAGGTCCTTGCTCAGCATCGCGTTGAGACCATATCGAGAGAAGCCGGGCCAGTTGAAAATCAGCTCAATGAGGAAGGCGTTGGCGATCTGCGCGGAGATGTCAAGGGCGTAGATCGTGACGGTCGGGATGAGCGACGGCTTCATGAGGTACTTCAGCGAGACCGTGGTCTCTGGGAGGCCGTGAGAAATCTCGGACAGGGTGTAGTCCTTACGCAGGTTCTCGACGACCGCGGACCTCATGATCCTGGCTTCCTGGGCGATGGGTCCGAGTGCAAGGGCGAAGGCAGGTAGGATAAGATGCCAGGCCGCGTCCCCGAAGGTGCCGAAGTTCCCGGTCAGCAGTGAGTCGATGGTGTACAGCCCTGTGATTGTCGGAGGAGGGGTCGCGGTCTGGCTCAACCTCCCGATTATGGGGAAGAGGTGCGCGCCGTATCCGAGTGAAAGCTGGAGGAGTATTGCGACGACGAAGGAGGGGATGGCTATGCCAAGGTACGAGAGAATCCTTACCCCGTTGTCAACAGCGGAGTTCGCGTATCTCCCTGCGATGAGGCCGAGCGGGACAGCGATGAGCAGGTCGATTATAGCCGCTGTCAGGATCAGCTCTATGGTGGCCGGGAGGAACTGCTCGACGTCGAGAAGGACGTTCCGCTGCGTGAATAGAGAGATCCCCCAGTTCCCGGTGAATATTCCCGAGATCCAGTAATAATATTGAACGAAGATCGGGCTGTTGAGGTGCATCGCCGCCGTCAGCGCGTCTACGGCCGATTGTGGCGCGCGGGGCCCCAGGGCGAGCCGCGCAGGGTTCCCTGGCAGGACCCTGGCTATTACGAAAATCAGGATGGAAAGGCCGAAGATGGATATGACAGAATATCCAATCCTCCGCAGGATGAAGCCCCAGGACTTCACGCGGCTGCTCGTCCTAACCCGCCATCCTCCCGCCGGTGGTTGTCAGTTTTAACCTCGCCCCGGAAGGAACAAAATGGGGGACCGCACTTGGCTAAGAGCCCAGCGCGGTCAGTGCCGATGGGAAGAACTGGAAGTCTCTGAAGTAGAAGTCGTATCCCAACAACACTATGGGATGGCCGTTGGCAGCGTACCAGTTGACGACGCTCGGATAGTATGCCCTCACCTCATAGACGTCGAAGGCATAGATGGTCGGGAACTGGTTGTAGATCTGTTGCTGGACGTTGGCATATGCTTGGAAGCGGGCAGTCTGATCCAGCGTAGACAGGGCGCTGAAGATCATGTTGTCAAGGGTCTTGTTCTGGAGCCACTCGTTCTGTTCCCAGGTCCCATCCGCAGCCGAGGTGTACCTCGACTGGAGGACCGAACCTGCCTCGAAGTAGCTCGCGCCGTCTTCGATTGACACTATGTTGGGGGAGCTTGTCTGATTGGCCAGGTCGGCCACAACAGTCAGCCACGGTTCTTCTACCACGTTGACTGTAATGCCGATCTTCGCCATGTCTGCAGCGAACTCGAGCGCCAGCTTCTGCTCAGCGGGCACTTGGGAGACCCAGAAGTACTTCACTGGATAGTTAGCGAGTTGGCCGGAGTACTTCGACTTGGCTATCAGTGACTGAGCCATTGCCAGGTTCTGTGTCGATACGGGAATGTTCGGGTCGTGCCCTGGAAGTGACGTCGGAACAGGGCCTGCCGAGGGTTTGCTCCCTTGGAATATGTTGTCGACGACGGCGGAATAGTTGAGGGCGTAGGACATCGCCTCCCTCACATAGATGTCATCGGTGGGTGCTTCCTTGGTGTTTATCATCAGATACATCTCGTTGACCGTTGGGATTGTGACCATCTTGGCTCCCGGCAGCGCGGCGAGGGACGCTATCGTCGAATACTCCTGCCACTGGTCGGTTATCTGAATCGAGTGACTGCTGAAGAGGGCCTGAGTCGAGGATGTGCTCCCTATCATGTCGATGGTGCTGGGCTGGTTGGGGAGCGTACCGTTCCAGTACTTGGTATACGCGGCTAGGGTCATCTGAGACTCGAGATTGGTCGGCTGACCGATCATGTATGCACCTGATCCTGCGTCATTGGTAAGCAGCCACGTCGAGCCGTAGTCCCCGTTGGATCCGAATGTCGCCGTTGGTCCGGTGTGCACCTCGTTGGCGACAACTACTGCCTGGTCAAGCACGTAGAGCCGCACCAATGCGGTGAGGAATGGACCGAAGGTTTGCTTGAGCTTGATCACGACCGTTGAGGGGTTGGGTGCAGAGGCGTTCTGCACATAGGGGGCGAAGAGGTACGAGTATCCCTGCCCGATGGCTATCAGCCTGTTCATGGAGAAGACGACGTCGCTGGCCGTCAGCGGGTCTCCGTTGTGGAACGTGACCCCCGACCTGAGGTTGAAGGTGTAGGTCAGGCCGTCGCTGGAAACATTCCAGGAGGTGGCCAGATCAGGCTGGAGGGTTCCCGACGACGTCGGGAACACCAGGGTGTCATAGAGGTTGGCCAGAGCTGCGGAGCTCGCTTCGTCCGATCCCTTGGCCGGGTCGGTCACTGGTACGTTGGCGAACGTTATGCTCAGCGTCCCAGAGGCGAGGCCCGTCGAAGTTGTAGTGGTGCTCGTCGTCGTAGTGGAGGTTGTAGTTGTGCTTGTCGTTGTGGTCGTCGTGGTGGTGGAAGTTGTCGAGACGTAATACGCCCCGAGCCCCACGACTACTATGATGACGATGATTGCGATTGCTAATACTGTTCTTCCTATCGCAGACCTTTCATGAAGGCCTAGAATTTTCATCCGTGAGGCAGAAAAAAGCCTCGCGCATTATTTAGGGGTTTATCCTAACACACACGTTTCTCCAAACCGAGAAACATTTGGCGAAAGTGGAAGAAGAACACTACAGATTTCTGATTGTTCTCAGCGGCGCTATTAGGCCGAACTCGTCCTGAGCTGCCTTGTGGCTTCTTCGTCCACCGTCATATCCACTTGGCTGATTACGACTCCATAGTCGTTGCGTGCCTGTTCGATGCTGATGTACCCGTCGACGACGTCGTTGAGGACCTTTTCGGTCTCCCTTTCCTTCGGATTCCCCCAGCCTCCACCTCCCCCAGTCTTGAGACTGATCAAATCATTCTTCTGCATCGACTCGGCAGCCACCTTGCGCAGCCTACGCGGGCTCTGGTTCCCCTTCTCGATCACGAAGTAGTTCGAGGTCCCATGACCGCCCCCGTTGATTCCCCAGCAGGGGTATAGTGAGCGCCCCATGGACGAAGTAAAGCTGGCGTTGCTGTTGTTTATCCTGTAGTCTTTCACGACCCCGAATCCTCCCCTGTACTTCCCTTTTCCTGAGCCGTCTGCCACGTTAAGCGAGTACTGCTCGACAACGATAGGATACCTCACTTCCATCACTTCATTCGACATTATGTAGGTCTCGCCGTCCCCGGAACAGACGAGTCCACTCTCACCGTCCTTGCCTCGCCCTCCTCCCCACCCTCCTGGCTGCGGTTCGACTATGGCGAAGGCCTGGCTGGTCCTGTCGTCTATCCCTCCGACGATCGTGCCACAGACGCTGAGGAAGTGGCCGGCAGGGAGTTTGTCCGGAATTAGCGGGGCCAGAGCGTGCCAGACAAGGTCGGTGATGAACGCCATCGACTCCCAGTAGGTCGACGTCGGAGCAGGCGGGAGGGGATTGAAGAGGGACCCCGGGTCGGCAAGTATCTTGAGCGCCCTGAAACAGCCATCGCTAACCGGGTTGTGGATGTCAGTGACAGACTTGAAGACTGCCCTCGCCGCCGAGACGGTCGCACACCACGGGCAGTTGATGGACCCCTTCGCCTGCTTCCCCGACCCTCTGAGATCGATGACGAACTCGTCGTCGGATATTGTGACCCTGGCCTTGACTGGTATCGGAGTGTCTGTGATGCCGTCGTCGTCCACGGTGTCGGCGACCTCGAAGGTGCCGTGCGGAAGCTCCTTCAGCCTGAGCTTGGTGAGCTTCTCCCCCTTCTCCTGAATCCTCTCCATGGCATCGAGGACGGTTTCAACGCCATACTTCTTGCAGATGTCTTCGATCCTCTTCGCCCCCACCCTCAGGGACGCCGCGTGGGCCTCCATGTCCCCGAGGGTCATCTCGGGGGTCCTGACGTTGGCCCTGATCATGTCGACCATGGCCTGGACGACCTTCCCCTTCTCGAACAGCTTGATCGGAGGGAAGATGAGGCCCTCCTGGTAGATCTCTGTGGAGTCCGAGGTCCAGCTCCCGAAATGCATGCCACCGACTTCGCTCCAGTGGCCTTTGATGGCCGAGTACGCGACTATCCGCCCCTGGACAAATACAGGCATGATCAGGTTGACGTCGTTGAGATGGGTCCCGCTGCTATAGGGGATGTTGACTATGCATATGTCCCCTGGGGAGAACCCATCCTTCCCGAATTTCTTGATGCAGTCCTGCACCGCCAGGTCAAGCGTGCCGAGGAAACCCGGGACTCCGTTCGCCTGGGCGACGAGCAGGCCATTCGCGTCTGTGAGGCCCGCTGCGTAATCGAGGACCTCGTAGATGACCGGACTCTTGCTCGCCCTTCCGAAGGCGGAAAAAGTCTCTTCGGCCGACGCGATGAGGTTGCTTTCGATTATGTCGAGGGTGAAGTCGGATATCTTGGGCATGGCCTAGACCTCCACCACCAGATTCCCGTATTTGTCGTTGGTCATGACATTCCCCTTTCTGATGATCGTCGTCGCCGTCGGCTCCTCTATCACGGCCGGCCCGCGTATTTTCGCCCCGACCGGAATCGAGTCCCTACGATAGACCGGGAGGCGTTTGAAGCCCGACTCGTCCAGGTACACCGACCTTGTCTTCGCAGGCTTAGCCCTCTTGTTCCGCGACACCCTCATCGGCCTCGGTGGATGCTTCTTGACTTTCCCGAACGCCACGATACGGGTGCTGACCACTTCCGTCGGGTCCTTCAGGTTGAACGTGTATGCCTTGTAATGCAGCTCCTGGAACCGCTTGTGGATCAGGGGGAGCGAGCCCGGCGCCGTAACCTCGGTCGGAACTGGAGTGGAGATCGTATGCTCCTGTCCCCTGTAGCGGACGTCGAACAGGGCCTCGAACTTCATGTCCTTCTTCTCGATCCCCTCGAGCTCCAGCTGCTTTGCGGCCTCTTCCTTCATCTCGTCCAGTATCCCTTGGAGCTCTTTCAGGTTGCCCTGCTCCAGTCCGATGACCTTCGTGCGGATGAAATCATGCCTCAGGTCTGTCATCAGCATCCCCCAGGCTGAGAAGACACCCGGGACCCGC
>Ga0187778_10003740_pt1 | contig 10165 bp, 13 predicted proteins | sample 1015_Q2_SP5_20_M_FD_132418 | JGI IMG/M metagenome (GOLD analysis project Ga0187778, IMG submission 132418) | Tropical peat soil microbial communities from peatlands in Department of Meta, Colombia - 1015_Q2_SP5_20_MG | ecosystem: Environmental > Terrestrial > Soil > Wetlands > Peat | place...
ACGCCCATCAATTAAAACCTTCGTCCGCGAACAAATAGAATCTGATCGCTTTTAAGTTCAAGAGTATTCAGTTCGCAACGTATACTACACGCCACTGTTTACCGATGTTGCAGGCGTTCGCTTAATTCAGCGTTTAACGTCTTACGATGGCTTTGTGCAAGGCGTATTAGACACAAAGATGTCGTTTGCTGAAGCAGTTGATCTTGGCAGTAAATTGCTTGCTGCTGCCATGCGTCATTCACCAGAACCGTGCAAGCTACCAGAGGAGCTAGAACAATGTCTGAAAATCCGCGTGCATTAGAGCAGGGTCTTGGTTTGCCAATCCAAGTGTCTAATCACTTTTGCCAGCAGCCAACATTCTCAGAATCGTCAAGGCGTAGTATTGTTCAGCTACAAAACTCATTGATGAACCTGTTTGACTTCGATGCTGGAATTCATGCTGCACTATGCGTTATTGCAGCACAGTTAAACGTTGAGTTTGAGTGCACAGGGTCATTGTGGCACGTTCAAGCTGGCAAGCGTTTGCGTCGCTCTGACTATACAGACGTGGAGCTTAGAAGCGTAATGGCAACTCTTCTCGGCTGACTGCCACGCCAAACAAACTTTGACGATTGTTTCGCAGACTGTTTCATTACTTACTTTGGAGAGTGATCGATGGACGACAAGCAGCATTATACAGATGACGGTCGATTGATTGATGCACTGCCGGCAGATGCACCAGAGAGGATCAAACACAAGCATCCATCTCCGTTGCACGCACTGATTGCCGGCGATACGTCAGAGGCTGTCACAAACTTTCCTGGCACAGACAGAGACCGTCTAATGTTTGTGCTCAAGGCAGAGTCTGGCGACGTTATCAAAGGCGATGACGTAAAGGGTCAGCCAATCTCGATCGTGTTTTTCTACGCTCACCGTGTCCGCATGGTGAACGATCGCACTGGAGAATTCACTGAACCGCTGAGGGTTGTCTTGTTCGACAAAGATGGTCTTGGAGTGTCGTTTGTATCTGACACAGTGGCACGCGGTTTGATGCGTATCGTTGAATTCTGCGGCATGGGACCATACGATCCGCCCGTTGTCGTCAAGGTTGTCGAAGCCAAGACTGGCAGCGGATACAAGACCAAAACAATCGTACCAGTGTAGACGGCACTGGACGATTTAGGGTGGGGTGTGATAACTGCCCCTATCCACCCCACCCGCTATTTTTGTTCACGAGAGGCTACAGTGGCAAAGACTCCAAAGCTAACAAGCCTGCAACTTGAAGTGATTTTATATCACAACAACTACCTGATTGACGCAGCACAACGTACTATCGGCATGTTGACGAAGGTAGAAAAGTGGGCAGATGATAGCTATCTAAGGGGGCAGGTAAATTACTGGCAGCACGTTGTTCAGTGCTTACAGTGGTCTAATCAACTGGCACGACAGAGGCATGAGAGGCTACCTAATGGTGGGCGGACTTCCGTACAATGAATATGGTCAGTTGCTAGCTGAAGGGTTTGACGTTGCCCTGGCAATCGCATTTGCCAATGATTACCCTCAGTCTCGCATTGATGCAATCATACTGCGATATGCTAGAAATGTTGACCAATCAGTCATCGACCAAGTAACAGACTTGGCACGCCAGGAAGTTGCAGCAGGCGAGTACATCAATGGGCTGGGTCCAGATGACGAAATAGACTTGGACCAAATACCGATCAATCCGTACTTGTTTGGCGATGAACCGGCTGGCCGTCGCGTATTCACGTCAACAGAGTTTAATGTCAATGGTGGGCCACAAGGTTACCGCATGGACCTAGAATTGCCAGACTTGACTACCAAGTCGGCAATTGAAGCAGCCGCAAAGGATGAGGCCACTGGTTACGTAAACACGTCACCAAAGGCGTTTGAAGATTACAACGCTGGTGAAGAAACCGAGTTTACAGTTAACTTCGGCATGGCAGTCAGGATATTTTGATATGCCGCATAAACAGCGTACATGGACAAACTTACGCAGGAATCACTCAAATGCGTTGCCACGATACATCATCGCATACGACACAGAAACACGACCTACGCTACAAAGAAACAGTAAACGTAAGTATTCTCACGCCTTTAGGCTGGGTGTCGCTATATCAGGTAGATACAGAGACGGCACTGTATCCGGGCGACGAACACATTACATACACTCACCGACTGACTTTTGGGAGTTGCTTGACAAGTTTAGTGGTGCTAATTTTACCACTTGGGTTGTCGCTCATAATGCTCTCTTTGATCTTGTCGTATCGAACATTGCTGACGCTTTTGAATCTGGCAGGTACGTTATAGAATGGCCACGCTCAAAACGCACAAGAGAGAATAACTGCGATGATAATGTACACTGCAAGACCCTCTGCGTTATTGATTCTCCGCCAACAATCATTGCATGCAAGAATGTTGCAACAGGGGGGAGAATCGTCTTTGTTGACACGCTCAATTGGTTTCCGGTTGCCCTGTCTAGTTTGGGAAGTAGTCTTGGCTTACCAAAGCTTCCAATGCCCGCATTCGACGATACGGATGACGCATGGAGAGATTATTGTGAGCGTGACACTGAAATTGTTCTTGAGTCATTTGTCGAACTAATGCGTTGGGTGCGTGAAAATGATATGGGGATGTTTCGATACACAGCACCCTCGCAGTCAATGGCAGCGTTTCGCCACCGTTTCATGAGGCATGAAATACAGATTCACGACAACGCACAAATCAAGAAACTTGAGCGTTCAGGATACTTTGGTGGCAGGACGGAAGTATTCAAGGCGGGCGAGATAAAGCAGCAAGTTCACCAACTAGACGTTACGTCACTATATCCACACGTCATGAAGGCTGGCAACTTCCCGCGTGCCCTCATCGAATACGAGATACAACCACGCTATACTTCCAACCTGCCGGACATAGACTGGGCATCGTGCATTGCAGAAGTTGTGCTAGACACGCCGCACGCCATCTACCCGATGAGGCTTGACAATGCAGTTTTATTTCCTGTTGGCGAGTTTCAGACGGTGCTGTGTGGTCCAGAGCTATCTCAGGCGATACGGCAAGGTCGAGTCAAGGCGATACGGTCATGGTCGCATTACGATTGCCAGCCCATATTCACTGAATTTGTTGATGGATTGTGGGGCCTACGCTTGGGATACAAGCAAGCTGGGAATGAGCTTTACGATCAATTCGCCAAACGGATCATGAATAGCCTATACGGCAAGTTCGGCCAACGGTCGCCAGGATGGGTTAATGTGCCTGGGGTTATTGCACCAGTGCCTTGGAGTCAGTGGACCAAGGTTGACAAAGTAGCAAACACCCGCCACGTGTACCGTTCTTTTGGCTGGCAGGTGCAAGAGAAATGCGAACGTGAAGAGATAGACGGCACGTTCGTAGCAATATCAGCGTTTGTATCTGCTGCCGGCAGAGTTTATATGAACCGCATACGGGGGATTGCAGGCAATGAAAACGTATACTATCAGGGCGTCGATTCAATTGTATGCACAGACAGCGGACTCGACAGACTTGGAGTAAGCGGAGTCATTGGCAACGATCAACTTGGCGTGCTCCGGCATCAAATTTCCACAGACTACGGTACAATTATTGGCTGCAATGACTACAGACTTGGAGAGAAGATTGTCCTTAGTAGTAGATCAAGAACGGCCGAGATAGACGAACATGGTCGCACTATGCAACGACACTTTGTCGTGGCACAATCACTATTCGATAAGTCACCCACAGCCACAGTAACCGAAGACTGGCGACCATGGGAACGTGTCGGTAACTATTGGAAAGGAACTATTGGAGTTGACGGCTGGACTCATCCGCTCGTGATGACTACTCCACTGAGCGGATCAATTGGCGGTGACAGTGCAGATGCAACAACCGTCTGTGCCTCTTCATCGATCAATGGTGTTAGCGAATCTTGACTGCCACCCTGCCACGACTCAACGCTCAATAGCAGCACGGATAGTGTCTCATCGGTTGACAGACCGTATTGTCCGTACAATCTTTGCTGCTGCTCTTTCATGTATGGCAGCGTATCGTTTATACTGCAATTGCACTTTGCAGCCATTTTCTCAGCAGCCGAAAGCAATTGCTTGTAACGCCGATTGGTTGTAGCAGCACGTTGATTCACTGCCCTTTGCTGCTTTGCCAAAGCTTGCTGTTCCTGTGCGGCCTGTTTCGCTAATAGCCTTTGCGTGCGTAAATCCTGAGCGGCCTGTTCCTTTGCTTCCCTCTGAGCCTGTCGCAACAGTTTCTGATTGGTTGATATGAGGCAGTCGTTCTGCAATCTAGCCGCATCCTCTGGCGAATAACCGAAACGTTGCAACCGTGCCATGTAATCGGTCGTCGTAATAGTCCCCTGTGCAAGCCATTGGCACAGTTTTGCAACGCTTTGGCTTCTGCCGAATGCCCCTCGCTCGCATTGCCAGTTAGACACAAGCAGGTTAGCACGATCATTAACGACATTGTTGGCCAGTAATTCATTGGTAGCCTCTTGGTTGGTTAGTTCACCCAGAAGGTATCTCTTGCGGATACCGTTCTGGCACTTCAACGTAAACGTGTGCGTTATGTGCTGGTCGGCACGATCAAGCAGCCGGTTGACAACATCGGTATTCATGCCCCACTGTTGCATATCGTTCATAGCGTCAACGCGAGTCTTGATGCCAACCACGTACGCATCTAAGCTGGGGTGCGACGTAACACGCAACGCCAACTGCTGGGCAATCTGGTTTGCCATGTTGCCAGATACACCCCAACCTGTTAAATACTGTGTCAGAGTTGCGGCGTTTATATCCCCCTTCAAGAACGCTGACGACCACTCACTTGTGATAAAGCCATGTTCTGCATCGTCCAAGCCTTGATCGATCACGCCCTGAGGATAACCATAGGCTAGCAAGCGTTGCACTGCTTGTTGTCGGTTAATGGCAAGCTTAAGCCACATGCGAGTAAATCTGTGCGACACTACAGCATTAGCACGCAAACGCTGCGTAAACTTAACCTGTCGTGCCACATCATCGTCAGAGTATCCCAGCACTGAGAAACCCTGCTCAAGTTCATCGTCGCTAATTGTACCTATTTCGTATCCACGACGTAAGTCTGTGCGATTAAGTGGTACATACGAAATGGCAAGGTAGTAGTCGTGCCAAAATGGCAGAATATCCTGCTGAATTAACGCTGACTTGATGTTGTTGAGCACAGCCTGCTCGCCACCAAACTGCGGAAGTTTACGCAGGCGGCGATTAAACTCAAACAACGCAGTGGGCGAAGGTATTTGCCAATGTGCCCGCCAAGCGTACTGAGCGAATTTTTCAGGTACACCCTGCTGTTCGCTCCAAGTGCGTAACTGCTGCTGGTACTTTTGTTGAAATAGGTCGTCCAATCCAAACTGTTTGGCAACTTGATCGTCGTCGGCATCGCGAACCATTAAGCGAATAATATCGCTCAGTGTTGGCAGTTGCTGATACAGACCGAACAACTGTTCAGCGGTTGCAGGCTCAAGATAACCCAACTGACGCATGCCGTCCGCATAGCCTTGTTGGTTTATCATGCCACGAAGCCGCATGCGTGCAAGTTGATCTGGTATCGGCTTTGACTTACTTGCTTGAACGTGCCATTCTGTCGCCTCAGGGCAGAAACCATTGATCGCAAAATGCGTGTCAAGCGTATTATAGTCAAACGCATTGGCGAAGTACGCCATCGTAGCTTGACCAGGGTCGAGAAACTTACGTCTGCACACGCTATTCATAGCATACGTGTACGGTTGCAAGTATTCGTGAAAGTCAATTCCTGATAGCTTCTGAACTTGGTCAAAGGATGCAAGTGTCAGTGCCAATTGCGTAAATTGTGGGTCAGAACAGCCAAGCGTTTGCGTTACTGCTGGCATAACAGTGTCAGCCATTATTAGAGGCTGATTAGTAAATGCTGACCACAATCCAGCAAGTACGCTACCAATGCTGCCAACGTCAACACCAAATGCCCCTATGTCTGCTATCTGGTTTGCAAACTGAGCCACACCAGCTTGAATGTTTAGGCGTGGATTCTGTGATGTTAACGACTCAATTACGCTTCCGCTAGCGTAAGCACCGATTGGACAGAATTGTGTTGACACCAGACCAACAGGGTAGTTGATTTGGAAGCGTGGCTGCTGCGGCGGGAGCATGCGATTGCAATACTCCGACGCAACTTGCAGGGCAACCTCTTCGGTATCTTCAAGTGCAACCTGATTGTAATCACCTCCAGGTCCATCCTCATCGTCGCGACTGGCAACGAACAGCCCAGTTGTCGGGCTGCACCAACCAATGTAGCGATGTTTTTTCTGCTGTGGCTCTTCGCATGGTTCGCAGACACCCTGGTTGCAGCAGCACGGATCACTCCCGCAACCTTCGCATGGCTTGCCCCAAGTGCTCGCATCGCCCATGCTGCACGATTTTGCTGCCTCTTGACAGGTAACGCCAGCACACGCTAATGCGTACTCAATAGTCCCGCCAAGGCCCTCAGCTGCCATTGACTTACAGGTTTCACAGTCTGCAAGTGTCGTCTGCCATTTCTGCTTGAGCTTATCTGATATTTCATCGATACACTCATCGATGTTTGAGCATGGACCCTTGATTAACTGCTCAAAGTCATACTCAATCTGCCGCAATACCTGCACAATTGCGTCAAGCTGTGTGTTTAGAATGTCGTTAAGTTGTTCGTCTGTGCAGCAACTTCCGCTGCTACCACCCGGTTGATTCTGCGATATGTTATCACTTGGCGAACCGAATGACATTGTTATAGCCTTTGTAATAACAGTAGCATGGTCAGTGCGTCAGCCAACAACAACGCTACTATTATCAAAATCCAGATGATCGTGTCGCGTTTATCCATGCAAATAAAAGTGGCCCGCAAGGGCAGACAGGCCAGATGGGTGACAATTGTCTGCAATCAATGCGGGCCAGCGGGAGTCAGCTACCAAAATGTTGCCGCATCTTTGTGGATTTTTCAATCATATCGCGGGCGGCAGCACGATAACCATCTACATTGATGCCAACCTCTTGCATTTTGTCCATTTCTGGTAGCAATGCAAGCAAGGCTGCTTCGGCGTTTTTCAACTGTTGGTTCATTGCAGGTGTGAGTCTTGGACTCACTTGTATCGGTTGCGGTTGAGCCATTCAAGCGACTCCTCTAAGGCTGACTCTGTTAGGAACATTTCGATTATCGTACCAGTCTCGTCTCCAGACTGACCAGTGACAGTAAATCCATCCATTACAATATCACCATACTGGGCTACGGTAAGTATTGATGGCTGATGTATTGCACTGAAAACAAGTATCGGCCCACTATTGAACGAGAGCACTGCACCGGCATTTATATCGCCGGGTCCACCCATCAGGGCACTGACTGATATTGCAACACGCTGTTGCGAGCCTGCAATAACTGTCCCAGATGGTCCGCCAGCAACCCAATTAGTATACCTGTGTCTAATTAGCCTGCCGACTCTAACATCTTCAAGGCACATTGCTGCACCATACCCTTCTATGGCAAGAGGTAAACCTCAACAACCTGATACAAAGAACCGGCAGCAGAGTCAAAGTAATAGAAGCCATTGCGAATATAGTCGCCAAAGTCAGCATACTTAAATACTGACAGTGCATTTACAGCTAGCGTGAGGTCACTTGCTGCTGCCGAAGTCATTTGCGATATACCAATGGGTCCAGTTGTATTGGTATAGATTGCCAGTGTCACTCGTTTTGGATTTGGCAACACTAGCTGTCTGGCTGTTCCGCCACCGACAGTCGTGACATTAGTTAGTCGCCAGTAATTGCCAGCCATTTATATACAGCAACACTGTTCGTCGGTTGTTGGGTTTTGCTGGACAACTCTCACGATTGTACCAGGACCGAATGCACTTCTAAGACTGCTGTCAATATGATCGAGCATATCTCCAAAGTCACAGTAGTTGTAAGAAAACAACTCTGGATTGCCAAATCCAACCACTACGCCTTGACCATTAAACAATGCCTGACCATCAAGGTAGAGGATTTGTGGACCAAATAAAGGCACAACACCTATTGATCGAACACTAGTCCTCTGCGGTAGTGGCAGCACTAATCCACTTGGATTTGTCCTGTTACTCTGGTCAAGGTATGCAATAAAGTCTGCCATTTAACACACCAAACAATAGTTGGCGAATGCAGCGTGGGGGTTAGCACAAGCAGCCGACAAGCCAACCCCCACGCAACTCACGTCAGCCAATGCGAATGAAGTCCAGGTAGAATTGCTGTGCAGTATCGGCAGCATTGCACAGAATTTCGACATTCGGCATGCGGTTGGCAGTGAATGTACCCCAAACGCCCAGCCCGCCAACCTGGAACATGGGATGCACTCGCGACGGAAGCGTACCAACGCCAACCGTACCTGGACGCCAATACTGTTGATCGAAGATAAGGCGTGCCGAGATAGCCGTAGCCCCCTCAAACTCAAGACCAACGCAAGCGTACTGCCCGGCTGGCAAAGTGTCCTGCCATGTAGCAGGGCAAGCAGTCCACGACCCAGCAACGGCTGTTGTCGTCCCAGTGCCGGACATTGTAATCACTGTTCCAGCAGGTGCAGGCTGAACAGGACCGATAGAAAGACCTGCGACTGCTGCAATTACCGCACTTCCTCCAGAAGTCTGCGTTGCAGCTAGTTCAAGTTCTTCAAGGGCAGAAATGCCCAATGGATTGCTGCGATAATCGCGAACGTGCGGTTCAACTCCCTGAACAATGGCAGTCGCAAGAGGGCGGACCCAAGGAGTTGACAACTGACGCAACGTCGGGCTAATGAACCGTGCAGACGTTGGCGTTGCCGCACCAACACTAGCGTACAGTACGCTCATCGGCTGCTGCGGGACGAAGTGCCCGTTTTGGATCAACATAATATTATCTTGGACGGGTGTTATGTCGGTTTCGACTGCGGTTGTTGTGCTTAACCGCCAAGCGACCGTATGAAAAGGCATATATTTCTCCTTCTGGCTGGTAAATGTGTTGCAGCGAACAGGCATTGCAAAAGCCATGCGTATGTTCACTGTCAAACGGTGAAACGACACAACCCCTGCCAAGAATGCACTTGACAGGGGTTGCGATTGGTGAAAAACAGTTGACGCAGCGGTAGCCTACTCGCGGAACAACATTCTCCCGGTCATCGTAATGACGTTTGAGCATACCGCGAGCAACTCCGGGTCGCAGCCGTCGCCCTCTTGAATCATCAGGGCAACCTGAGTCAACCCATTCTTTGCCTTGCGAACAATGTCCAAGGCGTACTTCTCGCCTTCGGTCATTTTGTGCTGAAATGTACGACGCTCGACCTTGCGATTTCTTGCGGCCGGCTGACTTGCGGCAGTGGCAGCACCAGTTGTTGACGATGAGGCTACCTTGTTTTCGTTGGCCATTGCTTTTGCTCCCGGTCCTAATTGCCTTTGAGCCCAAGATGTTAGGGCATCACAGCTATTAGTATACCAAAATCATCGGCAATGTCAACAGAAAACTTTAACTTTGCCGGAATTGGGCGTTGTACCTCATCATGAAATTGGCCCGAGCGATATTCTGCTCAAGCGAACCACGCGGAGTGCTGGCGTTCATCTGCTGAACACCCGCCTGCAAGTACGGCAAGAACTGTTGCAGGAAGTTCTGCATCTTGCTTTTGGCGTTGGTCGCACCTTGGGCAACTCGTGGAATCCCCTTGGTGGTCATCGCAGATTGCCAATCCTGAAGCGAAACGCTGTTAAGTGCAGCCGCAATCTTGCCAGAGGCAGCAGCAGCTTGAATTCCAGCAACCATGCGATCAACAGCCTGTGCAGCCAAGCTAGTCGGGCTGACAGTGACGGCAGCGACCCCGGCGGTCATTTTCTGGGTCGCATTTTGCATGCCGTTGACCCAGTTACTGGCGGCTTGCATAGGTGAAGGTGTAGGCATAAAACGTATCCTCCGCAGTATAAAGTGTGCTGGCTACTTGTGTTAGAAAGATGGGTGAGGGCAAATGAGAGAAGGCAACAATCAAATGCCCCCACCCGGACTGGCTCAGCAGTCCATCCGCGTACATCAACAACAATAGCAAAACAAATGCCAACTGTCAAGTAAATTGTGAAAAAATAGTGCAGGGTAGGGTAGGGGACCACCACGCGATTAACAATCGAGATCAAATGCAA
>Ga0187778_10003741_pt1 | contig 10164 bp, 9 predicted proteins | sample 1015_Q2_SP5_20_M_FD_132418 | JGI IMG/M metagenome (GOLD analysis project Ga0187778, IMG submission 132418) | Tropical peat soil microbial communities from peatlands in Department of Meta, Colombia - 1015_Q2_SP5_20_MG | ecosystem: Environmental > Terrestrial > Soil > Wetlands > Peat | place...
CCGAAGCCGCCCGTCAGGTTGGGCCACACGAAACCGATCGTGCCGCCGGTCACCTCGGCCAGCCAGAGGCCCACCGCTGCCCCGATCGAGCGCCGCAGGATCGTCCGCCGCGACATGCCGCCCGTCTGGCCGTGGCGCAGCGAGGCGAGGGCTTCCCTCGTCAGGGCGCGCGGCTGGTCCGCGGTGGTCAGCTTCCAGTTGCCCAACGGTCGCTCAGCGTCCTACAGCGAGAACTCGAGGCCGAACAGCGGCAGCGTCCAGGAGTAGCCCGGGCCGCGGAAGATGGCGCCCAGGAACGTGACCGTCAGGCCGGCGATGCAGAAGAGGGTGAAGAGCATCACCCCCACCTTGCGGTCGCGCGGACGGGCCGAGCCACCGTCGCCCCTGGGGCCGCGATCGATGAACGGCACCAGGGCCGCCCCGACCAGCACGAACGTGGGCGTCAGCACGCCGGCGACCGTGGGGTGGAAGTAGGCCAGCAGCTCCTGCAGGCCCACGAAGTACCACGGTGCCTTGGCCACCGCCGGCGTCACGTTCGGGTTGGCCAGGTCCTCCAGCGGGGCGTTGATGAAGATGCCCATGAGCAGCAGGAAGACGGACATCACGCCGGCCGCGAAGAACTCGATCGACAGCAGGTGCGGCCACGTCATGACCGTGTCGTCGGGCTCCTTCTGGACCCGCACGACGGCGTCCTGCTTGACCAGCGCGAGCAGGCGATACGGCTTGGCCGCCATCGGCACGCGCTGCTTGTCGATCTCCGTGGTGCGCCGTTCGGCGGGGGCGGCCGGCAGCGTCGTGCGATGCACCGGCGGCTCGGCCGCGGGCGCGGGCGCGATGGACGAGCCGCCGGGCACGGGCGGCTGGCCGGGCTTCTCGTCGCTCACAGCGGCCCCGAGATCCCGCCGTCCTTGCGGATGCGCCAGAAGTGGACGGCCAGGAAGAGCGCCCCCACCAGCGGCAGCAGGATGACGTGGAGGACGTAGAAGCGGAGCAGCGTGTTCTGGCCCACCTCCACGCCGCCCAGCAGGATGAGCTGGCTGGGCTTGTTGAAGATCGGCACGTAGGTGGCCATCGTCGAGCCGATGGTCACCGCCCAGTAGGCGATCTGGTCCCACGGCAGCAGGTAGCCGGTGAAGCTGAGCAGCAGGGTCAGGAGGAGGAGCACGACCCCCACGACCCAGTTGAACTCACGCGGTGGCTTGTAGGCCCCGTGGTAGAAGACCCGCATCATGTGCAGGAAGACGAAGAAGACCATCAGGTGGGCGGCCCACCGGTGGATGTTGCGGGTCAGCTGGCCGAAGACGACGCTCGAATCGATGTTCAGGATGTTGGTGTACGCCTGGCCCGTGTAGGGCACGTAGAAGAACATCAGGTACACGCCCGTGATGACCAGCACCAGGAACAGGAAGAACGAGAGCCCGCCCAGGCAGAAGGTGTAGGCGAACTTCACCGCGTGCTGCCGCACCCGCACCGGGTGCAGGTGCAGGAACACGTTGTTCATGACGGCCATGGCCCGGGAGCGTTCGTCGGCGGGATACGGCTGGCGGAAGATGGCGCGCCACGCCGCACTGCGGCGGATCGACTCGTCGACCCGCTCCAGGAAACTCACCGCGACACTCCTCCGGTGACCGGGGCGTTACCGAGGCCATGGAGCCCCAGCTGCGCGTCGCGGTAGCTCTCCTTGTAGAGGCGCCCGTCGTCGCTGACTTCCTGGAGCTCGAACCGGTCCATGGTAATCGCGTCGTACGGGCAGCGTTTGACGCACAAGGCGCAGCGGATGCAGCGCTCCTCGTCCAGGACCATCGCCGCTCCCTGGTCCCAGCCGTAGGCATCGACCAGCTCGGGCAGCGGGCTCTCCGCCTTCATCTGGTTGACGTCGATCATGTGGATGACGCCCTCGGGGCACACGTCCGCGCAGGCCCCGCAGAGGACGCAGCGGAACGGGTCGAACCAGATGTTGTAGTTGCACATCAGGCAGCGGGTCGACTCGGCGACGGCGGCCGAGGCGCCGTAGCCCTCCTCCACGTGGGTCGTGAAGTTGACGGTCGGATCGGTCGACGGCATGCGCGCCTGGACCGGCACCATGGGGATGTGCTGGCGGGGCAGCACGTCGTAGAACTCGGGCATCTCGTGGCGCCATGAGCTGATGACCCGCACGTTGGCGGCGACCTCCACCGTGGAGCGCCCGGAAAGGTAGCGATCGATGGCGTAGGCGCACTTCTTGCCGTGCCCGGCCGCCTCGATGAGGGTCGTGGGCCCGGTCACGAAGTCGCCGCAGGCGAAGACGCCCTTGACGTTGGTGGCGTACGTGCCGGCGTCCACCCGGACCCGGCCGCGGTTGATCTCGAAGGTCGCGGCGGCGGGCAGGAACGTGTTGTCGGCGGCCTGGCTGACGGCCGGGATCACGGTGTCGGCCTTGACCACGAACTCCGAGCCGGGGATGGGCACCGGCGCGCGGCGGCCGGTGGCATCGGGCTCGCCCAGCTTGTTGCGGATGAAGCGCACGCCGGTCAGCCGGCCCTCCTCGCCGATCAGCTCGACCGGGCTGGCGAGGAACTCCATGCGCACGCCTTCCCGCTCGGTCTCGCCCAGCTCCTCCTCGTCCACGACCAGCTCGGAGCGCGTGCGGCGGTAGGCGATCGTGACGTTGGCGGCTCCGTGGCGCAGGCTGGTGCGCGAGCAGTCCATGGCCGTGTAGCCACCGCCGATGACGACCACGTCCTGGCCCACCTCGAGTGGTTCGCCCAGGTTGGCCCGCTTCATGAAGTCGACGCCGTACTGGATGCCGCTCAGCTCGTTGCCCGGCACGTCGAGGGGCACGGCATCCATCGCCCCGGCACACACGGCGATGGCGTCGAACTGCTCCTGGAGCTGCTCGAAGGTCAGGTCGCGCCCGATGCGCACGCCGTAGCGGAACGTGACGCCCAGCCGCTCGATGAGGCGCACGTCCATCTCGATCGCCTCGCGCGGCAGGCGGAAGGCGGGCACGCCGATGAGCATCGTGCCGCCGGCGTACGGCAGCTCGTCGAAGACGGTCACGCGATGCCCAGCCACGGCCAGTTCGCGGGCCACGGCCATCCCCGCCGGCCCGGCCCCGATGACGGCCACACTGGTGTCCTTGGACGTGATAGCCGGCATGTCGTCGGGGATGCCCGACGCCTCGTGCCACTCCACAAGGAATCGCTTCATGGCGCGGATGGCCAGCGGCCGGTCGATATCGCCGCGGCGACAGGCGCGCTCGCATGGCGCGGAGCAGACGTAGGCGCACATGGCGGCCACCGGGTTGGGCTCCCGCGAGAGGAGGTAGCCCTCCTCGAACCGGCCCTCGGCGGCGAGGTTCAGGTAGCCGCGGCAGTTGGTGCCCACCGGGCAGGCTTCCTGGCACTCGATGTTGCACTGGAGCCAGGACGCGTTGACCGGCTGGACCAGGAACTCCTGGTGGGGGTCGATCGTCACGACGGCGGTTCAGCCTCTCAGGACACCTGGGTTGTGGAGGAGCACGGCGCGAGGTGAGGAATCTAGCATCGGGCGGTAGCCGTCGCACGAGTTGACGCCGGCCTGACGCGCAGCTACGCTCGGGCATCGATGGTCCGCCCGTTGTACCGCCTGGCCCGCCGCACCTCGTGAGCGGTGGCGAAGTCTTCTTCCTCCTCTTCGGGATCTCTGTCGGCGTCGTCGCCGGCGCCGTGCTGCTGGACGTCGTGCGGGCCCATCCGGCGCGCCCGGAGGTCCGGGTCACGGTGACCCACAACGCGCTGCCGCTGCGCGTCGTCCGGCCAGAGACGCCCGGCGAGCCGATCACCCTGCGGCGCACGGTGCGCGGGCCCGGCCAGGTCACGACGGTGCCCGCGCCGGACCTCATGCCCGACCGCCGTGCCGCCCCGCGACAGGCCACGCCACGGGTGCCCATCCCCGTCCTCGGCGGCATCGACCCGCTGCTGACGGCGATCGGAGGCGTCGTGAATCTCGATCCCGGCCGACCACGCGGGCGGAGCCGCCCGGAGGCCGCAGGGCCGGTGGCTCTCCTCGAACGGGCGCCGGCCGCGATGGCCGTCGCCGTTGCCGAGCGCCCCGAGGGCGGCATCGCCGTCGCCGAACGACCTTCTGCCATGGCCCCGGCCAACGAGTCGGCGCGCGAGGCCAACGCCGCCGCCCAGGCGACCCAGTCCGGTGCCAGCGACGCGGCCACGGATCCGTGCGCCGGCGCGCGCCAGCTGGCTGGCGAGCGGTGCGCGGTGGCAGAACAAGCCCGCGCGCATGCCGAGGGGGCGGCCGCCCAGGCGCGCGATGCGCGGCGCGCCTATGACGCGGCGGTCCAGCAGGCCGAGACGGCGGCGCGTGAGGCGGACCCACGCGGCATCGCCGCCGCCAAGGAGGCCGCGCGACGGGCGTTCCGCGAGGCGACCGCGGGGGCGCGGGATCGCCACGCGCAGGAGCTTGCCGCGACCGTCTGGCTGACCGAGATCAACCGCATCAACCGCGACCGCCGCATGGCCCTGGCCCAGGCCTCAACGGCGACCACGCGCATGGAGCAGCTGCTGCCCACGATCGAGGCGCTGGCGCTGGCCGCCGACGCGGCACGCATCACCGCCGAGACGGCCACGGCCGCCTGCAACGACGCCCGCAACGCGCTGGCCGTGTGCGAGGAGGCCGGCGTGGACAGCCGCGCGGCCGACCTCATCGCGCCTGAGCCCCCTCGCGACCGGTCACCGGACGAACGGCCGGCAGAGGAGCCGGACGACGGGCGGATCGTGGGCCATGGGGGCCGTCAGCCCGCCATCTACCGCCTGCTGGAAGGCGACGCCGGCACGATGGCGCGGGTCGTCGACGCCGCGGTCCGCACGCCGGACGAACGGCGCCAGCTGCAGCTGGACCTCAGCGGCCTGGTCGACGCCATCGTCGCCGGAGCCATCGAACAGGCGTTCCTGGACTTCCCGTCCGGCAATCGCTTCTGGGCCGGCCTCACGCGGCTCGAGTCGCGCGAGGTAGCCGTGGGGCTGGCCGGACTCGGCTACCGCTTCGACGGCCTGGGCGGCTTCGACGGTGGCCGCGTCCCCAGCGCCCGCGACCTCTCCCTGGCCGTGGGCTATGCCGGCCTTGACCCGCGCCGTATCCGCCAGTGGCCGACCGAGGCCGAGAGCCGCGAGCTGTACCGGGGCGTGACCGTGGCGGCCGACGAGTACCTGGCCAGCATGGCCCCCGAGCTGTCGCTGAGCGAGCTCGTGGCGCTCCTGGGGCGCCGGTCGGAGACGCTGGCCGACCTGTGGAACCAGTGGGGGCACGTGCGGCCCCTGCTGATGGCCACCGCGGGCTAAGCTCAGGCGACGTCGAGGAGCCGGAAGCCCTCCGCCGCGGCGGTACCGATCCGGGCCCCGTCCTCGCTGGCCCACTGGCGCAGCCGCTGCTCCATGTCGGCCGGATCACGGATCTGGCTGGCGTGGGCGCGCAGGGCCGCCAGCTTGCGCTCGAACGTGGCGCTCGTGTCGACCCACACGTCGGCGTGATCCGTCCAGAAGAGGTACAGCCAGTGCACCGTGTGCGGTGCCAGCCCGGCCCGGGCGAGGTGCGGGAAGGCCATCGCGTTGCGGGCTGCCGGGTACACCGCGTCGACCGCGGCCATGGCGGCGGCGCGGTGGTCCGTGTGCTGGATCCGCCCCGAACGGCTGAAGAGCATCGAGGGGTCCATCGTCAGCACGGCGTCCGGGCGGAACTCCCGGATGGCGGCCACCAGCTGCTCCCGCAGCGGCAGGTCGTTGGCCAGCGCACCATCCGGCGCGTGCAGGAAGGTCACCGCCTCGTACCCGATGATCCCGGCCGCGGCGCGCTGCTCCGCCTCGCGCGTCGCCGCCAGGGCAAGGGGGTCGATCGTGTGATCGTCCGCCCCCGCGTCGCCGCTGGTGCAGCAGATGAGGTGGCCGACCGTGCCGGCGTCGATCCAGCGGGCCATCGTGCCGGCGGGGCCGAAGTCGGCGTCATCCGGGTGGGCCACGATGACCATGGCCCGCTCGGGCCGGGCCGTGTGCGGCTGGAGGACCGCGGGGATCGTCTCGGTCATCGCCTCAGCCGCGGCGTCGGGCCTCGGCCGCCTCGAGCGTGGCCAGCACGTCCGCGGCGTGGCCCTCCGGCTTGACCTTGAGCCACACGTGGGCCACGCGGCCGTCCGGGTCGACCAGGAAGGTGCGACGGGCGATGCCCATGTACGTCTTGCCGTAGTTGGTCCGCTCGACCCAGCAACCGTACGCCTCGGCGACGTGGTGGCCGACGTCGGCGAGGAGGGGGAACGTCAGCTCGAACTTGTCGCGGAACGCGGCCTTGCTCTTGACGCCCTGGGGGCTGATGCCCCAGATGGTCGCCCCCGCCTGTGCGAGCTCGACGTTGGCGTCGCGGAAGCCGCAGGCCTCGGTGGTGCAACCGGGCGTGTCGTCGGCCGGGTAGAAATAGACGACCGTCCATCCGCCGTGCTGGTCGGCAAGGCGGTGCACCACCCCGTCGGCATCGGGCAGGGCGAAGTCGGGGGCCGCCTCCCCGATCCCTGGCACGTGGGGCTCTTCCATGGGCCAGACGATACATCGGCCACCGGCAGGACCCGCGGGGTCGCTCAGCCCAGCTGCCCGATCACCGCCACCAGGAGCACCGTACCGATCGCGGCGGCGAGGACCAGGGCATCGAGCGGCCCGGCGCGGACGGGCCGGAAGCGCGACCGCGGGAGGCCGCTGTCGAAGCCCCGCGCATCCATCGCCAGGGCCAGGCGCTCGCCGCGGCGGAAGGCCATCACGAGCACGACCAGGAGGCGCCCCGGCACGGCCGCGAGGCGCCCGGCCGGCGTGCGCGGCGACAGGCCGCGGAGGCGCCGGGCCGCGCCGGTGGCCTGCCAGTCGGCGGCCGTCCGCGGCGCAAGACCCATGGCCGCGACGCTGCCGTAGGCCAGTCGGTCGGGGACGTGGAGCTGCTGGACCAGGGCGTCCGCCAGGCGGGTCAGGTCGGCCGGGGCGAAGACCAGGAGGCTCGTCAGGCCGATGACCAGCAGCCGCACGGCCAGCGCCACGCCCGCCTCAAGGCCGGGCGGCGTGAGGCGCAAGGGGCCCCAGGACAGGAGCGTCGGCAGGGTCGGGTCACGGTCGGCGGTGTTGCCCAGGGCGGCGGTGAGCCCCAGCCCCAGCGCGGCCAGGGCGACGGGCCACATGCGTCCGGGCAGCGGCCGCAGCGGGATGCCCGACCAGACGACGAGGCCGACGAGGGCCGCGACGAGCAGCACCAGCTCGCCCTCCGCATCCGGGATGGCGGCGGCCGCGATGAGCCAGATGGTGCCCGCGGCGAGGCGCGTGACACCCGACACGCGCGCCAGGGGCGCCGACGAGCGGACCACCAGCGGCGCGGGCAGGAAGCTCATCTCGTGACGCCCACGCCATCGCCCGCCGTGACGCTCCCGAGACGCCACGGATCGGCCGGCTCGTAGGGCGGTGACGCCAGGAAGGCAGGCGCCGGCCCGTCGAAGACGAGGCGGCCCTCGTGCAGGGCGATCACCCGGTCGCACCCGGGCAGCAGCCGCGGGTCATGGGTCGCCATGAGTTGTGCCTGGCCGACCGCTCGTCCCTCGTCCAGCAGGGCAGCCACCCTGTCCCGGCCGCGCTCGTCCAAACCGAAGGTGGGCTCGTCGAGCAGCAACAGGGCCGGCCGCTGCCGAGCGGTCGCGGCCAGGCTGAGGCGCCGCTGCTCGCCCGTGCTGAGGCGGAACGGGTCCTCGTCCGCGAGCGCGGCCAGGCCGAATCGTTCCAGGATCGGCGATGGGTCGTCGCCGCCGACCTCGTCGGTCACGCGCCGCGCGACGAAGCCGACCTCCGGATCCTGGAAGACGAGGGCCAGGCGGTCGGGCAGGGTCGCCGACGGCAGGCGCGCCGGGTCGTCCCGTCGCCCGGCGGGATCCACCAGCCTGACCGCCCCGGCGGTGGGCCGGCGCAGACCGGCCACGACCTGCAGCAGGGTCGACTTGCCCGAGCCGTTGGGCCCCACCAGGGCGACCCGCTCGCCGGCCCGCACGACGAAGCTCACTCGATCGACGGCGGTACGCGGCGACCCCGCGATGACGGGCGGGTACGTCGCCGAGACCGCATCCGCGGCCAGGACGACCGGCGCGTCGGCGACGCAGGGCACCACGGCCGGCCAGGTCCGTCCGCCCGCCAGCGCGCCCGCATGGCGGGCCACCACCTCCCGCGGCGACCCGAACGCCACCTGGCCGCCGTCGTCGTCCAGGAGCAGGACGTGGTCGGCGAGCGGCAGGAGGGCCTCCAGGCGGTGCTCGATGACCACGATCGTCCGGTCGCGTCGCGCGGCCAGGACAGCCAGTCGCTGGAGCACGGCGGTCGTGGCCGGCGGGTCCAGGTTCGCCGTCGGCTCGTCGAGCACCAGTAGCTCCGGCAGCGGCGCGAGGACGTCGGCGAGGGCCAGGCGCTGCTGCTCACCGCCCGAGAGAGCGGCGGTGAGGCGCGCCTCGAAGCCGGCGAGCCCCACCTCCGCGAGCGCGGCCGGGACCGCCGTCAGCATGCGGTCACGTGCCCACCCACGATTCTCCAGGCCGAAGGCGACCTCGTCGGCCACGTGCGGCATGACGAGCTGGGTCTCGGGGTCCTGGAAGACGAGCCCGACCCGCTGGCCCAGCACGCCCGGAGGCGTGCTCGCCACTTCCCCCTCGCCCACGAGCAGGACCCCCATCCACGCCCCGGGCAGCGCGTGGGGCACGATCCCGGCCAACGCCCGCGCGAGCGTGCTCTTGCCGCACCCTGACGGGCCGGCGATCAGCAGCAGCCGGCCCGGCTCGAGGTTGAAGCTGAGGTCGTGGAGGGCCGGCCGGGAGCGGCCCGCGTATCGCCAGCCGAACCCGCTGGCGCTGACGGCCGGTGGGGTCACGCGCCCCCGGGGAATGCGTCGAGGACGCCGGTGCGCCGGAGCGCTGACAGGAGCCACCAGCCAAGGAGCCCGGCCAGCACCACCCCGGAAGCCACGTCCACGACGGCGATCGTGCCCTGCACGTCGAGCCCGAACTTGTCCGACGGGTAGTAGATCACGAGGTCATGCAGCGCCTCCCCGACCGCCGCGGCCGCCCCGGCCAGCACCGCCGTACGCAGGCCGAACGAGCGGTACAGCCCGAAGGCGAAGATCAGCTCCGCCCCCGCTCCCTGGGCCAGACCCGAGAGGATCACGTCGAGGCCCCACGGACCACCGCCCAGGAGGGCCGACAGGACCGCCGCCATCACCTCGGCGAAGATGGCCGCGCCCGGCTTGCGCACGATCAGGGGGGCCAGGACGGCGGGCAGGAGCCACACCCCGCTGACCACGTACTGCAACGGCGGGGCCGCAGCGAAGACCGGCGTCGTGGCCGGCCAGACGGAGACGTCCCAGAACCAGAAGACCACGCCGAAGACGACGCCGATGACGGCGGTGATGACGATGTCGAGCGTGCGCCAGCGGGTACTCGGGACCCACGGCGCAGCAGTCGTCGTGACGGTCATGTCTGATCCTCCAGGGGGTGGCTCTCCACGATGAGCAGGCGGCCCCGGTCGAGCGTGACCACGGCACGCTCGCCGGTGCGCACGTTGGACAGGCCGCGACTCGGCCCGAAGGGGAGCGTCTCGCCGTCCAGTCGGTAGGCCAGGCCGGCCGTGCGGACGCCGTGGGCTGGGCCGCCGAACGGCAGCAGCGTGACGAGGTCGCCGGCGCGTCCGATGAGCTCGAGCGTGCCGGGGCCACGCAACAGGCGCACGCGGCTGGTCGCGTCCAGCAGGGTCAAGCCGCGTCCTCGGGCAGCCGGCAGGGCGAGCAGCCAGACGGCGGCGAGGGCATGGTCCAGGCGCGGGCCGCCGAGGGCGCCCAGGATCAGCACCGGGGCCGGGGAGCGGCGAAGCGCAGCCGCGAGGGCGAGCTCCAGGTCCGACTGGTCCTTGTCGACCGGCCAGCGCTCGATCGGCACACCGGCGCGTGCCAGGCGGTCCGCGTCGCGCGGCGCGAGCGAGTCCAGGTCGCCGATCACCAGGTCCGGCTGCCAGCCCAGGGCAAGCGCGTGCGCCGCCCCGCCGTCGGCGCCGATGACCAGCGTCACGTCGTCCGCCCAGCCCGACCAGGCGTGATCGAGCGCAGCCCTCGCGGGCACGGTGCCGTCGCCCACGACGA
>Ga0187778_10003742_pt1 | contig 10163 bp, 6 predicted proteins | sample 1015_Q2_SP5_20_M_FD_132418 | JGI IMG/M metagenome (GOLD analysis project Ga0187778, IMG submission 132418) | Tropical peat soil microbial communities from peatlands in Department of Meta, Colombia - 1015_Q2_SP5_20_MG | ecosystem: Environmental > Terrestrial > Soil > Wetlands > Peat | place...
GACAGCGCCCTCTTCCCGATGCATATGCCCATGTGTCAGCGCAAAATTGTCGGCGACTGCTCTATGCACCGCACGGATCACGGCGTCTGCGAGGCCCGCAAAGGCCTCCCCTGCCTGTCTCGCGGTAACGGTACCAGAGAGGATGCGTACGCCCATCAGAAACATGTACTCGAGCCCAAACATACGGATGCGTTCGAGTAGATCCTCGTCGTAACGTGACTGCGCGAGGGCCGTGCTTAGCCGGTCGCCTAGTTCCGACTCGTCCGGCAAAGCCCCGAAGAAACTCGGGTCGACGAGTGCATCCATAACTTGTGGATGGCGGGCGAGCGTGTCGCCAAGCCGGGGGGCGACACCAAGCACCATTGTAATGAGCGCAATGAGATCGGGCTTCTGCTGCAGCAATGACAATAGTCGCGCCGCCCCATGCAGGTTGGCACGAAAATGGTCGAACAACACCAGCGTGGCGTTGGGATTGTCCGTACGGACAAGGTGTTCCAGCAAAGCCGGTAACAACGCCTCCAGATGGCCGCGCGCGGCTTCGCCCTTAAGCGAGCGATGACCGCCACTCAACCAGTGACGGATGATGCTGGAGGCTTCCAGCGGCGCGCGGAAGCCAAGCTCCGAAAGCCGGTCGAGCGTCTTATGGTCGTCAGCTTCCGCGGGAAATGACAGTGCCGGGCGATTGGCCTCGGACGCTTTCTCGAACAGGCGAGAGTAGTAGTGCTGAACTTTGTCGAGTTGACCCAGCAGAACCTTGGCAAAGGCATCGCGATCGGAGAAGCCAAGAAAGCGGGCAAATCGCTCCAGCGACTCGCGCTCAGCCGGCAAACTTTGCGTCTGCTCGTCGTTCATCATCTGAAGTCGATGTTCGACCATCCGCAGGAAGCCATAAGCCTCCTTCATGGCGGCGCGCGCAGCCCCATCGATCCACTTGTCCTCGCACAGCTTGTCGAGGGTGGTAAGAGTGTCACGGTCACGCAGGTGCGGATTGCGCCCACCGGCTATCAGTTGCTGGGTCTGCGCAAAGAACTCGATTTCACGAATGCCGCCGCGTCCAACTTTGATGTTGTGGCCCTCGACAGCAATCTCGCCATGACCGCGATACGCGTTGATCTGCCGCTTCATCGCGTGCACATCTGCAACCGCGACAAAATCGAGATATTTTCGCCAGACAAATGGCGACAGCTCGTTGAGAACCGCTTCGCCTGCGGCGATATCACCCGCACAGGCGCGTGCCTTGATCATGGCCGCACGCTCCCAATTCTGCCCGACACTTTCGTAGTAGGAGAGTGCGGTCGCGGTCGAAATTGCGATTGCAGTAGATGCGGGATCGGGGCGCAGTCGCAGGTCGGTGCGAAAAACGTAACCGTCGGCAGTGCGTTCCTGCAGCAACTTGACCAATCGCTGCGTCAGCCGGACGAACAGCGTTGACGCCTCTGCCTCTTTCGGCAAGACAGTCGCTGCAGGGTCGTACAAAACTATGAGGTCGATGTCGCTTGAATAGTTGAGCTCAAACGCCCCCATCTTGCCCATGGCCAATACGATGTAGCCGCTCCCCGCCTGTGGCTTAGACTTATCTTTCGGCACGAGGCGGCCCGCGCGCGCGGCATCAGCTAATACAAAGCGCGTCGCCGCATCGACTGCCGCGTCTGCGAGGTCGGTCAATGCACGCGTTGTGCGCATGACAGGCCAAACGCCGCCGATATCGGCAAGTGCAATCAGCAACGCGGCTTCGGCTTTCATTTGGCGGAGCAGCTGCATGGCGTGCGCTTCGTCCTGGCTTGAAGCAGCTGCGTTGCCCTTTTTGGCCAATAGATCCGTGAGATATTGCTCCGGGTTAGCGGCAAACAACCGTAAGAGCCTTTCCGGTTCGCGGCTCGCCAGATCCCACAGATAGGGCGAGCTTTCGGCAAGACTTTCCAATAATGTGCCAGCCACCGGCTTGCCTGCGACCAGTTTTTTGATTTGGCCGGCCTCCGCTGATCTTAGACCGGACAACCAGTCAGCGACGCGTTTAGCCGCCATTTTGCGGTCTGTAAGGCGCGGCGCAGTCGTAATGCGGTCAGCCAGTGTTTTTCCACTGGCAAGAGCCGTGGCGGCGGTTTTACGGGCGGCCACTTTGCGGGAAGGCTTGCGTCGAGCCGGGCGCTTCATCCCGCACTCTGTACCGGCCCTCCCCGCGGCAAAGCAATGATGCTTTTGAGACCCGGTTCGTTATCTGCAAGCGTCAATTCGCCGCCGTGCAGGCGCGCAACCGCCGAAGCAAGGCTTAAGCCCAGCCCGGAGCCGGGCTGCGAACGGCTCTGTTCCAGTCGTACAAACCGCTCCACGACGCGGCCACGGTCGGTCTCCGGAATGCCCGGACCACTGTCGGCGACAGTCAGCAGGATACGGTCGCCCTCGCCAAGCGCGCGCACCACGACCTCTACCGGCGCGCCGTTAATCTGCTCATTGCGAGGCCCAGCATATTTGATCGCATTGTCGACCAAGTTGGCGAGCGCCTGGCTGATAAGCTCACGATTTCCTTTAAGGGGTACGGGCGCATCGGCTTCCACTTTGAGGACGATACCTTTCTCTTCGGCCAGTGGCTCATAAAGCTCGCCGACATCGTGGGCGATTTCGGCGGCATCGAATTCACTCATGTCGTCGCGTGCCTGCCCGGACTCCGCACGCGCGATCATCAATAGCGCGTTGAATGTGCGGATGAGGCCGTCCGACTCTTCGATCGTATTTTCGAGCGCTGCACGATACTCGTTTTCATTCTTCGCCGAGCGCAGCGCTTGTTCGGTTCGGTTGCGCAGGCGCGTAAGAGGCGTTTTGAGATCGTGGGCAATGTTGTCGGAAACCTCTTTCAGGCCGCCCATCAACGCCTCGATTCGATCCAACATGACATTGAGATTTTCGGCCAGACGATCGAGTTCATCGCCAGTTCCCGCTACGGGCAATCTGCCGCCGAGATCGCCGTGCATGATCGTTCGCGTGGTTTCGGTCATGGCGTCGACGCGACGCAAGACGCGGCGGGTGACGAACAGTCCGCCTGCCAGACCCAATATGACGACAATCGCCACTGACCAACGCCCGGCCGAGAGCACGATATTGTACAGCCGTTCCCGCTCGTCGAGATCGCGCCCGACCAGCAGTCGAAAGCCGCCAGGCAATTGAAATACCCGCGCCAGCGCGTGGTGCTCGGGATGCTCGGCCGCATCCGCCTCATCAAGCCGGCGATACGCGGTTTCGGTCCAGCCGGGATTGTCTAGAGTTCCCGGCGGCAGCGAAGTGACATTGCCGGCCAGCGCTTCGCCGGCAAAGGTGGTGACAAGATAAAGGCTTGACCCCGGCCGTCTTGCCCGCGCGTCCACCACAACCACCAGCCGCCGGATGCCGCCTTGGCGATATTGCTCGGACAGTCCGGTGATTTCCGCATTCACGGTATCGGTGATCTGCTCGGTAATCAGGCGCCGGGTATTAAGCGCAAAATAGCCAAGGAGAAACGCCGCAAACAGCGCGAACACGGTCAAATAGACCAGCGTCAGCTTGAACGTGGTGGTGCGAAATAGTTTACCGAGCGCCGTCACGTATCATGTATCCCGCGCCGCGGACCGTATGCAAAAGCGGCTGGGAGAAACCTTTATCGATTTTTGAGCGCAAGCGCGAGATGTGCACATCAATTACATTGGTTTGCGGGTCGAAATGGTAATCCCACACATTTTCCAACAACATGGTGCGGGTCACGACCTGGCCCGCGTGCTGCATGAGGTATTCCAAAAGGCGGAATTCACGCGGCTGGAGAGAGATTTCGTTTCCCGCCCGATGAACTTGATGAGACAGGCGATCGAGTTCAAGATCGCCGACGAGCAAGACGGTTTCTTCGCTACGGCCGACGCGGCGACGCGACAGTACCTCGACCCGCGCCAGCAACTCTGCAAATGAATAAGGTTTAGATAAATAGTCGTCGCCGCCGGCCCGAAGCCCTTTGACCCTGTCATCGACCTGGCCGAGGGCAGAGAGAATGAGGGCCGGCGTTTCCATCCCCTTCGCGCGCAAGGCCCCGATCAGAGCCAGGCCATCACGTTTGGGCAACATGCGATCTACGATCAAGACATCATATTGTCCGTCGAGTGCCATGGCGAGACCGTCGTCGCCGTCGGTCGCGGCGTCGGCAACATGGCCGACCTCCCGGAACGCTTTGACCAGATAGTCGGCAGCGTCGCGATCGTCCTCTATGACCAGAAGGCGCATGGTGACCCGATCCGGTTGCACATCGCCCGTCCGGCCAACAGGGCGCTGCACGTGAGTATCAGCATAAGTGGGCATCGGTTACACCAATTCCAGACATTTCGGTGACTGGGTCTATTCCTTCAGCCATAGGCCCTTTCGTACGCGAGGGGGTGGCGGAGGACCGCCACCCCCTCAACGACCCCACCCCAGCGGGGGCGACGGATGCCGGGGTTGGAGCTCTGGTCGAAAGCAGGCGGCGTTCGCACGCGGCCGCTTTCGGGAAATTTGCCGGGACGGGCACGAAACCCGCCCCGTTGAGGCCGGACCACCAGCGGGGGCGACGGATGCTGGCGGGCCACCCTCAATCTCTGATCAGCCGTTGCCGACCGGCAGGGCCACGAAGCGCGTGTTCTCGCCCTTCTTGACCCGGATCAGCACGCTGCGCTTGCCCTGCGTGCGCGCGTTAGCGATCACGTCGCGCACGTCGGCGGGCGTTGAAACGGACTTGCCCGCGATTTCAAGAATCACATCGCCAGTTGAAAAGCCGTGGTCGGCCGCGACCCCGCTTGAATCGACGCCAGTGACCGCGACACCTTCGCTGCCGGCTCCGGCGACACGCGATGCGGGAGCAAGCGTAAGACCAAGCTTGCCCATATCCGTGCCGCCATCGTTCTCTTGCGGGGTAGCGCGGGCCTCTTTGGAGTTTGGCAACTCACCAAGAGTAAGATTGACAACTTTCTCCGCGCCCTTGTGCAGAACGGTGAGCTTGACCGAAGTCTTCGGCGCCATTCCGCCAATCTTCTTGGCGAGATCGCGTGCGTCCTTGATCTCCTTGCCATCGACGGCGGTGATGACATCACCCGCCTCAATGCCGGCCTTTACCGCTGGGCTGTTGGCTTGCGGCTCAGCGACGAGCGCACCTTCCGCTTTTTTCAGGCCGAGACTGTCGGCGATGTCCTGGGTGACCGGTTGAATCTGGACACCGATCCAGCCGCGAGTCACTGAACCGTGCTCCTTAAGCTGGGCGACAACGCTGTTGACAGTGTCGGATGGAATCGCAAAGGCGATACCCACCGAGCCACCGGACGGAGAGAAGATCGCGGTGTTGACACCGATCACATTTCCATCGGTATCGAAGGTCGGACCGCCTGAGTTTCCTTTGTTAACCGGCGCGTCGATCTGGATGAAATCATCATAGGCGCTGGCACCGATATCCCGGCCGCGCGCAGAGACGATACCCGCTGTCACAGTGCCACCCAGGCCGAAGGGATTGCCGACCGCAATCACCCAGTCGCCGATACGCGGAGACTTGTCGGACAGTTTTACGTAGGGGAACGGGCCATCCTGCACCTTAATCAGCGCGAGATCGGTGCGCGGATCCGTGCCGATGACTTTGGCTGTATGAATCTTGCCGTCATCAGTGGTGACCTGGACACTCTCCGCTTTTTCGACCACGTGATTGTTCGTTATGGCGTAACCGTCAGCGGAAATGAAGAAGCCGGAGCCTTGACCGGTAATGACGTTCCGGCCGCGACCGCGCGGCATTCCATCGGGCGCATTCGGCATATCCGGCATGCCGAAACGGCGAAAGAATTCCCTCAGGCCGGGAGGTACGTCGTTGCTGTTGCCAATCCCGTCGGTTTGAGAACTGCCGTCGACCTTGACTCGTACGGAAATGACGGCTGGCTTCACTTTCTCGACGATGTCGGCAAAACCGACCGGCGCCTGCAGCTTGCGTGCCTGTTCGGAAAGATTCTGCGCAACCGCCGCCGGATAGCTTCCAGCAAGGTTGAAGTTAGGTGTCACAACGGCCGCAGCGGTCCCGAGGCCGGCTATGGTGGTAGCGAGCAAAATAAACCGGCGGGCAGACAGCACGCGCGGCTTTTTGGGAGTGTCAGGAGCGGGACTAACGCTCGGGTGCATCGGCAAATCTCCATCTGGATTCGTTGGCGCGCAGTGCGCTTCTTCGAACCTCAAGATGGGGAATGCAGCCTTACAGCGTCCTGTCGGGCGGATTAAAGTTTAGTAAGGTGTGGACAGGGATCTGCTTCGAAATTCGATATATAAATCAATGATCAGAAGCGCGTGACTCGACCAAAGTCGAGAGGCGGTTTTGTTCCTCTTTGCTAAGGACCGCTGGCTCGGGATTTATCGATTTGGACCGGCGTATCATGACGAACAGACCAAACATCCCGCCGATCAAGGCCACCGGAGGCAGCCCCCACAAAATCAGCGTGTGCCATTCAAGCCGCGGCTTGAGCAGTACGAATTCTCCATAGCGCGCCACCAGGAAATCCAGCACCTGTTGATCGCTGTCGCCCTTGGTGAGTCTTTCCCGCACGAGGACGCGAAGATCGCGGGCAAGCGGAGCCTCGGAATCATCAATCGATTGGTTCTGGCAAACCATGCAACGCAGTTCACGGGATAAATCGCGGGCGCGCGTTTCCAACCCTGGATCCTTCAGCACTTCATCGGGCTGAACCGCGAACGCGGCGCTTGAAATAATGAGAGCGATAAAAAAAGCAATGCTTGCGACGCTGCGCATTTTGGTCACTCTGCAGGCGCCAGCGCGGACTTGGCTGCAGGCTTCGGCGCACCAATGCGCAGCCGTCGATCAGAGAGTGACAGGGCGCCGCCCAACATCATCACGACCGCACCCAACCAGATCAGCATCACCATCGGTTTGTAATAGAACCGTATAGCGACGGAGCCATCATTCCCGGCGTCGCCAAGCGAAAGATAAAGCTGGCCCGCGCCACGTGTCATCAATGCCGCCTCGTTGGTGCTCATGTCGCGAGCGGAAAAACTGCGCTTCGACGGCTCCACCGCTCCGATCGTCCGGCCGCCGCTGCGGACTTTAAACTTTGCTACGACCTCGGAGTAGTTTGGGCCAGGCCTTTGAATGAGGCCGTCAAAGGCAAGCTCGTAGTCCGACAGAGAAACCGTCTGACCTGGCTTGACGACGGCGATGAGTTCGGTTCCCCAAGTTGCTGCGGAAATGATGCCCAGCATCGAGAGGGCAATACCAAAATGGGCAATCGCCGTTCCCCATGCCGAGCGCGGCAATCCGGACGCGCGCGCGCGTACGGTCGTTAACGGCAAGCGAAACAGTCCCGTGCGTTCGGTCAGATCGACCAACGCACCAACCATCACGAACGCCGCCAGTCCGACGCCGAATGGGGCAAGCACCGATTGGCCACCTTCCACTGCGAAGACAACCGCGACTACTAGAGCCCCAATCCCCGATGCCGCTACCAGCCGCTGTGCAACCCCCAAAAGATCGCCACGCTTCCAGGCCAACAATGGGCCGAACGGCATCGCCAGCATGAGGGCCACGAACAACGGCCCAAAAGTCAGATTGAAGAATGGTGCGCCGACGGAAATTTTTTCACCGGTAATTGCTTCAAGTGCCAGCGGGTACAGCGTACCGACAAATACCGTCAGGCATGCCGTCGTGAGAAACAGATTGTTGAAGACGAGCGCGCCTTCCCGCGAAATCGGCGCGAACAGTCCTCCCTGCTTCAAGGCCGATGCGCGCGAGGCAAACAACGCAAGGCTTCCGCCGATAAACATCACGAGGATGGCCAGTATGAACACACCACGTGTCGGGTCAGTCGCGAATGCATGCACCGAGGTGAGCACGCCGGACCGCACCAAAAATGTGCCTATCAGCGATAGAGAGAATGTCAGGATTGCGAGCAGAATCGTCCAGACCCTCAGGGCATTGCGCTTTTCCATCACAACCGCGGAATGCAGCAGCGCCGTGCCGGCGAGCCACGGCATAAGCGAGGCGTTCTCCACCGGGTCCCAGAACCAGAAGCCGCCCCAGCCGAGCGTGTAGTAGGCCCAATAGGAGCCCATCGCGATGCCGAGGGTAAGGAATATCCAGGCCATAAGGGTCCAAGGCCTTACCCAACGGGCCCAAGCCGCATCGATACGGCCTTCGATGAGCGCGGCAATCGCAAAGGAAAATGCAATCGAAAACCCGACGTAGCCGAGATAGAGCAATGGCGGGTGAATCGCGAGGCCGATGTCCTGCAGAATCGGATTGAGATCACGACCTTCGGCCGGCGTTTGCGGCAATCGCAGAAATGGATTCGAGGTGAGCAGGATGAACAGATAAAAGGCGCAGGCAATCCAAGATTGCACAGCCAGGACGTGAGCCTTCAGTGTCGCCGGCAGATTTCCGCCGAAACTCGCAACCATAGCTCCGAACAGCGAGAGGATGAGAACCCACAGCAGCATGGAGCCTTCGTGGTTTCCCCACACGCTGGTGAATTTGTAAATCAGCGGCATCCGCGAATGCGAGTTCTCGAAGACGGTCGCCACTGAAAAATCCGACGTCACGTAGCAAATTACTAACGCCGCAAACGAGACTGCGACAAAAGCAAATTGCATGATCGCTGTGGAGTTGGCGAGCCGGATCAACGCGGCGTCGTGCGTCCGAGCACCGACAACAGGCGCTATTGATTGAACAAGACCAAGGGCGAGTGCGAGCACCAGCGCGTAATGACCGAGTTCCGGCATCATCGCACAGCACTCCCCGACGCTTTTGCCTCACCTTCCTGCCAGTGTCCGCTTTGCTTCAGGGCATCCACAACTTCACGCGGCATGTAACGCTCATCATGCTTGGCGAGGACCGTGTCTGCGGCAAAAGTTCCGCCCGGCTCGATCTTCCCTTCCGCAACTACGCCCTGCCCTTCCCGGAACAGGTCTGGCACGATGCCCTGATAGCGAACCGGAATATCTGTCTTGCCGTCGGTGACGGCAAAGCGCACAAGCAGATTATCGCCTCGCTGTACGCTGCCCGGTTTGACCAGACCCCCGATGCGCAGACGCGTACCTGGCAGCTGGTGCTTTTCAACAACGTCGGTCGGCGAGTTGAAGAATACAATCGAGTCGCGAAGTGCGCTGAGCACCAGCGCCGCCGCTACGGCGAGAACGCCGAGGCTCGCGCCGATCAAGACTAGCCGTCGTTGCTTACGTGTCATCCCGTCTCGCTAGGCCATGCCATCGTGACCGTTTTGGCACAGTTACGGGCATACATCAGTCACAATCATGACCGCAATGAGTAAGATCAAATGTCACGATTAGCAGAAATGCCGGTTTTTCAGGCCCGGGCCGCCCTGGCATCGGCCGAACCTGCCACTTCCGCGGCCTTGACGAGGAGGGCAGCGTAATCCTGCCCGAATACCTTGGCGCAGAAGCGGACCGCGCCATCGACCTGAGATTGCCGAAAACTACGGTCCGCATCGCCGGCCTGGCGTAATGACTCGAGAAGAGTACGCGTGCCGTTGTCGAGATATTGACGGAGTTCGCCCAGGGAACGTTGTGTCATTTCGTTAATGGCAAGCTCCCCGGCAAAATAGCGGCAGATGCCAACGAACTCGACCAACGCCTCGACTTCCGCCACTTCGTTCGGATCGAGTACCGAGTTTGGCCGAATTTCCTTTCCGGGACGCGGGCGCAGCAAACGCCGGACGCGGTTTGGCATTGACTCAATTTCGGCACGTAAGAGATCCGAGATCTGCGCCCGCTGAGATGCAAGCGCGCGACCCCAGGTGCTGTCGACCGGCATGGCTAGTTCGGTCCGCAGACCGCGCGCAGAGTCGTGAATCGTCTTGAGCAAGGCGCCGACTGCAATTCCCTGGCCACTGTGCAGATCCTGGCGTAGTTCAGCGACCATCCTCTCGAGCTCTGCAATTACGATGTTCACCGCAACGCCATATGGTGTTTCAGAAACGCGCGCAGCGATATCGCTTCCCGCTGCCTTGACGCCAAGGCGGATCAATTGCCAAGGCGCCGTCATCCGATTCATCACCGTCAGCAAGGCGTACAAAAACAGTTCGCCATCGCGCGCCGCTGTACCCTCGATCAGCGCCCTGCATTGGTCGAGCTCAGCATTGGCAAGATTGCCTATTTGCAATGGCAACCGCGCGGAAAGC
>Ga0187778_10003743_pt1 | contig 10161 bp, 5 predicted proteins | sample 1015_Q2_SP5_20_M_FD_132418 | JGI IMG/M metagenome (GOLD analysis project Ga0187778, IMG submission 132418) | Tropical peat soil microbial communities from peatlands in Department of Meta, Colombia - 1015_Q2_SP5_20_MG | ecosystem: Environmental > Terrestrial > Soil > Wetlands > Peat | place...
AGTCGGCGGTCTCTTCCCGCATCAGCCTGCCGCCGGGCTTGTGCGTCAGGATGTGGATATGCTGCTTGTAAACATATTGTTTGCGGAGGGCCTCACTGCGGTCCTGGTTGGCCGCGACCCGCGCCATGATGGCGTCGGCGGTAAGCGGCTCACTCGCGGGTTCCGGCTGCAAACTCTGCGCGGCTGTGGCCGAGGCCAGCAGAAGAAATGTCGCCAGACGCAAGATCGCCATGGGCACAGAACTCTCCTCTTCATAACTACGCATAAAGGGGGGCGAAAGGTTGCAGTAAGGCGATCAATAAATCACTTTCAATGAAAACTGAATCTGCCGGGAGTTCCCGGCAGTTCTGCTGATGACGCCAAATCCACTTCCGAGAACAATGTTCGAGGGCAAGCCGAAGTTCACTATGTTGAACAGGTTAAAGAACTCAGCGCGGAATTCCGCGGTCGCGAGTTCGCCGTTCCCCCGACGTCCAAAGGGAGTGTCTTTGATCAGAGCGAGATCATAATCGTGAAAGTCCGGTCCGCGGAATGTGTTGCGCCCGAGCGTACCGAAGCGGCCCTGGTTCGGACCGGTGCCGCCCGGGACGTTGATGGGAATATTGAAGAACGAGGCATTGTTTGCGCCCAGCCCGAAATAGTCGTCGCGCACGGGCCGGCTGGTGGAGAAATTCGGCATCGTCAAAAGATCGGGCCGGTCCGCATTACCCGCTCCGGCTCCGGTCTGCTGGATGCCCGAGAACACGCTAAACGGAGATCCGGTCGTCAGGGTCGTGATGTTCAGAACCTGCCAGCCCTTGGTCAGCGCTTTGCCCAGAGGCTCCAAGAATCCCATCCGGTCGAGCGGCAGCAACTGAATCACACTCACTGTAAACACGTGAGTCGTATCGAACGTGGAAGGCCCTTTCTCAGCCCCGGGATTCCACGGATTCTGCGGCCCGGCCTGCAACACAGGTCCGGCGTTAGGAACGAGCCCGCCAAGCACCGCGCTGGTGTCGTCGAGAGATTTTGAGTATGTGTAGCTGCCTTGCAAACCAAGTCCGGCGCGGGCCGAAGTTTTGCTGACGCTTGCCTGCAGCGCGTGGTAGCTGGAGTGGGAACCGCTCGACATCAGATATTCCGGACCGTACCCGCCGGTCGCCTGGCCCGCTGCATTGAATTGCGTGAAAGGCGCATGGGCGGCGTCGGCCCCTCCATAGCTATTCGGAAGATAGACGCGGGCAAGGTGAATTCCTGCCGTTCCCACGTAGGAGGCGTTGCAATGCACATCCCCGAAATCGTGATCGAGGCCGGCGGTCCAGGCGCCGAGGTAGCCGTTGGTGAAGTTGCGCGCAATGCCCTCAACAGTGAGCAACTGCACTTGGTGGCCGGGAATAAGCGCGGTGAGGTCAGTCTGGAATCGAGCCACATCCATTTGCGTATTTGCCGGCACGTCCTGGGTCCGGCCGGTGGGAAAGAGCGGCTGTCCCTGCATATTGTAGGCGGTGGGCAGAGGCAGGGGAGTGTAAGTGTTCTGAAACGGCAGCCACACGCCGGGCAAGGCCGTCGCGAATGTCGTATAGGCAAATGGCATGGCCGCCGTAACAAAATTATCTTGCCAGAGGTTGGCCAGACCCGTTGTGATGGATCCCCCGGCATGCAGCACTGTGCTCTTGCTGGCGGCATAATCCAGCCCAAGCCGCGGTCCCCAGCCGTTCCAGTCCTGCAGATAAGGCGGCTGCGCATTGACCAGGATCGACTGCTCGGCGGGATGCTGCCAGTAAGGCACGATCTGACCGCCGGCGTCGGTAAAGACGGGAATGGACGTGCGTTTGGTCGCTTCGTGAATGCGGCTCTTGACCTCATAGCGCACGCCATAATTGACCGTAAGTTTCGGAGTAGCTCTCCACGCGTCCTGGAAATAAAATTCGTACGCTTCGCGGCGCACGCCCGCCTCATCGAATTTGTTGCCGACGGGAGTGATGCTGGCGGCTGCGTCAGTTCCGTAGGAATAGGGAGTCGCGGTGAGCAAAGCGGTAAGAGAGTCGGGGAGGGGATCCCCAAGGTTGATGTCATGCGTGCCGCTGGCCGACTTGATCGTCACCGCCGTGGTGCCGTCGCCGCAGCAGTAAGCCGCGCCTCCGCCAAACTGGTAGATTCCATTCGGACTCACGCCAAAGATCGTAGAGTCACGGTTCACGCGGATTTCTGCTCCCCACTTGTACCCGTGCGAGCCATGCGAAAATGTCAAGCTCTGTCGAAACTGATACAGATTTCCATAGGCGCCATAGATTGAACCACCGGGGGTGTTATAGCCCTGAAACAAGCCGTCGGCGAAAGTGAGCGCCGGTTGGGTGTGGTCCAGCGTGGGAAAAAATGGCGTGCTGCGGATGTAGCTCAACAACGTGTCTAAAGTCAGATGCGGAGTAATCACCAGTGAGTAATCCACACCGGCGTTGCGCTGATGATCGAAGAACTGCACTCCGAAGCTGGGATTGATTACGATCTGATCGGGATTCGTGAGCGGACCAACGATCTGATCGAGGCTGAACCGCGCCACCAGCGAAGCTTTGGTGGAGATTTGGTGGTCCAATCGCAGCGAGTATTGATCGGTGTCGGTCACAACTTTGGAGGACGCAGCATAGGTGCGATCGCCGAACGGTCCAGTGGGCTCGTTCGGCAGGGGATAACCACTCAGGACCGGCAGGACGGCAGCATTCACCGGAATGGTCAGCGTGTCGCCGGGAAACGTGGTGGTATCAATCCCCAGCCGTTCATTCGGAGTGGGGACTGGAATTACCTGCGTGGTGCCCAGCACCTGGCGAAATCCTTGATACTCGACAAAGTAAAAAGTGCGGCCGCGGCCGTCGTACAGGTGAGCAATCACGACCGGGCCACCGTTGGCGAAGCCGAATTCATTGCGTACGAACGGCGGAATCCGGCGGCGCCCGGTGGGGTCCTTGTAGTCGAAATAGTTACGCGCATCGAGCGAGGCATTCCGCAGGAATTCGAACAGACTGCCGTGCATCTGGTTCACGCCCGATTTCGAGACGACGTTGGTGTAGCTGGCTGCACCGTGGCCGATCTCGGCCGGCATCACTCCTGAACTGGACTGGACTTCCTGGATGGCATCCACGTTGAAATTGGAGAAGGTAGCCCCGCCCATCTCAGGGTCGGTGGTGTCGAAGCCATCCATGGCGAAGACGGTTGACACGCCCCGCTGGCCGTTCACGGCAAATTGCTGCGTGAAATTGGCGGCGCCGTTGGTGTCGGTCATCGTGCCTGCGGCGAGCAGCAGCAACTTGCTGAAATCACGGACGTTCAGCGGAAGACTGGAAACCTCCGTGCTTGAAAGATGCTGGCCGCCGCTGGCCTGAGCCGAAGCCTCAGCGCTTGGGGGAATGATCTGCAGGGTCTGTCCGGTGGCAGAAAGTTGCAGCGCCAGGCTCAGCGCGGCGGCTTCCTTGAGGCTGACGGGCGTTACCGCCTTCCACTCTTTATCGACGATGGTAACGGCGACTTTGTATGTGTCAGCGGCAATCGCGGTAAACACAAATCTGCCGTCGTCGCTTGTCCTGGTTGAGTACTCGGTGCCACCGGGAGAAAGCAGTCTGACCGCCGCTCCAGCTACCGGCTTTCCGCCAGAATCGGTCAGCGTTCCGTTCCACGACGCGCCGGTTAGAGCAGGGGCGAGAGGAACGATCACAAGGGCAATTGCGAGGCAAAAGATATGAATGCAGTTCCTGGAGCACATGGTGAACGGGGAATTATACCGTTGGCGCGTGATAGCATTTCTGTGAAGTCGTAGCCCCTTTGCGGCATGCCCTGCGCCCGTGCCATCGCGCATTCTGCCTTGTGGTTCGCGGTCCTTCTTTGTTCGATGGCCTTCTGCCCAGTTCCCGGACCTGCGGCCGAATCCACTCCGTGGCTTGAAATCCATTCGGCGCACTTCACCGTCGTCACCGACGCCGGCGAAAAAAAAGGGCGCGAGGTCGCTCTGCGCTTCGAGCAGATGCGGACCATCTTCGCCGGTCTGTTGGGCAAGGACCGTCTCAATCAGCCCGTCCCGCTCACCATTCTCGCCTTCAGGAACGACGAGTCGTACTACAAGGCCGCCCCGTTGATGCATACGGCAGGAAATTCGCAAGGCCAGCCCATTGACGTGCCCGGATTTCTTCTGCCCGGCGAAGACCAGGATTTCATTGTGCTGAATCTTCAGGAAAGCGAATCCTGGCGCGCCGTGGCGCACGATTTCGCGCATCTGCTGCTGAATTACAACTATCCTGCCGCCCAACCGTGGTTCGATGAAGGATTAGCCGAATACTTCGCTTCGGTCCGCGTGGACAACGCGCAAGTCGAGATCGGCGGAGATCCTGAAGCCGGCGCCTTCGGCACGCAGACTTCCCGAGGCGATGCACATCCTTCGCAGCCCCTTGTTGAATTGTTGAACGCCCAGACGTGGACGGCGTTGCCCGAGCTGTTCTCGACGAAGCAGGATGCACCCGACACGCCGACCGCAACCCAGGGCTCGCATCGAACTCTCTTCTACGCCGAATCGTGGATAGTGACGCATTATCTGCTGCACGAAAACAAACTGGCGGAAACTGGAAGCTATTTCGATCTGGTTCTGAACCAGCACATGCCGGTGGAGTACGCCATCGAGAAAGCCTACGGTGTGAATTCGGCGCAGCTGCAGCAGGCCGTGACGGACTACTTCCATTCGCAGACGGCGCTAATCACCGCGCTGAGTTCGGATCAGAAGAATCCTGCAAATTCAGCCAACCCCGATCCGGCTTACCGATTTCGATCTCCAGTGGGACCAGACGACTCGACGATCACGGCGACGCCCTTGCCTGAGGACGACGCGCGCGCCCTTTATGCCGAAGTGCAGATCCGCATCCCGGAACGCCGCCAATTTGGGCTGAAGGAGCTGAAAACTCTGGCGACCACGCCCACCGCCGCCGACAAGAAAGCCGAAGCCAAAGGCGAGCAAAAACAAAAGAAATCGGAGGAAGGTGAACCCGCGGAGTTGCCCACGACCTCGATCGGGAATGCTCTTGCCCACCGCATCCTGGCCTGGGATTACATCCAGCAGGCGGATTTCGACGATGCTTCAGCTGAGATCAACGACGCCATCGCCCTGAACCAAAACGACATGTGGATTCGTTACTACTTGTCGGTGCTGAAGTACCGCATGGGCCAGTCCAAGCACGCTCCCACCCAGGGCCTGGCGAACATGATGATCGATCTCAAGGCCGTGTTGGAGTGGTATCCGGAAATGGCCTCAGCCTATGATCTTCTGGCTCTGGCGCGCGTCGAGGGCGGTGGCCCGGCCGCTGCCATGCAGGCCGAACGCGCCGCCATGATGCTCAGCCCCCGCGACGAGCGCTACATGTACCATATGGCGCAGATCTACATCGCCGGAAGGCAGTGGGAACCGGCGGAGAATCTGCTCGAACGCCTTCGGTCCAGCGCCAATCCGGAGATGGTCAGCCTCGCCCGCGAGCGCTTGAGTCAGATTGCCAGTGAACGCAAGTTCGGCATGCCGGGCGGCTCGACCACGCAAACCCAGCTCACGCCGCAGAAATCGCCCTTCGACGTGCTGGATGAAGACGCAGCGAAGCGCGATGCGCAGGAAAAGACCGTCCCTCCGGGCGGCGACAAGCGTCCCACCAAGTTCCTGAAAGGCCGCCTGGTCGCGGTGGATTGCTCCACGGCTCCCGCAGCGATTCTCACGGTCGCCTCCGGAGGTGTGTCGCTGAAACTCCGCGCCGCCGACGTCAAGTCCATCCTCTTGATCGGCGCCGACGAGTTTTCCTGCGCCTGGCAGAACCGCCAGGTGAGCGTGAACTACAAGCCCGGCGGCCTGGCCGACGGCGATCTGGTTTCGCTGGAAGTAAGGTGAATGACGCAAGGTGATGTTAGGTGAAGATTCTTGCGCTTGGATGGGCAATTTGCTGTCCCTTTGCCCGGCAAATGAGCCTCGGCTGGGGCCTTAGCGGTCGCGGCGTCTGGCATTCGATTTGCAGTAATACAGTTCGGACGAGCTTTCCCAGGCCACATTTCCACCGTTGGAGATGTGGTAGGCTTGCGGCGTTCGCCGGCTAGGCGCACAATTACAGGGCGCTGTACCTCCGCCGCAAGGTTTCCCAGACTCGGTAAGGAGATCGAAATGAATACCCGGATTTTCATTACGTTATTGTTGGCTGTGATCTTCGCGGCCGCCGTATTGGCGGTTCCGGCCTACGCGCAGCAGGCCGGCCCGGCTTCCAGCACCCAGCAGTCTGCGCCCGCACCCAGCGACGTGCGCGAACCGATCCCGCCTCCGACGCCGCGCGATTTCTGGGATGGCGACGATCCCAACTTCGGCAATTTGCTTCTGCATCCTTTTGCCCGCAAGGCATGGGTCAAGCGCCAGGTCGGCCCGATCAGGGACCGCATCAACGAGCTGGATGAAATCACTTCCGAGAACGCGACCAAGATCAAAGACATTGACGCCCGTTCTCAGAAGGGCTTGCAGATGGCGTCGGAGAAGACCACTCTGGCTGACCAGCACGCCAGTGATGCGGCCAACAAGGCGCAGACGGCGAACCTTGCCGCCACCGACGCGAACACTCGCGTTTCCACCCAGGAAGTACGTGTTGCCAACCTCGACCAGTACAAAGCCAGCACGCAGACGGAAATTCGTTTTCGTCCCGGCCAGACTCTGCTGAGCAAGCAGGCCAAGGACGCACTCGATCAGATGGCGACCCCGCTGAAGGATCAGCACAACTACGTCATCGAAATTCGCGGCTTCGCTCCCGGACGCGGCCAGGCCGCCATTGTTTCCTCTGAGAAAATGGCGGACTCAGTTGTGCGCTATCTCGTGCTCACGCACAACATTCCGGTTTACCGGATCTACACGGTGGGCATGGGCAACGCTCCGGCCGCCGACGAAGCGGGGACCAAGCATCCCGGCGCGCGCGTGGAAGTGAGCCTGCTGCGAAACGATGTGATGACCGCGCAGCGCTGACTAGCAGTCGAAAGTAGGCTTTACAGAAGGCGAGCCGAATGGCTCGCCTTTTTGTTTTGATTCCCCCGGCATACCGAGTCACCTCATCCAAGGCGTCATCCCGAAGGCCCGCGTTTTCACCAGCGGGCCGAGGGATCTCGCGCGCACTGCCGATGCGCTCCACGCGAGATCCCTCGCTCCGCCTGAAAAACGGCTGCGCTCGGGATGACGCCGCTGGGAGATACTCACCCAGACCAGAGCCGAAGCGCCACCCTGAGAGGAGAACTACTTGTATTCCAGATCAAACGCGTAGATTTCTTCGATGCCGGTGTCGCGGGTGGTAAGCGGGCGGTTGTCGGGGGTTAGGCCAAGCCAGTAATAGCCCACGCGGTCAAAGTAATAAGTGGTGGTACGAAATCCTGCCAGTGACACGATTTGCTCCATTTTGTGGTCCGAGATGGCGATGCGGACCACCGATTCACCGTCTGTCGCATAGACGAACTTGCTGTCGCGCGACCAACTCGCCCAGCCGATGAACGTGCCCGAAGCCAGTTTCTCCCAGGTATTGTTGTCGAACCTGTAGAGCATCAACTTGTCTGGCGGGAGCAATGACTGGGCGACCAAATATTTGCCGTCCGGAGACCAGCGCGGGCTCCACATGCCCTGCGACCCTGGCACCGTGGTTGACTTCTGGCTTTGAAGATCGAGAATCGTCACTTCCGATCCAGGCGAACCTGCTCCAACTGGACTGTGACCATACGCGATCGACCTACCATCAGGAGACCACGTCGGATCCCCGAAATACCCTGCCAACAGTAACTCAGGACCGCCCCCATCGGCACTAACCGCGTACATTCGTCCAGGGCCCATGTAGGTCATCCGGCGCCGGTCTCCGTTTGACCCGTCCCAGAAGACGATCATCTTCCCATCGGGAGACCAGCGCGGATTGATAGGGGCCATGGGTGGAACGGTAAGTTGTCTGCGCTCGCTGCCGTCGATGCGACTGCGCCACAACGTGCCCTCGGGATAGGTGACATAGGCGATCCATTGGCCGTCACGCGAGAAGTCCACCATGCATATGGACTCGCCCCCAAGATACGGCGTGAATTTGCCGGACTTGGAGTCGTATGCAGAGAGTTCCCCGCGCCGTTCGGTACCGACTGCATAGAGTTGCTTGCCGTCTTTGCTGATCGACGGGCTCAAAATCGACAAGGGACCAAAGGTCAACTGCAGTGGGAGCGATGTGCTTGCCTTCTTCCACCAGCGGTGCGCTTCGGAAACGGCCCACAGGCTCGACCGATCACCATCCCAGGCAGTAAACAAGTAGTACTTGCCATCAGGACTCCAGCTCCCTCCTCGAACGTCGGTGTAGCCACTAAGGATAGGGTGCGGATTGCTTCCATCTGCTCCAACTTCCCACAGTGGGTATTCGAAAAACTCCCCGGTGAAACGGATACGCGATCCATCTGGCGATAGATGGGGATTACCGATGCGGGGCACGGTAGCCAACCGTTCAACACCGGTTCCGTCGACATTCGCACGGTAGAGTTCCTTGTCGCGGTTGCGGGCAAAGAAGATGCCGTGGCCGTCTGCGTTCCAGATCGGCCAGCGCGCGTCCTTGGCGATCAGGCGGGGTGGCCCGCCGGGCAGAGGCTGCATCCACGTGTCAGCCTTCCACGAGGCCCGGTCTGTGTCCACCGACCACAGCATCTCAGAGCCATCGCGAGAGATGTCCCTCAAAAAACCTTCGATCGCAGGTCCGACCGTTACCTCACCGCCTTCGGCCGGAACCTGCAAGTTGACCCAGCCCGACGGCCCCTCCTCGGCAAAGTAGACGGAACCCCGATCAGCGGTAATGCCGCTGTTCTTGCGATTCCCTGTTTTCGTCAGAACATGCGAGCCCACAATCCGCGGCTGCGGCTCGGGCTTGAGAGCTGCATAAACCACAACTGATGCAATCGCCAGCAGCCCAAGCGCAGCACCAATAATCACCCACCTCCAGCGGCGCATTCGGCTCGCAGGCCGCGTTTCTAACAGTCCAAGCGGAAGAACTGCGACCGCCGCCGTCTCTTGCGTATCGGGCCTCGGCTGCTCCTTCACGTCTTCGCGCTCGACCTCGCCGATGAAGCGATATCCTCGCTTAGGGAGCGTCTCGATGTAGCGTGGTGTGTCGGCTTCATCGCCCAGCGCCTGCCGCAGTTTCTTGATGGCGCTGTTCAGGCTGTGATCAAAATCAACGAACGTGTCGGATGCCCAGAGCTGCTGGCGGATTTCGTCGCGCGTGACCAGTTGGCCGGGCTTTTCCAGCAGGATTTCGAGAATCTGGACAGGCTGGCCCTGCAGCTTCAACCCGACGCCATTCTTGCGCAGTTGCCCGACTTGCGTATCGAGTTCGAAGGGGCCGAAACGGAGTGTCTGCTTCTCGCCGACGGGCATGGCGCACCCCCGGAGAAACAGCAAAGTATACTCCCCAGCGCTCAAGCGGGTCAGTGATCGTGGCGAACATCGCTTGCTCGCATCGCGCTGTTCGACTGAAGCCGGAAATGGAAAACCCTCCCGCTGGGAATCGGGAGGGTTTTCGGGAGGGCTTGAAGGGGTTCGCGGCTAGGCGCGGACGACGTTTGCCGCCTGGAAGCCTTTGGGGCCTTTCAGCAGATCAAACTCCACGGTCTCACCCTCATTGAGCGTGCGGTAACCGTTCTCCTGAATCGCGGAGAAGTGCACGAACACGTCCTCCCCCGTGGAGCGTTGGATGAAGCCATATCCTTTCGCCCCGTTGAACCACTTCACTGTACCTTTCTCTCTCACGGATAAAACTCCTTTCACCAATCGCGAAGAATGATTCTGCGGCGTCCCCGATCGTCGCCCCGGTCGACCGAAGCACCCCCTCAAAGAAGCCGACAGAATTTTTGGTTGCGCCGGACGGCAGAAGAAGAACCCAAATCACGTCCCAAAAGGAAAAAGCTCCTCAGTCCCGCCTCGCGGAGCAGCACCGCGGGGTGAACCTCCGGAGCCCGAGAATTTGGCGCTTTTCGACCACTCGACCCAACGTCAACCAGCCTTGCTGGTCTCACCACCGGACCAAACTCCGGTATTGAGCAACAGATCATAAGCAGTATTAAAACGTTTCGCAAGCGGAAAATGAAGGGATTTCGAAATGTGACCTTAGGTCATTTCCGCATAACTTTAAC
>Ga0187778_10003744_pt1 | contig 10160 bp, 13 predicted proteins | sample 1015_Q2_SP5_20_M_FD_132418 | JGI IMG/M metagenome (GOLD analysis project Ga0187778, IMG submission 132418) | Tropical peat soil microbial communities from peatlands in Department of Meta, Colombia - 1015_Q2_SP5_20_MG | ecosystem: Environmental > Terrestrial > Soil > Wetlands > Peat | place...
GATCCCACGGGAGATCTGGGGAAGCTCTCCGGGTCCTCAGGACCCCGACGCTTTGCGCTCCCAGTCGAGCTCGTTCAAGGCGCCCCCGCCCCGAGCCGGCTCGTGCTGAATGTGGTCCTCCCCGGCGGGGGACACGTCACGCTGAGCGACCTGCACCTCTCCGGGGGCTCCGCGACTTCTCCTTTGCCTCGCGCCTGGTGGTCGGCTCGGGTCGGCTCAACGGTCGCAGGGGCAGGGGGAGGCGCGATTGTCATCGTGGGCGTGACCGTCGGCATTCTCTGTGCGCTTGGGCGCAGCAGGCGCTTCGCCGAAAGCCTGCTGAGTTCTCTCCTTGGTCTGGGAATCGGGGCGGTGGCCGCCGGGGGTGCGGCTCTTGCCCTTGGGCAGCCGCGGGTGGTCTGGCTCCCTCTCCTCCTCCTGGGGGTTCCCGCAGTGATCCTACCGGTGGCATTCCAAAGGGAGATGCGTCGCCGCTTCGGCCGCTTCGAGACCCGTCGCCTTCGCTTCTAAAAGCCCGACGCGCAATTCGAGGGGCCTTCATCTTTGCTCGTGGGGGCCATAGCCCACCTCCCGACGCTCTGCTTCACTCGAGGACTCGCGCTCCGGAGGACTTGTGAGCAACTGGGTCGGCGTGCTGATCGCCCTTGCCATTCTGGCGCTGGCGGCCGCCTTGGGCCTCCCGTCCCTCCTGGAAGGCGGGGCGCCCGTGGGCCGCTACCAGCTCCTGCAGGGCTCCTCGGGAACGGTCTACCGGATTGACACGACAAGCGGGGACACGTGGGTGTCGGTGGGCGGAGCCGACTGGCATCTCATCGGTGAAGAGGACGAGGGAGAGAGCGATCAGCCCGCGCAGGTTTCCGCCCCCTCCCACCGACCGATTCCGCATCGGCTGTAACCCCCGTCTTCAGCAGCCGCAGCTTGATTCAGAGCCCCCTCCGACTCGGCGGTGCACGACCCCGAGATGCGTCCTCACGATCCGGGTCGCGCGATCGAGCGGGCGAGACGTGCAATCAGGCTCGAGGTATCCCAGCGTCCACCTCCCATGGCCTGAACCTCTGCGTAGAGCTGATCCACGAGAGCGGTGACGGGGAGCGATGCACCGGCCCGCCGCGCCTCTTCGAGGGCGAAGCCGAGATCCTTGCGCATCCAGTCGACCGCAAAGCCAAAGTCGAAGCGTCCTTCAAGCATCGTCGCCGCACGGTTCTCCATTTGCCAAGAGCCTGCGGCCCCCTTCGACACCACCTCCACGACGGCGGGTGCGTCGAGACCCACGGCCTTGGCGAAGTCGAGTCCCTCGGCCAGAGCCTCCACCAAGCCCGCGATGCAGATTTGATTCACCATCTTGGCAAGCTGGCCGTGCCCCGGCGGGCCAAGGTGTCGCACGAACTGGGCGTAGGCCGCGAGAACCGGTCGTGCGGACGCAAAGGCTTGGGCGTCGCCGCCCGCCATCACCGTGAGGGTTCCACGCACCGCACCGCTCTGTCCACCCGAAACGGGCGCGTCCAAGAACGCGATGCCACGTTCGCGCGCCGCGCTCGCGAGGCCGCGGGCGAGATCCGCCGATGTGGTCGTGTGGTCGACGAAGATTGAACCCGGAAGCATCGTAGAAAACGCCCCGCGCTCGCCCAGCGTCACAGCGCGCACGTCGGCGTCGTTCCCGACGCATGCGAACACAAAGCGTGCATCCCGCGCAGCGTCCGCAGCGCTTCGCGCGGCGTGTCCCCCGTGCTCGGCAACCCAGCGCTCGGCCTTGGAGGCGGTGCGGTTGTACACCGAAACGGAATATCCGGCCCGTGCCAGATGACCGGCCATCGGGAACCCCATGACTCCCAGGCCGAGAAAGGCCACGGCTTCGTTCATGCACTCCCTCCTGTCATTCCGCGCGCGATTCTTACACGCAGTCTGCTCCTGTACCTTCCTCCCTTGAGCGGCGGCCCCCCGGTGCCGAAAAGAGAGTCCGATGCTGGAGTCATCGCCGAAGCTCGACCCCGAGAGCGCTCGGATCGTCGCCAAGGTAGACGAGGGCTTCGCGGAGGCCTGTGCCCTCGCACACTGGATGGCCGCGCATCCCGAACTCGCACTGGAGGAACGCGAGGCCAGCGCTCGCTATGTGGCATGGCTCGAGGCTCGGGGATTCGCGGTGGAACGCGGGGTGGCTGGGATGGACACCGCCTTCCTCGCGCGCCGCGGCCCGGCAGGGGCGCCGTTTCACGCCGTCCTTCTCGCGGAGATGGACGCACTCCCGGAAATTGGTCATGCGTGTGGACACAACCTGTCAGGACCGGCGAGTCTCTTGGCCGCACACGCCCTGGCAGCAAGCCTACCCGAGGATGTGCTTCGGCTTGTCGTGGCCGGAGCCCCCGCCGAGGAGATCGGCGTCGGTAAGCGCCGGCTGGTCGAAGCAGGCGTCTTTCGAGACGTCCACGTGGTGATGATGGCGCATGCATCCGACATGCGTCGGGCCCACAGGCTCTTCCTCGGGAACCACAAATTCGAGTTCGTGTACCACGGGCGCGCCTCCCATGCTGCGGCCTATCCGGAACAAGGCCTGAACGCTCTGGACGCGGTCGTTCAGTTGTTCGTCGCGATCGGTGCGCTGCGCCAGCAGCTTCCGCGTGCTGCCCGGATCCACGGTGTCGTGAGCGATGGGGGGCGCGTTCCAAACGTGATCCCCGAGCGCGCTGCCGCGCGCGTCTGGGTGCGTGCACTGGACGATGCGACGCTCGAAGCCACGACCGCGCGGGTAGTCGCGTGCGCCCGCGGAGCCGCGGAAGCCTCCGGAACTCGACTCGAGATCCTACGCACTGAGGCCGAGTCGCCGGCAATGCGACCGAACCTTGCACTGGCCGCGGTGTACCGCCGCCAGCTTGATCGTTTCGGGCTCGTGGAGACGAGCCATGCGGCCGATTCATCCATCGGATCGAGCGATATCACCCACGTGTCGCAAGTTGTTCCCACGATTCACCCGAATTTTCCGATCGTGCGTAGCGGCGAGAGACTCGAGCTCCACACCCGCGCTTTCGCGGAAGCCACCACGGGACCGGAGGGCGAGGCGGGCCTGCGCGAGGCGGCGCGAAGCCTTGCCCTCACGGTGAGGGAACTAGCCCGCAGCCCGGGCCTTAGGGCCGAAGTGGCGGAAGAACACCGGCACCCGCGCTAGGAGCATTGGCCAGACTCTGGCAGCCGGTCTAAGCTTCGCGCGGGGGGTTCCGGTCTCTGCGAGCTGCGTCGTCTCGCGATGACGGGTACGCGGCGGCACGCCGTCGCCTCGTGCAGCGCCTGCTGGAGGGTGGTGTGCGCGACCCGCGCGTGCTGGCCGCCTTCGCCAAGGTGCCGCGGCACCTCATGGTTCCCGAGGCGCTGCGCACCGAGTCCTACAAGAGTGCCGCCCTACCCATCGGAGACGGACAGACCATCTCAACGCCCGCCGTGGTGGCCGCCATGACGGAGGCTCTCGAGCTTCGGGGTACGGAACGCGTCCTCGAAGTGGGAACGGGTTCCGGCTATCAGGCGGCGGTGCTCTCGCATCTCGCGGCGAGCGTCGTGTCGATCGAACGTGTCGGTCGACTCGCAGCACGGGCGCGCATCGCACTGGATGCTCTCGGCGTGTCCAACGTCGTGGTCTATCTGGGCGATGGCACCTTGGGCCGAGCCGCAAATGCGCCCTACGACGCGATCGTGGTCACCGCCGGCGGCCCTACGGTCCCGCAGCCGCTCCTCGACCAGCTCGCACCCGGTGGGCGCTTGGTTGGACCCTTCGGTACCCGCGAAGAGCAGGCCTTGGTGCGGGTGCGGAGAAGGGGAGAAGACCGATTCGAGTGCGAAACGCTCGGTCGGTGCCGTTTCGTAGACTTGATCGGTGCGCACGGATGGGCGGCGTAAGTCGCCGCGCGCTGCGCGTCGCCGCCGCCCTCGCGGTCTCCGCAACGCTTGCGTCGTGTGCTCACGGGGGCCACAGCAGCAAGGGCTCCGAGCACATCGTCGGACCCGGTGAAAACCTTTATCGCATCGCCCTGCGCTACGGCGTCACCGTGGATGACATCGTGAGAGCCAATCACATCGAGGACCCCACGAAAGTGCCTGTCGGAACGAAGCTCCTGATTCCTGCAGAGTCGGCGCGCGTCGTTCCCGAAGCGACCGGGGGCGCGGCGGGGAAGGACTGTGAGCCTCCCGACGATCTACGGCGGGTCAGTCAGCACCAAGCCAGGAGCGAGGCCGATCTCGCCTTCGAGTGGCCGGCGCGCGGGGGTCTTAGTACCTGCTTCGGGGAGCGGCACAGTCGGCCCCACGAGGGAATCGACATTATGATGCCCGAGGGAACGAGCGTTCATGCCGCGGAGGCGGGAAAGGTCATCTACAGTGACTGGATGGGCGCCTACGGTAGGGTAGTGATCGTGAAACACGCAGGTCACTATGCGAGCGTCTATGCGCACAACCGCAAGGTCTTGGTGGACAAGGGAAGCTTCATCGAACGAGGGGATGTGATCGCGGAGTCGGGATCGACCGGGAACGCTACGGGACCGCATCTGCACTTCGAGATCCGCCGCTCCGAAAGACCCGAGGATCCGCTCCTCTACCTGCCTTAAGCCGGCGAGCGCCGGGGGAGAAGCGATGCCCCAGAAGCCATCCAGTGCCGCCCCTGAAGTGGATCTCCGTCGCTTTATTCGCGATGTTCCTGACTTCCCCAAGCCCGGGATCCTGTTCCGGGACGTGACGCCCCTCCTGGCGGACCCACGCGCATTCCGCACAGCCGTGGATGCGCTCGCCGCACCGTTCCGAGGGAACGGGGTTGACCGCGTTCTCGGCATCGAATCGCGTGGCTTCATCTTGGGGGCTCCGGTGGCCCTGGCCCTCGGCGCGGGGCTCGTCATCGTGCGCAAGGCAGGGAAACTTCCTTGGCGCACCGTGAGCGCTTCCTACGACCTCGAGTACGGTACAGATACCGTGGAAATGCACGTCGACGCGGTGGCGCCTGGCCAGCGAGTGCTGGTGGTGGATGATCTGATCGCTACCGGGGGTACGGCTGCCGCTGCGGTCCGCCTAGCGCGCGAGGCAAAGGCCGATCTCATTGGCTGTGCATTCTTGATCGAGCTCAAGGCACTCGGTGGGCGCGAGCGCCTGAAGGTCGGGCGGACCCACGTCGTGCTCGAGTACTAGGCGTCTCGGCCAGCCCTTCGGCTGCTGACCTCGGGGACGCTTCGCAGGCACAGCGAGCCCTCTGTCCCCAAATCAAACGCCTACCACGCAGAGTGCCTCGATGGGTGCGCGCGTAGGCGATCATTGACCAGGGCTTGACATGCAAGATGTGACTTGCCTATTATTAGGCAAGTAAAGACTTGCGTATCACAGATGGCAAAGCGCCACGACACCGACCTGCTCTTCAAGGCCCTGGCCGATCCCAGCCGGCGCAAGCTGCTGGACCTGCTGCATGCGCACGACGGCCGCACACTCAACGAGCTGTGCGAACACCTGGACATGACGCGGCAGGGCGTGACGCAGCACCTGGACCTGCTGGAGGTGGCGAACCTGGTCGCCACCATGCGGCGCGGCCGCGAAAAGCTGCACTTCCTCAATCCTGTACCGCTCCAGGAGATCTACGAGCGCTGGATTGCCAAGTTCGAAAAGCCGCGCCTGAAGGCGCTCTCAGATTTAAAACAACGCATGGAGAAAGCCAATGGCTAGATCGACCTTTGTTTACGTGACCTACATCCGCACCACCCCGGAGAAACTGTGGTCAGCACTGACCGATGTGGAGTTCATCAAGCAGTACTGGTTCGGTATGCACTGCGAAAGCCAGTGGAAGGCGGGATCCTCGTGGAAATTGGTGTCCAGCGACGGACAGATCTTCGACGCCGGCGAGATCGTCGAGGCCGATCCGCCACGGCGCTTGGTGATCCGCTGGCAGCACCAGAACAAGCCCGAGCTCAAGGCCGAAGGAGTGTCCCAATGCACAATGGAACTGGAACCCAGTGGAACGGCGGTCAAGCTCTCCATCACCCACACGATCGGGCGCGAACCTTCGAAGCTTATCGAGGCGGTGTCCGGCGGCTGGCCGAAGGTCATCTCCAACCTGAAGTCCCTGCTGGAGACCGGCTCCACGGTTCTGCAGGACCCGTACCCCGTTCAGAGCGCCCGCTCTGGAAAGGAGTAAGCATGCCAAGGCAATTTTGGAAACCATTCGTCGGTTCTGTTTCCGCGGCGAGATCGAGACAGCATTCGTAAATTCTATTGTGATGTCCTCGGTGGCAAAATCATGAAAGCACACCCGGAAGGGACTTCGTTCGCTTGGGAGAAGACTTCTATATCTCTATGGCGATGTCACTGATGAGAGCGAGTTCCTACGAAGTGGCAGATCCGTTTGGCTGGAGATCAAGTCCAACAACAGGGAGAAAATGAGCCGACAAATCGTCCAGTCCGGTCTCGTCGGGAAGCTAGAGGTGCCGGACCCTCACTTTTACTTCGAGGCTCCGGGAGGTCAGTGCCGGCGGTTAGTCGGAATCGAGGAGGACCTCTCCTTTTGTGAGGGGCCGGAGAACGCCCGAACGTTGCAAAGGTAAAGGAGGCACTCAGGAGAATGTCTCCCTTGGAAGCCCCTCCCCCCACTGGGCCAAGGCGCGCCCAGCCAAGCGAGGAGCAAAATCGGTCGATGATTCGCTAGTTTAGGGTTCCGAGTGCCCCCGTAGCTCAGGGGATAGAGCAGCGGTTTCCTAAACCGCGTGTCGCAAGTTCGAGTCTTGCCGGGGGCGCCAAGGAATCCAAGGGGTTAGCGCTCTCGGCGTCGCATCCGCCGCTGGCTCGCTGCGCGTCCCCGCTTCCACGTGCACTACACCCCGACCTACTCCTCTTGGCTCAATCGGGTCGAGATCTGGTTCAACATCATCACCCAGAAGGCGATCCGGCGAGGTACCTTCCGCAGCGTCCGCGATCTTGTGGAAAAGATCGAGACTTTCGTGCAGCACTACAACCGTCGCTGCCACCCGTTCGTGTGGACAGCGACGTCCCGCTCAATCCTCGAAAAACTCGAACGACTTGGTAAAGCTATCGCTGGGACAGGACACTAGCCCCTCCCTGCCCTTGGACACTCTCCAGAATGATCGAAGTTGGATCGAGGGATGGATCAACGCAAAAAAGGAAGGGACAGACAGTATCGCTGCGCCAGTCCAGCTCTACCCGGGCAAACTTCGGGCTGCACAAGGCTATCTGACAAAGATGCCTGCCGATTTCGTTGAGCGCTGGGAACCGCTACGGAAGCTTGCCGATAGGCTATCGGACACACAGGAGCGCCTCACTCAGCTCGCACAATCAGCTCCACCCACCCTGACCCCCACTCGCGGGCATTCGAAGGAGTTCCGCCCGAAAAGCGCAGATGAGTACGCCGCCATGATTCGTGGAGGCGTGCAGGTTCGCTCGCGGCACCATGAGCGTCTTGTGAAGGAGGTGGGCGAGCTCCTTCAGCAAGCGGGTGCGGTCGTCTCTACCCCTCACCCCATCGACCTCCTGATGACATCACCCCATATGGTCATCTTCGAGGCGAAGATCGTTGGTGGACGGGATCCAGCCCTGGCTGTCCGCGAAGCGGTGGGACAGCTTCTCGAGTACAGGTATTTCCTTGGGCCACGCGACGCCGAACTCTGCATTGTCCTCGACGAAGAGCCGCCTGCACTGCTCATTTCATACGTGGAGGACGAGCTCCGGATGTGGATTGCATGGTGCCAAGATCGTCACTTGGCGACAGGCCCGAAATCCAGAATATTGCCGTCCTAGAGGGGCGGGGAGAATACTCAGCGCTCGCAGAGCAGTGGAGGTCGGACGCGGGGAAGGAGGAGATGTGGGCGAGGTAGTCGAGCTCTTCAAGGGGCCCGTGGCCCGCCTGTATCGACGCAGCCTTGAAGACCAGGGCTTTGAGGTCCTGATGATGACCGTCTTCGATATCGCGGCGCGCCGCGGCTACCGGGCCGCCCGCAAAATCGTGAAGGAGCTTGGAGCACCGCCAAACATGCCGTTGCCGAAGGCTTGGCTCTGCGTCCTTCGACACCTCACTCCTACCGATCTGAAGGACTTCCTCGCCCCAGACGAGGAGGCGAAGTGGCAGGAAGCGGTCGAAACAAAGATGGGCGAGGCATGGGTTCGATGGCAGACTGGGACGTCGTCATAGTCGGTGCGGGTTCCGCGGGAGCGGCGCTCGCGTATAGGCTGTCGGAGGATTCGCGACGGCGTGTCCTTCTGCTGGAGGCAGGGCCGAATCACACGTCTGCGCAAACCCCCGACTCGATCTGCGGTAAGAGCGTACTTGCTGCGGTCACCGAGCCCGGACGGATCTGGCCGACGCTTACCGCCGTATGCGCCGATGGACAGATGCCGACGCCATATCTGCGCGGCAGAGGCGTGGGTGGCAGCTCGGCGGTGAACGCCCAAGTTGCGATTCGGGGTCTTCCCGGCGACTACGATCGTTGGGCCGCTCAGGGTTGTAACGGTTGGGGATGGGACGGGGTTCGCATCGCGTTTAAACACGTTGCTGAGCACATCCCCGTCGAGCGACGTCCGCAATCTGGGTGGTCGACCTTCGACCGACACGTGCTCTCTGCGTGTGTCGAGCGCGGTCACCCGCGCTGCGATAGCTACGAGACGGAGGGCGTTGTTGGCATAGCCCCCGCGGGCTTGACTCGCCGCGGTGGCAGGCGCGTCTCTACGAACGACGCGTACCTGGAGCCCGCGCGCGGACGGTCCAACCTCGAGATCCGTGGCGACGTCCTCGTCGATCGGGTCTTGCTTGAACGCAACCGTGCAACAGGAGTCCGGACGCTCGACGGCAAGGTGACGGCTCGTCACGTCATCGTGTCGGCGGGAGCCATTCACAGCCCCGCAATCCTTCTGCGCTCAGGACTCGGCGCGATGCGAGCCGGTATCGGGCGCAACCTGGGCGAGCATCCCAAGATCTGGGCAATCCTGCGACTGGACCCCAACATCGTCGAAAGCGACGGTGACACCCCAAGCACGGGCGTCATCCTGCGATGGTCGTCTGGTGTCGCAGGCTGTGGGGAGGGCGACTTACAGATCGTGCCGTTCAACCACATGGAGCCGGGCGCTCCGGAGGTCATCCGCGTCATCGCAGCGGTCATGGAGCCGTTCTCGCGGGGCGCCGTGACGCTGGTTTCTGACGACCCGATGGTCGATCCGCGTGTCGAATTTCACTTGCTCTCCGAACCTCGCGATGCGGTTCGCATGCGCCTCGCTGCGCAAGAGCTGTTCGCGGTGCTCGAGAACGCGGCGGTCCGGGCGATTACGCGCGCGGTCACGCTCGATGATAAGGGGACCACTCCCGATGACGTGGCGGAGCCCGTTGCCTTGGATGCTTGGCTCCGGGCGAGCGTGGCCGACTACGTACACGCCTGTGGGTCGTGCAAGATGGGCTCGCCCGATGATCCCTCAGCGGTGGTCGATCCGCGTTGCCGCTTCATCGGCGTGGAGAACCTATCGGTCATTGACGCATCCATCATTCCGATAATCCCACGCGCGAACACCCATTTGACCGCCGTAATGATCGCTGAACGGGCTGCGTCGTTCCTGATCAGATGACCGATGACTGGAGGTGCGAGCACGTCCGCCTTTGCTGCGGTTCGACCGAACATGGAGCGCCCTCACGCGACTGCGCGCCGGCGTTGGGGCAGCTGGCTTCCGCGATCTCATGGTGGACCTTCCCGATGCGCTCGATGAGACCGGTAACCCTGACCTCGGGGGTATCTCCGACTTCCATGACTTGCTCGGCCGCGATGACTTCCGAGCATTTCTGGCTGAGGTGACCGACGCATTCGAGGTTGGGAGCGACCCGGGTGTGCTTTGGGCGAAGTGGCTGCATCGGGCTGCGAAAGGACAGCCTGACAGCCCTCGGTCCCTTGCGTGATTCGTGGTTTATCCTTCGAGCGCCTTGACCAACCCGAGGAGTTTAAGGAAATGGGTACACTCGAACATCCCCGCCCAGAAGGACTTCTGCACAACCCGGCATTCTCGCAGGTGGTCGCCGCCTCGGGGAGGCGCACGATCTACACGGCTGGCCAGGTATCCATCGATGAAGGGGGTAAGCTGGTCGGTGCCAGTGATCTGGCTGCGCAAACGGCGCAGGCCATGCGCAATGTCGGCCTAGCCCTCTCCGCCGCTGGTGC
>Ga0187778_10003745_pt1 | contig 10159 bp, 6 predicted proteins | sample 1015_Q2_SP5_20_M_FD_132418 | JGI IMG/M metagenome (GOLD analysis project Ga0187778, IMG submission 132418) | Tropical peat soil microbial communities from peatlands in Department of Meta, Colombia - 1015_Q2_SP5_20_MG | ecosystem: Environmental > Terrestrial > Soil > Wetlands > Peat | place...
ACGTGATTGAGTACTACTACAAGGCCAAGTGGGGTCACGCAGAAGAGTTCCTGATGCTTTTCAAGAAAAACCATTATCCGGTGTTGAAAAAAGAAATCGAGCTGGGGCGCATGCTGAAAGTCACGATGGTGACGCCGCGGTATCACATGACCGAAGAAGAGCGCTGGGATTATCGCGTGACCATCGTCTTCAAGAACGCTGCCGTCGCCAACGACAATTTCGACAGCTCCACGATCATCAAGCAGCTTTATCCCGACCAGGACACCTACAAGAAGGAAGAGCAGCGCCGCTTCGAGATTCTCGAAGCTCACTGGGATTTGCCCATCAAGGACGTGGAGCTGGATGCCCGCTGAAAGGCCTCGGCCGGATCCGTTTGGAGTGCGGGAGCCTTGCTCCCGCTTTGTATCCCCTAGTGCTTTCGGCTTCCTTCTAGCCGGGTCCCGCACCCTGTGGTTTTCAGGGTGCGCGGGTTTCTTATCCCGTCTACCTGCTATTCTTCCTAGCAGGAGGCTCCATGCAAACCGGCTCCGTGAAGTGGACGGGCGAACTAAAATTCGTGGCCACTAGCCCATCCGGCCACAGCGTTCCGTTCGATTCTGACCGCGAATCCAACAAGGCTCCTGGCCCCATGGAAATGCTTCTGCTGGCCCTCGGGGCTTGCACAGCCACGGACGTGGTAATCATCTTGGAAAAGAAAAGACAAAAACTGGAATTGCTCGAAGTCATCTGTTCCGGCGAACGCGCCGCGAAACCTCCCGAGGTATGGACCAAGCTGGAACTGGTCTACCGCCTTCGCGGGCAGCTCGACGACGCGGCTGTGAAGCACGCCATCCAGCTCAGCGAGGAAAAATACTGCTCAGTGTCCGCGATGCTGAGAAAAACCGCCACGCTCACCTGGCGCTACGAGATTCTCCCGCCAAGTGCATGAATCCTTCGGGCGAATGTGAGCACAGATTTTCGACGGAATTCCCTCCTCGTGACTGGAGTATAGCCCACGGCACCTATACTACTTTGTAGTTGCGCGCGTGGCGGCCAGCGGCTATATAAAAGCATCATAAATGGGCCCTCTCACCCGATTCCTTTTGCTTGGGTTCGTCTGTCTGCTGCTTGCGGCCGCGCAGATCTCCGCGCAGAATCCGCCCACGCCGCCGCCCGAAGGCGCGAAGATACCGCTTTCGAAAATTCCGCGCGTGCATCGTCCGCCCAAGCTCGAAGACTTCCTGGAAAACCGGCCGCGCGAAGCGGAGCTCGCGGTCAACGACTTCCGGCAGTACATTCCCGGTGACGGGACGCCCGCCACCGAGCAAACTACCGCGTATCTTTCCTACGACGAGAAGAATCTCTACGTGGCTTTTGTTTGCCACGACGAACCCGGCCAAGTGCGCGCCCACATGGCCAAGCGCGAAGAATCCGATCAGGATGACGGCGTCGGCGTGCTGCTGGACACGTTCCGCGATCTTCATCGCGCCTACTACTTCTACTCGAATCCGCTCGGCGTGCAAACCGACGCGATTTACACCGAAGGGCAGGGATACGACTACAGTTTCGACACGCTGTGGGACAACGCCGGGCGAGTCACACCCGACGGCTACGTGGTCTTTTTTTCGATCCCTTTCAAGAGCCTGCGTTTTTCGCACGACAACGAGCAGACTTGGGGCGTCGCGCTGTACCGCGTGATCCTGCGCAAAAGCGAGTACGACTATTGGCCGTACCTGACGCAGCGCGTCGAGGGCTTGACGCAGCAATTCGCGCCGGTGGGCGGAATGGAGGGCGTGTCCCCCGGCCGCAATATTCAGTTGATTCCCTATGGATTGCTGGCCGGCGACCATTTCCTGAATCAGCCGAATCCGCCTGGCGCCGCAACTCCCCCGGCGTATCTCGATCAATTCGAGCATCGCGCGGGGCTCGACGCCAAATTCGTGGTGAAAGATGCGCTGACGTTTGACGTCACGCTCAATCCGGATTTCAGCCAGGTCGAAACCGACGATCCGCAAGTGACCGTCAACCAGCGGTTCGCGGTCTTCTTTCCCGAGAAGCGTCCGTTCTTCATCGAAAACGCGGGATTTTTCGTGACCCCGGTCGATCTATTCTTCTCGCGGCAAATTGCTGATCCACAATTCGGGACGCGCATGACGGGCAAAGTCGGCAAATGGACGCTGGGAATGCTGGTCATCGACGACCGGCAGCCGGGATTGGGTTTCACCAGCGGCCCGTTCAACACCCGCGCGGTGAACGGCGTGGTTCGCGTCACGCGGGAATTTTGGAAGCAATCGTACATCGGCGCGTTTGCGTCCACCCGCGACTTTGCGGACACCAGCAATCGCGTGGCGTCACTCGATGCGCGGTTGAAGTTTTCGAAGAACTGGGTTGTGGACGCGCAAGCGATTCACACCTGGACGCGGCAGGACACTTCGAATTTTGAGTTTCCCTGCTTGTGGGTTCCGCAGAGCTCGACCGGAATCGGTTCGCAACAGGGGAATGCGCTGTGGCTGGATGCTTCGTATACCGGGCGCCATTTTGCGTTCACCACGAATTACAACGATTTTTCTCCGGATTTCTGCACCGAGCTGGGATTCGTCAACCGCATCGACATCCGGCAAAACAATGCAGTCGGCACTTATTTCTGGAGGCCGACAGAAAGCAAGATCGTCGATTTCGGACCCAGCGTAAGCGAAACGGTGGACTGGAACCACCAGGGAATTCTCCAAGACTGGCAGGCGGCCATGGCTTTTCAGGTGGATTTGACGAAGCAGACTACGTTCAGTCTCAGCCGCGGCGAAGCGTACGAACTTTTTGACGCCATCGGATTCCGGAAGCACAGCACCTCGTTTCTTGCCACCACGCAGCCCTACAAGTGGATTTCCTTTTCCGGGCGCTACACACAAGGCATCGGGGAAAATTACTTTCCTGCAGCAGGACTTTTCCCTTTCCTGGGAAATTCCAGGCGCGTCACCCTGGGATTCACCCTAAGGCCGTCTTCACGCTTCCGGCTGGACGAATCATGGATCTATTACCGGCTGGGCACGCGACCCGGCTGGAATACGCTGCCGTTCTCCGCGGGGCAAAGCATTTTCAACAACTATCTGAATCGCACGAAACTGAATTACCAGTTCACCAAAGAGCTTTCGCTGCGTTTGATCGTCGATTACGACGCCACGCTGGCCAACCCGAACCTGCTCGACTTGCAAACCAATCTGGGCAGCTACGACGGCGGGCCCATCGCCCCGGCGAAACAGTTCACGACCGACATTTTGTTCACGTATTTGCTGCATCCGGGCACAGCGGTCTACCTCGGCTACAACAACGGATTTAACGACCTGCTATTGCATCAGGTTCTCCCGCCGGGCACGCCGTTCGTGACGGCGCAAGGTGCGGCGAGCAACATGACCAGCCGGCTGATCTTCGTTAAAGTGAGTTACCTGTTGCGGTTTTAGGCCGCACTCCACGACGCGTCTCCTTGTAACCACGCGCGGCAATCGCATAAAATTCAGATTCTTTGTTCCAGGGGCAAGTTCGCAAGGAGAGATATGGCCCACCGCATCGCCGCAAAAATCACGGGTGTGAGCGGGTACGTTCCGCCCCGAGTGATGAGCAACGCGGATTTGGAGAAAATCGTCGCCACCAATGACGAATGGATTCGCACGCGCACGGGAATCCGCGAGCGGCACGTGGCCGAAAAAGGCATGGCCAGTTCGCATCTGGCTACCGAAGCGGCGAAGGAGCTCCTGGCCCACACGAAAACGGATCCCGAAGAAATCGATTTAATTATCGTCGCGAGCGTGACCCCGGACATGTTTTTTCCGGCAACGGCGTGCCTGGTGCAGTGCCGCATCGGCGCCAAAAAAGCCTGGGGTTTCGATTTGTCGGCAGCGTGCTCGGGATTTGCGTACGCGCTGACCGTGGGCGCGCAGTTCGTGGGTGCGGGCACGCACAAAAAAGTGATGGTGATCGGCAGCGACAAGATGACGTCGATCATCGATTACACCGACCGCGCGACCTGCGTGCTGTTTGGCGATGGCGCCGGAGCGGTTTTGCTCGAACCTGCTGGCCCGAACGAAGGGATCCTTGATTTCGAGCATGACGTGGACGGGTCCGGCGGCGAGTTTTTGTACATGCCCGGCGGCGGTTCGCTGAATCCATCCTCGCAAGAGACCGTCGAAAAGCGCATGCACTACGTTCACCAGGAAGGCTCGCAGGTGTTCAAGTATGCCGTGCGCCGCATGGCCGATGTCTCCGAAGCGTTGTTGCGACGCAATGGCTTCGAGAAAGCGGATTTGGCGCTGTTGGTGCCGCATCAGGCGAATTTGCGGATTATTCGCGCGACGCAGGAGCGTTTGGGAGTCGAGGACTCGAAGGTGATGGTGAACATCGACAGGTACGGGAATACCACGGCAGGGACGATTCCGCTGGGCTTGCGCGACGCTGTACAGCAGGGCCGCTTGCGCAAAGGCGATTTGGTGATGATCGTGACGGTGGGCGCCGGATACACGACCGGCGGGGTGTTGCTGCGCTGGGCGTACTGAAAAGAAGCAAGAAAGTGACGAAATAAAGAGCAAGGACGGAACGCCTCACTTTGGCCTCGGCTGACCAGCAGCCTTAGGAGAACCTTGAACACGCCGCGCTGCTATCCAAAGCAGCTACTCATGCTGCCCAAGTGGCGGCCCAGGTTTGGGTTAGGTGGCCTGAATTGACTTCGCCAGACCTAAATCCTACGATACCCGGTAAAGGGGAGGAAGGAGCTACTTCCCCATGCCTGCCGAGGGACCAGCCCGCGAAACACTCACCGGCCGGACGCTGGGACACTACCGAATCATCGAGAAGATCGGCGCCGGCGGAATGGGAGAGGTGTACCGCGCGCACGACGAGCATCTCGAGCGCGAAGTAGCGATCAAAGTTTTAGCCCCCGGCACATTAGCGGATGAGAATGCCCGCAAGAGATTCCGCAAAGAAGCACTCGCGCTTTCCAAGCTGAACCACCCCAACATCGCGACGATTCACGACTTCGATACGCAGCAAGGCTTGGACTTCCTGGTCATGGAATACATACGGGGCGCCAACCTGCGCGAAAAGATGGCCAGCAAACCGCTAAGCGAAAAGGAAGTCATCCATTTAGCGACACAACTTGCCGAAGGATTGTCCGCAGCTCACGAACACGGCGTCGTGCACCGCGACCTGAAGCCCGGCAATTTGCGTGTAACCGAAGACGGGAGACTGAAGATTTTGGACTTCGGGCTGGCGAAATTGTTCGATCCGACGAGCGGAGAGTTGGGGGCGGAAACGCTGACGCAAAGCGTGGATGACGCCCACGTGATGGGAACATTGCCGTACATGGCGCCCGAACAAGTGAGCGGGGAGCACATCGACGCACGCACGGACATCTATGGGATGGGCGTAGTGCTCTATGAGATGGCTACGCAGCAGCGGCCATTCCGAGAGGAAACGGCGCAGCGTCTGTTTGCCGCCATATTGCGCGAGGCGGTGGTAGCGCCACGCGAGATCAAGCCACAACTTTCGGCGGAGTTGGAAAGAATCATACTGAAATGCCTGGAGAAGGAGCCGAGCCGCCGCTTCCAATCAGCAAGGGAGCTGGCAGTGGACCTGGACCGCTGCGCACATCCTTCGGAGGCGCATCCCAGTAGAGCCGTACGCAGGCCGCTCTGGCAAAGAGCGATGAGTTCGGTGCGGCTGCATCCACTGGCATCCACTTCTTCCGGGTTGGCAGTGGCCGCGCTCGTCGTTGTGCTGTGGTGGGCGTTTGGCGCGCGTCCGGCACTATCGTTCGCGCCGCGAGACTTTCTGGTCATCGCCGATTTCGACAATCAAACAGGCGATGCGCTTTTCGATCGTTCGCTGCTGACGGCGCTGAACGTAAGCATTGAACAATCCGCGCATGTAAACATCGTGTCACCCAGCCGGATGGCCGAAAGCCTGCGGCGCATGGGCAAAAAGCCAGGCGATAAAATTGACGAAAGCACGGGGCGGCAGATTTGCGTGCGCGAGTATGTTCACGCGCTGTTAATTCCGTCGATATCGCGCGTGGGCCAACAATATGTATTGTCCGCGCGACTCATCGATCCAAAGACCGGCCTTTCCGCGTGGTCCCGCATCGAAACGGCGAAGGACCAAAACGAAGTGTTACCCGCGCTGGGGCGGCTGGCAACGCAGGTGCGGCATGGGTTGGGAGAATCGTGGTTTGCGACGCAGAAAAAGGATCGGCCCCTGCCACTGGTTACCACTTCATCGCTCTCTGCCTTGAAATTGTATGTGGACGGTCAGGACTTGTGGCGCAAAGGCCAATACCAACAGGCCATGCAGAGTTGGAATTCCGCGCTGCAAGCGGACCCGGACTTCGCCATGGCGCACGTTGCGGTTGGCAGCGCACTTTACAGCTACATTTTCAATGACCCGGTGGAAGGAAAGAAGCACTACGAACGAGCGTTGCAGCTCGCCGATCGGACCACGGAGCGGGAGCGCCTGCTTGTGCACGCAGACTTCGCAAACAGCCAGAACCACTTCGCGGAAGCTTCGCAGTTGTTCCTGGCGTACTTGCGCGAATATCCGGATGACAGCGGCGTGAGGTTTTCGCTGGCGCATCTGCTGCGCGACAACGACCGGTGCCCCGCAGCTATTGAACAGTACAAAGAAGTGCTGCGTGTAGATCCCCGGTCGGCGGGCTCCATGATCGACATCGCCACTTGCGAAGGAGCGCTAAAGAACATCCCCGAGTCGCTCCGATATTACGAGCAGGCTTTTCAGCTGGAACCATCCTGGGAAAAGGGCGGAAACATTACCAGCGAATACGGCATGATGCTGGTGCGAGCAGGCCAGGAAGCCAAAGCTCGCGAGCTTTTCAAGGAAGCTGCCGGCAACCCTGATACGCGGGGACTGGCACTGCGCGCGATGGCTTACGTCGACCTGTACCACGGGCATTATAAGAGCGCAAAAGAAAATCTCGAGCAGGCACTGCTGGTGAGTGAGTCTCGACAGATCAGTCTCAGCGTCCTCCGGGTGCACTGCATTCTGGGGCTTGTTTACGAGGGAATGGGAGATAACCGAGCGCGGCTGCGGGAACTTGACGCGGCGATGCAGCTCTATCCTTCGGTGGCGGACAAGGTCATCAGCGGCGATTGGCTGCTCCCTGGCTATGCGCGCGCCGGCCAAGTGGAAAAGGCTGCCACGCTGCTGGAAGAGATGAAGAAGCGGGGCGATATGGACAACGCATCCCAGGCCAGCTTGATCAATTTCTCCGAAGCAGAAGTGGAACTGCAACGTGGCAACTCCGCGCACGCCATCCAGTTGCTGTTGCTGGCCAACCAGGAGAAGCGCATCCCGCAAAATTTCGATGGCCTGGCCCGTGCGTATGAGGCGTCCGGCGACAAGGAAGAGGAAGCGCGCTGGCTGAAAGAGCTGAATGACTTTATACCACTCGGGTACGAGACAGAGCTGGCCGGGATTACATCCTTCGTGCGGTTGGCGCGCGTCGATGTTGCGCTTGGCAAGAAGGACGAAGCCAAGGCATTGCTCTTGCAATTCCTCGACCTCTGGAAAGACGCCGACCCTGACATTCCCCTCCTGAAAGAAGCGAAAGACGAATACCAGAAATTGCAGTAGCCAGTCTTGAGAAAGCACGCTTGCAGGACCGAGGACCCCGCGAAACCTGGTCTGGCCCTGCAGTGCCCAATTCCTATGGAACGACAGGCCCTGATGTACACTCAGGAACCGCAAAAGGAGAAGGAGACTGAGGAACCCCTTAGGCGTAACGTCCGGCTGAGGAGATCGAACCGAGATGGCAATACTGGATTTGCTATTGGGGAGGCCGCTGGCGTCGGATGAAGCGCGCGCGGAGTGCGTGGGCGCGTCGGCGGGGATCCCGATTTTCGGGCTGGATGCCCTGAGCTCGGCGGCATACGGGCCGGAAGCTGCTCTGACGCTGCTGATTCCGCTGGGAGCAGCGGGAGTGGCGTACATGGTGCCGATCAGCGCGAGCATCATCGTGCTGCTGACCATCGTTTATTTTTCCTACCGGCAAACGATTGCGGCGTATCCCGGAGGCGGAGGGTCGTACACGGTCGCGCGGCACAACCTGGGAGTGTTCCCGGGGCTGCTGGCCGCGGCGGCGCTGATGATCGATTACGTGCTGGTGGTGGCCGTGGGAATATCGGCGGGAGTGGGCGCGCTGGTTTCCGCGATGCCGAGCTTGCAGCCACACACGCTGGCGCTGTGCCTGGGAATCCTGGTGCTCATCACGCTGGTGAATTTGCGAGGAGTGAGAGAAACCGGACTGATTTTCATGGTGCCCACGTATCTATTTGTGGGGAGTTTGGTGATAGCGATTTTGATTGGCGCAGCCAAGACGCTTGCCGCGGGCGGGCATCCAGCGCCGCTCGAGCCGCTGCGAAGAGGCGTAACGGCCACGGCCGCGCTAAGTCCGTGGCTGATCCTGCAAGCCTTCGCGAGCGGTTGCACAGCGATGACGGGAGTAGAAGCGGTGAGCAACGGGGTGAAGGCGTTTCGCGAGCCGGTGGTGAAAACAGCGCGCAAGACGCTGACCATCATCATTGGACTGTTGATTGTGTTGCTTGCCGGAATCGCCTGGCTGGTCAAGGTGTACGGGATTCAAGCGACAGACCCAGGGCTGCCGGGATACGAGAGCGTTCTTTCGATGCTGCTGGCGGCGGTAACGGGAAGGGGCGTGTTTTACTACGTTTCGATTGGGTCGATCCTGCTGGTATTGGCACTATCGGCGAATACGGCGTTTGCGGATTTTCCGCGATTGTGCCGCGCCATCGCGCAGAACAACTACCTGCCGCATTCGTTCGCCACACGCGGACGAAGGCTCGTGTATTCACAAGGGATTTGGGTCTTGGCGGCGCTGGCCGGGGCGCTGCTGATTATTTTTGGAGGAGTGACGGACCGGTTGATTCCGCTGTTTGCGATTGGAGCGTTCCTGGCATTTACGCTGTCGCAAGCGGGAATGGTGGGGCACTGGACGCGAGTGGGCGGGCCGGGAGCAACGCACAGCATCCTCGTGAATGGCCTGGGAGCGGTGGCCACCGGGATTACAACGGTGGTGGTGCTGGTGGCGAAGTTTGCACAAGGCGCGTGGATCACCGTGCTGGTGATTCCGCTGATGCTTACGGCCATGATTATGGTGCGGCGGCACTATCACGCGGTGGCGCTGGAGACGTTCAGCGCGACACCGCTGGAACTGAATGATATTTCGCCGCCGTTGATCATCCTGCCGGTGCAAAACTGGAATCACATTGTCAAGAAAGCGCTGCGGTTTGCGCTGAAAATTTCCCCACACATTCACGCAGTGCACGTGGACTGCGGTCAGGGCTCACTGATTTTCCGGGACGAATGGTGCCGGTACGTGGAGCGCCCCACGGAAGAAGCGGGAGTGGCCACGCCAAAACTTTTTGTGCTGGACTCGCCGTACCGGCTGATTCTGGCACCGATTGTGGATTACGTGCTGGAAGCGGAGCGAAAGTTTCCGAACCAGCAAATTGCCGTGTTGATTCCAGAGCTCGTGCAACACAAGTGGTACCACCACCTGCTGCACAACAAGCGGGCTTCGGTGCTCAAGGCGCTGCTGCTGTTGAAGGGCAATCAAAGAATCATCGTGATAAACGTGCCGTGGTATTTGGAGGCGTGAACGCAAGAGAAAAGGAAAGCGAGGGCACGATGTGTCGTGCCCCTACAGCCAAGACGAAAAAGGGTCGGCCTGTGAAGGCCCACCCGACAACGGCAAAAGCCAGCGCGAGCAGCCGGGGAAGAGCAAACCTAACAATCGGAACAAACGCGGTACATGGTGATGCCGCTGAGAAGCTTGGGGTAGAAGTCGGTGGACTTCTGCGGCATGACTTCGCCGGCCGTGGCGATTTTCATGACCTGGTCAACGGCGCAAGGATTCAGAAGAAAAGAGATTTGAGCGCGGCCGGAATCAACAGCGTCAAGCGCGAGGGAGGCTTCGCGCTCGTAGGTGAGATGCGCTTCCGCGGTGACGGCTTGCGGGGTGATGCCGAGAGCGGGCTCGAGGATTCCTTCGTGTAACAAGACAACGTCGAGTTCGCGCTGAAGGGGCGAGACGTTGGGAAGAAGCTGAGCGAGATTCGCGCCGTCGCGGAGCGTGAGAACGTAGAAGGCGCGTTTCTGCGAG
>Ga0187778_10003746_pt1 | contig 10158 bp, 12 predicted proteins | sample 1015_Q2_SP5_20_M_FD_132418 | JGI IMG/M metagenome (GOLD analysis project Ga0187778, IMG submission 132418) | Tropical peat soil microbial communities from peatlands in Department of Meta, Colombia - 1015_Q2_SP5_20_MG | ecosystem: Environmental > Terrestrial > Soil > Wetlands > Peat | place...
CCCGTACGGCGAGGGCGCCGCCGAGGGCTTCGCCGGTGTGCTCCAAGGCGCGTTCGGGAGCGGAGTCGTGCCGAGGACGCTCGGTCTGTGGCGGCATCGCCGCGGAGTTCTCGAGCTCGTCCGCCGGAGCGCCAGGCGATCGTGAGCGACCTCTCGCACGTCGACGAGGGCGGCGGCGTCCGCATGGTCGATGTCGGCGGCAAGCCGGTTTCGCGCCGCCGTGCCGTCGCCCGCGCCACCGTGACCATGGCGGCCGAGACCTCGGCCACGCTGCGCGCTCTGCCGAAAGGAGACGCCCTCGCAACCGCCCAGCTTGCCGGGATCATGGCCGCGAAGCGAACGGGGGAGCTGATCCCGCTCTGCCACCCTTTGCCTCTGTCGCACGTCGAGGTTCGCTTGGACGTCCGCGCGACGGCCGTCGAGATCGAGGCGACGGCCGAGACGACGGCGCAGACCGGGGTCGAGATGGAGGCTCTCGTGGCCGCGTCCGTCGCGGCGCTGACCGTGTACGACATGGCGAAGGCGATCGACAAGGGCATGGCCGTGACGGACGTTCGGCTCCTGTCGAAGACGAAGGAGCCGGTCGGGTGAACGCCGCCGTACTGACGGTGTCCGACGGTGTCCACGCGGGGACGCGCGAGGACGAGAGCGGCGACGAGCTGGCAGGCCTTCTCGCGTCGGAGGGATTCTCCGTCTCGAGACGAGTCGTGCCGGACGACGCCGGCGCCATTGTGGCGGCCATCATCGAGCTCGCGGGCGATGCATCCGTCGTGCTGACGACCGGCGGGACGGGCTTCTCGCCGCGCGACGTGACCCCCGAGGCGACGCTGCGGGTGATCGATCGGTCGGCTCCCGGAGTCGCAGAGGCCATCCGAGCGGACGCGCGCGAGCGGACGCCGCACGCGCTGCTCTCGCGGGGGGTCGCCGGGCTGCGGGGAGCGACGCTGGTCGTGAACCTGCCGGGATCGACCGGGGGCTGCCGCGACGGCTTCGCCGTGCTGAAGCCCGCGCTGCTCCACGGACTCGAGCTTGCCGCCGGCGACCGCGAGACGGCGCATCGCCAGACGTGACGGCTGCTGCGCTCCGCCTCCCGCGGCTGTTCGCCCGCCTCGTCAAGCTCGAGCACACGGTGTTCGCCCTGCCGTTCGCCTACACCGGGGCGCTGCTGGCCGAGCGCGGCGTGCCGTCTGCGCACGACTGGCTGTGGATCACGGTGGCGATGGTCGGTGCGCGGACGCTCGCGATGGGCCTCAACCGGCTGATCGACGCGGGCGTGGATGCCAGGAACCCGCGGACCGCGGCGCGCGAGTTGCCGTCCGGTGCGCTGACGCCCGGTCTCGTCGTCGCACTCTGCGGCGCGGCGCTCGCCCTGTACCTGATCGCAGTCTTTCGGCTCGATCCGGTCGTTCGCTGGCTGTGCCCCATCCCCGTCGCGCTCTTCGTCGTCTACCCGTATCTCAAGCGCGTCACGTGGTCGTGCCACCTCTGGCTCGGTGTGTGCACGGGATTGGCGCCCACGGGTGCGTGGATCGCGGTGAGTGGCCAGGCGCCGTGGGAGGCATGGGCGCTCGGCGCCGCCCAAGCGGCCTGGGTCGCCGGGTTCGATCTCTTCTACTCGCTGTTCGACGTCGAGCACGACCGTGAGGTCGGTCTGCACTCGTGGGCGACGCGGTTCGGCGCACGCGGTGTGTTCGCCGGAGCGCGGGCGCTCCACGTCCTGGCCGTGGCGCTGCTCGCAGCCGTCGGTGCCGGCCTCGGGCTCGGGGTCTGGTACTGGCTCGGGGTGGTCGCCGTCGCCGTGCTCCTGCTCTACGAGCACCTCCTCGTCCGGCCCGGTGATCTGCGACGGCTCGATGCGGCGTTCTTCACGGTGAACGGCGTCATCGCGGTCGTGTTCTTCGTCTTCGTGCTGCTCGAGAGCCTCTGATGCGGCGTGTGCGGCCGATCGCGTGTGGAGACATCGGCTCACAATCGCCCGCCCGACGGCACACCTCTGCGACGGTGATCTCGATATCGTGACTGCAGGGATCTCGGGGATCCCCTGGGGGAGGTTGGAGCGGCCGATGGGGATGCGCCGGGAGCGGAGGAGCGCGTGATCAGGGCCGACGGGGTCGAGAAGCGGTACGGACGCGCGTGGGCGTTGCGCCGCGTGTCGTTCGAGCTCAACGAAGGCGAGCTCCTGCTCGTCACCGGTGCGAATGGCTCGGGCAAGACGACGCTCCTCCGACTGATCGCGGGACTCGCCAGCCCGACGCACGGCTCGCTGACCGTTGGCGCAACTCGAGGCGATGTCGGGTACCTGGGCCACGAGGCACTCGTCTATCGCGACTTGACCGGTTTCGAGAACCTCGATCTCTACGGACGGCTGTATCGGGTGCGCGAGCGTCCCGAGCGGATCGGCATGCTGCTCGAGCGTTTCGGTCTCTGGGACGCGCGCAGCGAGCGCGTCTCCACCTACTCCCGCGGCATGGTGCAGCGCCTGGCCCTCTGCCGGGCGCTGCTCCACGACCCGACACTACTCGTGCTCGACGAGCCGTTCACCGCGCTCGACGAGTCCGGCGCCGCGCTCCTCGACCGGGAGCTCGCGACCCGATCCGAGAACAAGACGCTCGTGGTCTCGACCCACGATCCCGACCGCGTCGCCGGCCTCGCGACACGGAGGCTCGCACTCGCGTGAGCGCGTACGCGGCCGATGTCGCGGCGCTGGCGCGGAAGGATCTGCGCCTCGAGCTGCGGACGAGGGAGACCCTCCCGGCGATGCTCCTCTTCGTCGTCTCGACCCTCGTCGTGTTCCACTTCGCGCTTCCGCCGCGGGCGGGCCGCGACGCGGCCTACGGGCTGCTCTGGGTCGCGCTCGTCTTCACGGCGCTGCTCGGGCTCGGGCGCGCCTGGGTGCCGGAGCGCGACGGCGGCGTCCTCGACGGGCTCGTCCTCGCACCGTGCGACCGCAGCGCGATCTGGCTCGGCAAGACCGTCGCGATCCTCGCGTTCCTCGTCGGCGTCGAGGTGATCGCACTGCCCGCCTTCGCCCTGTTCTTCGCACCGCTCCCCGGTCGTTCGCTCGGGGGAGTCGCCCTCGCCGACATCGGGATCTGCGCCGTCGGCTCGCTGATCTCCGCGATGGCCGGGGCGGGTCGGACGCGCGAGCTCACCCTGCCGCTCCTGTTCCTGCCTCTCGCGATTCCGCTCGTCGTCGGCGGCGTCGGCGCGACCATCTCGCCCCACGGAGCGCACTACCTGCTCTTCCTCGTCCTCTACGACGTGGTCTTCTCCATACTCTCGTGGGCTGCTTTTGAATACGTCGTCACCGAATAGCCGGCTGCCGGCCCTGTGCGTCGCAACCGTTGCGGTGATGGCAGGGGCGCTCGTGCTCGTGTTCTTCGTCGCCCCCGTCGACGCCGATCAGGGCATCAGCCAGAAGATCTTCTACTTCCACGTCCCGCTTGCTCTGACGTCGTACGTCTGCTTCGGGGTCGGCGCGTGGAAGGGCCTGCGTCTGCTCTGGACGGGCGTGGCGCGGCACGACCTCGAGAGCTACACGGCGATTCACCAGGGCACGATCTTCGGTGCGCTGACGCTCCTCACCGGGTCGATCTGGGCGAAGGCCTCCTGGGGGCGCTGGTGGGTCTGGTCGGAGGACCAGCTCGTCCTCTTCCTCGTCCTCTTCCTCTTCTACTGCGCCTACTTCATGCTCCGGTTCTCCGTCGAGCCCGGGAGCCGGCGTGAGCGCATCTCCGCCGTTTACGCGCTCTTCGGCGTCGCTCTGATCCCGGTCAGCTTCCTCGCCATCCGGCTCTCGAAGAACTTCATCCACCCCGTCGTCTTCACGCGCCACGGACCGCAGATGACGCACTCGATGTTCGCCGCGTTCTGCGTCGCCTGGGCGGCCGTGTTGCTCGTCGCCTACGTCATGTACCGCGTGGAGCTCGCCGGCAAGCGGATCGACGCGAACCTGCAGGACCTGCGGGAGGCGCTGACCGCCTCGTGATCGCTCCGTGAGCCCGGGCGAAAAGTACGCGGCCGCCGCGTACCTCGTGGTGCTCCTCGCGGTGCTCGTCTGGGTCGTGATCATCGCGACGAAGCTGGCTCGGCTCGAGCGCGAGACCGGTGAGCTCGCCGAGCTCGCGCGACGCGGAGTCGCCGGTCGTCACGACGGTGATGGCTGAGCTGCTCGTCTGGCCGGCGCTGCTCGCCTACGGCGAGGCTGCGGTGGCGTACGCGGGCGTTCTCCGCGCTCCCGTGGTTTCGGGACGCCTCGCGATCTGGGGTGTCCGCGTCGGGTGGGTGACGCAAACCGCGCTCCTGCTCGTACAGGCGCTGCGTGCCAACGGGTTTCCGTGGGGCACCTGGGCGGGCGCGCTCGACCTCTTCGTGTGGCTCGTCGTCACGGCGTTCCTCCTCTGGGGGTGCAACGCCCGCTACCGGCTCGTCGGGCTTCTCGTGATGCCCGTCGCGGCGGTCCTGCTCGTCGCCTCGTGGGCGGGTGGTGGAACCGAGAGCGGCGAGGGAGTCCACTCGGGGGTGCTCCTCGGGCTGCACGTCGGCCTGATGCTCGCAGCGCTCGCCGGACTGACCGTTGCGGGCGGGATGGCCGCGCTCTACCTCTGGGAGGAGCGCCGGCTCAAGCAGCGCGACTCGCGGCTGTTCCGGTTGCGCGTGCCACCGCTCGAGACGCTCGACCGACTCGCTGCTCGAGTGGCAACCGCGTCGCTCGTGCTCCTCACGGCCGGGATCGTGTTCGGGCTCGCCCGTCTCCAGCGGGGCCGCTTCGACGCGGCGATGGCGATCACGCTCGCGCTCTGGGTCGCCCTCGCTGCTCTGCTGGCGCTCCGCCACGAGTCGCGCCTGCAAGGCCGACGCGCCGCCGCGCTCCAGGTGGGTGTCGCGCTCCTCGTCGCCGTCGTGCTCCCGATCACCCATTTCGCATCGTGAACCTCGCTCTCGTCGGCGTCTCCCACCACCGGGCCCCGCTCGAGCTCCGCGAACGGGTTGCGGTCGACATCGACGCGGCGGCGTCACTCGCCCACACGCTTGCGGAGGGCTGCGAGGCGGTCGTCCTGTCGACCTGCAACCGCACCGAGGTCTACCTCGCCGCGAACGACGATCCGACGCTCGAGAGTCGTGCCGCCGACGCGCTCGTGGACCTTGCGCGCGGTCGGGGCGAGGACCTTGCACCTGTCCTCTACCGCCTCTCCGACGAGTCGGCGGCGCTCCACCTCTTCCGGGTCGCAGCAGGGCTCGACTCGCTCGTCCCGGGAGAAGGCGAGATCCTCGGACAGGTGCGCACGGCGTTCGAGCGCGGCTCCACCGGGCCGCTGCTCGACCGGCTGTTCCGGCAAGCGCTCCACGCCGGCCGCCGCGCTCGGGTCGAGACCGCGATCGGCGAGAGCCCGTCCTCCGTCCCCGCCGCGGCGTCTGCGCTCGCGCAGCAGGTGTTCGGCGACCTGGCCGGCCGCGCGGTCGTCCTCGTCGGCGCCGGCCGGATGAGCGAGCTGACTGCCCGGAACCTCACGTCCCGCGGAGCCCGCATCGTCGTGGTGGCGAACAGGACGCGGGAGCACGGTGAGGATCTCGCACGCCGGCTCGGCTCTCGCCCCGCCGGTCTCGACGAGCTGGCGGAGGCGATCGGCTCCAGTGACATCGTCGTCTCGTCGACGAGCGCCCCCGGCTTCGTCCTTCGACAGGACGAGCTCGCGGGGTCGTTGCGTCGCCGGCGCGGGCGGCCGCTCCTGTTCATCGACCTCGCCGTCCCCCGTGACGTCGATCCGGAGCTCGCCGCGTTCGACGGCAGCTTCGTCTACGACATCGACGACCTCGAGGCCGTCGTGGAGGCCTCGCTCGCCGGTCGTCGGGCCGAGGCGACGCGCGCCGAGCGGCTCGTCGCGGCCGAGGCGGACCGGTTCCGCGAGTGGCAGGCCTCGCTCGCCGTCGTTCCGGCGATCGCGTCGCTTCGCGCTCGAGCAGAGGAGATCCGATCGGCCGAGCTCGCCAAGGCGGAGGGTCGTCTCGCCCAGCTCGCGGACGGCGAGCGGCGCGTCGTCGAAGCGGTGACCGCGCAGATCGTGAACAAGCTCCTCCACTTGCCGACCGTGCGCATGAAGGAGGCGGCGGCTGCCGCGGACGGCGTGTTCTATGCTCAGGTCGTGCGCCACTTGTTCGGCCTCGGCGAAGACGAGCAGCCGCGGTGACTCGGCCGGTTCTCGTCGGCCGCCCACTGCCGCTGCAGGCGCCGACGGCGTTTGTCCGGATCCGCCCGATCGGCCGGCGCGGCTGCGGTGAGGCTCGGACCACGACGACCTGTCGCTGCCGTGCTGCTTCGTGTCGGCTCCCGCGGCAGTAGGCTCGCGCTCACCCAGGCCGAGCGCGCGGTCGAGGTGCTCCGCAGGCCCGGGGTCGAGATCGCACTCGTACCGATCACGACGGCGGGCGACCGTGACCGGACGCGGCCGTTCGGCCAGATCGGAGAGCGCGGGGTCTTCGTGAAGGAGCTCGAGGAGGCGCTGCTCGAGGGTCGGATCGACGTGGCCGTGCACTCCGCCAAGGACATGACCTCGGTGGATACCGCGAGCCTCGTGGTCGGCGCGTATCCGCCCCGGGAAGACCCGCGTGACGCGCTGTGCGGGGCTGCCGAGGTTCGGGCCAGGATGCGGATCGGCACGGCCTCCGTTCGCCGGCGTGCCCAGCTGCTCGCTCTGGAGCCGTCGCTGTCGATCGAGCCGCTTCGCGGCAACGTGGACACGAGGCTGCGCAAGCGGCACGAGCGGAGGCTCGACGCCGTCGTGCTGGCCGCCTGCGGGCTCGACCGGCTCGGCCTGGGATCGGAGATCGGGCTCCGCCTGCCCGTCGAGGACGTCTTGCCCGAGGCGGGGCAGGGTGCGCTCGCGCTGCAGGTGCGTGCCGGCGACGAGGCGGCCGTGGCGGCGGCCGACGATCGTGAGACTCGCCTGCGTGTCGAGGCCGAGCGGCTCTGCGTCGCGTTGGTCGGCGGCGGCTGTCTGGCGCCCGTCGCCGCTCATCACGACGGAAAGGTGCTCACCGGGCTCGTCGCGCACGAGGACGGGTTGTGGTTGGAGCGCCGCTCGGGCGACGATCCGGCCGAGCTGGCGGCAGAGCTCGTCGCGCTCGCGGCGGCGCACGCGTGAGCGGGTCGCATCGCCATGCTCGGGCGTGGATTGGCACGAAGTCGTCACGCTCTCGCTCGGCGCTCGGACGTACCCTTCTCTCCCCGTGGGTGGGTGGGGGCTAGGGATGGCAACGCGTACCAGGCCGTGGCCCGAATAGTCGTGACACGGCCGCGGGAGCGGTCCGTCGAGCTCGTCACGCGCCTCGAGGCGAACGGCCACGACCTGATCGTGCTTCCGCTGATCGCGACGGAAGCGATCTCCGACGAGCCGATCGACCTCGCGGGCTACGACTGGGTGATCGTGACGAGCGTTGCCGGAGCCGAGGAGCTCGCTCGCCGGGCGCGTGGCGAGATGCCTCGGGTCGCCGCGATCGGCGCGGCCACAGCGGCTGCGCTCGGAGGAGCGGATCTCGTGCCGCGCGTGTCGACGCAAGAGGGTTTGCTCGCGGAGCTGCCTCAGCCGGCGGGCCGCGTGTTGTTCGCCGGGGCCGCCGGAGCACGCCGTCTCCTCGTGGATGCGCTCGGTGCCGACTTCGCGCCGCTCTACCGCACCGTCGAGCTCGACGTCGACCAGGTCCCTCCCGCCGACCTCGTCGTTCTCGCCTCCCCGTCGGCCGCGCGGGCGCTCGGCCGGCTCGGGCCGGCTCCACCTGTCGTGTCGATCGGGCCGCAGACGACGCGGGCGGCGCGCGACTGCGGCCTCACAGTGGCGGGCGAGGCCGAGACGCACAGCGTCGACGGTCTCGTCGCGGCCGTGGAGGCCGCGCTGCGGGCGCCGTAGACTCGAGCCCGGTGTTCCTCTGCTTCCTCTCGGACTTCGGTCTTTCGGACGACTTCGTCGGGACGTGCCACGGAGTGATCAAGCGGATTGCGCCCGGCGCGCAGATCATCGACGTCACGCACGGGATCCCGCCGCAGGCGGTTCTCCAGGGCGCCCTCGTGCTCGCGAACACCCTCCCGTACATGCCCGTGGGCGTCCACCTCGCGGTCGTCGATCCGGGCGTCGGAGGGCCGCGGCGGGCGCTCGCGCTCCGCGATCGGGACGGACGGCTGTTCGTCGGCCCCGACAACGGGCTTCTCCTGCCCGCGGCCGAACGCGCGGGCGTCGAGGACGCCCGGGAGATCGTGAACCCCGCCTACGCGCTCGAGTCGATCTCGCGCACCTTCCACGGTCGCGACCTCTTCGCCCCGGCGGCCGCGCATCTCGCGGCCGGGGTGAGCGTCGACGAGCTCGGGCCGCCGCTCGCGCTCGATGCGCTCGTGCGGCTCGACCTCCCGGTGGCGGTGTTCGGCGACGACTCGATCGAGGCGGTCGCGCTGTACGTCGACAGCTTCGGCAACATCGCGCTCAACCTCACGCGCGACGACGTCGAGCGGGTCGGCATCGTCCCCGGGACGCGGATCGAGCTGGAGCTCACCGGCGAGCGCTACTACGCGGTCGCGGCGAGAACGTTCGCGGACGCGCGGGCGGGCGACGTGATCCTCTACGAGGACAGCTACCGGAACATGTCCGTCGCGGTGTCCCGCGGGAACGCGGCTTCGCTCCTCCACGCACAGCCCGGCCAGACGATGAGCATCCACCTCGTCGGCGGCGCGACGACGCCACTGTTCTGAGCTCGAATGGCGAGGGCCGGACTTGAACCGGCGACACCACGGTTTTCAGCCGTGTGCTCTACCAGCTGAGCTACCTCGCCGCGGAGAGCCAGTGTAGCGCCGGTGCGGGAGCCGGACCGAGCAGTAGGGTTCCGGCCCGTGAGCGCGATCCCGCGCAAGCCCGTCTCGGTCATCGGCGCAGCACTCGACCTCGGCCAGAGCCGGCGCGGCGTCGACATGGGGCCGTCCGCCATTCGCTACGCAGGGCTGGAAGACAGGCTGCAGCAGCTCGGGTTCGAGGTGTCCGACCGGGGCAACGTCGCGACGGCCATCCCCGAGCGGACGGCGCTGCTCGACACACGGGCCCGCTACCTGCCGGAGATCCTCGAGACGTGCGGGCGGATCGCCGACCTCGTCGAGGAGGCCGCGAGCGAATCGACCCCGCTCGTTCTCGGCGGCGACCACTCCGTCGCGCTCGGGACGCTCGCCGGGTTGCGGCGCGCGCTGGGCGTTCCAGGAGGCGTGATCTGGGTCGACGCCCACGGCGATCTCAACACGCCGGAGACGAGCCCCACCGGGAACGTTCACGGGATGCCGCTCGCAGCAGCAGCCGGTCTGGCCGGCGGCCGGTTCGGGCACGCGTCGCTGCCGTTGCCCGCCGTCGATCCGCGGCGGGTGGCGATCATCGGTGCCCGGTCGCTCGATCCGGCCGAGCAGGCGCTGGTGCGGTCGGCCGGCCTCCCCGTCTTCACGATGAGCGAGATCGACCGGATCGGCATCGAACGGGCGATGCAGGAGGCGCTCGGCAGGGTCGCCGGCCCGGGCTTCGTGCACCTGTCGCTCGACCTCGACGTGCTCGACCCGGAAGTGGCGCCCGGTGTCGGGACGCCGGTTCGCGGGGGCCTGACGTACCGCGAGGCGCACCTGGCACTCGAGCTCGTCGCCGAGTCGCAACTCGTCGGGTCTTTCGAGCTCGTCGAGGTCAATCCCATCCTCGACCGTGCGAACACGACTGCCGAGCTCGCCGTCGACCTGGTCGCGAGCGCGCTCGGGAAGACGATCCTCTAGCCTCCAGGGAGGCCGTGAGGCGCGCGGGTGAGCACGTTCCGGGTCAGGCCCGGGACCGTGAGCGCCCCGTCCTCGTCGGCGAACTCGAGCAGCTTCTGCGCCACGTGATCGCGCAGCACCGAGATCTCGTCCTGCCCGAGCGTCGCGAGCATCGTCCTGAGCGTGAAGGAGACATCGCCCACGATCGTCCAGAACTCCTCGAAGTCGGCGTTCCGCCACCTGACGGGCACGTCCGTCACGGACGGCGACTCCAGTCCCGCTTCCTCCACGAGCGACCGCACGCGCTCCAGGTCGCCCAGCCGGAACGGGCCGGGCGAGTCGGGCGCCGGGGGATCGACGTACCCGAGCTCGACGACCGTCCGACCGACCGTCGA
>Ga0187778_10003747_pt1 | contig 10154 bp, 6 predicted proteins | sample 1015_Q2_SP5_20_M_FD_132418 | JGI IMG/M metagenome (GOLD analysis project Ga0187778, IMG submission 132418) | Tropical peat soil microbial communities from peatlands in Department of Meta, Colombia - 1015_Q2_SP5_20_MG | ecosystem: Environmental > Terrestrial > Soil > Wetlands > Peat | place...
AATCGAGCCGCCAATCACGCCTCCGCCCGCTATCGCCACGTCCAGTTTCTTCACGTTCTTCATGCCGCCATCTTAACGCATCCCAGCATCCGATGAGGATGCGCTTAAAGCGAGCTGACCAGATCGTTGGAGAGCACTTCGGCTTTTTTGGCGAGGTTCCGGGCGCGGCTCCAGTCGCCCGATTGCGCCGCTTCGCGCGCGTCTTTCAGAAAGCCATTAATCTTGGAAGCCATGTCCAACTGCGTCGCATTCAGTTTTTTGCCGCGCGCCACAGCCAGATTTTTCTCCGCGATGCTCAAGCTTTGCTTCGTTTCCTGTTGCGCCGTGGCCGACTCTTGCGGGCTGAGCTGCGGAGCGATGATCGGAGTGAGAGCTTTCTCCGCCTCTGAACCCGTGCCCGCCGCCGGCGGGGTGGGGACGTGAGGCCGCGCCGGCTCGCTGCGCACCGGAATCAGAACCGCCGCGAATGGAGGCAATTGGAGGTTTAGATCGGGCGCGGCGCCTTCGGACGATTGTGCGCCTGCGTTCGACTTTGGCTGAATGACCGGCCTCGATTGCACCGCGGTCGCCCAGGGAATGCTCGGGCGTTTTCTCGCGCCGCATCCAGCCAACAAAGAAATGGATAGAAAAACCACTACGCCAAAAGACAAGCGGAGAGGGAAGTGCCGCACGAGTTTCAAGGACCGGGCTGGGGTATCCGTCATGTTCAGGCCGCGAGCGGCAACTCGATGCGAAACGTCGTGCCCCGGCCCACCTCGGAAGTAAAGTCTATCGAACCGTTGTGAAGCTGCACAATTCGAAACGTGCTGGCTAATCCGATCCCGCTCCCTCCGGGCCGCGTGGTAAAAAACAGTTGGAAAATCTTCTGGCGGTGCTCCGGCGCAATGCCTTTTCCCGTGTCGCCCACGCTGATTTCCGCCATTTCGCCGCGCCGGCTCAGCACCAGCCGCAATTGCCCGCCGCCAGGCATCGCTTCCGCCGCGTTTAAGACAAGGTTTAAAACCGCTTGTTTCAGCAGGCCGCGGTCAACATAGACTTCGGGGACGTCGATGGGAAGCAATCGGGCGACCTGGATGCCCGATTTTTCAAGCTGGGGCTGGGCGACTTCGAGGACTTCTTTTAAGAGTTCTGCGAGTTGGGTGGCTTCGAGGCGAACCTCCATGGGGCGCGTGAAATCGAGAAAGCGCTTCACGACGGCGTCGAGGCGGTCGATTTCCTTGTCAAGAACCTGGACGGCTTGCTGCGAAGCGCTGTCGCGATCCGGAGGCAGGGATTCTTTCAGGTTTTCAAGCCAGAGGCGCATCGAGTTGAGGGGGTTTTTGACTTCGTGGGCAACGCCGGCGGTGATGCGGCCGACGGCAGCGAGGCGCTCGCTGACTTGCAGTTGCGTATTGATGCTTTCGAGCGAATCGAGATCGCGCAGCGTCACCAGCGCACCCATGCGCTCGCCGTCTTCCTGAATCGCTTGCACGCTGACGCTGACGCGCTTGGGGCCTTCACTGGTTTCCAAATCCATTTCGGCCGCGGTTTCGCTGAGCTGATCGCTTTCGATGTGCAAGGCGTCGCGGAGTGGATCGCCCTGGGGAAAAATTTCCGTCACTCTGCGGCCCAAGAGCTGTCCCGCGGGAGCGCCAAGAAATTTTTCGGCGGCGGGGCTGATCATAACGGCACGGCCGTCGCGGGTGAAAAGCAGCAGGCCGTCCTCGAGGCCAGCCATCACGGAATTCATGTTTTCGCGCATGGTGCTGAAAATTTCGTGCACGCCGCGCAGTTGCTGGCCGACCTGGGAAATTTTGCGGCTAACGGCGCCGAGTTCGTCCGGATTTTCGTTGAGGGTTTTGACTTCAGGAGAAGGCGCGTCAAATTGTCCCGCGGTGAGGCGGTCCAACTGGGCGGAGATGTCGCGCAAAGGCGCGAGTGTCGCGCCGGTGACAAGGGCGGCCAGCAAAGTGGAAATCACCAGCGCCGCGAGCACGATGATGCCCGAGGTGAGCAAACTGGATTTGATGTCATTGAGCAAAAGACCGGAAGAAAGGACGACACGCACTTCGCCGAACGGCTGGTCGCCATTGTTAAAAGGAGAGTCGAGCTCAAAGAGCCGCGAAGGGCCGGCCAAAACCTTCACTTGATGCAGGAAATTGCGCTGCACCAACTGGGAAAGCGGCGTTCTTCGGGGGAGATAGGTTCCCGGAAGATTCTCGTCGGTGGACGCCAGGACGATGCCGTTGCTGTCGGTGATGGAAACTTCGTAGACCAGCGGGTTGTCTTTCGCGGCCCCCAGCTCGGTCTTCAAGCCTTCGCTGATCTCGAACGCGTGCCGAACGTAGTCATGAATTTCCTCGGGGGCGTAGGAGCCCGGCCGCAATCCGCGCTGCGCGGCTTCGGTCAGCGCGTGCTTGGCCTGGCGAAAAACCTCGAGGGCGAGATCGTTGGCGCGTGTGTTCGTGGACTGAAGAAGCTGGTCCAGGAGTTGCGCGGCGAAGACGCCGGACAAAACGGCAACGACGAGCAACACGAGGCTCGTCATGACCAAGGTGAATTTGGTGCGCAGCCGGAGCTGCATTCCGCGTCCCTATCGCTCCATGAATATTTTGCTGGACCAATCGAATGTAGCAAGCCCCCGCGAAGTTGCCAAGATGGATGAGGAGTTGCGAGCGGAGAGAGGAATTAAGCATGCAATGAAGCAAGGAGGTAAGGAAGCACGGAGTAAAGAAAAGACCGAAGCCCCAATCCCGAAAGTGTGACCGGAGCAGAGTGCGGAATGGACGTTTGCAGAAAGTCGCGTGCTGTTCGATTTACTTGCGGGGTTGAGCGGTTAACCAGTTCACGACAATGGTTCCGTCATTCTTGACTTTGCCTTTCCCTGAGACAAAATAGAATTCCCTTCCAAATTACCCTCGGTCTCGATCTGTCCATTTTTGTTGAAGTTCACAGAGCACGACTTTTCAGCGAGCCAGGGGTGCCAAGAGCAAGGAAAAGGCGGGGATATGGTTACGCCAGCAGTAGAAATGGTCGGCAAATACGAACAGCCACTGGTGGTCTTGTCTATCCTGATTTCTGTGCTCGCTTCGTATGCCGCTTTGGACCTCGCCGGGAGAGTTACCTCTAGCCAAGGCAGAGCGCGCGTTCTGTGGCTGGGAGGCGGCGCGACCGCGATGGGAATCGGAATATGGTCCATGCATTACGTCGGAATGCTGGCGTTTCGCCTTCCGATTCCAGTCGAATATGACTGGCCCACTGTGCTGGTTTCGCTTCTCGCCGCCATCCTTGCATCCGCGATTGCTTTGTTTGTCGTGAGCCGCAAGACGATGGGCTTGGTTCGAGCCGGAGTTGGCAGCGTCTGCATGGGCGGGGCCATCGCGGGCATGCACTACATCGGGATGGCGGCAATGCGACTGTCCGCGGATTGCCACTACGTACCCTGGATCGTCGTCACTTCGGTGCTTCTGGGAGTCGTGATTTCTCTGGTCGCGTTGTGGCTGGTATTTCACTTTCGCGAGGACCCGAAGCCGCATACTTGGAGGAAAGCTCTCAGTGCCGTAGCGATGGGAGCGGCGATTCCGGTGATGCACTACACGGGAATGGCAGCCGCGCGTTTCACATACGCTGCAGCACCCAATGGCGGGCGGTGGCACGCCTTGAGCGTATCTTCGCTGGGCGTGAGCAGCATCATTGTTGTTACGTTTATCTTGCTTGGCCTTACGCTGGTCACATCGCAAATCGACCGGCGTCTGGCGGCACGCGCCTTGGAACTGGAATTTATCAAGCGGGCCGAGCAGAAGTTTCGGGGCCTGTTGGAATCCGCGCCCGACTGCATGATCGTCGTGAATCACGCAGGAGAGATTGTGCTCGCTAATTCCCAGGCAGAGAAGCTATTCGGCTATCCGCGAACGGAGTTGTTGCACCAACCGATCGAGATGCTCCTTCCAGAACGATTTCGCGGACAGCACCTGCAAAGGCGAGCAGATTTCTCGCATCATCCGCGGAGTCGTCCGATGGGCAGTGGATTCGAATTCTATGGATTGCGGAAGGATAGAACGGAATTCCCAGCAGAAATCACACTCAGCCCTTTCGACACCGAAGAGGGCGTGCTGGTGTGTAGCGCCGTGCGCGACGTCACCGAACGCAAACAATTCGAGCGCAGTTTGCGAGACGCAAAGGTGGCTGCTGAAGCCGCCAATGAAGCAAAGACTTCCTTTCTCGCGACAATCAGCCACGAACTGCGCACGCCGATGAACGGCATTCTCGGTATGACTGAATTAGTCCTAGACACCGAGCTTTCGGACGAGCAACGGGAGAGCCTGAACATCGTGCGAACCTCGGCGGAGTCTTTGCTGGCCATAATCACGGATCTTCTCAATTTCACCCAAATTGAAGCGGAAAAAGTCGAAGTCGAGTCCATTCCGTTTGACCTTCGTCAGAGTTTTGGCGAACTCATGGAAGTGCTGCATGCCCGCGCGGAGCAGAAAGGCCTCCGATTTTCTTTGGAGATCCATCCGGACGTGCCGGGGATGTTGATCGGGGACCCCGGGCGAATCCGGCACGTTCTATCCAATCTGATAGGAAATGCCATTAAGTTCACGGAACGTGGCAGAGTTGACGTGAGGGTGGAACAAGAGGCGTGTGCCGGCGGCATGATTTCCCTGCATTTCATGGTGAAGGATACCGGCATCGGCATTCCCTCGGAAAAGCAGCAAACGATCTTCGAACCTTTTTCGCAAGTTGACGGTTCGATGACTCGAAAATACGGCGGCGCCGGTTTGGGGCTAACCATTTGTTCGAGGCTTGTGGCGCAGATGGGAGGAACGATGCGCCTGGAGAGCAAGTTAGGCGAGGGGAGCACATTCCACGTTACGCTTCCGTTGGCGCTCCAGGGTGCCGTTCATGCCGATCATTCAGTTTTGTCCTCGCAAGAAGTAAACCGGGTCCACTGATCCAATTCCACCAAATCCGCGCGTGAAAGACGGCAGTGGCGCGCTTCACTCCAAATAACCGTGTTTGCCCAGCGCTAGTGTAATTCACGACAGCTATCGCGGCATTTCGCTCTGGGCATCAACGCGGACGGTTCAGAATGTGTCAGTACGATGAACCGACGAGCGTCGGATCAGGCGAACTGTATGTGCGGCATTGCACAGGACCGGAGAGCATCATGAGAAGAGTCCCCACAGCTATTTTGGCGTCATTGATTTTGATGTTCCTGTTTGTGGCAACCGCCGGCGCGACGCCCGAGCAAGCCCCCGCGAAGTTGCCAAGATAGATGAGGAGTTGCGAGGGAAGAGAGGAGTGGCACCGCTCTTCTACAGGACAAGCGGTTGCTGGGCCGCGTTCTACAAGCTGTCGGTAACACCCAATCCGAGCTAACCGGGTTGAGCGCTTAGTGCTCTAATTCGCCCCAAGGTTCGGGGTGTGGCGACACACAAACGAAATTGTTCGCGTCATTGGTAGCACCGGTTCCCTTGTAGCGGGTCTGCTTCGGAAACGCGCAAATCGGCCGGGTGCCGCCAGTCGGGAAGTTCTGCGCTACACGCGGATCGAAAGGCGCGCCGCTGGGAAACGGCGAAGCAGTATTTCCGTTCGCCGCGATGATCTTCTCCGGGGGCGTTCCGTTCTCTACCCAGCCGGTTATTGCCGTTAGCAGGTCTGCGTTGAAGCTACTCGTGGCTGGCCCGCCGCCGCAATGGGCCATGTTCGGAATCATGAACAATCTCGCAAAGTCGTTTACATGCCCCATCGTCTCGTTCAGCTCACGGTAATAAGAGACCAAGTCGACTCCGGAGAAGATTCCATCATTCAAGGAGTCGTACATTACCAGCTTGCCGCCGTGGCGGCGGAAAGAGGCCAAGGATCGCGGAGGTCCCCAGGGGGTCCCAGTCATGAATTCCATGGGACTCTCCGGGTATTCAGGCGTGCTTGCGAAAATCGTAGGCGCATCCGTATCGAAGTTGTAGTGGAAGATGAACGCTTCTTGTCCATTGGGCCCCGCGACAGGCGTGACCACAGGGGGATTGGTAAAGATCATGGGCACCGCGCCGGCGCCAAGCGTCAGGTTAATAGCCGTATTCGTGTTCGGAGCCCCGAAGAAAGAAACATTCCATGCGCCCCAACCTGCACCAAAAGCGCTTGGCGGGTCCCAAATGCCGGCATCCCAGAACCAGCTTGAGTACAGGGGCCAACCGTGAGAATTTTTCGGGCCAGCATAGATTCTCTTAAGTGCGTCGACCTGCCCGGGGGTAAGGCACTCACCTCCGTGCGGTGTATTACCATGAGCGCCCCCGGGTTTGCAGGTGTAAGCCTCCAGCGCAGGGTAAACCAGTTCATTGGTGCACGCCGTGTAGTTGTCGATGATCCCGTCCACCAATCCATCGAGGCCGTCGCACGCACTGAGAATCGCGGCAGAAGCGACTTCCAAGTCCTGCGGAGGAAATGTCGGTGGCAGGTACGGCTGGCCATTCACATCGCTGCTGGTTGCCAGCGGGGCAAGCTGTTGCTCATTCCACGCCTCCGCAATTGCCGCGCGCGGCAGGTCAAAACCAGGATTGCCTGCCACCAATCCATCGAACATCTCCGGATCACGGTGTGCGGCGACCATGGCGTCGCGTCCGCCGTTCGAGCACCCGATCAAGTAGGAAAATTGGGGATCTTGGCCATAATAGAGCGCAATGATTTGCTTGGAGATTTTCGTAGTCTGCGCGATCCCGTTATATCCGTAATCAATTCGCGCCTGCTCATCAATAGCGAAGTGAGCCGTGCCGCCGAGGTTCGCGTCATCATCAGTCCACCCTAGACTTGGGTTACCGGGTGCGTCCTCATGCCCACCATCGTCGGAGGCGACAGCCCAGCCTCGGCTCAACTCTTGCCCGAGGCTTCCTTGCGGATTTGCCAGGGATCCGTCAGTCCCTCCGCCTCCTTGCATTTCGAAGCGGCCGACCCAAGTATCGGGGAGATTGAGCTCGAATCCGATACCGTAGGTGAAGTGATCCGGATCTTGAGCGCCGATACGCTTGTTGATGACTCCGACTAAGTTGCAGTAATTGCCGCTGGCGCTGATGATCTCTTTGGCGCTTAGTATTTCTGCGTTTCCGAACGACAAGCCCCCCAAATCCGCGCACTTCATCACTGGTGTAGTGTTCGCAGTAGCGGCGGTACATGCGCCGAGCAGCATGACAGCCAGCAACGAGCTTCCAACTGCTACTGGAATCAAGCCCTTTGAAAAACTTTGCAATATTCTCAGATGGCGTTTCATTTGATCCCCCCTTTGCGCAGACTTCTCCTCGTGTAGTACCAGGAACCAAACGTGATGTCGCGGGGCGGGCGGATTCTTGCTCTGCTTACGTGCGAGTGTCAAGAGCAAAATGGCATTGCGGCAATACCTAAATGGTATTGAGTTCCGCGCGGCAACAGCCTATTATGGCGAAGAGAGATTCATCGAAAGTACTGCAATCGGACTGAAATAGGGATCGCTTGCCCCTGGAACTTCACCATTTTCGTTATTTCGTGGCAGTAGCCGAGGACCTTAACTTCACAAAGGCCGCCAGGCGGCTTGGGATGGCACAACCTCCCCTGAGCCGCCAGATCCAGGCGCTCGAGGCCGAAATTGGTGTGCCGCTCTTCGAGCGCCGTTCCAGCCGAGTTTTTCTCACCGACGCGGGCCGCCGTTTCCTGGATGCGGCCCGGATCGTGTTGCGGGAATCTGCGGCAGCAGTCGATATTGCTCGTCAGGGCCAAGACGGGGCCACAGGCACGGTACGGGTGGCATTCGGGAAGGGCTTAGGAGACGTCGTCAGTGCGGTCATGAATCAAAACATTCGGTTGTATCCGAATGTGGAGATTGACGTCAGGGACATTTTCTCCGGGTTCCAAATAGAGGCGTTGAGGACGCGCAAGGTCGACGTGGGGTTTGCACATGGGCAGACTGCTTCTCTCGACCTCATTTCAGAGAAGCTTTTCAAGGAGGGCCTGACCGTGGTTGTTCCCCGTTCCAGCCGGCTGGCCAAGCGCTCGCGGCTCAGGATACGGGATCTATCAGGACAAAACTTGCTCGTGATTGACCGGGCTCTGTCGCCCGCTGTGCATGACAGGATTTTCGAACTGTACCGGAGCGCAAGAATCAACCTGAATCTCGTTCCTACGGAGACCACTTGTTATGACGAGGCCGGCGCCCTGATGATCGCCTCGGGACGGGGCATCACCATTGCAGTGGGCAGCAGCCCAGCGCATCCAGCATTTGGCGGGCGCCTGCTTGCGGTACCCCTTCGCGAAACCTCCGCCTCGATTGATGTGAGTATTGCCTGGCGAAGGGACGAATCTTCACCGGCGGTTCTTAACTTCATTGAAAGTGCGCGAAAACTGCTACGGCAAACCTCAGGTGTTCAGGATCTGCGAAGCTTCCCTCGTCGCGCCCGCGCCTGACGGCGGCAGATGCGGCCGGCTCGTAAAATGCTCCTGCGATTTCCTACTCGGATTCGGGGCGGTCGCCGCCGTATTCTTTCAGCTTGTTGTGAAGCGTTTTCAAGCTGATCCCGAGAAGCTCCGCGGCGCGCGTCTTGTTGTTGCCGGTGGCGTTGAGCGTCTGGAGAATCAATTCGCGCTCCATGGCATCGACGGTTGTGCCTACCGGAAACTTGATAGTCGAGAGATCGCTGGGACCCTTGGCGGAGGTCCTGCCGAACTCGCCAGGTAAGCAGGCGCGCGTGATCAGGTCTTTTTCGGACATGATGGCGGCGCGTTCGAGGACGTTACGCAGCTCGCGAATGTTCCCCGGCCAGGTGTGGCCCATGAAAATGTCGAGCACTTCCGCGCCGATGCCGCGGACGTGTTTGCCGTGTTTGGCGTTGACGTCGCGCAAAATGTGCTCCACGAGGATGGGGATGTCGTCTTTGTGATCGCGGAGCGGGGGCAAGTGGATGTGAAAAACGTTCAGCCGGAAGTACAAATCCTGGCGGAGTTGGCCAGCGCCTACGGCCTGCTCGGGATCTTTGTTCGTCGCGGCGAGCACGCGCACGTCCACCGGAGTTTCGGTCTTGCTGCCGAGGCGGCGGACTTTGCGGTCTTCGAGTACGCGCAGGAGTTTTGCCTGGGTTGGCGCGGGCATTTCGCCGATTTCGTCGAGGAGGAGCGTGCCGCCATCGGCCAACTCGAAGCAGCCGATGCGCCGCTCGGCCGCGCCAGTAAACGCGCCGCGCTCGTGACCGAAGATTTCGCTTTCCATCAGCGTTTCGGGAATTGCGGAACAATTGATGGCCACAAACGGACCACCGGCGCGCGGAGAAAGTTTGTGAATGGTGCGCGCGACGATTTCTTTGCCGGAGCCGGTTTCGCCGGTGATGAGAACGGATGCGGAACTCGGCGCGGCCATTTCTACGATGCGCATGACTTCTTGCATGGGTTTGGAAGCACCAACGAGGTCGCCGAGGCGTCCGGACTCGCGGAGTTGCCGCTGAAGCACGGCGAGGTTTCGCGTGTCGCGCGCTTTGCTTAGCGCGCGGTCGAGTAGAGCGTGCAGGACGGGACCCTTTAGCGGCTTTTCGATGTACCAGAAGGCGCCGGCTTCGATGGCGGCGACGGCGCGCTCTTCGCTTCCTTTGCCGGTGATGATGATGGCGGGAACGTCGTGAAGATCCGGGCCGAGTTGCTTGAGCAGGTCCAGGCCATTCATGCCGGGCAATTCGACGTCGGCGATTAATGTGTCAGGCTGGTAGCTGGCGAATTTCGCGAGTACTTCTTCGGCGGTGGCCACGCCGAGAACGTCATAACCCCAGCGCTGGAGTAACTGTTCGTAGCCTTTTCGCGCGTTGTCCTCATCTTCGACGATGAGGATGCGGTCTTTACGTTCCAGCGTTTCGACGGCGCGGACCGCCGCACGAGTCTCTTCCCCCATGGGTTTGCGGTTCTCCTCGTTTCTTGCAAAAAACCGGGTGGATCGTTTGCTGGACACTTCGACTGTAGCAAGCTGCGCGGCAGCTTGCCAAGTTTTCCGGGAGTTCCGCGGTGGACCAGAATTCGAGTGGCGGCGATGCGCAGAAAATCAGGGACGATCGTTTTATTACAAGGTAGAAATCTGGTGGGGCTGGGGAGATTCGAACTCCCGACACGCAGTTTAGGAAACTGCTGCTCTATCCATCTGAGCTACAGCCCCGCGATTTCATTGTAATACG
>Ga0187778_10003748_pt1 | contig 10153 bp, 11 predicted proteins | sample 1015_Q2_SP5_20_M_FD_132418 | JGI IMG/M metagenome (GOLD analysis project Ga0187778, IMG submission 132418) | Tropical peat soil microbial communities from peatlands in Department of Meta, Colombia - 1015_Q2_SP5_20_MG | ecosystem: Environmental > Terrestrial > Soil > Wetlands > Peat | place...
ACGTGGCGATAGGTCATAACGTAACCGCGATCCCCTGCCTCGCACGCAGCATATAATGTGCTTCGTCAATCAACCGCCACTCACTTCGCAGTGAGCGTGCGCCCTTGTTCTGCCCACCGTTAATGAATTGCAATCAGCCCGCCAAATGGCGCAGAACGTACTGCAGAATCCCACCGTTCTTGAAGTAGTCAAGCTCATCGAGGGTATCGATGCGGCAGATCAGTGGGACGCGCTTGAGAGTCCCATTGCCCGACACGATTTCCGCGATCAAACGCTGGTGGGGTTTGAGTTCGCCATGCAAACCGCGGATTGTAACCTGCTCATCACCTTTTAGTCCGAGCGATTGCCAGGATGTTCCTTCTTCAAATACCAACGGCATCACGCCCATGCCCACCAGATTGGAGCGATGTATGCGCTCAAACGATTGGGCGATAACTGCACGGATACCGAGCAAAACTGAACCTTTCGCGGCCCAGTCGCGCGACGAACCGCTGCCATATTCCTTGCCGGCAAACACGACCAGCGGGACCTTGTCCGCCTTGTAGCGCATGGCCGCGTCATAGATCGGCATGCGCTGTTTCGACGGATAGTGAATCGTTATGCCGCCCTCGACACCCGGCACCATCTGATTCTTGATGCGGATGTTGGCGAATGTGCCACGCATCATCACTTCGTGGTTGCCGCGGCGCGTGCCGTACTGGTTGAAGTCGGCCGGCTTGACCTTGTGCCCAATCAGATATTTTCCGGCCGGCGAGTCAGCCTTGATCGATCCCGCAGGCGAAATATGGTCGGTGGTTATCGAGTCGAGCAACAGCGCCAGCACTCGCGCATCGACGATATCCTCGAGCGGCTTCGGATGACGGGGCATGCCGACGAAGTACGGCGGATTCTGCACGTAAGTCGATTTCTTGTCCCAGTCGTAAGTCATCCCACCCTTGACGCTGATTTTTCGCCAGTTGGAATCGCCCTTGAACACATCGCCGTATTTCTTGGTGAACATCTGACGCGTGATATTCTTGGCAACGAAGTCACCGATCTCCTTGTTCGACGGCCAAATATCCTTGAGGAAGACCTTTTTGCCTTTTTGATCCATCCCGAGCGGATCTCTGGCGAGATCGACATTCATTGAACCGGCGATGCCATAGGCGACGACCAGAGGCGGTGATGCGAGGTAGTTGGCGCGCACATCCGCGTTGACACGACCTTCGAAATTGCGATTACCGGACAGCACGGCTGCCGCCACCAGATCGTTGTCGTTGATGGCCTTGGAATTCTCAGGCGGCAACGGTCCGGAGTTTCCGATGCACGTCGTGCAGCCGAAGCCGACCAGGTTGAAGCCGAGCTTGTCGAGATCCACCTGCAGGCCGGATTTGTCCAGGTACTCGCCGACCACTTGTGAGCCGGGCGCGAGTGATGTCTTCACCCACGGCTTGGTGGTCAGCCCCTTTGCCGCCGCCTTGCGGGCGAGGAGAGCGGCGCCGATCATGACATTCGGATTTGACGTGTTGGTACACGACGTAATCGCCGCGATGACCACATCGCCGTGCCCAAGGTCGTAGTTCTTGCCGGAAACCTTGACGCGCTTTTTCGCCTCGGCGCTCTTACCGAACTCCTTGTCCATCGAGTTCGCAAACCCGGCCTTTACTTCTTTCAGGGCAACGCGGTCCTGAGGCCGCTTCGGCCCTGCGAGCGACGGCTCGACCGAGCTCAGTTCCAGCTTCAGCACGTCTGTGAAAATCGGATCGGGAGTGGTCTTCACGCGGTACATGCCCTGCGCCTTGGCGTAGGCGGCGACGAGTGCGATCAGCTCGGGCGGGCGTCCAGTGTCTTTCAGATAACGCATCGTGTCATCATCGATCGGCGAAAAGCCGCAGGTCGCGCCATATTCCGGTGACATGTTGCCGAGCGTTGCCCGGTCGGCGATGGTGAGATGCGCGAGACCGGGGCCAAAGAATTCGACAAATTTTCCGACCACGCCGCGCTTGCGCAGCATCTCGGTGACGGTGAGCACCAGATCGGTTGCGGTGACGCCCTCTTTAAGCTTGCCTGCGAGCTTGAAGCCGATGACCTCGGGCAACACCATCGACAGCGGTTGACCGAGCATCGCCGCTTCCGCTTCGATGCCGCCGACGCCCCATCCGAGCACCGACAGGCCGTTCACCATCGTCGTATGCGAGTCAGTGCCGACCACTGTGTCAGGGTAGACAACTTCCATCGTGGCGGCCTTGCCGTCGACCTTGACCTTCTCCTTGCGGCTCCAGACCACGTGCGAGAGATATTCGAGATTGACCTGATGGCAGATGCCGGTGCCGGGCGGCACCACGCTGAAATTATCAAATGAGCGCTGCGCCCATTTCAGGAATTTATAGCGCTCCTGATTTTGTCGATACTCTTCCTCGACGTTTTTCTTGAAAGCCTGATTGTTGCCGAAGAACGTCACTGCAACGGAATGGTCGATGACCAGATCAACCGGCACTTGCGGATTGATTTTTTTCGGATCGCCGCCAAGATTTTTCATGGCGTCGCGCATGGCGGCAAGATCGACGACTGCCGGCACGCCGGTGAAGTCCTGCATCAGCACGCGCGCGGGGCGGAACGCGATCTCGCGCTCCGAAGTTTTTGTCTTGAGCCATTCGGCGACCGCCTTGATGTCGTCCTTGGTGACCGAGCGCCCGTCTTCGTTGCGCAACAGATTTTCCAGCAACACCTTCATCGAGAAAGGAAGACGAGAAATGCCTTTGAGGCCATTCCGTTCGGCAATGGGAAGACTGAAATAGGCGTAACTCTTGCTGCCAACCTGGAGTGTCTTGCAGCATCTAAAACTGTCGAGCGAAGTCATATCGGCTGTTTCCATTCCCGAGCGGCGGGTCCACACGGCTCGGACTAAGGTATTGGCAAGATGGTGGTTTTCTCGCTGGCGAGACTTGCGTCCGAATCCGAATTACGTAACGTCGCAAGTCCGGGCTTATAAGGTCTTTTCGCGCCCGACGCCACATTAACCCGGGAACCGTGCCAAAGATGCCGAGAATATCGAGGTTTTCCGGGGGCGGTGCCTATGTACCGCGGCTTATGAACCGGCCGCGGCAGCCGTGATGCAACTCAAGGCAGATGGGCTGGCCTGTAACCGCGGCGGGCGGGAGGTTTTCAGCGATCTGAGTTTTGCTCTGGCGGCAGGCGAAGCCATGGTTGTGACCGGACGCAATGGCGCCGGCAAATCGTCCCTGCTGCGCATGATCGCAGGCCTGATACGAAATGCGGCTGGACGCCTGCAGCTCGCTGGCGGCGCACCCGACACGGCCATCGCCGAACAGGCGCACTACCTCGGCCATCAGGACGCGTTGAAACCTTCGCTGTCGGTCGGCGAGAATTTGCGGTTCTGGACGGAATTTCTCGGCGCCCGAGGCGACATTGAATCAGCCTTGAACGCGGTCGAGCTCGCGCCTCTCATCGACCTGCCGGCCGCCTACCTATCGGCCGGACAACGACGGCGGCTGTCCATCGCGCGCCTGATCGCTGTACCGCGCGCGATCTGGTTGCTTGACGAACCGACTTCGGCGCTCGATGCACCATCTCAGAAGCGGCTCGCCGATCTCATGCGCGCGCATCTGACTGGTGGCGGGATGATTATTGCAGCGGCCCATGGCCCGATCGGACTAGAGCGTGCGCGTGAACTAAAGTTGGGGCCAGCATGAGCGCGTTCTCCGCCCTGCTCATACGCGACATGCGATTGGCCGTGCGCGCTGGCGGCGGTGCTCTGATGGGCGCATTGTTCTTTCTAATCGTCGTCACAATGATGCCTTTCGCCATTGGTCCCGATCTGGCGCTGCTTGCGCGCATCGGACCGGCGATTCTCTGGCTCGGTGCGCTGCTCGCAAGCCTGCTCGCCCTTGACCGGCTGTTCGCAACCGATCACGACGATGGCTCGCTCGATCTGTTGATGATGGGTCCGATGCAACTCGAACTCTCGGTCGCCGCCAAGGCAATTGCGCACTGGTTGACCACTTGCCTGCCATTGGTGGTGATCGCGCCGGTACTGGGGCTGATGCTCAATGTCGAACTGCACACAATGGGCTGGCTCGCCCTGACCCTGCTTGCCGGCACGCCCGCGCTGACATTCATCGGTCTAGTCGGCGCGGCGTTGTCCGTAGCGCTGCGGCGAGGTGGGCTGCTGCTCGCAATCCTGGTGCTGCCGCTGACCGTTCCAGTCCTGATCTTCGGTGTTGCAGCGGCGAACGCGGCGATCGTCGGGCCTGCGCCATTTGGCCCACCTTTCACCATCCTTTGTGCGCTAAGCTTGGCAAGCCTGGTGCTGGGGCCGATTGCCGCCGCCGCCACGCTACGCCATGGACTCGAATGAGATGACGAGAGATTGCCGATGGCTGTGATCGATCTCGCCAACCCGACGCGTTTCCTGACGCTGGCGAACCGCGTGCTGCCCTGGCTTGCGGCGGCAACGCTCGTGCTGTTCGCAATCGGTCTTTTCCTGGCGATGAACGCGCCCGACGACTACCAGCAAGGCGCAACCGTAAAGATCATGTTCCTGCACGTGCCCGCCGCGTGGCTTGGCATGTTCGGCTGGGGGCTCATGAGCGTCGCTGCGCTTGGCACACTGGTGTGGCGCCACCCGTTGGCCGATGTCGCAGGCAAAGCCGCCGCTCCGATCGGCGCCACCTTTACCTTCATCTGCCTTGTCACCGGCTCACTTTGGGGCCGGCCCACCTGGGGCACCTACTGGGTTTGGGACGCACGGCTGACCTCGATGCTGGTGCTGCTGTTGCTCTATCTCGGTGTGCTCGCACTTTACTGGACGGCCGAAGAACCGGGCCGTGGCGCACGCGCGGCAGCGATCCTGTCGCTGGTCGGCGCGGTCAATCTTCCGATCATCAAGTTTTCAGTCGACTGGTGGAATACCTTGCATCAGCCGGCGTCGGTATTCCGCATGGGAGGTTCGACCATCGATCCTGCCTTGCTCAGGCCGCTGCTGATCATGGCAATCGCTTTCACGCTGCTGTTCATTACTTTGCATCTTGCCATCATGCGTAACGAGATCCTGCGCCGCCGCGTGCGCAGTATGCGGCTGATGCAGGCACAGGAACTGGCGGAAGCAACATGAACCTCGGACCGCATGCGGATTTTATCGTTGCCGCATACGCGATGACGGCATTTGCCGTGGCGGCGCTTATTGCCTGGGTCGTACTCGACTATGGAGCGCAGCGGCGCATTCTAGGCGATCTGGAAGAGCGTGGCGTCACGCGTCGCTCGCAACGCAAGAGTTAGCAATGCGCACCGCCTCGCATGAAGACGCAACCAAGAAGCCGCGCAATGTTCTTGTATTGCTGCCGCTTGTGGTCTTCCTCGCGTTAGCAGGGTTGTTTTTATATCGCTTGGGCACCGGCGATCCTTCACGGCTTCCATCGGCATTAATCGGAAAACCGGCTCCGGTGACGGACCTTCCGGCGTTGCCCGGGCTCGAGCGCGAAGGCAAGGCTGTGCCCGGGCTGAACAGCGCGACGTTCCAGGGTGCGGTTACGCTGGTGAACGTGTGGGCTTCCTGGTGCGTGCCCTGTCACGATGAAGTGCCGTTCCTGGAAAAATTGTCGAACGACAAACGCATCCAGTTGGTCGGCATCAACTACAAGGATGGTGCCGACAATGCGCGGCGGTTCCTGAACCGCTATGGCAACCCGTTCGTAGCGAATGGCCGCGATGAAAGCGGCCGCACTTCAATCGACTGGGGCGTTTACGGCGTGCCGGAGACTTTTCTGGTCGGCCGCGATGGCCGCGTAGCATACAAGCTGGTTGGCCCGATCACCGCGGACAATCTCGCGCAAGTGCTCGAGCCGGAAATCGAAAAAGCACTGCGCTAGCCACTGCGCGCTTTCGGCTGCAGCAGAGAGTAAGCGATGCCAAGCGTCACGCTGTAGGTCAATACCATAACAAGCGTAAAGAAAGTCGGCGCAAGGCCGAGTCCGGTCCCGGTCGCAAACAGACCTTTACCGATGGCAGGGAAGAACGTCAGGCCCATCACGACCCACACAACAAAACCAAAAATAATCCCCTTCGTCGCACCGTTGTGTCCGGGAAGCCGCCGGTGGAATTGGCCGAACAGAAATCCAAGCACGATCGCGCCGTTGAAAAATGACAACGCCCACGGCACCACGGGATGTACCGAGTTGCCGACAACGCCTGCCAGCAGGGCTTGCAGATCGTGATAGGGCTGAAAACTCGGCAAAATGTGCATCCAGGATTTAAACGCCATAAGTCCCGAATGAGCGACGCTGCCGCAAAGGCCAGCTGCAATCGATTTCCAGACGCGATCGAAATCCATATCTTGAGTCGGGTTTCCCAGACCGGTGGCTTAGTTCGATTTTTCCACCTGGTGCTTGACGATCAGCACATATTGCAACGCGCCGAATATAAAGGTCAGCGGCACTACGCCGAAAACCTTGAAAGCCACCCAGAAGTCGGTGGTCTGCGTGCGCCAGACGATTTCGTTCAGCGCAGCGAGCGCGAGGAAGAACAGCGCCCACCGGAGAGTAAGCTTGCGCCAACCTTCGTCGGTGAGCGTGAACATTTGGTCGAACAGTGTGCCGAGCAGCGGTTTGCCGAAGGCCAGCCCACCCAGCAGCGTGCCGCCGAACAGAACATAGATGATGGTCGGTTTGATTTTGATAAAAAACTCATTGTGCAAAATGAGGGTGAGGCTGCCGAATACCAGGACGATCACCGCGGTGATCATCGGCATCAGCGCCAGATGGCGGGTGATCGCGTAAGTGACCACAACGGCCGTGAGTGCCGCCACCATGAAAACGGCGGTCGCAACAAAAATTCCAAAATACGCGTTTGCGCCAAAGAATAGCAGCAGCGGCCCGATATCGAGCGCGAACTTGAGCGTGGGATTGAGTTGTTGCTTCGCCGTCATGAGGTTTTGCCTAGGTCAGGAATTCAGCCCAACGAGGGCTCGCGAAAAATCCCGCGCGGTGAACGGCGCGAGATCATCCACGCCTTCGCCCACACCGATGAAATGCACCGGTAGCCCGAACCTGGAAGCGATGGCAACAAGAATGCCGCCGCGCGCGGTGCCGTCGAGTTTGGTCATAACCAGACCGGTCACCCCGGCAATTTTTCCGAAGATCTCCACCTGGCTTAGCGCGTTCTGCCCGATTGTCGCATCGAGTACCAGGAGCACTGCGTGCGGCGCAGTCGGCTCGACCTTGCGCATGACCCGCACCATCTTTTCCAATTCGCCCATCAACTCGGCGCGATTCTGCAAGCGGCCCGCCGTATCGACCAGCACAACTTCGACTCCCTGGGCCTTGGCGGCGGTGACGGCATCGAACGCGAGACTGGCCGCGTCGGCGCCCGGTTCGCGGGCCATGACGGCAGCGCCGGTGCGTTCGCCCCAGATCTTCAGCTGATCGATCGCCGCCGCGCGGAACGTATCCCCGGCGACCAGCATCACGCTCTTGCCTTGCGCGCGCAGGCGTGCTGCAAGTTTTCCGATCGTGGTGGTCTTGCCGGAGCCGTTGACGCCAGCGACCAGAATGACAAAGGGCTGTTTCGTCAGTTCCAGTGGTTTGGCAACGGGCGCGAGCGCCTTCTCGATCTCGCTGGCAAGGACGCCTTTCACTTCCTCGGGCGAGAGCCCTTGCGGATAGCGGCCCGCACCCAACTCATTGACGATGCGTGCCGCGAGCTCCTGGCCAAGATCCGCGCGTACCAATTCGTCTTCCAGCGCATCGAGGGTTGCAGGCTCGAGGGGACGGTGGCTAACCAGCGCCGTGATGGACGAACCGAGCGAAGATGATGTGCGCTTGAGCCCGCCGCTCAGGCGCGTCCACCAGCCTTTGTCCTCTGTGCTGTCGTTCATGGCGCGCCCGTGATAGCGGTTTCGGCATGACACCGGAAGAGATGCTCGCCCGCCTCCTCTATCGCGACGGGCTGATGCTGGTGATCGACAAACCGGCGGGATTGCCGGTGCATCGCGGTCCCAAAGGCGGCAACGCGCTTGAGGACTACTTTGACGCCTTGCGCTTTGGCCTGCCGCGCCCGCCGGCGCTGGCACACCGGCTTGATCGCGACACCACCGGCTGCCTTGTGCTTGGCCGCCATCGCAAGGCGCTGGCCCTGCTTGGCAAGCTGTTCAAGCAGGGCAAGGTCGGCAAGTGCTATTGGGCGATTGTCGAGGGCTCGCCCGAGGCAGATCAAGGGCGCATCGATATTCCGCTTGCCAAACGCGACGACGCCCGCGGCTGGTGGATGAAAGCGGACAGCCATGGCCTGCCGTCTGTGAGCACCTGGACGGTCATGGGCCGTGCAGCGGGGCTGACGTGGCTTGCGCTCGAGCCGATAACCGGACGGACACATCAGCTGCGCGTGCACTGTGCCGAAATGGGTTGGCCGATCGTCGGTGATACGATTTACGGGAGCGCGCCGCGCACGGGCGGACCGGCGCTGCATCTTCACTCGCGCGAGGTGACGGTACCGATTTCAAAAAACAAGCCGCCGGTCAAAGTCACTGCGCCTGTGCCGGCAGCGATGCGTGAATTGTTGACCAAGTGCGGATGGAATGGCGACAACTAATGCATCCCCCACAATTTCCGCTCATTCCCGCGCAAGCGGGAATCCAAAACGCCCTGCGAAAGTGGAAAGTGTAGTTGGATCCCCGCTTTCGCGGGGATGAGCGGATTAAGTATCGCGCGATCTAATAGAGCTGCGCTTTGATTCGGTCCGGAGCTTCGCGATCGTAGGCTTCGCCGCCGAGCTTGCCCTGGCTCAATTCGGCAATGATCGTGCCCGTGGACGGCAGGCTCTTGCGGTCGATTTTGGTGGTTTCGTCCCACAATTTCGAGCGCACGATCGCCTTCGAGCAGTGAAAATAGATGCTCTCGATGTGCACGATCAGGACGCAACGCGGCAGTTTGCCGTTGACCGCGAAGCTCTGCATCAGTTCGGGATCGACCGAGATCGAGGCGCGGCCGTTCACCCGCAGGGTCTCGCCGACACCCGGAATGAGAAACAGAAGCGCGATGCGCGGATCGCGCATGATATTGCGGAAGCCGTCGATGCGGTTGTTGCCGGGTCGATCCGGTATTGCCAGCGTCTTGTCGTCAAGAATACGCACGAAGCCCGGTGCGTCGCCCTTGGGCGAGCAGTCCAGGCCTTCGGGGCCTGACGTCGCCACAGCCACGAATGGTGCCGCCTCGATCAGCTTGCGATAGGCGCCGTTGATGTGGTCGATCTCCTTGACGACCGCAGCCGGCAGCTTTTGTCCGTAAAGGGCCTCGAGCTGCGCCATGTCCGAAATCAGATGATCGCGATAGGCCATCGCCCCTCCTCAGGCCGCCATCAAATGGCGGCCATCGTGTGCCAATATTTTGAGATCAAGAATAACGCCGGGCTCTACGGGAGCCGCAAGCCGCACCGGCGTAAATTGCTCGGTCCGACCGAGTGCGTGCGACTCTGCAAGCACACGGCGGCTGCCGCCAATTTCGCGTTCAAGATGACCGCGGAAAGCGAGTTCGCCTTTTTCGCGCAAGCGCCGCGCGCGTTCCTTGATGATTGAGCGATCGACCTGCGGCATACGCGCGGCCGGCGTGCCCGGACGCGGCGAAAACGGAAAGACATGGAGCTGCGTCAGCCCGCAGGCATCAATCAGGTCGAGCGACCGGGCGAACATGTCTTCGTTTTCGGTCGGAAAGCCGGCAATAATGTCGGCGCCGAACACAACGTCGGAACGCAACCGGCGGACCCGATCACAGAAGGCGATTGCATCCGCGCGCGAATGCCGGCGCTTCATGCGCTTGAGAATAAGATCGTCGCCGGCCTGCAGTGACAGATGAAGATGCGGCATCAGCCGCGGCTCGTCGGCAAGTGCAGCGTACAGGTCAGCATCGGTCTCGACCGAATCGATCGAAGACAGGCGCAGCCGTGCAAGCTCCGGCACTTCTTTCAAAATACGCTTGACCAGCGCGCCCAGACGCGGCGCGCCAGGCAGATCCGCGCCGTAGCTTGTGATATCGACACCGGTGAGGACGACCTCCCGATAGCCGCCGTTCACCACGCGCCGGACTTGCCTCACCACGTCAACCACAGGCAGTGACCGCGAATTGCCCCGGCCAAATGGAATTATGCAGAACGTACAGCGATGATC
>Ga0187778_10003749_pt1 | contig 10152 bp, 10 predicted proteins | sample 1015_Q2_SP5_20_M_FD_132418 | JGI IMG/M metagenome (GOLD analysis project Ga0187778, IMG submission 132418) | Tropical peat soil microbial communities from peatlands in Department of Meta, Colombia - 1015_Q2_SP5_20_MG | ecosystem: Environmental > Terrestrial > Soil > Wetlands > Peat | place...
AATCTGGTTGAGCAGTTGCTTACGTTGGCTCGAGTCGAACCAGGAGGCGCCGAAATGGCGTTGATCGATACGGACTGGGCCGAGAGCGCACGCCAGGCAACGGCGGACACCGTCGCGCTGGCGGCCATGAACGAGGTGACGTTGGAATTCGATGCGCCTGGCCCAGTGATGGTGCGCGGCGATGCAATGGCGTTGCGCACCCTCGCCCGCAATCTGATCGACAATGGCGTTCGCTCCGCCGGTCGCAACGGCCGGGTGAACGTGCAGCTAGCGTCGGACGAAAGTCGGGCGCTCCTTCGGGTCGACGACTCCGGGCCCGGGATACCGGCTGAAGAACGAAGCCGCGTCTTTGACCGGTTCTATCGCCGACGCGATACGGAGACCACAGGCAGCGGCTTAGGTCTGGCAATTGTCGATGCGATCGCGAAGCGGCACCATGCGCAGATTAGCCTCGGGGAATCCCCGTTGGGCGGTTTGCGGGTGGAAGTCCGGATTCCCCGCGGTAGTCTGGCTTGATGGGAAAAAGCGGAAAGAGACGGCGTTGCGGTGGATCATGCGCGTACGATTGGACCGAGTGCTAGCGCGGCGACGGCCGCAGTCATTGGCTGCTCGTTTATAAGTGCAAGGTGGTCCCGGCAGGTCCGCGACGATGCGACGAGTGGCCCCGGCACCGGGTCGCCTCGCAGAATCGTTGGTACTGGTCGGAAGAGGCCCGTCGGGGCTCCGCCTTGCGCTAGCCGGTTCTTGGTCCCAAGGGCTCTAAACGACTGGGCGCCTGTCCACCGAAACGGAGATTGCTAATGGCCAAAAGTGAGCCGCCCCGGTGGTTTTCCGACGCAATTTCGTTTCCTTTCGAGAGACGTGCGTTGACAGTGACGGGGTGCCGCATAAATTACTTGGTCTGGGGTGAAGCCGAGCGTCCGCCCCTCGTGCTGATCCATGGCGGAGCGGCCCACGCGATGTGGTGGAGCATCATTGCCCCGGAGCTCTCACGCCAGTATTACGTCATTGCCCCGGACCTGAGTGGTCACGGAGACAGCGGACGAAGGGAGACTTATCCCATGGAGGCTTGGGCCGACGAAGTCGTAGCGGTGAGTGAAGAAGCCGCGGGCGGCAGACCTCCCGTACTCGTTGGGCACAGTATGGGAGGTCTCGTGAGCATTGTGGCGGCGGCCGTGCACGGAGAAAAGCGGCTCGCCGGTGCAATTATTGTCGACTCGCCCGTGCGCAAGCCGGACCCCGAGAGCGATGAAGGCAAGGGGGGGCGAGCTTTTCGCAGCCCCAAAACCTATCCGGATCTGCAAACCGCCATGGCGCACTTCCGCCTCATTCCCCAGCAGCCTTGCGAGCATGATTTCATTCTCGAATACATTGCGCGCCACTCCTTGCACCAAACTGCAAACGGTTGGACGTGGAAATTCGATCCGCGGGTGTTTCTACGGTTTCGCACGACATCCTTGCGCGACTACCTTATGCGGGTCCAATGCCGCGTCGCTTTGATGCGCGGCGAGTTCAGCGTGATCGTCCCGCCGGAGACTGGCGAATACATGTACCAGTTACTCAACCGCAACGCCCCGCTGGTGGAAATACCCCAAGCGCATCACCACTTGATCCTGGATCAGCCGCTCGCTTTCATCGCAGCACTTCGCGCATTACTTGCCGATTGGGAGCATTCCGTTCCCCGCCGAGCGGATCCGCATTGAGTTCCTGATGCCAGGATGCCGGGCCGCTTGCTCGAACCCCCGCAGCGGTTGCCTCGAGTTCGCCGCCGAGCGCATCGTGCCGACGTTCTTGTGCGCAATTGCGTGTGTTCCTGAACTTGGAAGTTTTGACGCAGGTCGCTATGAAACCGCGAGCTTCGCATGCACCGATTGGCACCGGCTGCACGGCATTGCTTTTGGCATCGCGTTCCTGCGGCCGGCGTCAGACCGCACGGAGCCGCCCACGACTTCCGGCGGCTCGCTGACGCTTGACGGCCTAGTGTCCCGCGGCTCGTGGACCACGGATTTTTCGTCCTGGCCTAAGTGCAGTGCGTATCCGCCGTGTCGACCTTGGTTTTGCCTTGCAGTTTTTTGCAACCGGACCGGATTGTCCGTGCGCTCTGACCTTGGGCCGCCGGCCATGCTGCCGTAAGATGCGCAGCTTTTGCGGCGGGCGGTCGAGGAATGACAAGGTGGCGCCGCCTGGCGGCTGACGCTCCCCGCGCCAGGGGCATGCGAACAAGAAAGGAAAATGCCGGGATGAAACAAGGGCTCTCCAGCGCCACAAAGCGCAGCACGGCCGGAACTGTGCTGTTTGCTAGCCTGGTTGGCACCACGATCGAATTCTTTGACTTCTATATCTACGCGACGGCCGCCGTGCTGGTGTTCCCTCGCGCGTTCTTCCCATCGTCTGACCCTACTGCCGCGATGCTTCAGTCGCTGATCACCTTCGCGTTGGCGTTTTTTGCCCGACCCGTGGGCTCGGCCCTATTTGGCCATTTCGGCGACCGAGTCGGGCGCAAAGCCACATTGGTCGGGGCCTTGCTCACAATGGGCATTTCAACGGTGCTCATCGGGCTACTGCCAACGTACGAGACCCTGGGAGCCTACGCTCCGATGTTGCTCGCGCTATGCCGCTTTGGGCAGGGCCTCGGTTTGGGTGGCGAGTGGGGCGGCGCGGTTTTGCTTGCTACGGAAAACGCCCCAGCGGGTCGACGCGCATGGTATGGAATGTTTCCGCAGCTCGGTGCGCCGATTGGATTCATTCTCTCGGGAGGGGTGTTCCTTTGGCTCAATGAGATTCTGTCGGAAGCGCAGTTTCTCCAATTTGGGTGGCGTATTCCTTTTTTGGCCAGCGCGGCGCTTGTGCTCATCGGTCTATACGTGCGCTTGAAGGTTACGGAGACGCCGATTTTTCAGAATGTGCTTGGCGGCAATCGACAGGTGAGGGTCCCCTTAGCCCGGGTCTTTAGCCACCATGCTCGGGCGCTGCTGTTGGGTACCCTGGCTGCACTCGCGACCTTCGTGCTGTTCTATCTTCTGACTGTTTTTGCGCTCGGATGGGGCACCAATGCGCTTGGCTACACACGCCGCGCGTTTTTGCTCATGCAGCTTTTTGCGGTGCTGTTCTTCGGATTGACCGTACCTATCTCGGCTTGGCTCGCCGACCGCCATGGCCGGCGCGGCACACTTACGGTCGCCTTAGTCAGTATCGTCGTGTTTGGTTTTTTGATGGCGCCGCTTTTTGGCTCTGGTAGTGCTCTGGGCGTCACTTTCTACCTGACGCTTGGCATGTCACTGATCGGGATGACTTACGGTCCGCTTGGAACCTTTTTGTCCGAACTATTCCCATCGACGGTTCGCTATACCGGCTCGTCCCTGACCTTCAACCTGGCTGGCATTTTCGGAGCATCCCTTGCCCCTTATCTGGCCACGACGCTGGCGGCGCGTTACGGCCTGGCCGCCGTTGGCTACTACCTCTCCGCCGCGGCCGCAGTCAGTCTGGTGGCGCAGTTGTTTGCTCGAGCCAGCAAAAATCCCGAATTCGACGCATGAGGGGCATCGGGCGGTCCTCGGCGGGGCGCTCGGAGACGGTCGCGCGGCGCCCGAACGCCTTGCGTGCGGGAGCGGTCTGTCTGCCAGCGTGCCGACACTGAAGTCGCACGCGCTCCTCCCCGAGTCGAGCGTTTACCCGTGCTCGCGACGGCCCAAGGGCCGCGCCTTGGGCGACCGAGGTCTGACAACCGTATTCGAGCGCTTTGTGTTGCGTCGCAAAATCCTGCATGCCCGTTGGGAATTCCCCTTTGGTTGCGACCGGGCCGGCCATGCCTTGACCTTCAATCGGAAACGGTGCCCGGGCGCACACGAGCGTTATGGCGAGCGCTACGTCATTTGGGATCTAATATGCAGCGGTACTGCCGCGCGCCTTGGCCGCACGGCAAGCTTCCGCGGATGATGCCTTGGGACGCGACGATGCGCCGCGTCCGGCGTGGGTGCGGCTAATACTTTCGAAAGGGCAATAGCGTACGGGCACGATCCCGGCTGCGCGTCCATGTCCACCGCGATCGAACTTATTGCTGTCGACAAACGCTTCGAGAGCGGGGTCACCGCGCTAAAGGGCCTTTCGACAACGATCTGGCCAGGGCAATTCGTTGCATTGCTGGGCCCTTCAGGTTGCGGCAAATCCACGGTCCTTCGGCTCATCGCCGGCCTCGAGCAACCCACCTCCGGAGAAGTCCGGCTCAATGGCGTGCCCGCAAGCAAAAGGGCGGCGCCCATGTCGTATGTCTTTCAGGAGCCGACCCTCATGCCGTGGGCCAGTGTGCTCGATAATGTTGCGTTGCCCTTGCGCATTGCGGGTTCATCGCGTAGCGCAGCGCGTGCCGCGGCACTCGAAGCGCTTGAGGACGTGGGGTTGGCCGAGCGCGCGAGCGCCTATCCGGCCGAGCTCTCGGGCGGCATGAAGATGCGCTGTTCCATTGCCCGCGCGCTTATCTCGCGCCCCGCCGTGTTGCTGCTCGACGAACCCTTCGCCGCGCTCGACGAGATGACTCGCCATCGCCTCAACGACGAATTGCTGGCGCAATGGGGCGCGCGTTCGCCAACGGCGGTGTTTGTTACGCACAGCGTGTATGAGGCCGTGTATTTGAGCCAGCGGGTATTGGTTCTGGGCGAGCGCCCCGGCCGCATGATCGCCGACTTGCCGATCGCACTGCCGGCTCCCAGAGCGGCCTCGCTGCGTCTGGAAGAGTCGTTCCTGGAGCAATGCCGGCGAGTGTCTCACGCGCTCGAGGGGGGCATCGCGGCGGGAGTTCTGGCGTGACGGTCGCGCGGAGGGCCTCAACCTGGGTTCCGTTGGCGGCCGGGCTGGGTCTGCTCGTTACTTGGGAGGCCGTCGTTCGTCTGCGCGGCATTCCACCGTTTATTCTTCCCGCGCCAAGCGTTGTTTTGAAAACATTGTGGGACAACCTCGATTCATTGTTCGTGTCTTGGCTATTCACCATCAAGATCACTTTCGGTGCCTTGGCGCTGGCGCTTGCCGGCGGGGTGCTGCTGGCATGTGCCTTCGCGCTGTCGCGTCCTCTCGAACTGGCGCTTTTTCCTTTTGCCATCGCTCTTCAGGTGACACCGATCGTCGCGATTGCTCCGCTGATTTTGATCTATGTTGACAGCACGACCGCGTCGCTGCTGATTTGCGCGTTTATCGTGGCGTTTTTTCCGATCCTCTCCAATACGCTGATCGGACTGCGCGCGGCCGATCCCAATCTGCAGGACCTGTTAACGCTCTATGGCGCAACCCGGTGGCAGCGTCTGCGCTGGTTGCTGGTTCCTTCGGCGCTGCCGTACCTGATCGCCGGCTTGAAAATCTCAGGTGGTTTGGCGCTGATCGGCGCGGTGGTGGCCGAGTTTGCCGCCGGAGCGGCCGGACGCGAAACGGGGTTGGCCTCCCGCATCCTTGAAGCGAGCTTTCGCACAGAAATCCCCAAAATGTATGCAGCTCTGACATTGGTGGTGCTCACGGGCGTGGCCATTTACCTGCTGACCCGGGTCCTGTCGCGCGCTTTGCTGGGGCGCTGGCACCCCTCGGAGCAGGGCTAACCGGGGGCGTCAATGGCGGCCTGCAGCAAACGAGCAAGCCTGCGAGCGCTGGCGCATGTCGCGCTGGCGGCGTTACTTGTCTGGCCGCTGTTGCCTGCGGCGGAGCCCGCACAACTCGAGCACGTGGTTTTTGCGACCAACTGGCGGGCGCAAGCGGGGCATGGCGGTTTTTACCAGGCCCTGGTGGATGGCACGTACGCGCGGTTTGGTCTGGACGTCACGATTGTTCAGGGTGGACCCCAAGTGAACAATCGTCCGCTTTTGCCGGCTGGCCGGATCGATTTTCTGATGACCGGCAACTTGTTGCATTCCTTTGACAACCTGAAAAACGGGGTGCCTACGCAGGTCGTGGCCGCCATATTTCAAAAGGACCCGCAAGCTTTGATTGCGCATCCTGGACAGGGATACGAACGCTTCGAGCGGCTCAAGGACGCACCAGTAGTGCTGGTTGCCAAAGATGGCCAGTTCACGTGGTGGCAGTGGCTAAAGGCCACCCAAGGCTTCCGAGACGAGCAGTTGCGGCCTTACAACTTTAACCTCGGGCCGTTCTTGGCCAATCCTCGCGCGGTGCAACAGGGGTATTCCATTGCAGAGCCGATCTACGTGCGTCAACAAGGGGGATTCGAACCCGTCGTGCACCTGCTTGCCGATCACGGATTCGACACGTATTCGACACTCATCGAGGCCCGCACGCAGATGATCGGGCAGAGGCCGGATCTCGTGCAACGGTTCGTCGATGCATCGATCCTGGGGTGGTACTCGTATCTGTATGGTGACCATCGAGCTGCCGACGCGATGATGCTTCGCGAAAACCCTGAAATCACAGTGGGGGAGATCGATGCTTCGGTGGCGCTGATGAAGCGCTACGGGATCGTCGACTCGGGCGAGGCGCTGCGGGTGGGCATTGGTGCCATGGATCCGTCGCGCATCCGGCACTTTTTCGAGAGCATGGTCGACGCGGGCCTGTACCGCGCCAACGAAATCGACCCGGAGGCCGTGGCCGCGCCGCAATTCGTCAACAAGGGGGTTGGACTCGAAGTCAAGCGTCGGCTGCTAGGGCGTCCGTGAGTCGGTGAACGGCGTGCCGCCACAACTGCTCTAAATCTGTCTGCCCTGGCGCCAAGGTTTCGTCGGTTCACTTGCCTTTGTTCGAGAATTTTCGTCCCGGGATTGCGGGGACAAACCGCCAAGGTCCGGTGAACAAGAGTCGATGGCGCGACGCATTTCGCGCGCGACGTCCCAAAACAATCGAGTTGGATGCACGTTTGGATGCGGCTTGCGCTGTGCCCAGCCGCTTTCCTTCGGCTCCACCCAAACACCCGGGACCGTGCGCAACTCAGCACGGGATTCCATCGTGAACAGCAAGGGGAGGGGCGAGCATCGGCGAAACGCGTCGCAGTTGCGTCTGTCACGGAACTGTCACCGAGGCGGTCGAAGATGAAGTTTTTGCAATAAAGGACCTAAAAATGAGTCCCGAAGCCCCGGATCCGGTCCAGGTCGGCACGCTCTCCTTGCCCGGGCGGCCTAATCTGGAACGACGCAATGGAACGATATTCTGGTTAATGTTGGGAGGACTGCTCGCAAGCGGTGCCTTGTTCTCCGGCTACAACCTGATAAGCGACGTCAGTGAAACCGCTGCACCGGCAAGCACATGGCTTCCCCTTATTCTGCTCGCGGTCGCGCTATTCATTGCTCTGGGGTTTGAATTTGTCAACGGGTTTCACGACACTGCTAACGCAGTGGCAACCGTGATTTACACCCATTCGCTGCCTCCGCACTTTGCCGTCGTCTGGTCCGGGTCGTTCAATTTTCTGGGCGTTTTGGTCTCTAGCGGGGCTGTGGCCTTTGGCATCATTTCGCTCCTGCCCGTTGAACTCATCCTTCAGGTTGGTTCGAGTGCGGGTTTTGCGATGGTATTCGCCTTGCTGATTTCGGCCATCGTCTGGAATCTCGGGACCTGGTGGCTTGGTCTGCCAGCCTCCTCGTCCCACACTCTCATAGGCTCGATCATTGGGGTGGGTATCATGAATTCCCTCCTGCACGGGCGTGACGGAACCAGTGGCGTCGATTGGTCTCAGGTCTTCAAGGTTGGATACTCGCTTCTTTTGTCGCCGCTCGTAGGATTCGGATTTGCCGCATTGCTGTTGCTCGTGCTGCGTTTCCTCGTCAAAACCCCTGAGCTGTATTCCGCGCCTGAAGGTAAAAGGCCGCCACCGTGGTGGATTCGCGGACTGCTGGTGCTCACCTGTACGGGCGTGTCCTTTGCACATGGCTCCAACGATGGGCAAAAGGGAATGGGCCTAATAATGCTGATTCTGGTAGGCACGGTGCCCATGGCGTATGCCTTGAACCGTTCGATGCCGGCCGACCAAGTGACTCAGTTCGCCGCGGTGGCTCAAGTGACGAAGGGGTCCCTTGAGCGCGTGGCTCCGCAGATTGCGCCGCCGGATCCGCGCATTACCCTCTCGGAGTTTGTGCGCACGCGTTCGCTGACCCCGCAGGTGTTGCCGGCCTTGGCAGCTCTGGTGGGGGACATTGGCGAACAGGTCAAGCAGCACAGTTCGCTCGGGGGGGTTCCATTTGGCGCGGTTGCGAACGTTCGCAATGACATGTATCTCGCCTCAGAGACCATCCGGTTCCTCGGGTCGAATGCCGCGAGTCAAATTGACGCCGAGACCAAAGCCAATCTAGCGGCATTTAAGAAGCTCATCGACGCGGCCACGAAGTTCATCCCGCTGTGGGTCAAAGTCGCGGTGGCAATTGCCCTGGGTCTAGGTACCATGGTGGGGTGGAAGCGCATTGTCGTGACAGTCGGCGAGAAGATCGGTAAGGCGCACCTAACGTACGGTCAGGGCGCTTCGGCCGAGTTGGTTGCGATGGCGACAATCGGTGCGGCCGACGCGTTCGGCTTACCCGTGTCGACGACCCACGTCTTGTCCTCCGGAGTGGCCGGCACGATGGCCGCAAACGGCTCGGGTCTGCAGTGGGCGACAGTCCGCAACTTATTGATGGCATGGGTATTGACTCTCCCCGCTGCAATCGTAATTTCGGGTTCCTTATACTGGGTGTTTATCCGGGCGTCTTGACGAATGGGAGTCCACCTTGCTCGAACCCGATGAGGTGCTGCGTCGAATAAAGCAAGAACTCATTGACGATTACGACGAGGAGTTAGAACTCGAGATCGAAGATCGCACCTCGGAGGACATTCTGGCCGCACAAGCGACCGAAGAATCCGAGGAAGCGCGCCTTCCGCGCGCACAGTACTTCCGCGAACTTTTCAAATTGCAGGCCGAGCTGGTTAAGTTGCAGGATTGGGTCGTAGCGACCGGAAAAAAGGTCGTGATCGTATTTGAGGGGCGTGACGCCGCAGGCAAAGGCGGCATGATCAAGCGCATCAACCAGCGACTTAACCCTCGGGTCTGCCGCGTCGTGGCGTTGCCCGCTCCAAACGATCGTGAGCGTACTCAGTGGTATTTTCAGCGCTACGTTCCGCATCTGCCCGCCGCGGGGGAAATCGTGCTGTTCGATCGCAGTTGGTACAACCGGGCCGGGGTGGAGCGCGTCATGGGCTTTTGCTCCGAGGTCGACGTGGAAGAATTTTTTCGGTCGGTACCGGAGTTCGAGCGGATGTTGGTGCGCTCCGGGATTCGACTGATCAAATATTGGTTTTCAATCACCGATGAAGAGCAGCACATACGGTTCTTGAGTCGAATTCACGATCCGCTCAAGCAGTGGAAGCTTAGCCCGATGGACCTGGAGTCGCGCCGACGGTGGGAGGCATACACCAAAGCAAAAGAGGCGATGCTTGAGCGAACCCACATTGCGGAAGCGCCGTGGTGGCAGGTCCAGGCTGTGGATAAGAAGGCGGCGCGGCTCAACTGTATGCATCACCTGCTCAGCCAGTTCGAGTACCACGAAATCGACCGGCCCGTCATTGAGCTGCCGGAGCGTGAGCGCAATCCGGACTACATTCGCCACTCCGTGCCCTCGTCAATGATCGTGCCCGACGTGTACTGAGACCGTCCAAACAGGGTGAATCGCTTGGGCCTTTAGGGAAACGGGCTGGCCAGGCAAGAGCACCGGCGCTGCGCCGGGTTCGCCCCCAGAGGCACCGGCCGCGGCGCATTTGCCGCTTCGCGTGAGGCGGTTCGTGTGTCGCGGAGTGGCGCGACGGACGGGTGTGCTAGCTGGCCCCGGCCCTTCATGCGGTTTTATTTCGCGCGCGGCGATGCACGGAGGGCGAGCTTGCGGTCAGGGTGTAGGTGCTGATTCTTCGCCCGTTGGTCGCGCGAGCAACGAAGGCATTCAACGGCCAAGCGGTTGCTGCGAACGCCGTGCGTCGCTGAAATCGACCCGGGCATTCTCGATAAACGGAAGCGCTGACCCATTCACGCGTAAAGCGCAAAGCTTTGCGGGAGAGCCCCGCGAGCCCCGGCACGCCTTGCCGCGAGGTGGCGGGGATCGCAAACGCCGAAGATCGGTCCCGAAGATTGTCTTTTTTGTCGTTGGGGAGCGGCGCAGCGCCAGTTGAGGTGGCCGGGCTGTGCCCCCGCAGTTTTGCTCGCAGTTTCGC
>Ga0187778_10003750_pt1 | contig 10152 bp, 10 predicted proteins | sample 1015_Q2_SP5_20_M_FD_132418 | JGI IMG/M metagenome (GOLD analysis project Ga0187778, IMG submission 132418) | Tropical peat soil microbial communities from peatlands in Department of Meta, Colombia - 1015_Q2_SP5_20_MG | ecosystem: Environmental > Terrestrial > Soil > Wetlands > Peat | place...
CCTGAATCCCTTTGAGCTTAGAAAGAATATGGAAGAGAACCTCAAAAGAATCTTCTCTTCCTGTCGCAGATGACTTCATTGAGTCAACGATCCTTCGGTAACATTTTCCTATGAGGCAACTGGGTCTTACCGCAGGAATATGGCCGATAGAATAAGGAAATTTGATTATGGTATAATTGAACCTTGCAGAACGCCGGTTTTGGGTGGTATGGTGGGCGTAGCTCAATGGTCAGAGCACTGGACTGTGGCTCCAGGTGTTGGGGGTTCGAGTCCCCTCGCCCACCCCATGTAAAAAATTGCTCCGCACTTTTGCAGCTTTTTGGCTCATAGCTGATAGTTGGCGGTTCACTGATGGCAACGGTAAGAGACTACGAACTATGAGCCACTAACTAAATTGCGCCTGTAGCTCAGTGGATAGAGCACCAGCCTCCGGAGCTGGGTGTCGGAGGTTCGACTCCTCTCAGGCGCGCCAAAAAGTTTTTGCTTAACAATATCCAACTGTGATGAGTTCTGGTTGACGGGAAGATTGTTTTTTTGTTTAACTAGGTACTGTTTACTCATCACTTTTCACAGTCTTTAATGGGCCGTTAGCTCAGTTGGTAGAGCAGCTGACTCTTAATCAGCGGGTCGGAGGTTCGAATCCTCCACGGCTCACCAGTCTTTTCAAGGGGTTCCGAGGATTTCTCCAAATTCCTCTCTTTTGAAGTGTCCGTATAAGTGTCCATTCCGCCATCTAACCTCTTGATTGCTTCCTGTTCGAAGTCCTCTGGAAAAACCACATAACACTTCATGGTTGTTTCTATGGACTTATGCCCCATCCATTTCTGCAAAGCCTTAGGAGGTACACCACTCAAAGCACACATAGTAGCAAACGTTCTCCTAAGATCGTGAAACCTCACATCGGAAAGGCCGGCGCGCTCCATAGCAGACCCAAAAGACCGCTTCACATCTCTTATTCGTCTGCCGTAGGAATCGTGGAATATGAACTCCCCTTTTTTCTTCTCTAAAAGCGTAGTCAGTTGCCCTCTGGCGGTCTCATTTATGGGAACATACCTTGTATAGCCACCAAGCGAAAAACGCGTGCGTTTCGCTTTCGCCTGCCCTCGTTATCCCTATCCGTGCAAGGCTAGTTCCAGTGTATCGGCAACAAAAGGCCGCTTGTAGGTGCTGAACCCAATCCTGATACACTTCCGCAATAGGTGCATGTTTCTCATGGAAATAATTGATCACAGCTGCATTGACCGCTAAAGCAACATATAGTACGCCAGTTTCGAGTGGTGTGAAATGAGCTTTTGCAGCGAAGCAGATTCAATGATATGCTTTCAATAGGGGAATCTCTTGCTGGATGTGCTAGAGCAAGAGCTTTATTAAACTGTAGTTGGCTAGCATAAAGGAGGCTATTATGAATTACTACATGTTACAGGCCTCATATACAGCAGAGGCAGTCAAAGACCTCATCAAGAATCCACAAAATCGCCGCGAGGTAGTAGAAAAAGCTATTCAGAAACTTGGGGGCAGACTTGAGGGTTTCTGGTTTTCTTTTGGGCAATATGATGTAGTGGTTATTTGTCAGATGCCTGACAGCGTGCGTGCAGCAGCCCTGGCCCTAGCCGTTTTAGGAGGAGGCGCACTGAGAGCCGGCATAACTACTCCCCTTATGACGGCGGAGGAAGCGCTTGAGGCAATGAAGAAGGCAGGAGAGACCGGATACAAGCCACCTAGGGACTAATGGACTAATCTGATGCCGGTCATGATCCGCATTGTTGGGTTGCCAACCTTTCAGGCATCTGCTAGATTGGCAACCTTGACCACTCCGGTACTGTTTATTGACAAAAAATAAACTTAGTGGGGGAAATCTCCATTTTATTGCCTCCCTCAAAGACGAATATCTATTCTCTGACAACCAGGACAGCACAGGTTGCAAGGCCGATTACCTTTTCTGTCACGCTTCCCATAGAAGCTTTTCTTAACCCTGTTTCGCCATATGTTCCCATAATTATTAAGTCAACTGCCCTGCCCCCTGCTGTCTCAACGATAACTTCAGGAGGCTTGCCGATAGGTGTCAATGCTTCTACCGGCACATTTTCCTTTTGCGCCATTTCAACAACTCTGCTCACATCGGTCTTTGTTTTCTTCAGGGCGGCTGCCGAATGTGCAACAGAAAGTGCAATAACGTTGCTTCCACAGCGCTTCGCAACTTCAATAGCCTCTGAGGCTGCCGCCATGCTATGCTGAGAACCGTCTGTAGCAACTAGTACTTTTCTGTACTCAATCTTTGCCGCCTTTGGAACAACTAAAACCTTACAAGGTGCTTGACCAATGACTTTTGCAGTCACACTCCCCATCAACGCCTTCATCAGTCCGGTTCGGCCGCGTCTTCCCATGATTATCATATCAACCATCTTCCCCACCGCCGTATCCACAATGACTCGATAAGGCTCACCCCCATAAAGAAGCTGGCTCTCGCAGGTTAACCCCTCTTGCAATGCGCTTGTCTTTAGGGAGACAAGGTATTCTATTGCTTCTTCCTCTTCTTTCTGAAAAGCATTGGCACCAATAGTCTCATATTCAGGATTTGTTTCCAGAACTGATATTATATAAAGTCTGCTCGAACACTTTTTTGCGAAACTTATTCCCTCCCTTATCGCTCCCTCGCTAAATAGGGAACGGTCAGTTGTCACAAGTATCTTTTCGAGTTTTCCTACAGGACAATACTCTGCCGCGTTCATGGCATTACCCCCTTTGAAACATCAAGGAAAGTTCTTATATATTAGCTCACTCTTTATCCCCATCCTAGCATCATTTTATCACAAGCAGTCAGCCAGGGGAACCCTCTGCCCTAAATATATCCGCTTCTAATCCTGACCTTAACCGCTGGGCAAATCAGACCGTTAAGCAGGTAACTGCCGATGTTTTCACCAATCTTACCAAGTCTCTTTGATTCTCCTTCTGGACAGCCAACGATAGGTTTGTATCAGTAACTGTGATGCTACTCAAAGTGACGTGGTGCTGGTGAAGCAAACCTAACAGCCCATCAAAAAACTGGTATTGCACTTGCGTACTGCCCGTGACACGACTATACTTTATGATAAGTTGGTCAATCTAATGAAGTGAGAGAAGTAAGGGAATGCTGCAGAGGAGAGAAGGCTAAACTAAGCGGAAAGGAGGTGAAAAAGAAATGAAAATAGCCAGACAGATTACCTTGATTTTCACGATAGTTTTCATCATCGCCTTTGTGGGAACAATTCAAGCCGACGACATGAAGGAACGCAAGGCGACGAAAGATGAAATTGGCAGGATGGTCAATTGTCCTGTTATGAACGTGAAGTTTGAAGTCAGAAAGGATACGCCGGTAATCGATTACAAGGGGAAAAGTTACTATTTCTGCTGCCCCCACTGCGTGGGAGATTTTAAGAAGAACCCCAATAAATATGTTGCATCTGGAGAGTTACCTCTTCGCCAACCGACAAAGGACGAGATCGGGAAGACCCAGATGTGTCCAGTAAGCAACAATAAATTTGAGGTAGCGTCGAATACGCCAGTAATCGATTACAAAGGCAAGAGTTACTATTTCTGTTGCAAGTCCTGTATCGATGACTTCAGAAAGAATCCTGACAAGTACGCAAAATGAGATCATAAGTGATAGCGGGTGCTGGCAGGAATGCCGGCATCCGTTCTTTTTCCCTAATATTTCACACCTACGGTCTACCTGCTCTATGTGATGTATGAATATGATTTCAAGTCTGCAAACGTGCATGTCGTTCAAAAAAGAAAGGCTTATGTTTCTAAACGTTAAGAAACTTCTACAAATCTTTTTGTTAGGAAATACAAGAGGTTAGAAGAGCCTATATTGATAGGCTCTTGGCTGGAAATGCTCCGATTAGACCTCTTAATCAGCGGGTCGGAGTTCGAACCTGCCTGCCGGCAGACAGGTCCTCCACGGCTCACCAAGTCCTCATTCAGGAGGTTTCTTTGAGTCCTCCACCTTTTTCTGGCGATACTGGACAAAGGCGTCGCGCATGGCGACATAAGGATCGATGGCAGACTCCTTGAAGGACTCATACTCTCCGATATGGAATGACGCGTCGTTCACCTTCTCACCTGCAAAGATTCCTGCTGCCTCGCCGAAGGTCAGGTTACTCGAGCTTATATAGGAAAGCGGATACATAAACCGGTCAGCAGCAAGCCCCACTCCGTCACGGAGGGAGGAAGGTCCAAATAAGGGCAACACGAGGTAAAACCCGTGGCCTGCTCCGTAATGGCCCAGGGTCTGGCCGAAGTCAGCCTCCTGCTTTTTGATGCCGAGGGCAGGTGTGGCAACATCGCCAAGGCCTCCGATCCCGGCAATGGTATTGAAGATGAATCTGATAAACTCATTGCCTGCTGCCTTGAACCTGAGCTGGAGCAGGTTATTCACAATTCTGCTCGGAGCCCAAAGGTTGTCAAATGCGTTGCTGAATACAACCCTGAAGGGTTCGGGCACGGTGTGAGAATACACCTGGGTTACGGGCTTCAGAAGCCAGAAGTATAGCTTATCATTCACATGGTACATCGCCTTATTGATCGGAGCCAGGGGGTCAGCAATCAGAGGAACCTCTTCTTCGCCCTCTTCCGGTGCTTCTTTTTCCACAGATGGTGCTAACTCTCGTGAAGGTATCTCCTCACCCGCTATGGCCTGTGCCACGATGATTATAGGGGCTTCACCTTTGACGGGGGCATCGGAAAGAGAGGAAGGACGGGGAAGGTCCAACAGTTCAGCTACAGAATGAGCAGGTACCGGAAATGCATGAACGGTCGTGTCTGGTTCATCGAAGGCCTGAGCCTGGAGAACAGTAGGATAGCTCACGAGCATTACAATCAGTATGAGTCTACATATGCGTTTCATTCGGTCTTCTCCTTTTTAAGGTTTTATGAATGTGTCATGCCTTTCCGACCTTTTTCCTGAGGGTCTCGAGTAACGACTCAGGGGGTTTGTTCACAAGGATTTCTCTGAACTGGCTGCGATAGTTATTAATAAGGCTGACCCCTTCAACCACAACATCGTAGACCACCCAGGCACCTTCTTTCTGAATCACTCGGTAATTCATGGGAATCTCATCAGTCTTTCTGATAACCGTGCTCTGTACCTCAACCGTCTTTTCGGTCAGAGGGACCTCCTTGGTAAAGAGTATCTTTTCGTCAGTGTACATCATAATTTTGTCCGCGTAGGTATCTTCAAGGAGTGACTTGTAGAGACCTATGAACTCCTTCTGCTGCTCAGGAGAGAACGTGGACCAGTTCTGAGCCAAGGTCCTTTTTGAGAGCTCGGTAAAGTCAAACATTGTCTCGGCTATGGCGCGGATTTTGTCTCTTTTGAGTTTCTTGGACGATTCGGCCTTGAGGGATGGATCGCGTAACACATCCAAGACCTTATCCACATGCATTTTCACAGTGTCGAGGGGCACACCTGCAAAGACAGGAAACGGAATGACCACCCAGAAAAAGAGTACTATACTCATTAAGTATTTCTTCATTGGCTTGTCGCGAAGACTCATTTGGCCTCCTTCTTATTGTCTTTTTTCACGTCTCCGAATGCATATTTACTGATCAGGTCTTCAAGGTCTGTGGGCGAGGTAGTCTCGGTAATAGCACCCCCGGGCTTCAGGATATCGCCACCTCCGCCTGGCTCAATCTTGACGAACTTGTCACCAATGAGACCGGAAGTCTTGATGGATGCAGAGGCGTCGTCATATAGTTTAATGCCCTTCTTGATCTTTAATTCCACCAATGCCACCTGTTTCTCGGGGTCTATGGACAGCCTATCCACCTGTCCAGCCTCGATGCCAAAGATCTCGACAGGGCTTCCGACCCGCAAACCTGATACTGAACCGAAGCGGGCATAGAAGGTATTGTAATCATCTCCCCATAAAGAGACCCTTCCCAGCTTCACCGTCATATATGCCACGCAGAGGAGGCCGAAGATCACAAAGATACCCACCACCGTTTCTGCAGAGTATTTTTTCATTATACGCTAACCTCCTCCTTACTGCACCGGTATTGTGCGATCACCTTCTGCCTTGCCTCAGCTTTTTCTATAAGCTGATCGATGTCATCAGATGAGCTTCCCTCAGTGATCCCCGCGGTCACAACCAGTTGGAAGCACTCCCCTGTTCCAATCTTTATCTTAGTCAGTCCCTCTATCTCGGGAAGGGCTTTTCGCTCAAGCCCCTGCGCAAAATTATCCACTAATTGTGTGGCTTCTTCAACACCCACATGGGGCAGCATTGTGAGGATCTCACCCCTTCTGTGGCGCGCTGAGAACCCCCCCATAGGGCCGAAATATTCATTCACATACTCCCCAAGCTTCTTGATGACCTCTATAGCGGCCTGGGGGCCGAGGGCATTCGAGAGAACGTCAAAATCGACACTGAAAAGGACAGCCGTGAGCATGGTATCGATGCGTCCCCTGCCCAGAGTAAGATTATACCTTGACTTAAACATCTCTTTTGAAAGAAGGCCGGTGAGTTCGTCCTGGACTCCCTCGAGGCTTTTGAGAAATTCATCAATCATGGGATGGTTGAGCCTTGTGGACTCCTCATAGGTCCCCTGAAAGGCAATCTGACCTTCCCAAAGCAGGAGGATCCGGTCAGAGATAAAAAAGACATCGGGGATATCATGGCTGATAAGTACTGCAGTGAAGCCGAACATCTTTCTGTAATGAGCGATCATGCTGAGGATAATGTTCTTCCTTATGGGGTCCTGACCTGTGGTCGGTTCATCAAAGAGCACGATAGCTGGGTCGGTGACGAGGGCCCTCGCCAGGGCCACCCGTTTCTGCATCCCTCCCGAAAGTTCGGAGGGGAACTTAAATACCGCTTCTGACAATTCCATCTGCTCTATCCTTGCCCTCACTTTCTCCTCAATCTCATTCTTGCTCAAGTACGTTGTCTGTCTGAGGGGTAAGGCAATGTTATCAAAGACGGTCATCGAATCAAAAAGGGCATTGTTCTGAAACATATAACTGATCCTGCTCCTGTAAGTATCCCATTCGCTCTTCTTCATGGCACGGGTGGGTTTTCCCCTAAATAGGATGGTGCCTTCATCAGGGGTGATCAGCCCGATGATGTGCTTGAGGAGCACGCTCTTGCCGCTTCCGCTCTTGCCGATGATGGTCGAGATTTGATTCTCGTAAATCGTGAGATTCATCATGTCAAGCACGGTCTTCCCGTTAAAACGCTTCGTGACATCCCTGAACTCTATCAATGGCGTTTCCATAGGGATCCTCACATGAGAAACGAGGTTACCACATAGTCTGCGATAAGAATCATAACACAGGAGAGTACGACTGCAGAGGTAGTAGAGAGACTCACGCTCTTGGCGCCGTAGCTGTCGGTACGGAGGTGAGTGAAGTATCCCTGGTAGCAGCAGATTGTGGATACGAGCACTGCGAAGACCAGTGATTTGATAAAGCCTCCCCTGATATCCACCATCTCCACATAGGAATGAATCCGATAAAAATAGGCACCTTCATTCACCCCGAGGAGAAGAACGCCGGTGAGATACCCGCCAAGAATGCCGATGAGATCAAAAAAAGCGGTGAGCAGGGGGAAGCTGATAATGGAGGCGGCGATACGCGGACTGATGAGATAGCGAAGTGGATCGATCCGCATGGTATAAAGGGCATCTATCTGCTCCGAGATGCGGAGGATACCCAGTTCAGCGGTCATTGCAGAGCCGGCCCGTGCGGTGATCATGATGGCAGTCAGAACAGGGCCAAGCTCTCTGATGAGCGACAGGGCCACGACCGAGCCAAGGACCCCTTCGGAGCCGAATTTTATCAGGGTATAGTAGAGCTGCAGACCGAGGACCATGCCGGTGAAGAGGCCGATGAGCATCACGATAGTGGACGACCTGGCACCAATGTAAAAGACCTGCTGAATAATCTCGCGGATCTGTTTGGGCCTAAAGATCTTCAGGAAGGAAAGGGTAAAGAAAATTACCACAGCGCCAAGATTATTGATGATGCTCAAGATCCTTTTGCCGAGGAAATCAAAAAGAAGACCGAAGGAACTGTCCTTTATAATCGATTCCATTACGCTGCCCATTGTCCCTTCTCGCTATTTTTCAGAAGAACTTTGATATTCACAACGTGTCGACACGCGGTTATGCGACCATCGCACAGTAATGAGACAAAAGCGATTCTGTTGGTGTTAACCACTCATCCATTCATATGAACAATTATATTGCATTGGGTGAAAAAGGTAAACAGTGCGCACATTTGGGAGTTGACACGGATGAGGATAAGTGAACTACATGCCCGAACGGCTTTCAGGGCAAGGTACCATATCAGAGTTTTCCTTGCGCGAGACCCCCGATCTTAGTTTTTAGTAATGAAATCAGACCGTCAAAGCCCTTTTCCTTCATCACGCTGGTAAACTGCGAGCGTGTCAACGCGAGCTGGCTCACGCCAGAGATCTGGATATCCACAACACGCCAACTGCCATCAATTTTCCGAAGCTTATAATGAAACACCGCCCCCTCTTTCTCGGGCCGGATAATTTTGCTGATTACGGTAACCGTACCCTGGTCCGGTGCAGACTCAGAGACCACCTCGAATTGCTCCCCTGAATAGCCATCAAAACGCCTTGCGTAGGTCGCAACGGACCACTCGGAATAGATTTTTACCAGCGCACTTTGCTCAGTTTCTTTGATGGTCTTCCAGTATCTGCCCAATGACTGACCCGCCATGTAGGAAAGGGCAAAAGAATTCCTGACTACAGGGTCCAGCAGCTTGTAACGGCCTGAGTAACCAAGCTCATCTGCCCTTTTCATGGACTCAAGGAGGGCAGCATTGAACGTTTTAATCACTTCAGCCGGACCCTTTGAGTCCGCTTTCCCCCGAAGTGGGAAAAGGACCACACACAGGAGGACAACCAAACCAATTACACAGTGCACCATATGCATACTTCTTTTCCGTCTTACCATATCATCTTTTCCGCTCCATTCAATATTTCTAATACGCACATTCCACGCATTTTCCGCCCACCAGAGACTTCTTTTTTTGGCATAATATAATAACCTAAGACGCATGATTATGAGAACAGTGTCTTGATTTCGGGCGAAAAGGATGATAGGACGAGCTAAGGACTATCCAGCACGGCTACTCACATGGTGGGTTGCCACTGTCCAGCGCCATGCATTTCTTGTGATGGTGATTACGATTGCCGTCACCGGAGGGATACTTTTCCATGTGCTCACTCATTTCAGTATCAATGTCGACACCAGCAGTATGCTTTCTGAAAAACTCCATTGTCGTCAGCTCGAAAAGGAGTTTTGCGGGGCACTTCCGAACCTGAGTGATACTATTGTGATTGTGCTCGATGCCGACACTGAGGAACGTGCCCAATCAGCGCGCACGCAGTTGGCTGAGCGCCTGAGAAAGGAAATGGGTCTTTTTAAATCAGTCTATGAACCGGGAGGAGGACATTTTTTCGAAAGGAATGGGCTTCTCTACCTGAGTGTAAAGGAACTGGAAGATTTTGCAGATACCCTTGCCAGTGCCCAACCCTTCCTTGCACTTCTTTCCCAGGACCTGAGTGTGAAGGGTCTTTTTTCCATGCTCACTACGGCGCTGAGCCGTGGTGACGAGATCAGCCTTAAGGATCTCAGGATCGGACTCCTATTTGACGGGATGAGCGAGGCCTTCGAGAGCACACTCAACAATCGTAAGTTCCACCTCTCCTGGCAGGGCATGATGTTCGGCAAGGAACTGGCAAGGCAGCGCCATCAATTTATTATCCTCCGGCCCTATCTTGATTTCACCAAGCTGTCTTCAGGTGAAGTGCCGCTTGAAACAGTGCGGCGGGTGCTCAAGGAACTCGGATTCAATGGTGAAAACGGGGTAAATGCGCACATTACCGGCGATGTGGCCCTGTCCCATGAAAATCTGACCGAGGTGAGAAATAGCGTGGGGTTTGCCACAATAGTCTCTCTGTTCCTTGTAAGCTGCTCATTGTATATAGGTCTCGGGAGATCCGGGCGCTTGGTGTTCGCGAGCCTCACGACCCTGATTATCGGGCTCGTCTGGACTACAGGATTTGCAGTGGTCTTCATCGGAAGTCTCAATCTGATCTCCATCACCTTTGCGGTGCTCTTTATAGGCCTCGGTATCGA
>Ga0187778_10003751_pt1 | contig 10150 bp, 11 predicted proteins | sample 1015_Q2_SP5_20_M_FD_132418 | JGI IMG/M metagenome (GOLD analysis project Ga0187778, IMG submission 132418) | Tropical peat soil microbial communities from peatlands in Department of Meta, Colombia - 1015_Q2_SP5_20_MG | ecosystem: Environmental > Terrestrial > Soil > Wetlands > Peat | place...
CCGGGTGAGGTGGAGTTTTTCGTCGCAGTTCACAGAAGGAGAACGCCATGTCGGGTATAGCGTTTCGTCTCTTGATGATTGGAAATTCGTCGCCCAGCACGCAGATCACTCTGGGACGCCTCTCGGAATGCGGCTGGGGATCGTACGCCGCGGATTGCGTCCGCGACGGCGAGCGGTTGCTGAAGAGTTTCCAAGTCGACGTCGTCCTCGCAGCCGAATGTCTTCCTGACGGGCGCGGCTACGATCTCGCGGATTGCGTCGCGCGGCAACTCGGGACTCTGATGGTCGGCGTGGCTCTCTCGGAAAACGCGCTGTGGCTTCCGGTGATCGACCGCGGCCGGCGCGTATTGGGCAGCCGCGCGATCGGTGGGCGCATGCTCGAAGCCGAACTGATCAGGGAACTGACCGAACGCGCGCTCGCCCGTGGCGGCCCAGTGGCCTCCGCGCCCGGGCCGCAGACGCGTGCTGCCGGTGTACCGCGTCCTTCGCATCGCCGACGCTCCACCCCCGCCGCCTAACGCGATCGGCCCCGCCGCATCGGGGCGATTGTCTCCCCGTAGGGGCGCAGCACAGCTACGCCCGGTAAACATTCTTGGCTTCGCGCGGCCCATCCGCCGTGGCCGAGCGTCGGCGCGGACTTATGTGGAGTGCGGTGCCCTTAGGCACCGCTGTTTGCCGTCCCGGCTTGCCGGGACGTGCTCCCCGCATGACGCGAGTAGGGACGCCGACGCAATCCTCGCCGAAAAACAGCGGCGGCAAGCCTGCCTGCCGGCAGTCCAGCCGCCGCACTCCATAGGAGGCGCTGTTTGATGTCGGTTGCTGATGCGGCAATGCTCGCGGTTGCTACGTCGCTTGGTTGGCGGGCTACTGGCGTGAGGCGTGCCACCACAGCGCCGCGCCAGCGATCATCGACGCTATGCTCGCCGCCTGCGCGTTCGTCAATCCGAAAAACGACCGCGGATTGATGCGAATGAACTCGACCAAAAATCTCGCCGCGCCCGTCATCACCAGATACGCCGCGAACACGCTGCCGGATCGAAGAGGTTTTTCCGGGTGCCCCATCCTCGCGTCTTTTGCGAGGGTGGGAGTCGCGGCTGCAATCTGCCGCGCGCCCATCTTCCACAGCAGCCACGCGATCGCGCACGCCGCGATCAATTCATAGATCGGCGTCGGGTGGACGCGCTCCGTCGTCGGCACCAGCCCATTCGGGAAACTCATGCCCCAGGGGAGGGAAGTCGGCACGCCGTAGTCGCCGTCGCCGGAAAGCAGGCACCCGATGCGCCCGATTCCGTAGCCGAGCGCCGCGGCCGCCGAGCCCGCGTCGAACGAATCGAGCAGCGCAATTTTCTTCGCGCGCGCGACCAGCACCCACGCGACGAATCCCGCGATCAGTCCCCCGAACCACGCCAGCCCGTAGCGGCTGAGCAGCTCCTCGGCGGGATGCGCGAAAAGTTCACGCGGCGTCTCGAGCACGTGATACAGCTTCGCGCCCACGATTCCCGCGAGCGACGGAACGACGACAAGCAACTCCGCCAGGGCGGGGCCCCCAGGTCGACGGTTAGTCGAGCCTGGGGGATCAGACGAATCTTTTCCCGCGATCCCGCGCCGCGCCAGATCCGCGCGCAGGACGTAATACGCCGCGATCATGGCCGCCGCGACCATCAGCCCAAACGTCGGCAGTTCGATAGGCCCGATATGAATGAACGGCATCATCTGTCAGTCGAATGGCGAGCCGTAGCACGCCCCGCCGCGAGTATATCCGATCGGGCCAGGCAACCGGGCCATCCGCTCCGTTCTTCGTAGGGGCACAGCATGCTGTGCCCGGCGAAATTTCTTGGCCCGATGCCGCCCACTCTCCTGTTAGGGGAGATTCGGGAATCAGTCGTACCCGGCGCTGATCCTCGGTTTTCTGTCGCCCAGTCAGCTCGCGTTGTCATCCCGAACCCAGCCCCGACGCTTTCGGTCGGGGATGGTGGTGAGGGATCTGCTTTTGCCTTTGCCGGCAGATCCTAACAGCAGATCCCTCGTCGGCCAGAAAACGGCCTCGCTCGGGATGACAGCTCTCTTGGTTTCGCCCCTTACACCAAGGGGCCTGCGCGCCGTTTTTCGTAGCACCGCGGCGCATTGGCGCGTTCTTCCCTTGTGTGGAAGCGCGGGCCTTTTTACCCTGAGCGAAGGCGAAGGGCACCCCCGCGAAAACGTGCGCCCGAAAATTCGGGGCTTTAGCCCCGGCGGAGTCGTCGTCTTTGGATTTTCCATGTGGCATTCCACTGTGCGTCCGTGTTTCCGTGGCAAAAGCCTGCAACCCGCTGCCTCCCACGAGCGTCACATAGGATAGAATCGCTGTGGTCCCCCTCGATTCGCGAAAGAGGGTGCTAACATGAAGCGCCACAACTCGTTTCGCCTATCCTTCGGTCTCGCAATTCTAAGTTTGTCTTTTGTCGCGCTGGCCATTACGCCGCAGCCTGCTCTTGCGCAACACGGCGGAGGCGGCCATGGCGGTGGCGGCGGACACGCTTCGGGCTTCGGGGGTGGGGGCGCGCACGTCGCGGGATACACAGGCAGTCACCCCGCGGCGTCAGCGCACCCTGGTTCGCACAATTCTGCGACATCTCCCGCACATTCGACCAACGCCGCGCGCTTTCCTACTGCCGATTCGCTTCCGCCCGGAATGATCGGCGCGCTGCGAAACGCGGGTTCGCCGAGACCCGTCCTGCCCGGGAAGGGAATCGTGGAATTTAATTCCGCGCCGGCGCACACGACGATCGGCTTCCCGCCGGCCGAAGGCAATGCGACGACTTTCGCGAACGTTCACGCTCATTCCGGCCCGCTCAGCTTTTCAGGACAGGGCCACGAGATTTGGCAAAATTCCGCGCCCGAAACTCCGGGCGTGCTCTCGAATCCTCGCAATCCGTCGGCTGTGACGCGGCCTCTGCCGCCTCACATCATTCGCCCGCTGCCTCCGAATGGCTTCCAGGGTCAGAATCTCTTTTACTATCCCTACGGCTACGGTTTCTCGCCTTTCTTCGGACTCGGCCTCGGCCTCGGCTGCGATCCATTTGATCCGTGGGGCTGCTACGGCTACGGTTACGGCTTCGGACCGGGCTACTATGGCTTCGGCTATCCCGGCTACGGCTACGATAGCGGCAACGACAACGGCTACGGTTACTACGACAATTCGAATTCCTATCCTCCGCCGCTCGACAACAGCGAGCCGCCTTCGACCAACGGCCTCGAGCCGCAATCGCCCGACGATTCTTCCTCGGGCGCTTCGAGCAACGGGCCGTACGACGTCAACGCGCACAACTCCTGGCAGAATCCGCCCGCGAGCAACACGAGTTCGCAGAGCAACGCCGTCGCTGCCGCGCCTAATAGCGTGCTCTATCTGCGCGACGGTTCGAATTTCGAGGTGCGCGACTACTGGGTTGCCGAAGGCAAGCTTCACTACGTGACGAGCTACGGCGGCGAGAATTCAGTCGATCTCGGACAGGTCGATATTCAGCGCAGCGTCGACGCGAATGCCGCGCGCGGCTTGACTTTCTCGCTCCATCCCGCGCAGCCCACGCCGCTCACGCCTCCGCCCTCATCGGACAGCGCTGCGCCTCAACAGCAGCAATAGTCTGGGCATTGTCATCCCGAGCGAGTCCGCAGAATTGTCGGCGGACGACGAAGGATCTGCTTTTGCACGCGACGCCTTCCGCCGACGTTTTTGTTTTTTTCTCGTAAGGGCGTAGCACTGCTACGCCCGGCAAATTTTCTTGGCTTTGCGCCGCCCATCCGCCCGCGGCATTAGCTCGCCGCGCCGATCTTCGTAGCGCCGGCGTCTCGCCAGCGTATTGGTTTTTCTCCGTCGGGGCCCGATATATCGTGCCCGGCACAGTTTCTTGGCTCGATCCTGCCGATCGTCCCCGGCGCGTCACGGCGGCTTTTTCCTCGTAGGGGCACAGCATGCTGTGCCCGGCGTCAATCCTTGGTGTGCTGCCGCCCATCACCTCCGCAGTCTCGTCGGCCGTCATTCTGAGCGGAGTGGTCGCACGTCTTTCTGCGTCCGGCTCTTGCCGGGCGTGCGGCCACGCAGTCGAAGAATCCCTCTTCGGCTTACTTCTTTATGCCAGTCGTTACTCTGCAGAGGGATCCTATCACGCCTTCATTTTTCGCTCGTTTTCGCGCGGGCGCGCTCCGTTTACCTTGGGCCATTTTTTCTTACACAAAAAAGCACTTGACACGCGCAACACAGAAGCGTAGAAAATTTTTTGTTATCCTCTAAATCTGCCCAGACGTCCTCGCAGCATTTCACTTCGCGGAATTCAATTCTTCGGCAGGGCCTTCTCGGACCACTCGCCCTTAGTCACTAGAATCCGTCTCTCAAGCTTTTTTGGGGGGTCGGAGCTTCAGCTCCGACATTTGACTGCCCGAAATAACCGGGCTTTAGCCCCTGAGGAGTCACACCTGTTTCGGCTTCGTCTCTCATGAGCGCGTCGGAACTACTCAACGCTTACTTCTTGATCGGCTTCTTCGCGAGGTCTTCCAGGCTGGGATACGACTGTGCTTCGACGTACGTCTCTTCGCGCGGCTGCGCGCCGGTCTTGAGCGCTTGCACCAGCATTTCGACCGCCTTATCCATCGTGAGCGACGTCAGCACCGCCGCGCACAGAATTCCCTGATCGACGAGCGACTTCACCTGGCTGGACACTCCGACTCCGGCGCACGGCAGCGCGAGCCACTTTTTGCGGTCCGCGTCGGACGCATTAGTCTCAAACGCCTTGCGCGCGCCGAAGATAAAATCCGCGTTCTGCGAAAAAATCATTCGCGTCGCCTCGGGCCGCACCGTCGAGAGCGCCAGCCACGAGCAGACCGCCTTGTACGCATCTTCCGCCGTCGCGCCCTGCACCTTTACGCTCTTTACTTCGACGTTCCTTGGCCGGCCGCTATCGAGACCCTCGAATCTCTTCGACGCGATCGAGCTCATTCCCGGCCCGCGCAAATACAGAATCGACCCGCCGTCCGGGATTAGCGCGCTGATCTGGCGCCCCTGAATCCGTCCGATTTCGACGTGGTCCTGCGACACCTTGAACACCGGAACCTTCGAAGTTTTGCGCAGCGTGGGGATGTAATCGACCTGCGCGTTGCTGACCACCCATCCGATTCCCGCTGCGACCGCCGCTTCGGCGACGCGCGGCAGTCCCTGCGCGCTCACCGGCTCGAGAATGATTCCATCGGGACGCGAACCGTTGGGCGCCTGCACGAATTTCAGCACCTGCTGGCCCTGATGCACCGCGTCCATTCCGGCGGTGACGACTTCCAGTAGCACCCCGAGACGCTGCGCCGTCGCCTTTGCTGCGTTGGTCTGTTCGCGCAAGTACATCGTGTCGCCAGGGATGGCGTACACGCATTTCCAGGTCTTCACGCTTGCTCCCGTGTCCGAACGTGATCGCCTAGCCGACCCTGTTACCGCCCGCCGGAAAGCCGGCCACCGCGCCCTAGCTCGCGAAACCTAGAAGACGGAGCTTCGCTGCCGGGCTTGCTTTCCGGAAATTCCCAAAATGCTGCCTCGCCGGCCGAGACCTTAACCTTTTCTAAGAAATAAACCTGCTCGGCGCTTCCCGCAATCCATATTGAGTCGCACTGTGCCGTATCGGTTTCGTTTACCGCCCCGCTTACGTGGTTTTCCGTATATTCCACTTAGTAAATTCCAGCGCCATTCTTCGTGGCGCCGGCTTGTCCTGAGTGCAGCCGAAGGGCGTATCGTCGGCGTCTTTTTTCTTCGTAGGGGCACGATATAACTGCCTCGCCGGCAGGCGGGTCGTGCCCGGCGTCAATCCTTGGAACGCTGCTGACCATCAACCCCGACGCGTCGCGGCGATTGTTCTTTTTCCACTTTAGGGGCACAGTCCGCCAATAATTCGGGGCGGATGCCCGGCACACTTTCTTGCCTCGCCGTCGCCCATTCAGCACTCGCACAAATGCCGTCGCTGTGTCATCCCGAGCGAGTCCGCCAGAACCACCGGCGGACGACGAGGGCCTGCTTCTGCTTTTCGTAGCCCCGGTCGCCAATCAACCCGCGCAGGCAAGATTGTCTGCGCAACGCAATCGTCATCCTTCGCCACTCTTCTCTTGGAGCATCCATGCCGAACTACAACGCGCAGGTTCCGCCGTACTCGATTTTCCCGGGCGACGTCGCGCTCGCCTTCAACTCCGAATCTCCCGCCGCCGGACAGTCGAGCCAGCAATTCGCGCTGCCGAGTTACGCGGGCTTTCCCGAAAACGGCCGCACCATCCGCTGGCAAACGATCTACGGGACCTCGCCCTCCGCCGTGAACGTCGCGCTGCAGACCGCGATGACCGATTCCGATGCGCAGTACGCGACGATCGACTCCTCCACCGCCACCGCCGGCGAAGCGCGCACCGTCACCGGCGTCCGCGCGAATTTCATCCGCGCGAAAATCACCTCGATCACCGGCGGCTCCGGCATCACTGTTCAAATCCTTGGCTGACGGGTGGCACAGCCACTCGTAGCTGTGCGCCCGGCGACGCTGAAGTTGTCCTTTCGTCTCCTGCGCCGTTTCATCTACAATCTGCTCCGATGAAAATCGTGCGATTGTCGCTTGCCGTTGTTGCGATCCTCGGCTTGGCAGGAATTTTCGCGGGCGCGCTCTCGGCGCAGGAATCAAGCCCGTCCGATCTCGTTGGAACATGGGTCTTGAATCTTGCGAAGAGCAAGCCCGACAAGCGCTTCCCCATAACGTCGCAGACGCTCGTCATCGCCTATTCGGGGCAGACGATCCAGTTCAACTACACGACCGACGGCAAGCCTCTTGCGTTCACCTATATCGTCGACGGCAAGGAGCGCACCACGCCGAACCCCACGTTCAAGAACAGCGCGGACATCATCAAAGCGACATGGAAGAAATCCGCGCTCGACGTCGTCAACATGAGGCAGATGGGGCCGGTGGGCTACAGCGTCACGTCGACGTTCCTCTCCGAGCACTGGACGCTATCCTCCGACGGCAAAACGCTCACCGAAAAAACCGGCAGCGACTTCGACTCCAGCCACGTCTACGTCTACGACAAGCAGTAGTTCCGACCGCGTTTCTCTTGTGTGGAAGCGCGAGGCTTTTTACCCTGAGCGAAGCCGAAGGGCAGCCCCGCGAAATCGCATTTCGATGAATTAGGGGCTTCAGCGCCGGCGCCTCGAGATGTACTACAATCTTCGGTAACGGAGGCGCCACCCATGCGCCGACTGCTTCCGGCGATTGTCCTCGCGCTTGCCCTGATCGCTCCGGCGCTTGCGCAAAATTCCTCTCCGCCCGCGCCGCCGCAACCCTCGCACCCGGATCTTTCGGGCACGTGGAAACTCAACGGCGCCGCCAGCAGGATCCCGGCGGACGTCCTCTTCGTTTCCGAAACGATCCACATCGAGTGCATGGGCTCGACGATTCGCATCAAAACTACAGTCGATACGACGGATCAGTTGGAGACATTCGTGACGGACGGAAATGAGCACGTCGTAAGAGTATTTGGCGACCAACCCCTGGTCCACAACGTTGTTGCGCTGATTCACATCGCCTATTGGGAGAAGCGCACACTCGTCACAGTTTCGATCAGCAGCCTGGCCAATCCCGTAGCCGGAGGGCCTGAAATTCCAGGGGCAAGGTCGACTGAGCGCTGGAGCCTCTCGAAGGACGGCCGCCAGCTTTACCGCGACGCTGACCTTCCGAAACACACTTGGGTCTACGACAAACAGACCCCATTGTCATCGCAGTGAATGCCGCCCAGGAACATTTGGAATTTAGCTGAGAGTTCGCGCTGCGCCGTTGCGCTAATATCTCCTCTCGATGCTGAGAGGATTCGCTCTGGCGATTCTGCTTTTGGCGAGCGCGCACGCCGCCGCCGCGCAGCAGACTTCGCAACCGCCCACGCCGCCGCTTCCGTGCCCGACGCAACCGTCCGCAGCGCCGCAATCGTCCGCGCTACCCGCCGATACGGCCGCCCAATCGAACGCATCGCAGCCGACACCCGCCGACGCGTGGCACTGCATCACCGTGCAATTCCAGTACGATTTCAGCAAAACTCCGCCCTGCACCGGCAGCAAGCCCAAGCATCCCTGCGTCGCGCAGTTCGCGATCTACGAAACCACCGCCGGCACGAACAAGAAGCATCGCATTTTTCTCTTCGACGTTCCGCTGCCTGCCAAGCCGTCGGGTGTTGTGCAGGTCACCGGAGAGAGCCCGAAGCAAATCGACTTCGCTCTTGGCTCCCACAAGCTCAGCGTCGGCGCGCTCGACGATACCGGAAAAGATTCGCACATGAAGTTCTGCGATTCCTGCGCCACTTGGATCAACGTTCAAGCCGGACCGTCGTCGACGCCATCCGTCCCAGCCCCCGGCACCTCCGACGCGCCTCCTGGTTCGTCGCCGCCCGCGTCGACGCCACCATCACCCGCGCCTCCGACACCGTAGCGCCGATCAACCCGCTTGTCATTCCGAGGCCGGCCGGCTTTTGGACGGTGCCGAGGAATCTGCTCTTGCCGTACGGTTTTCGTAGGGGCACAGTCCGCCAGTAATTCGGGGCGGATGCCCGGCACCGATTCTTGGCTCGCTGCCTCCCATTCACCCCGCTGTAACTTGTGCGACGGTTTTCGTAGCGCCGGCGTCCTCGCCGGCGTTTTTTCTTCGTAGGGGCACGATACATCGTGCCCGGCACCGATTCCTGGCTCGCTGTCGCCCATTCACCGGGCGGCCTCTGCCGCTCAAGCTCGCGGTTTGAATGTAGCGCCGCGGCCTTTAGCGCGGCACGGTCCAGGCATGAAGATGCCGTGCGAAAGCACGGCGCTACATTTACACCCGGGCGTGCGGCCACCAGGTAGGGCTCCTGGGTCGTCCGCCCTTAGTCTTTGGGGTCGAGCCCGGGAGATCAGTCGAAGAATCTCTCTTGCGATTTCGCTTCTCGCGGCCGTGATCGCCATGCCTCTCTGCGCCAGCCTCGTTCATTCACCGCGCTTTGCATCGGAATGGTCGCGCTGTCCGCGGCCGGCCGAGCCCGGCGATCTGCTTTGCGCCGCGCATCGCGACGCCCTCGACGGCCTCGTGATGGGCATCCTCGAAACAAATTTCGCCAACCATGCCCGCCAACAAAGCCAAGCCGCGCGCGAAGGCCGCGCGCTCACCGACCGCAAATTCTGCCGCGTCGACTTCCTCGCGCCCGAGCCGATCATCCATCCCGCGAAGAACTCGCGTCGCAAACGAAAGTGGCGTCCCCGCGCCGGCACAAAGCGAGAAAGCTCTCGCGCCGCAGAAGCGACCGCGTCTTGAAAAGCCAATCGCGATCGACGAGGCGCTTCGCCGCGAGGGCATGGGCCCGCGTCACTACGCAAGGAGATTGAAGGTTTTGGTGGAAGGCGTGACGTTCGAGGATGATCCGAAGGTCGCCCTCGAAGTTCTGAAAGAGTGGGCGCGGCACCTCGAAGCGAAGAAATCCGCCTCATCGACGGAGCCCGAGCCGCCGGTCATGGTCCAGCTCGTCCACGCAGTCCCTCGCCCCTCGCGCCCTGTGCCGGAGCGCGCCGCCAGCGAGAACGTCACAACGCTCTCGCCGTCTTCGTAGGGGCATGATATATCGTGCCCGGCGTCAATCCTTGGCACGCTGCTGCCCATCGGCCCCACCGCCTCGTGCTCCGCATTTTGTAGCGCCCCGCCTCCTCGCCGGCGTCTTTTGTCTTTCTTGTAGGGGCGTAGCATCGCTACGCCCGGCGCAGTTGCTTGTCGTGATGCTGCCCATCATCCGATCCCGTTCGTCGCCGCAAGCCCATGTGGAGTGCGGCGGCTTGCCGCCGCTGTCTTCCGCGAAGCTCGCTTCGCGGCGCGTAGATCCGTGGCATTCCGCCGCCCATTGGCTCCGCCGCACAAATCGCCGCGCCGTCATCCTGAGCGAAGTCACGCGCGTTTTGGAATTGCCGCGGTTTCTGCGGCCGCGTGACGCAGCCGAAGGATCCCTCTTTTCTTCTTAGGGGCACAGTCCGCGGTCCGCGACGCGAAGCGTCGAACCTTTGCGCTGTTTCAGCCGCAGCATGTCGTCGAGCTCGCAAGGCGAAGGACTAGCCAGGGCTAAAGCCCTTGGAGTTGATGCATGCGTTTCGCGGGGCTCAAGCGCC